>Ga0315274_10008837_pt1 | contig 14589 bp, 17 predicted proteins | sample YL17G02_20_MG_FD_203700 | JGI IMG/M metagenome (GOLD analysis project Ga0315274, IMG submission 203700) | Sediment microbial communities from Yellowstone Lake, YNP, Wyoming, USA - YL17G02_20 | ecosystem: Environmental > Aquatic > Freshwater > Lake > Sediment | place: USA: Wyoming | collected... | reverse complement strand
TTTTGGCGTAGATGAAAGAGCAGAGACGATATTAAAAAAAGAGCTTTGAAGGATAAAAACAATTAGAACAACGGAGAGAACAATATGTGTTTTTTTGGTCATGGAGTATGACTTTTTGTTAATTACTCTATTATATAAAAATAAAGGCAGAGGGACAAGAAAAAACAGCCAAAAGGAGGGCTGTTTTTGATTCTTGGAATAATCTATCTATTGTCCTAATAATCCTTTAATCTCTTCCATCAGTTTTTTAATTACATCGGAGATTGAAGCAAGATTATTCAATGGCCCCTTCCTGATAATATATAGCTGTTCTTTCCTTTTGAAGGCAGATGAACTGATATAAAATAGAGCCCATAACCGCTATTATGGTGCACAAAGTAGCAATAACTACTGTAGCAGTAGATATTTTCCTATTAAGATATCCCATTATATATTACCTTTATACTTTAAACCCCAGCTGCGTTTCTGGTTCTTGAGATGCTTCTATCACCCCAAACCCTTCTTCGTATTTCTTCATGTTTGTCTCCAGCGCCCTGATCATTCTTTTTAGGTGGGCAGGACTCATTAAAACCCTGGCAACCAGAGTCGGAGGATTAAAGGAGTTGATGAAGTCCAAACAGAATTCCTCTTTGGTATGGCCTACCATCATGAGATTGGAATAAACTCCCTTTAGATCCTCATCTTTGGCTTTGATTTGGATTTCTTTTTGTTCCATATATTTAGCACAATTAATTATTATAAAACTCTCAACTTCATCTTATCAGACTTAATATATAAATCTAGTAAAAAAAGACCTATATTATTGTATCTCTTTTGCCAGACGAAGACGAACTTCTTTTAAATCAACTTTTAGAATGGGAAATAGGATAGCAACTGAAAGCAAGAGTACAGTGGTAGCAATAATATAGCTTGCTACCGGCAAAATTAGACTGGAGATAAGCAAAGCAGCCAAAACGCCAACGTTTTGAGCCATGCCAAAGAAAGCAGTTAAAGAAACAAGATTATCTTCATTGGCTACGTCACCAATAAAGGCAAAACCTATTGGTCGAAATATTGCATAGGTAATAGATAGTAAAACGACCCCGAGGGTTAAAAGCAATACACTTTGCGATTGGGCAAAATATAAAGTTAAGAGCCCAAGAGCACCAAGTACGTAAGAAACAAAAATCATCCTTTTTCTTCCAGTAATATCTGAACCCTTGCCTGAAATGTAGGAAAATAAGATTGGCATAATCCAGAAAACAGAAGTGAGCGGACCAACATAGTTAAGCGAAAGCGTATTTTTAATATCAATCGGAATAATTCCGATCACCAAGCCAAATATGAAAGAGAACGAGAAAAAGAAAACAGTAAGACGTAATGCAGAAGAACTTTTTATGGACTTCTTGATAAGTGTCAGCTGATTTTTTACCTCTTTTGTCTTAATGTCTTCTAATCTGCCCAAAAAGAACAAAGCGGCTAAGGGGAAAAGAGAATACCAAAAGAAGGATATTTTAAAAGAGAATCTAGCTATTAAAAAACTCAATAACAGAAGTCCTGCTGTTGAACCCAGTGTAAGAATAGTGCTAAACAATCCAGAGTTAGCGCCGTATTCTTTCTCGTCGCTGGCTCTAACTAAATAGCTATTTTGACCAGTCCAAAGCAAAGAAGCGCCGATACCTAAAATGATTGATGCAATCCATAGTAAAGTAATATTTAAAAACGGTAGGATAAAGATAAATAGAGAATAAGTTAGGGAACCTAAAATCATGCACTTTTTAGCGCCGTATTTTGAAACATATACAGCCGACAAAGGTCCGGAAAGGAGGTAGAAAAGATATACTATGATTAAAGACTGAAAGCCAATTTTTGATATATCAGTTTCAGAAAAATAACTGGTAACATATTGCTGAACTGCATTGTAGCCTAAAAAAATAAAAAAGAAGCCTAAACTTAACCAGAGAATTTGTTTATTTACTTTTGACTTCATAATAAAGAAAATTAAATAATAAAAATTATTGTTCCAAATAAGACTTAAGGGGACCCAAATAATATTCCTTCCAACCATCTCTTATATCTGAAGCATCTTCATCGGGCACGTTTTTATGAATCAAATTCAATTCCGTCAGGTTTCTTTTAGAGACCAATTTAAAAGAAACACGAGATGGTTTTTTCCAGTTTCCCGAATACCAATCTTGAACTAATTCTTTATTTTCAATAACTTTAATGTTTTTAACGTGAATATCCCCTCCCCATAATTTAAAATCGGCTCCTTCTTTACTATCCATTTGAGCAGGCCCGGCTCTCCAGTTTTCAATTATTTTTGGATCAACTAACGCTTGCCAAACTTTTTCTATTGGTACTTTTATTTTATATTTTTGTTTAATTATTGTCATAAAATTTTAACTTATTTGCTGCTGGTAATTGTTTGGTGGATTCATTTACTTAAAAATCCGCAGTTCCTTTTTATTATTTTAAGAGCGGGCTCGTGAAGTTTTTCTTTTGAAGTAGAAAAACAAAGGTTTTTTAAGATTACAGGTTTATATCCTGAATCAAATAAATCATAAGTACTAGCTAAAACACAAGCGTCGGTATCAAAACCGCAAATATCTATCTGCTCAATCTTATACTTCGTCAATTTTCTTTTAACCTGAGGGACTTTGAGTAAAGAGTAAGTATTTCTAAAAATTATCTTCGAATTATCAGCTAAATTAGAAAGTTCATTCATAATCTCAATCTCTCTTCCGCTACTACATCCTTTCCACTTAAAAATTCTCCAAAGAGGAGATTTAGAATTATTCTTAAAAACAGTGAAAATAATTAAAGAATACTTATTTTTATTCTTTCTGATATAATTGTTTATTTTTCTTGCAATTGATTTTGTCTTTTTATTCTCAAAAAACTTTTGAACATCAATTACAAACAGTGCCTTATTCATGTTTTCATTCTATCAAAAAACCGCCCCTCGACAAGCTCAGGACGATTTTCGAACCTTGGTTAGAAATTTATTGGGCTAATATAATGAGTTGGTTTATCCAGTGTAATATATTCCCTTCGACCATCTTTTCTATAATTACCAATAATTTCAACGTTGTCTCCGTCGCGAACACAAGAGAAAAACAACCAATCATAGCTGATTATATCAAAAACTTTATCATTAATTTTTACTTTTGCTATTCTTGGTCGAAAATGGGTTCCAATAGAATCTAAAGCTTTTCCTTTGGTTCTTATCTCTTTAATTGGCGAACTTGTAATAGGGTTTGAAGGTATTTCATTTTCCTTATATACAAATCTAATACACGTAGTATCTTCCCCGTAAACATTCATTCTCCCCCATTTTCTTTTTTCTATTTTAAATATTCGATTTATACCAATAGGCTTATCTTTAGACCACCTATTACTTCTCAAAAGAAGCTGTTCATCAGTCGCCTTTTTTATTTTTGAACTTTTTAAAATTAAATCGAGTTTTTTCCTTACTTTGTTTAAATTTTCTTTCCCATATAAAACCAAATCTAAGTCACTAACTCCTTTATTTAAACCGACAAGAAAAGAACCATAAATTCCTATATCTTCTAAGGGCACTTGACCAATTTCTTTAATTGAGATAATTAGTTTCTCCCATTTTGTACCTTTTAAAATTCTCTCGTCCCAACACTCTTTCATTTTATTTCGAGGGGCATAGTAAGTAATAATATCTTGGTTGGGAACTAATACTCCATAGCTATTCAAATCTGATGCCTCGGGCAAATACTCTGGATGTAATTTTGCGATTAAGTCTTTAGAATGCACTTCTATTTTTTGTATAAATCTTTTACCAGTTATTTTTTCGACCCGATCTCCATTTTCATTTGGAAAAAAGACAGGAGTTGCCCTAATTTTATCCTTAGGGTGGTAATCCCCCGCTACAATAAAAATTATGTCATCAAAAGTCTTAATATAATCACAATCTCTTAACATAAATAAAGCTGTCGAAAGTTTAAATATCAACTTTCCTATTGTACCACAAATAAAAAGATCGAGAAAAACTCTCTTTTGCGTCTTAGCTCCCCTGGTTGGACGACGTTAGAACCCGTTTAATCAGAGATTATATTCCCAGCATGGCTGCCACTTAAATGGCACGCTTAAACATTCTTCAATAGTTTTTCCGCCGGAAAGCGTATCTAAACCATACTGGGTTGCGCGATGCCCAACGACTAAAATTGTTTTGTCTGGATATTTTTCTTTTAATTCTTTGTAAAACTTGTGAGCTCTGATCATCGCCTGCTCATAGCTTTCTCCGTTAGGATAAGGTTCTTTAATATGTACTTTCTTCATTGGTTCAACAACCTCGCTTGGTTTGCCGTTAAAATCGCCGTAATTTAGCTCTCTGAGCCGTTTATCTACGATAATGGGATATTTATCCCCGAAAGCTATCTTTACGGTATCAGCCGCCCTTTGTAAATCAGAACAGCAAATCAAATCTACCTTTATATCCTTGAACCTTTCGCCCATCTCTCTGGATTGTTGAATACCTAATTCAGATAAATCAATATCTTTCCATCCAGAGGAAATCTCTGCCTCGTTATCTTTTGTTGTTGAGTGGGCTGCAAAGTATATTTTCATATTACTTCTTCCAAATAAGATTGAACTTTATTTTTAATATCGTCTGGCATTTGAGCCGTTAAAAATGGCGGAATTTCGTTAACGTGGTGATAGTCTGTATATAAGGGAGAAATTTCTGGCGTACCTTTCTCATTTAAGCGAAGAGAAAGCACATCAAAATCAAATTTATATGGGAGATCTCCTCTTCTGCAAATATAAACAGTGCCGCCAGAATTAACCGTTATGATTGGATCATCCCAATGCCAAGCAATAAAAAGTGTCTTTTCCGGAGAGATAGAAATAGAATTAAAAGGAGATTCTACACTAAAGGTGAGCTTTTCTTCTATTCTGAACTTTTTTGGAAATTCCTCTAGAGTTAAAAACTTTTTCTTCTTTTTCTTCATTTTTATTTACTATATTAGACGATTTTACTTCGGTCCTATTCCTACTGTCAACTTTAAGCAATAAATCAAAGAATCCAATAAGATTGTTTGCGGCTTCGGCGGCTGTAAGTCCTACGGCTGCATCCCCCAGTCTAGAACCAAGGCTTTAAGGGGAAATTCGAGCTACTTTAGGCTCCCCCGTTGACCCGTCTCGATCAGCTTAATTAAACAGATATTCAAAATCGGATTTATTTTTACCCTTTTTTGAAGGAAAACAATTTTGAGGTAGTCGATTAAGAAAAACTCTAAAACATCTATTTACTTCTTTTCTAATCGTTAAATATTCCCATTGTGGCTTTTCTTTTTCTTCTATTCTTTCTTTTGTAATGTGTGAAAGCCACAAATTTATTTCATTTATAGTATTGTGGGGTGACAAATTAACATCGACTTTCTCAATCCCGAAATCAGAACATTTTATATCGCTATCGTATTTTCTATCTTCAAGGAAATGGACAATATTTCTTGTGTGAAGAAGAAAACTTTCTAAATATACATTATTTTCTTTCTTTTTGTTCTCTTGTGACTGTAATAAAACAAGATATTTACTGGTCTCGTTGAACATCCATAATTCGTACCACAATGGGTCAAGCACTAATTTTTGTTCATCGATAGTCATATAATGAGACTTCTAACTACTTAATATTTTAAAAATATCTCTTTAAGAAATTTTTTGCTTTTATCATTTCATTAAGAAATGATCCTCCAATAAACATCATTATTGCTAAATGACTGCCGTCTTCTTCTTTTCCAAAGAAATGATTACAAAAAATTTGACCAAACTGAATAGTTAAATCTTTATTTTCAGGATTCAATATTTTAGAATATTCATCGCATCTTTTCCAAAATAACTCTCCAAATTTATTCCTTTCTTCCGCCTCTTTAAAATATTTATTAAAAATATCTTGTTGAAATTTGCCAAGAATGTTTTTGGTTGTTAGCGTATCTCCGAAGGTCGCAAGAACTGCCCGTATTATAGCCAACATAGGAATAACTAATAATTCCTTTTCTTGTTCACTATTAATCGGTATTTGTTGGTCTTTAAATAAATCTTTGAAACCAATAACTAATGAGTTATAACTAATATCAAAAAATCCGGCTAATGTTATTTTTTTAGAAAAAAATCTCATAATTTAATGTGCCTCGGTCTCTCTCGATACTACAAGCTGACTGCTGCCGGACTTGGATTCGAACCAAGATTAATGGATCCAGAGTCCATTGTCCTACCGTTAGACGATCCGGCAAATGAATTAAACCCTTAAGTATCTCCTGATAGCAATAAAGCTGGATATCACTCCCAGGCCAATACCGCTTAGTAATTGAATCAAGATGATCATGGGATAGTTTTCCATGAAGAACTTGAACAAATGAAAGTCAGGGAAAAGGAATTCTAGCTTGGGACTCAGAAGCCAGCAGACCAAAAAGAAGAAAAGAAAGGAAATCAAGGCAGCAATAAACCCGGATATCGCTCCCTCGATGATGAAAGGACCCCGGATAAACCAGTTGGAAGCACCAACCAGCTTTTGGACCTTGATCTCTTCTCTGGAATTATATATGGCCAGCCTGATGGTGGTAAAAGCAATAGCAATGGCCACAAATACCAAAATGAATGAGAAAACAATGCCCGCCTTGTTCAAATTGGAAGTAAGGTAATATATCCTTTCAATCACCGGCTTTCTCTGGAAATAGTCAACTTTTTCCACCATGGGGCTGAAATTGGCACTGGACAAGAATTCAGAAACTGCCTGATACTGGCTGGCTTCAAAAGCCTGAATGTTTAAAGAAGGAAGGAAAGGATTGGAACCCAATTCATCCAAAGACTCAATTAACACCGGCTCGTCTTTATGCCTTTCTGTAAACGACTTTAAAGCCTCTTCCCTAGAAACATAGCTGATCTCTTTAACTTCAGGAACAGCAGCAATATCATCTTTAGCCTTTAAGATATCCTCCTCTGGAGTATCTAACTTAAAATAGACCGAGATGTCAACCTTGCTCTGGATGCTGGAAATGAGAAACTGGCCCACTTCCCTTAAAAGAAAAAGGGAGTTAATGGCGCAGATGGTCATTACTAATATGAAAACATTGGCAGCAACAATCATTCTGTCCCTAGAAAAATTGTTCCAGCCCGCTTTAATGGTTCTTTTGAGTAATGTAAACATATAATAAATAGTTATAAGATGAATCTTCCTCCTTCTTCGTCTCTAACAATACGACCTTCTTGAAGCGTGATCACTCTCTTCCTCACGTAATTAATCACCTCCTTGTTGTGCGTTGATAAGACCACGGTTGTGCCCAGCTCATTAATCTTAGTTAAAAGCCTGATTATTTCCAAGGTATGGTAAGGATCAAGATTGCCAGTCGGCTCATCAGCTAAGATCACTTCCGGCCTATGGATCAGGGCTCTGGCAATAGCTACCCTTTGTTTTTCACCGCCCGAAAGCTGGGCTGGGAAATTATTGATTTTATCAGTCAAACCAACAATGCTTAATACTTCAGCCACGTCTCGCTTGACCTCTTTATCAGACGCGCCAATCACTTCCATGGCATAGGCAATGTTTTCATATACAGTTTTATTAGGCAATAGTTTGTAATCCTGAAAAACCGCTCCGATCTTTCGCCTCAGCTCCGGCAGCTTGCTTGAGCTGATCTTTTGAATGTCCTGATTGTCAAAAAAAATACGGCCGTTGGTAGGCTTTTCCTCGGCTAAAAGCAGCTTGATCAAGGTTGTTTTGCCAGAACCGGACTTTCCTACAATGGAAACAAACTCTTTTTCTTTCACCTCAAAAGTAACGTTATCCAAGGCAACAGTATTAGGAGGATAGGTTTTGGAAATGTTTTGAAACTTAAGCATTTAATTTTAATTCTGCTTCAACAAATTGATCAAGATCGCCGTCTAAAACCTTTTCCACATCAGCAGTCTCAATCTCTGTCCTTAAGTCTTTAACCAGCTTGTAGGGTTGAAGCACATATGACCTGATCTGATTACCCCAGCTGGCTGAAATCAGTTCTCCTTTGATCTCTTTCAATTCCTTTCTACTCTTTTCCTGGCTTAATTGGAAGAGCTTGCCAGCCAGAACCTTTAAGGCCTTATCCCTGTTTAGGCCCTGCAAGCGTTCGCTCTGGCAGGTTACAGTGATATTGGTGGGCAAATGGGTGATCCTGACCGCTGTTTCTCTTTTATTCACATACTGGCCTCCTGGCCCTGAAGCCCGGTAATAATCAACTCTTAAATCCTCTGGTTTGATCTTAATCTCATCCTTTTCCAAATTGATCTCAGGCAAAACCTCAACCAGGGCAAAAGAAGTATGTCTTAGGGATTTGGCGGAAAAAGGAGAAATTCTGACCAGTCGGTGCACTCCGTTTTCCCCTCTTAAAAAGCCGTAAGCATAGCTTCCTTTTATTTCCAAAGTCACTGATTTAGTTCCAATTCTTCCTTCCGGGCCTCCGCCTTCCCCAAAAGACTGTTGAAGAAGTTTGACATTAAATCCTTTGATTTCAGCATACCTTTGATACATCCTTAAGAGCATGCTTGCCCAATCCTGGGCATCCTGTCCTCCGGCACCGCTATAAACAGAAAGGATCGCGTTTCCTTTATCATACTTACCTGAAAAAAAGATCTTGACTTCTGCTTTTTTAAACTGCTTTTCAAAATCAGCAATTAATTCCTCTACTACTTTATTAGAATCAGTCTCAGCTAATTTCTTTAAATCATCCAAATCTTTTTTCAGCCTGCTAAATCCATCTATTTCTTCTTTGAGCCCGGCTAATTCCTGGCTGGCTTCAATTGCCCTTTCCTTATCCTTCCAGAAATCAGGCTTTTCTGTTTCTTTTTCCAACTGCTTGATTTTTTTTCCCGCTTTTACTAGGTCAAAGACAGTGCTCGATTTTAATGAGCCTTTTAGTTAATTCTTCAATCTTTTGATTTAAATTAATCATGTTTACATTCTATCATTTTTTTAAAAAAAGAAAAGTGGAAATTTCTCTCGCCCTAATTCATTTTGTTAAATTTAAATGACTTTATCAAATCAAAAAACAGGCAGATGCTGTTGCCTGTTTTTCAATTCTAAACAGTTCTTCTAATCCAAAACCAGATTAGCAAATTCAGGTTTTTTAACCCTGCCTGATTCTTTTTGCTCTGGCTACGGCTTTTTCTTCTTCAAGATCCAAGAGATAAATCTCTTTTAAGACATCGAATAATTTCATTCTTTCTTCCAAATCCATTTGAGGAAGCTTGGAAAGCATAAAGTCCTTTTCTTCCTGATCAATTCCGACCGTCTGAATAAACATTTCTAAGCTTTTGTTGTTTAGTAAGATATTAGTCATGGTTTTGCTTTTTTCCTGGTTTTTCTTTTAGTTTCCGGCTTGGCTGAAACAACTTCCACACCTTCCGAAAAAGCAAGGAATACAAATCTCAGCAGCCAACCCAAGAAACCAATCCTTTTTTTGTACTCATTCTGATATATTTGTTTTTCTTTCGTGGTCATTGTTCTATATAATTTATCCATCATCTTTTCTGGAATATCCAAGCCCCATTCTTCCTTTAAGAAATCACCAATTTGTTCTCTGTCATCCTTCCACTCACCAGTGAGCTCAAGACCCTCTCGATTATATGCTTTTTCAATCATTTCGGCTGGATTACGACCACTTCCATCAAATTGTTTCTCTAATGCTTTCAAAGCTTCTGCGTTCTTTGGTTCTTGCTTAATTAGCATTTCCCTGTGTTTTCTAATTACTTCGGTCTTAACCTTTCTGTAATTCTCCCTGATGGCGCCTTCGGGCAGGTCCGACATCTGATCGAGCTCTGCTTCCATTTTTTTCATTACATCTTTTTCTCTTTCTGATAAATGCCAATCTAATTCAGCTTTATCCATTATTTTTTGCTTTTCTTGTTCTCTTAAAGATAGGATAAATCTATTTAATTCTTCTTCACTCTTGAAATCGGTTTTCAGTACACCAATATCTAATACAATCCTTCTTCTGAGCATACCGCTGGTTGTAATCTTCGCCTCTGGGTAATATTTATTAAGGAATTCGTTACGACTTAATCTATTAAGACCATAAAGCCTTCCGTCTGTCACCAATGTAACGTATTCTTTGCGCTCATTTTTTTCTTTTTCTTCGCGCTTATTTTTTGCATTTATTACTTGTTCTATCGAAGGAACAGGTATTGTTTTCTCAGCCTCTTTTTTTAAATCCCTTCCGGTCATCTTTTCAGCTATTTCTTTTCTAACTTGACTGAGCCTACTAATTTCAGCTCTAACCTCTTTAATCTTTTTTTCATCTTTACTTCCTGTTTCTTCTTGACTTAGTTCTTCTATCCTCTTTCCCAAAGCACCAATTGCCTGCCACCTGCCGTTCCAAGAAGGATTCTCGCTCTGAAAATCCATTCTTAAAGCAGCAAGATCATCAAGACGCTCAAATTGCTCTTTGTATTTTTTGTCTTTTTTAAGCTCATTAAGAGCACCCATTTCGCTGGCCACTTTATACATGTATCCTAGGTCCTGGCTCTTAACATCATATCCTTTTTCTTGTATCTCATTTTCATGGCTAGCAAAATATTCTTTAACGAAATTATTCCTTACCTGATAGATTTCCTCAGTTAAAACTGACTCAACTGTTTTTTTACTGTTAGTGCTAAGAGATGCCTGTTTTTCGTAATTGTCAATGACTGACTTCTCTTCGCCAAGCAAATCTTGAGTCCAGGGCGTTTCTGGCTCTAATACTTCTATTGTTTTTCTGGTTTCCCCTCCTTCTTTTCCTGCTTCCCCTTGTCCTCTAAAAAACTCTGAACCTTTTTCCTGTTTTTTCGCCATAATTATTGATTAGTATTGAATAGGTTCGACCTTTCCATTATCTCGGCCTCCACCAAGTTCTTGGGCCGGCCGTATTTTAATCTTGATATCTTCTTGATCGGCTCGACGATTTCCTTATTCCCTTCCTGGTATCTTATCAGTTCCATCTTGAAAGCGGAAGATATCTTGTTGTTAATCATCATCTTTAATATTAGATTAAAATTGTCCAAATTGACAAGATCAAACCTGGAAAACTCAGGAGCAAACTGCTTTTCTAAAAGCTCGGCATCCTCAGCCCCTATCCTGAAAGCTCCGATGGAACCGACGTTCCCCAAAACTGCATTTCTGATTTCCGGCATTAACTGGGGGATGTACTGATGAGCCATGATAAGATTGAGTTTGTATTTTCTGGCTTCAGACAGAATAGTGGAAATGGAATTAGTGGTGAAGTTCTGAAACTCATCAATATATAGGTAAAAGTCCTTTCTCTCCTCTTCGGCAATCCTGGCCCTTCTCATGGCTGCCATCTGTATCTTGGAAACTAAAATCAATCCTAATAACGAGCTGTTCACCTCTCCGGTCATACCCTTGGAAAGATTGGCTAAAAATATCTTTTTCTCATCAAGGATCTTAGACAAATCAAAGCCGCTGTGAGACTGGCCGATGATGTTTCTCATCATTTCATTTTCAATAAACCTACCCACTTTGGAAACAACATATCCCAGCATGTCTGATCTGGTAGAACCAGTCGTCTGCTTCCATTCCTTTAACCAGAAATTACGCACAATAGGATCAGAAACTCTTCTTAATCTGTTATCCATGTACTGCTCGTCAGTAAACATTCTGGGAATTTCAACCAGGGTTCCCGGATTATTCTGGTCAGCCATAATGGCCAGCATGGCATTTCTCATGTAATGTTCAAACATGGGACCAATGATTTCCGGAGGGAAAAGCTTGTAGAAGATGGCAATCATTTCTTGTACCGCAAAATCTTTTTGCTCCGGAGTGTCATATTCAAGCATGTTTAAACCGATCGGCCTCTCAAGATCAAAAGGCTCAAACAAAACAACGTCTTCAGCCCTTTCTTTGGGAATATTGGCCAAAGTGTCTTCAATCAATTCCCCGTGCGGGTCTATCACACCCACCCCCTCGCCGTTCTCGATATCCTGCCTGATCATTTCTCTTAAAAGCGAGGTTTTACCGGTACCGGTCTGACCAATGAGATAGAAATGCCTTCTTCTGTCATTTCTAGATGCAAAATATACTTTTTTCTCTTCACCCCGAAAAGCGACCCGGCCGATCAAATTCATTCCCTCATCAGGCAGATCGCTGGGCGGAGCAGCAATAGCGGTTTTAGCTGATTTAATATACGGGGTTTCAGTGGTCAGGGTGGGAAAATGATATATACCGGTCAGTTCCTCAACATTCAAGACACAGGTCATATTAGGGTTGAAATTCCTGAAACTGAAATCATATACAAGCTTCTGAAGCCTTTTGTTCTCCATTCTCAAAGACTTGAAGCTGTTTAAATCAAAAATGGAATACTGGCCGAAAACGCTTTCCAAGCTGCTAAGAATTTCATTGGCCCTTTCCTGGTTCTGGGCCGAAGCCATTAACCTGATATTAACCTCAAAAATCTGCTTTTGAATCTTTTCCTGGATTCCTTTAACGATTCTTTCATCAACTTTCTGGGGCTTTTGCTTCAACTGATTTTCTTTTTCCTCCTGCTTTTGCTTCACTTTCTCCCCGGATATTATGCCGAAGAAATCAGAAATGAATTCCTCAAAAACGGATTTGGTCGCCCCTGCTATCGAACTACCCAAAGATTTTCCCTCTTTGATCTTAAAAAGTATTTTATCCCCTGTTTTTTTCCACTTCTTGTGATCCGTATAAGGTCTGCAGACAATCTGTATGGCTGCTCCTTCCTCAGCCTTGATCTTGCTCAGGCTATTGGTCAGGGATGCCAAAGGGTCTTTTTCCAGATTCTTGTAAGTATTAATGGGAAGAAAAGCGCTCTCGCTTAGTTTCAGGCTGGAACCGGCTGTAAAACCAGCTGGCTCAAAGATAGTATAGTCCTGGGGAATCTTTTCAATTACTGCTCCCGGATAAACTCCCTGGACATGTTTTTCAAAACCGGCTGCCATATTATTGGGAACAGAAATGTAAAAAGCAATGTCGCTACCTCCTACTTTAGAAGCAATCTCTAAAGTAATTTTTTGATCCTTTCCTTTTTGAAAATACAATAGGTTGGAATAGATCTGCTCCATCTGAGCGATCAGGTTTTTCTCATCCTTTGGAACGGCTCCTTCTTTCTTTAAGTCGTACCTTGGCATCATTATTAAAAAAAGCGTGCTTTCAAAGCTGTTTAATACCTGGATTCTATCCTGCTTTCTGGAAGAGATAAAAGAAAAAACCGCTATTAAAACTAATACTATAAAAAGAATAATTAGAATTAACGCAGTAGACATTGAGATTAGCGTTTAAACCTTTGGAAAAATCCGTCTTTAGCCATTAAGTCGTGAAAAACATCTAGCGTGTAAGGATCTGAGCTTTTTTTAGCAACTTCCACGGCAAAAAAGATGCCTTGTTCTTTGGCAACCTCTACTAACTTGTTTATCCTGCCTCCCAGATCGTCAATAGCGTCTATCTTTTTTGCTTCTTTTTTAACCTCTTCTTCATCAGCTACTTGAACTAAAAGCCCCTGCCTTACTTTTTCCAGCTCCTCGGCCGTAACTCTTTCCTTTTCAAGAATTGGCTCCTGTTCCTTAAAAGTCTCAAGGCTTTTCTCATATACGTCATCAATCACCCTTTCTCTTTCCTGCTCAGCCATCTTTCCAATCTCTTGTTTTTTCTCAGGTATGTTTGCCATAATAAAATCGAATAATTTGCTTAATTATTGAATTATAGCAAATGAGAGGTCAATATCAAAATAAAAAAGAGCCAGCGGTCAGATTCGAACTGACGACCTGAGCTTTACGAAAGCCCTGCTCTGCCGACTGAGCTACGCTGGCCAGCGGGATACGGGAGTCGAACCCGTCTCTTAACCTTGGGAAGGTCACGTTGAACCGCTCAACTAATCCCGCACTATAGACCGATCCGGTCAATTATCTTTTCCCAGAAATTTTTCTCAGGAGGTACGCTGGTAGTTGCCTGGTTTTCTTCCGGAGGAAGGACTACTATTGCCTCCTCGCCCGGCTTTTTATACCCCTGCTCCCTGATCTTTTCTTCCCAGAATGTTTCAGTCCCTGCTTCGCTGATTCCTGCTTTTAATTTGGCGTTTCTGTCCTCTAAGGCCTGGAGCTCCTTCTGTAAATCCTCGATCGTATTAGTCATTTCTGCCCTTTTCTTATTCATTTTAACGTTGGAAAAAACAAGAAAGCCGGCAATGCTTAAAAAAATGAAAGTGATTAAAAAAGCGAAAAAGAATTCCTGAAAAGCCTCGAATTTCCTATTTTTCCTTTTTCTTGGTATCATGTTCTAAGTAATATGAAATGGAATTCAAAGACCATATTTAGGGTTTTCTGGACAATCATCGTATCTTTGGTAATCATCAGCATGATTCTTTCAATCGCTCCCCTATTTAGATAATATATCTCAAACCTTTTTTATTTCAACCCCTGAACATATCTAAAAAGACCTGGGAGGGAATTCTGATTTTACCCCTCTCTTTTAGTTTCTGCTTACCTTTTTTCTGTTTCTCCAAGAGCTTTTTTTTCCTGGTGTAATCCCCTCCGTAAAGCGGAGCAATCACATCCCTTCTTAAGGCTTTCACGGTTTCTCGAGCAACCACCTTTCCG
>Ga0315274_10008836_pt1 | contig 14589 bp, 10 predicted proteins | sample YL17G02_20_MG_FD_203700 | JGI IMG/M metagenome (GOLD analysis project Ga0315274, IMG submission 203700) | Sediment microbial communities from Yellowstone Lake, YNP, Wyoming, USA - YL17G02_20 | ecosystem: Environmental > Aquatic > Freshwater > Lake > Sediment | place: USA: Wyoming | collected... | reverse complement strand
TGGAGATTGACCGTGTTTTGAGAGTTGGAGCAAACCAAAAAAATAATGGTAACGTTAACAAGGCAAAGAGAACAGCTTTAGATGAGATAGTTCATTCAGCCCTAAACGGTGGCGAACCAAGCCTTCCCTTCCCAAACTGCAAATGCAAAGACTGCGACAACAAGTCACTCTGCTACTGAGGCGATGGAATGAGTGGCACAGTTTACCTGAAAAAGCCTACCCTAACGGCTCAACTTTTGGTCACTGGCTATATTTTCTGCGTTTCTGAGTGCCTAAGAACAATCCGCTTGTCACGACTAGTCCTAACCCAAGGAGAAAGACGTAGACAAGCGTGCTCGGCACTTCAGCAATGGGAGTCGTAACTTCAAAAGTGATTATGCTCCTAACGGTCTTGCTGACTCCTTCAACCGTGTTGAACGTGACGTCGCAAGGAACAGAATAGTTGCCAGCAGCCAAACCTCCAGTAATGTAAAGCACCACTGGAACCTGAGCACGGCCATTCTGCATCAACGTTTCTAAGGTCCAAGGCAAACGCGAGACCTGAAGTTCCCAGTCACTGGCATAGTCTGACTCAACAATCACGCTCCAGATGTAGATTTTTGCTGCGCCCATCCAGCTAACGTTCAAGAACCCGTCCACGGTTGCTCCGCTCTGCGCGTTCTTTGGAAAAGAGAATGCCAACGTTATAAAAACGCTTGCCTGCTGGGGCTGTCCTCCTGTCGAACCGCCACTGCTTGCAGGCGTCCATTCCAACGAGCCTGTATGTGGAGAGGCAAAAGTGTAGAGTCCAACGAATACTCCACCTATGTAGCTAGTTACTGTAAAGCCCGTATCAGTAGAAGGCGCACCTCTGGCCAAGCAATACACGTCTAGCTCTCCAGCGTCTCCTGTTGTGCCGTTCGTTACAATGTCAAGCCGCTGACCTGCCCAACCGACACTCAACATTAAGCGGTCCGTCTTCTTGACGTAGAGCCCTGCCCAGTTCTCGTAGCCAGCCACTATGGTCATGTTGCCAAAGTGCGGCATAACAAGGTAGCCCGGAGCGAAAGCCGTGGTATAGTCGTAAGTCACGTTCAGAACGTATGAGGGTCGAGTCGTGTAGCTGGCCACCAGCACGTATGAATCGTTCACGCAGCTGAACTTGACAGTGAGCAAGAAGCCAGCGTAGACCGAAGAAGTTATGGTCGCGTTAGACGCTGCCCAGTATCTGGTGGCGCCTATGACGTAGGGATAGCATGTGCAGTTGAAGTCCGTTGTAGTGTCTGCAACTATCGTCACGTTGACGGTTGAGTTCACATTGAGATTCTGCAACCATGAAATAGAGACGTTAAAGTCTGCTGGCGGAATGTAAAGAGCTGCAGTTGTCCCAGCCCAAACAGTCGTCCCGACATAAGTGATGGTTTGAGTAGATCCTGTCAAGCTGTTCCCGTCGACGTCTTCTGGAGCCAAAGTCCAATAGTAGTTAGTGAAGGTCTGATTGGCACCTGGAACGGTGATGCTGTAAGACGTTTCGTTCTCTCCGTAGAGGTTGAAGGCTCCACTAGTAGAGTTAGACTGTCCAACGATGAAAGTGACCCAGCCTGTAGCGTTACTTGAGACTTGACCAACAATAGTCCCGTTGGGATACGCTAGATTCACGTAGCCACCGTTGATAAGAGCTAGGTCATAGCCATATTTTAGCTGAGCCTCATACTTATAGTGGCCCGAGCCAAGGTACTCAACTGGCTGTATATTAGTGACTGTGAGGTTGTCCCAGATTCCTACTGCACTATTACCGTTTATGTTGCCAGCGCCGATCCCATAGGTGGCTTCGTACACGCTTGTCAAGGCGTTGATTGTGAGGTCTGCTGGAGCAGCTAAAAACGTTGAGTAGACCCAGTATGTCCCGTTGTAAGAGAAGGCGTGTCCACTCAAACTTAGAGTGTCCCCTACAGCTCCAAGAACATGGCCGTCATACTCGGACTGGGCTGTACACGAAAAGGACTCAACGATTCCCACGTTCGCTCTCCCATCCAAGTCAGAGAAAGTCAAACTGGCCGCATCGACCTTGTACCTGTCCCATATTTCTGTAGTTGTCATCGAGTTGATGTTTCCAACAGTTATTCCATAGGTCGCTTCGTTCCCAGAAGTGAAGCTGTCAATAGTAGTATTGGTGACTGAGGCATTAGTCTCTTTATACTCAAACCTAACGCTAGTCACATTCCAAGCGAATACATGTCCAGTCAGTGTTAGGGAGTCAGCAGCACCCAAAGTGTGCCCATCCGTCTCTAAAGAGGCTGTGCAGTAGAACAGGCCTTCCGTGGAAACGTCTATTCTTGTATCAGAGCATCCCAGAGAGTCTATTCTGATTCTGTCCCATTTACCAGTAGCACTATTGGCGTTGATGTTGCCAGCGGTAATGCTGAAAGTAGCTTCATTCACGCTTGTCAAGCTGTTGATGGTGATTGACGTTGGAGCGGCTTGAGTAGTAGAGTTTACCCAGTAGGTTCCGTTGTAAGTGAAGACATAGCCAGAGAGCACTAACGAGTCGCCAGCCCCTAGAACATGCCCGTCGAGTTCGCTCTCAACGGTGCATGAGAAGATTCCTGCAGTACCAACGTTAACTCTTCCGTCTGGATCCTCAAAGGCTAAGGTGGCCGCATTGACTTTGAACCTGTCGCCAGCCACTACTGTTGTGTCTCCGTCTAGAGCGTCTTGATCTGTTCCATCTGCATCTGCCAAGTTTATGTAGACATGGTATGTGTTGCTTTGCACAGCATTAGGAATAGCGAAGGAAGTACTGAACGCGCCGTTCACGATAGTGTTGTCTGTGCCTCTGGCAGTATGGCCAGAATCGTGAATGTCCACTTGCGTGAACTCGGCGTCAGGCGGATAGCTTGCTGAAGCTGTATTGCTCGCTGGATTATCGCCGTAGTAGACTGTGCCGCTTATGGTTGTTGTTCCTGCAAGGTTTATCCTAGCATCATCATTCGTAAAGCCGCTTGTGACGAGCCTAGTTACCACGTCAAAGTTCTGATCGCTAACAGAGTTTGCAGACAAGCTCCCAGCATCTACCACAAAGAAAAGAAAGTCCAAGTCAGACTCTTCAGTTGCGTCCCACTGCACTTGAAACCCCCAGACGATAACGATGTTGTTGCCAGACGACGAGTTGCTATAGCCAATCAAAGTCCACTCGGTTGAGCCAGCTGGAGTAGACCAACTGCTGTCGTCCTCGTGAAACTGGAACTCTGCTCGAGTTGTGTTTCCGCCCGTCTTCAAATAGAGTTCGCAATAGTGTATGTCAGCAAACCCGTTGGCATCCGAGTAAGTGACCGATACAGTGTAAGTCTTTTTCTGTGCATAGCAGTTGTCAGTGTCGTCCCAGTTGGTTCCTGATGGTGCTCCGATAGTTGGGGCAGAATTTGAGTAGACCTCTTCAGCCCCCCAAGCTCCATGACTAGGCTCAGGACTAACATATTTTCTTACAAGAAATGCGTAAAATCTTTTTGTGCCGAAGCTTTGGGCAACTTGCCTTTGAATGCCAAGCTCAATTCTGTCTGGAGTTTGACTATTGGCTTCGTTGACTCTTGTAGTTCCGTCGTCAGTTATTGTGATGTTTCCGCCGACTTTCCAAATCTTAACTCTGAATTGATAAGGCAAGGATGGAGTGGCGGGGGCTGGTGCATAATCTGGATTATCGCCTACTCCCATATATTTTTGAGTATCATTGTCCGGAGCCCAATGGTCTCCGCAATAAGCGAAAGCAATTCCCTCATTGTAAGCCCACGCATGATGGTCAACATCAAAGATTGCTCCGAACAGGTCGGCGGAGACACCTACATCATGCCACATTATTAATCCCAAATCAGAATAAGCGTCTTGAATCATGTAACTTGCGGGGAAAGTAACCACTTTACCGTGAAATCCTTTGCCATTAAGGAAATTCTCAGCCATGTCCGTAATTTCAAGATAGTGACTCGTAGCACTAATTGTGTATGTTGGAGTACCATCTACGCTTATCCATCTATCCGTGTTAAGAGTCGCATTGTCAAATGGGTCTCCAAATATGAAGGTGTTATCGAAATTGCTTGTCGTCGTGGCTTCTGCTTTGCCATAGTAAATGTAAATGGTCTGATTAGCTGTGCTCAAGTTGTCCTGAACTTCAACCCAGAACGTAGCGTTTAATCCTGTGTTCAGTGTGCCCATCCAACAGTCAAGAAGCGTAGAGCCGTCGTCATCCGTAAATCTTACATCTCCAAAATCTGAACGCGCCTTATTGTCAATGTAAACTGTGCTGCCACTATCCACGCCAGAAGCATTAATCACCACAATTTGGACTTGATAGTTTGTTCCAGCATCTGTAGCGTTGTTAACCACATGACTTCTTCTGTACTTCCAGCCAGCAAGCGTGAGGTATTGCAGTCTCCATATTGCTTGAGTTGCCGTGTTTCCATACGCTATTACCCAGTTGTCATACTCTATACCTATACCAGTAGCAGATTCTTGACTGCATGGAGACTGATACTTGAATGGTGTGTTAGCGGCTGTGGGCCAGCTTTCAATATCTGTTAAAGATGCAATGACTGTTCCATCGCTCAGGTATGTTGCAAAAGATAAGTCAAAGTCCACATGGTCATACCAGCTTATGACGAAAGCTGTACTGTTCAGAGCAGCAACTTGGACCGATTTACTAAGCGTTCCTACAGCAGTGTCAGCATCAGTTGCAGCTGTCTTCACGTTCCCACTAGAATCATAAACTGCAAAAGTAGCATCTTGGTCTGCACGGTCAAACCATCCTATAACAAAATGCGTGGAATTTAACGTACTCACGGAAACAGAAGAAGGATAATCAACACTATCGTCTGCATCTATGGGCATAGTCAAATTCGTTCCTGCACTGTTGTAAATTGCGAAAGTTGCATCAGTGTCAGTACTGTCAATCCATCCGATGACAAAGGTTGTAGAATTGAATGCTGACACAGAAACAGCCATGCTATTAGCACCAACGTCATCGTCTGCATCTATTGGTCCAGCTTTGAGGTTTGATGAGGAATCATACACTGCGAATGTAGCGTCAGCATCCGTTTTATCATACCAGCCTATTACGAAATATGTAGAATTGAAACATGATACTTGTACGCTATAACTTAGCCCTACAGCAGTGTCAGCATCCGTTGGACCAGACAGGAGTGAACCAGTTGTATTGTAAACAGCGAAGGTGGCGTGACCGTCGGTTTTGTCGTACCACCCTATGACAAATGCTGTGCTGTTAAATGCACTAACACCTATGCTTGTGTAATCTATAGAACCTCCTGACGTATCATTCACATCGGTTTCAGCCAAAACTTGCGTGCCATTCGTATCGTAGATTTGAAAGCTAAAATCATCATTCGTCTCGTCATGGTAAGCTATAACAAAAGTATGCGTATCAAGCGGACATGTGTGAATGCTTGTTACCGAAACAGTTGTAAAGGCTACAGTTTGAGCCTTCACGGTTGAAACAAAGCCAAACTCAAAAACAGACAGCAAACCAGCCACTACACAGACTATCAGTAGCAAACTCAGAAGCCTAGACTTTGCTCTAGCCAAACCTTTTCACAATGGAAAAATAACATATTAAGTTTTAGAACTATGTGAGCGAAAATCTATGAAGCTCTGACGAACAGTCTAGCGTATGTGTATACTTCATGGAGATTCAAAGGCAACGCAGAGAAAAGAGATACATCCTCATACTGTTTTTGTGGCAAGGATTTGATTATGAGGATTTAGCAAGACTGAGGCAAGAAGGGGTTATCTAGCGCATCCCGAATAAGTGGACAGTATCTAATTTCACTAACATAGTCCCGCCTTAGCTCCATCGAACTATTCCTATGCGAGACTCATAAGCCCCACAATATAGAAGGGGTACGAAAAACGAGTTGCCATACAGATTGTCGCATTCTCTAGAACCCAATCCCCCACAACCGCCTATGAACCCTGCTTTAACTAACTCAACTCCTGACCCATCACTATCAGAGATGTACAAGCTAGTATAGAAGACTACATCTTGCATCCAACCGTTCCCGTAAGCAACCAGTAACACTACTTTATTGGGCTGTGCCAGCCACACCCCATGGATGGAGCTATGTAAATATTCTGGATTGGCTATTTCTAGGTTAACATCAGACCAAACTGCTCCCTTAAGAATAAACATGTGCATAGAGTTCGTTGCCTGCACAGGACCGAGTGCAATCAATTTGTCTCCGCATGGGAAAAGCATACCTCTAAGGTCTCGCGTGCTCTGCGACCTATAGTCCAGCTCTACAGTCCATGTTGTCAAATCAGTACTCTTCATGACTTTCCACTTACTGTTTGCATATTCCGTTAAGTATGCGTACCACACCCCGTTGAAGTTGACTATATAGCTCCATTCAAAGTGGTCAGGATCTTCATAGACCCTAGTCCATGTCGCCACGTTCTGCCATGTGCTCAACGGGACCACCCACAGACCACCACCGTTCGGATAAACAGAACCAGCAGAGCCGCCTCCAGCCCCTCTCTCGCCTACAACAAGTCTCTGACCCTCTATATCGAAACCGATAAACTCGTTGCAGTCTCCAGTGTTTAAAACACTAGCAAACGCACATCCTGCGCTATCTATCCGCCAGATAGTAGAACGTAGAGCTCCACCAGATTCGCATTGCCCAGCTACCCATATAACATTGTCTTTCTTTACTCCATGCCACGCGGCCACTCTAGAGGCTGGTGTAAAAACAACTGAAGCCGCTTTAGTGGTAATGTCTGTCTTGTAGAAGTGACCTGGCCCACCGTACCAAGTCGACCCCCAATAGAGATAATTACCTAACAAACCGTAAAACGCCATTTCTGGTTCTCTCAAGGAGCCTGCCGCAAAAGTTTCTATAGTAAAGGTGGGCGGTATAGGTGGGATTATAGGAGGAGCTTCAACCTTAAAGAAGTAAAGATAAGAGAGAAGAGACCCTAAAACAATCGCTACACAAACACCTGCAATATAAGGCTTAAGAGTGACCTTCTTTGAGGGCATCCTGAACTTCTTTGGTCTAGCCTTGAACTTTGGCAGGGCATCACCTTTTAGTATGGAAGATACGCGGGAGAATACGATGGCCTTCTTTTTCTACCTGTAACTAAACCAATGCCCCCTATGCCTGTGCAAGCTAGACCCACGATGAACATGAGCGACCGTACAGTGGGGTCTGCAAAGAAGCTCTTGACCATTGCCAAAATGTCAGATGATGGAGGCGGAGGTGGAGGAGTAGACCCAGAAGCGTAACATGCAGTAATAGTCACACCAGAAGAACCAATCGTCACAGACCTTTGTGGATTAGTGTTTGCCACACTGTCACTCCAATACTTGAAGGCGTAGCCCCCATAGCTTGAGGGAACAGTAACCGTGTACATTCCGCTCGCTAGCGACCACGTTGCAGGAGTAGCCTTTGACGCTTGCCCAGACAGGACTACTGGTGTTACGCCAGTGAAGCTTTGCCATTGATTGCTAGCGTCAGCATATAGTGCATTCACATCAAGATTATAAGTGCCTGGTGGAGGTGGAGGAGTGGTTCCACCTATAGCGAGCTCGAAGTCGTCAAGTTCAATAGTTCCCCAATAGCCTGGTGACGCAGCACATACTATTTGAGCCCCCAAAGTATAAGTCGGCAATCTATAGGATTCCTGATATACTTGAGAGCCGTCTACAAGGAAACTTATCTTTCCACTACTGATGTGGAGACCTATACTACCCTGTAAATTAGGGGTTAGAGCCCCACTCGCTAGGACGGTTGCTACACCTGGCACAGTGTAGACAGCCCGCCATTGAGCAGGTTGCTGCATTTTATCAATTTGGTAACCGCCACTTGAACATCCAAGAGAGAGTCGTATGTACTCACATTTCCCTGAGGAAGTAGGCTGAAGAATCTTTACTTGTACAGACCCTCCAGCTGTCAAGTCGTGGATGGGTTGTGTCTCTACAAGTACAAGCTCTTCACCCTGCGGAGCTTGATTCCAAGTAGCCTTTAAGGACCCAGACACTACAACAGAAACATGATCAGAAATTTGGGTAGGACGGTAAGTAACAGGACTCCAAAAACTTGTGTCCAGACTGTTGAAATTGTCTTGATATAGGTTTGGGTTAACCCACCCGAATGGTAAGCCTGACACTCCGTAGATTGAAAGGTATATAAGTAATGCTCCTACGAAGAGGAGGATTGCGCATTGACCGCGTTCCATCTTATCTCACTAATAGAAAAATATACACATGTGCTAACTTACAATGTAAGACTAACGGTCAGCGCGACAATAAGCACTAGAAAGATGATGGCTAGAATCTTCGGTAACTTCTTAAACCAGAATACTAATGACGCTGTAGTAGCAACTATAACTGCTAGAGTTACAACCCAAGAAGGCACTGTTACTCCAAACGCTACTCCTATACCTTGAACAATAAGTGTGACAACCAACTTACCAATGCTAGCTACTAAAGTGACTAAAGCCTTTACACTGTCGAGCCAGTCAGTCTGATTCTGATTTATCGCATCCGCCACAAAGTAGCCTGAAGGAACCCCAACCACCTCTACCACGCCAGTCATGTTAAGAGTCTGATTCACAACCAACGCTATTCCCACAAGAAGGCTCGTAGGAATAGCTACTATCAAGTTCACTGGAGCCCCCAGCCAAGTAGCATTCGAACTGCTCACGCTGAAGTTAAACTCGCTGTAGGTGAAGTTGTTGTAAGTCGAGACATGTGGAGTTGTTGTGATAGACCCGTAGATCCAGAATGGGTCAGAGACCGCTTGAACAGAAGTGGAGAAGCAGAGGCAAAGCAGTATTGGCAGCAATGCTAGAACTGCAAGCTTTCTCATGAGTTTTTACCCCAGAAGCAGTAAACCTATCCCAGCACGTACGACTCGACCTATCTGACACCACCATGGTTGGTAATAGAAGAAGAGCAATGAGAGAACTCCATCTGCTAACAAGAAACCTCCGATCGGCACTTTATACTTCTTCAATTGCTTCAGGTTCATAAGCTACCCTGTCCTAGCTCTGATACAGCAAACAATTGTGAACAAGGCGGCAACCACTGAAACCGTAAGCGCTGTCGGATAGTAGTTCATGTAAAGCACGGTGGCATTGTAGCCGAAATGAACCAGCATCGTTGCAAGCAAGCTGTGAGTGTACTGAAGAACCAGAAACATGATAACTCCACATATAGCCGCTGCAGTGAGGTACACCCATCCGTTAGGACCGCCATAACTTAACGGGTTCGAGTAGGTATGAAGCAACGCCCAACCCCCCACGGCAATAGCCACAGACACCCATTTGCTAAAGCCTGCGCCGAACCTGTCCCTCAGCCAAGTATAAAGCGCGAGTATGATGACCAGCTTAGTGCATTCCTCTGCCGTCACGACTAGGACAAGCGTGAAAAGTATGTCAGTCCAAAAGGCTGGCAACATGAAGCCTCCGTAAGTAAGGTCTAACTTCTGAATGGGAACGTACAAGACACTCTGTAAGAAAGTTGACGTAAAGAAAGTAGAAACAGCCAAGCACCCTAAAACTCCGCCTAGCACAATGGCAAGCTTCTCCAACGTCAAGTTCTCAGTGTAACCAACCACTGGCTTCTCATTGTGCTTCTCAAGCCACACGATTACGACTAGAGATACTAAGAGCATGCTGATGTAGAACTGCGTGTCTGGATAGTTGAGCAGAAGAAAGCTAGCTATGGGTAAAGACGCGATGGCAAAGAACACCAATAGGTCTTTAGATGCTGGCATGAGTCATCAAGAGTCCTTGAAAGTTTTATTTTCATTAACAACGGCTTTCGTACTCGCTCACATCAAAAGAAAAATGGTCAATAATACTGAGGTTTATGTTTAGGCCAAAAGAGCATTATCGCACTTGGCACAGTAATCGCAATTCCCACAAGTTGCATGAGTTGGCTGTTGCCCAACAAAGCCCGAATTATGAGCATGAAATAGTCTGGATTAACTATCGGTCCGTTTCCAAAGTCGAATGTGTGAACAAAGTTCTGTCCAGAGGCCAAGGTGATTTGGTAACTGGAAATGACCTTGTCTTGGTAGATTGCCGAAACCGAGTAGGTTCCTACTGGAGCATCAAGATTGTCATAAGGTGTTGACTTACTTTCATCATGTCCGTCTGGAAAGTAAATCTGCAACGTTGCAGTAACTGGGTTCCCGTTAAAGATTGCGTTTAGATGAACTTGAGCTATCGTACCTTGGCTAGGCGAGAACGAAGCAGAAATCGTGTGGGAAGCTTGAACATGCGAGAACGTGTAACTGGAAACAGTGCCGACAGAAGAACCGTCAACTGAAACATCCGAAATTTGATACCCAGTATTAGCCGTTATGGTGAAGGCTTCGTTTTGCTCTGCATCAACAGTTATGGTGCCTGAAGGACTGATAGAACCGCCCGATCCTGCTGATGCAACTATGCTATAAGTAGTAGTTCCAAGGACTGGGTCAGCAGTCGTACATTGATAGTTAATTTTTGGAACACCATAGTAACTTAAAACATCGGAGTATTCAACTCCTGAATCTTGCCAATACTTTATAACGTCTTGCCCCGACACACTACCAAATGTGTAGGTATTATGACTTACAAGGAGATTCTTTCCCGACACAGTTTCTATTGAATCAACATAAGCAGTAATTGCAGGCACACTAAGTTGGAAGAGTTCGTCACCTATTGTTAGACCACTTGCTACTATCTGAGTTTCACCTACACTCATCATAGTATTTGTAACATCAAAAATCATAGTATTTGTAACATCAAAAATATCTTGTGTATCTATTTGATGAACGGTGACAACAGAACCAACTACTGAGGCTACGGTATAGGTGTAAGTGTCCATTCCAGCAAATTCGCTTGTAGACCAAGACATTCCAGCTTGAAGGTTCGTCCTTCTGCTAGGAAACAAAGTGAGACCTATGCCAGCAACGCCAAAATAGCTGACGTAAAGAAAGAACAAACCTATCGCAAGACCGACTATCCACTTGGGACGCAATCTCTATCCACAAGGGAAAAATCGTTTCGCCTCTCAGCAACAGATAGGAATGAAAATAAAATTTTCAGTAACAAGAGAAAAATGTTGGAGAGTCTACCGCTTCTTTTTAGGCAGTCGCAAGTAGCCTCCACCGCCGAGACAGCAGGCTCCCACAGCAAACATCACCAGTTGCTCAGTCGTAAAGTTTAGAGCCAATCCTCCAAAGTCAACGCTGACCATAGCCATTATAATCGACGTCGTTCCGTCGCTCGCAGTCAACGTCAGAGTATGCGCTCCGCCAGTAAATGTGTAAGAGCCACGCCAAGTCATAGAATCTGTAGACGTCAAAGTCAGAATTGGTGTGCTACCTTCTTTCACAGTACAAGTAATTGTGGTAGGTCCAGAGCTTCTTGAGAATGTGAAGTTCACTGTTAGGCTAGAAGAGTACACTGTCTGAGCAGAACTGGTGATTTCTTCCCCGTTGATATACCAAGTTCCTTGAATAACCGTGGAAACAGAGAACAGACCGGAGTAAGTAGTCGAAAGACCAACCACGTTCGTTGCAACGTAAGTAATAGAGTGTTGTCCGCTAGTAATAGGTGTAGGTAGGTAGTAGCCCCAGACAGCAGATGTGGGTACACCCACACTAATCGTCATAGGGTATGATGTTTCATCAATAGTGGCGACAACCGAGGCTACACCACTTTCTACATCCCCCACACCAGCGATAATCTTTGTTACTGGACCGTACACTCCATCTTTAGGATTAAGCGCTAATAAGCCATCTGAACTAAGCCCCCAGACTGGAGGAGTATCGTCTGCGACAACAATTAGAAAGCCCGCTCGTATCTGTGGTTCAAAATATCCAAGTACAAGAAGAGCTACGCCAGCAACCAGAAGAAGCGTACTCAACGTTTTTGACTTCATCTTATCACTACTAGAAAAATACTAGGAAGCTACCGTCCAAACTTGAATGTTGCCTTTGTAGAAGGTCTGAAGCAGATTCCCAGAGAATTTTCCCCAGTCAATCTGAGTCCCGCTCAGCATAAGTTCCGTCAGCTTGATCGTGTCTAATGTGACGACCACGCCATAGTGAGGCTTAATCTGAATGTTTGGAAGAGTGTCTGAGGGACTGTAAGCCTTAATCGACATGTAAGCCGTAGTAGGTGGATCTGTGCTATTCTCAGGACACCAGACCGCATCAAGACGAGTCAACCACACCAACCCCTCATTCGACACTATCCACAACGTCACATGCCAACTCTGATTCAAGTCCACACTAACGCTGTTCGCATAGCTCATGTAGTAGCTTGTAGCTTGATCCTGCACTGTCAACGCCATGCTGTTGAGTTGACTGTACCAAGTAGCAGACGCGTTCAAATCTTCTATGCTGGCAGGTACTCCAATCGTGCCGTCAGTAAGCTTAGCCACAGCTACTTGCGCTCCACCAGTCAGACCTGCCACAGGCCTGATCCACTGCCACACACTCCAGAACCCCCATGTGGCTCCGTAAGTCGCTTTGGAGAGCACGTCTTTAGGGAAGAACACGGGCATAGGCTGAGCCGTCAAAACAGCATAAGCTGCACCGGAGAGAGGAGGTAGAAAGATGAGACAACTCAGTACAGTACCGATCAGTTTGAAGATCGTTCCGAGCATACTCATTCACTGATAGAAAAATCGTTCTGAGAAAGCTAGACGAGAAATTTGTTTAGCGTCTTCGTCTCCGTCTAGGCTTTTTAGTTCCATACCAGACTTAAAGTTTTAACAAAAAATGGGGATTGTCCGCCCCTTGGCTTCCGCCGCAGAGCGGCTACGCCGCGAGCTTAGCCGCCCACATGAGAAAGCGGCGGCAAAGCCATCTCTCATGACTACGACTAAGCAAGCTTGGCGTAGAACGTTTCACTAATGCTAGCACCGGATCCTGTAGGCGCCGTCAAGTAGTAGATAGTCAGCGTTATCGGAATTTCAGTGGTGGCTCCCAACAGAAACTCAAGTTGGCCGTTCATGTCGAATCGGTTGTTCGCGTTTGCCAAAAGCCCCAAGTAAATCGCGTGGTCAAGGTTGTTCGTAGCAGTATAGGTCCATCTTATGTCTTGAGTCGTGAACGTCTGGTCGAATTGGCTGCCGTCCAAGTATCCTAGTCCTGGGATCTGCAGTTTCTTCAGACTGACCCGTGTCAAGTCAGTGCATGGAACTGTCGAGTTGCCCGCTATGAGTTCTACTTTGTAGATTGCTGTGCCGTTGCTCTCTGTCAGGTTCAGGAACCATGCAAAGTACCTTTGAGTCAGCGTTGCACCGATGGCACTTGTGTTGACTCCGCTCAAAGCGTCAGCAAACACTGGTGGACAGTACGCAGTTGCGTATGAGACGAATGAGATTATTGGGTAGCCGCTTGAAGGTATAGCATGGTTCTTAAGATCGTACTGGAATGCGAAGTATTTCACGCCTGTACCAGTGACATCTACGTATTGGTACCCCACAATGTAGGGGTCGCTCTGCATGATTTTCTGGTAGTCAACGTAGAACTTCCAAGTTGTCGGAGCAATAACGACCCACATGTAGCCGTTGTCTTCTGGCTTAGCATCGAACAAGTCTGTGCCTGCCGAAGCGGTAACTCCTAGAGACCAGCGACCTTGTAGGAAGTGGTAATAGTAGATGTTCTGTTGCGTGGCCACCGTGTAGGATGTCGCTGCGACCAAGCTGTTGTAGATCTTCGTGCTCATCTGGAACATGCCTATGCCGTTCAAGTAATTGTTGCGCATTGTGCTGTCGATTGTTTGCCCTCCGCCTGTTGGGCCTCCGCCTCCGCCTGTAGTTGAAAACTTAGGGAACCAAGCAACGTAGCCCATTTGGTTGGCAATGAAGACTGCAAGTAGTACAATGACGACTATGCCGATGATGTTTCTTGTATCCTTTTTCATGTCATCAAGTCCTTTTCAAAGGAAAAATACGTTACCACTGAAACAGTCCCCAGCCTTCGGCAATGCCGAGAACGCTGAGTCCTACAGCCAATGCAGCCATGACGACCATCCAAAGCATCGTGTGCTTGCCAAGAGGCTTGTAGCCAGCATAGTTTAAGACGTGCAGCCAAGCGAACAGCATCACCGCAACGTAGTTCAGAGCCAATGCCCAAGAGTTTCCTGTCCACGTAAAGTAGATTGTCGGGTTGTAGCCTGCTATGCCCAGCAACACGCTGAAGCCCAAGAGAGCCATTGGAATTATAGTCAAAGCCTTCGCGTGGGTATTGGTGGGTCCAAGCTTGAGTATGCCCAGCTCAAACACTAGCACTCCGATGAACAGAGCAATGCTCAAAGTCCAAAGAATCGCCGCGTTTATTCCAGTTGCCACCATCATGAAGTAGCTCATGCCAATAAGCGCTGCAAACAAGGCGCCGAGCACAGTTGGCCTCGAGTTCGCTAAGACTAAACCGCTTGCAAGGAAAGTGAAGCCGAAGAGCACCATTGACTGGTTGATGCCGCCTCCGCCTAGGAATGGCAGTATGATGTACCAGAGTCCGATCAGTGTGAAGCCGAGAACGCCTGTTTTCCAGTTTAGCATTTGCTTGTATGGAATGTTCATTCTTTTGTCTCCTATGTTCT
>Ga0315274_10008835_pt1 | contig 14589 bp, 7 predicted proteins | sample YL17G02_20_MG_FD_203700 | JGI IMG/M metagenome (GOLD analysis project Ga0315274, IMG submission 203700) | Sediment microbial communities from Yellowstone Lake, YNP, Wyoming, USA - YL17G02_20 | ecosystem: Environmental > Aquatic > Freshwater > Lake > Sediment | place: USA: Wyoming | collected... | reverse complement strand
CCTTGGAATAGCTGGTAGTGCTGCCGGTGAATTTCCAGCCCTGTCTTAGGGAAATGGTATGGTAGACGCCCTTGCTGGGGTTCATCCAGAAGTCGCGGGTGTCATAGGCCAGGGTCGTTCCCACAAAAGCGGAATTGTAGGCCTCGAAGGAAGCCCCTCCTCTGGGTGAGACCGCCTCCGTTCCGAAAGTGTAGGAAGCGCTGTATTCGTCGCGCAGGGACTTGCCGAGGGTGGCGTCCCAGCCGGTATTCATCTGGTCCTGTTGAGTTAAATATATGTCAGTTCCCTGGGTGTTCCACAATCTTAAAGCAAGGGAGGTCTTATCGCCCAGCTTCTCCGGCCAGAACCAGGGATTGGTGTATTTGAATTGATAAGTGGTCAGCTGGGTGCCGGCCTGGCCGCGCAGCATCAGCCCCTGCGCCGTACCCATCAAATTATTGATGGAAAGGTCCAAGAAGCCGAACCAGCCTTCCCGTTCCCCCCAACCCCCGCCGAAATTAATGGTGTTGGTGCGGGCCTCCTTGATCTTTAAGATTATGCGGACCCTATCGGTGGTGCTGCCCGGCTCAAAGACCGGGTTGATCTCCGAGAAAAATCCCAGGTTGAAGACCCGGCGCAAGTCCTTGGCCAGGACCTCTTCGTTAAAGACCGCGCCCGCCTTGGTCTTCATTTCCCGCTTTATCACGTAATCCAGAGTGGTGGCGTTGCCTTCAAGGGATACCTCCTCGACCAATCCCTCCACCACTTTATAGACCACGGCCGTCTTATCGGGGCTCATTGAGACATCCACCACCCGCGCCAGGGTATAGCCCTGCTTGCGGTAATTATCGTTTATGGCGGCCAGGTCATCGCGCAGGGTCTTGTAATTCAATAGCCCGCCCACCTTAAGCTTCATCAATGATGAGATCTCCGAGGAAGATACGGCGCCGGCTCCCTCGATATTTATCTTGGCCAGCACCGGATTCTCCACTACCTGATAGATAACGCGCGTGCCCCCCTCCACCACCTCATAAGCCACGGTGACATCTTCAAAGTAACCCAGGGCATAGATAGCCTTAAGATCGTTCCTGATCCGCTCTTCGTCCAGGGCTTCCCCGGTCTTGCTGAAAACCGCGTCCAGGATCTCCCGCTGGGGTATGGTGTTATTGCCCCTAACCGCGAGGGAGGCGATGCGGGCCGGGTATTCCGAGATATTCCGCTCTGCCGCCTGGGACGCGGCACAGAACAAGAGCAAAAAGAGCAAAAACCAGACCTTTCTCACTTATCCCTCCATTTAAAAATGCAGCGTGCCGTTCAAGGTGGTCTTACTGGGCCCGCTCTGCAGGTCGTAGACCGTGAGTGGTTCCCGATAATACGAGACCGACCAGACCGGCGACAGCTTGTAGGTAAGCTGATAGATCACCGTCTGCAGTGGTGTGGCCGACCCGGCCATATCCACGCCTTGAGAGTATCTCACATCTATATATAATTTGTCAAAGAACCCTTTGATGAATCCCACCCCCAGGGTGGACTTCTGCCCCCCGGCATCAGATAATCCCATGGCGCGCTTGATGTCGGACCCGAAGTTATAATCGAGCGTTAAGCTTTCTAGCCCCAGAGCGCTCTCCAGCTGCCTCTCCACCCCGCGAAAGACCACGGTCTGCAAGCGGCTGTTCAGATAATCAGCCACCACCACATTCCCGTCCACCGCTTTACCTTTTTCGATCCCGGTCATGGATTTCACAAAATCGGGCAGCAGCATGACCTTGATGGCGTCGTCATCGTAGGCCCCCCGCACATATTCCCCGCTCTGGGGATCCAGATCATAGGCCTCAAAAACCACGTCCAGCTTTTTCTCTTTCTCGGTCGAGAAGGGTTCGCCCCGGATGCGGGACACCACCCAGACCGGTTTTTTAGTCCCATCCGAAAGTGTGGTATCGGTCTTGACCGAAGCGTTTAGATTTAAATAGGGCAGCACCCCATCACCCAGGAATTGGGCATAATTATCGGAGGTTTTCTCCAAATCCCCTCGATAGTATTGTTTTTGCCGCTCCAGGGTCAAAAGCGAAAAATCGCGGCTTAGGATATTGACATTGCCCCGCTTAAAGAAGATCTTGCCCAAAAGCCGGGGAGCGGCAGCCGTGCCCGAAAGCGCCAGATCCGATCCGGTCATTTCCAGGTTCATTAAAATGCTGCTAAGGTCCAAAGTGGCCACATTTCCGCCGGTCAGATAAACATTCTTGTTCAAGTTCACCAAAATGTCGAGGGCCAGCGGCAGTCCGGTCTCTCCCCCGCCCCCGCCCGAGACCTTGTCCGGCAGGAAGAGCACCCCCTCAGAGAAGTTGGCCTCGCCCTTAAGCAGCAGATTATCCAGTTTGCCCGAAAGAGATAATTTCTTAATCTCCAGATTCCCGGAATACATGCCAGGCAGGACCAGGGTATAGGAAGCGTCCGCCAAAGCAAAGTTGGCGGTTTGCTCATTCAAATCCAGAACCCCGGCCAGGGAAACCTGGTTGACCCGGTTCTTGGTGCGGGTCCCCTGCCAGTAGCCCGTAGCCTCATTGAGCCAGACCACGTTGCCTCTGGTTTGCAGGCTCAAAGCCCCTTCGCGGAAATAGGAATCCAGCGCTTTTACATAAAAAGTGGCGTCCTTGACTAAAAGCCCGCCTTCCACTTTGGTGGTCCGCCCATCCGCTTTATAGCTAAGCTTTCCCTGGGCCCGGCCGGTCTCCCAGCGGACCTCATCGGTAAAAAGGTTGACGAGTCCCAGGGCGCCGCCCTCGAGTGAGGCCGAAAGATCGGCAACGCCGTTCATTTTCATAAAACCATTGATGCGCGAGCCGCTGCCCAGGCTTAGATCCTTGATATAAAGTAGGTCCTTGACCAGGGTAAAACTGCCGGAGATCCGGTCAAAATCCGCCCCGGCCAATTTTACCCGACCGGTCTTTAAGGTCAGCCAGCCGCGCGGGGCGGCGGCGGTGCCGGTCAACCTCAAGTCCCCGTCAAAATTACCGGAGAAATCCTTGTTCAACCAGATCTTGAAAAGATCGACCGGCATCCCGCGCGAGACCGCGCGGAAGTCTATCTGCCCTCCGGAAAATCCCACTTCCCCCGCCCCCACCAGCCGACCATCCTGCTTTCTAACTTCCAGCCGCCGCACTTTAATTCCTTCGGCATTGGCTTCGCAGGAAAGTTCCAGGGAATCATATTTATACCGGCCGTAGGTGCCGTCGCGCACCGTAAGCTGTCCGGAAACCTGAGGAGCCTGTAGGGTGCCAAAGATCCTCAGGCCGGCTTTCAACTTCCCGCTCATCTTCTCTATCACCGGCGGGACCTGGCTGCGGCGGAGGCTTTGGACCTCTTCCGAGATCCGGCTGAACCTGGCGGGAAAATCATAAGTACGCCCGTCAGAATGATAAACTTCCGTGCCGTTAAAGAGCGGCAGATCGGCCCGGCGGACTGCGATCTTAACTGTGCCCTGGGGGGGCGGGCTGAACCAGCGCTGACCGAGAGCCACCGCCTGGCTAGCCAGCTCCGCCGCGTAAGAGAGCGAGCCGCGCTCCACCTTGAGATTTAGATCGATCGTTTCGGGAGCCGCGCCGATATTGGCCACTCCCAGGAATTCATAGAGATTATCCTTGTCGCGCAGCCGCAGGGGTTTAACGAAGCGCAAGCGGTGATCTGCAAATTCCACCGTTCCCTCCGCCCGGTCGAATTTGATATCGCCGTATTTGGGCTTATCCATATAAAAGTCCACATAGAGCGAGGGGTTATCCAAACTCCCCGCTGCCCAGAAAGCAAGCGCCCCATTATCAAAGAGCAGGCGGCCGTTTAAGGAAGATATTCGGCGGTCCTGCCAGACCGCCTCGGCCGAGATCTCCTTAATGGGGAGCCCGCCCCAGTTGGAATTAGTAAAGTCCAGCCGCCCCCGCGCCCCCAGGTCCATTATTTCCCCGCCCCGGCCGAAGACCTGCAAGTCCAATCCCACCTGCCCGGTCGGGTTCTTCACCGCATCCGGCAGAAAATAATTGAGCCCCTTAAGATCGCGCAAATCAAGCTTCTGGCCGTACAGGCGCAGATTGGTCTCCTCAATCCCGGTTTCGCCCAAAAGGTATAGGCGCGATTCCCCTCTTTGCACATAGGTCTCGGCGAATTTGATCTGTCCTTGTTCGAGTGTTATCGCGCCGACGCCCGAATCAATCATTTGTTCGCCCAGCACCGTCTCGCCGATCTCCGCGGTGCCGTGCGCGGTCAAGTTCTTAAGCGGAGAGCTGAAGAATTCTTCATCGAGCGTAAAAGTGAGTTCTCCGGTAAAGGATTTGATCAGGCAGGAGAGCTCACCTACCGGGCCCCGGCCTTTAAGCTTTATCCCCCGCGCCGCCGCCGATAATACTGCTGAACGATCTTTGCCCAGCCGGCCGCTGGTCACCAATTCGGCTTGGGGGGAAGCCAGCTTGAGGTTTTTAAGTTCGAGCTCCCCTTCCTTTAAGGAAAAATCTCCGCTGATCTCCTCGACCGGTTGGCCCAGCATCAGCGCCCGGGTGAGCCGGGTCTTAAGCTTGCCGGAAAGATCGGAAAAACTTCCTTTAAGGTCCGCCAGACCCGAGGCGTATCCCTCCACCCCCACCCCGCCCACCGCCCGGGCCAGATCGATCCTCTCCATCCGGGCCTGGGCTTTAAATTGCGGATCTCCCCGGCCAAAGGTTATCTCTCCATCAGCCGAGATCTCCCCTCTATAGGCCTTAACCTTTACGGTACCGGCCAGCCTGGTTTTGGGCCCCAAGAATATTTGGCCGCTGGCGGAAAAGGGTTTATCTTCTGCCATTCCTTTGGCGGTCAGCCGCAGTTCTTTTTGGTTCAAAATAAGCGAAAGTTCCGCTTGGCCGGACTGCAGGTCATAATAAGGTATTAAGTACCCGCCCCATAATTTAAGCGGCAGTTTCTTGGCCAAAAGCGTGATATCATACAATCCTTTTTCCAGATTCGCTGATCCCTTAATGTATACCCCTTCTCCTCCCTCCTTCTCCCTTCCTTCCAGGTTGATCAAGATCCGCGGAGCGCGAGAGAGATCGACCGTTCCTTTGATGTTTTCGAAGCGGGATTGGAACGGTCGCCCCAGTGATTTATAGGGCAATCCGGCCTCATCCACATAGATCATTCGGCAATTCTCCAAGATCAATTTGGCCTTGAACGGGATCCCCCCTCCCTCTCCCGGCTTGGGCGGCTTGAGGATGCGGACCGCTGAAACCTCCCCCCTTCGATCCCTGAGGACCTTGATCTCCCCATTCTTGACCCTGATCGAGGAGATGCTGGGAACGATGTCACCCCGCTTGGCCAGATATTTGACCACATTGTAATTGATGATTATCTGGGAGGCATGGATATCGGGCCCGATCTGCACATCGTTGAGTGCGATCTGGCCGACGATCCGGCCGCCGGCGGATTTGATGGTGACCGGTCCGGAGAATAGGTCGCTGAAGGAAGCTACCGCCTGGGCTTTGACATTGTCATAGAGCGGAGCGGCGGGATTGGGGAAGGAAAATCCGGAAATAAAAATCGTTCCGGCCAGCAAAAATAGTATGGCGATTTTTCTTGAAAACACTAAAAGATTATACTCTTTTGGCTCTGGGGTGCGCAAGGTCGTAGACGGACTTCAACCTCTCGCGGGTCACGTGGGTATAGACCTGGGTGGTAGAGAGCGAACTATGGCCCAAAAGCTCTTGCACGGTCCGCAGATCGGCCCCGGCGGAGAGCAAATGCGTGGCAAAGGTGTGGCGAAGGGTGTGGGGGGTGACCGTTTTATCCAATCCGGCCTTCTGAGCGTAGGATTTTATGAGCCGTTCCACGCTCCTCCCGGTCAATCTTCCCCCGCGCTTATTTTGGAACACTGCGCGGGAATCGGTCCGTCCGCGGGAAGAGAGGTATTGGCGGAGGGCAGCTACAGCGTATGAGCCTATCAGGCCGATGCGCTCCTTGCTTCCCTTGCCCATGATCCTCACCTCTCCTTCGCTCAAGTCGAGGTCGGAGGTATTGAGCTTGATGGCTTCGGATACCCGGAGGCCGGCGCCGTAGAGCAGCTCGAGCAAAGCAGCATCCCGTCCGCCCGGCGCCGGGACCTTGAGCATTTTTATCATCTCCTCTTCATAGAGGAAATTGGGGAGACGTTTCTCTATCTTGGGGGTGGAGATCAGCTCAAAGGGATTGGCACTGGCCTTTTTCTCTCGTACCAGCCAGCGAAAGAAGGACCGGACCGCTGAGATCTTGCGCGCCAGGGATCTTCTAGAATACTTGTCCCCTTCCAGATGATAGAGGAATTCGCGGGCGACGGCCCGATCCACCCGGGAAAGCAGTTTCTTTCTTTCTGCTAGAAATTTAATGAACTGCTCCAGGTCCAGCCGATAATTAACGAGAGTATAGGGTGAGAAGTTGCGCTCAGATTTTAGCGAGGCGAGGTAGGAATCAACCAGGGCCTGGTCTTTAAGCCAACCCATACTGCTTCCGCTTCTCGGTGCTGAGCGGGGAGTATCTTTCGCCTTCTTTTATCCAGGCGTCCTTCCGCTCAACGGGGCGGGTGTCCACGTGGATAAAATTCTCTTGAGGGTAGAATCCCAAGCCGTGCAGTTCGGGGATGGTCTCGGCGAACCTGAAAAGCTCGTTAAGCGGCACTCCTTCGATCGCGATGTGCGCGGCCTTGCCCTTCACATGGAAGCTCAGGCGCTCTTTTTTTAGTTTCTCATTAAAGGCCTCGCACCAGTAGCCCATCACCACCTTGATCGGTTTTTGAAAATGCTCCGCGATCATCTCCAGCGCCCCCACCAACCCCAGGTGGATCTTATATTCCCCGCCTTTGCATTCCGGACAGTGGCAGATGAAATCCTTATGGCTGAAGTGTTCCGAGAGGTCTCCCATACTTTTATTATACCTCCCTTTGCTTGACCCGGCAACCGCTCTGAGCTATACTGGGCCAAGTTTCATTAATAACCGGTCCGCTCGTATGAGGGAGGCAAAAAAAATGAAAAAGAGTGTTCATTTGTTCACTTCCGAATCCGTCACCGAAGGTCACCCCGATAAGATCTGCGACCAGATATCCGATGCCATCCTGGATGCCATCATCGCCAAAGACCCCGTAGGCCGGGTAGCCGTCGAAACTTTGGTCACCAACGGCATCTGCATGGTGGCCGGCGAGGTCACCACCGGCTGCTACGTTGAGATCCCCATCATTTGCCGCGAGGTCATCAAGGAGATCGGCTATACCCGCGCCAAGTATGGTTTTGATTACGAGACCGTGGGGGTTTTGGTATCCCTTAAGGAACAGAGCAAGGATATCGCCCGCGGGGTGGACAAGGCCTTAGAGATCCGGGGCGGGGAAGTGGTAAAAGAAGATCTGGAAGGTCTGGGTGCGGGAGACCAGGGATTGATGTTTGGTTTCGCCTGTGATGAGACCCCGGAACTGATGCCCCTGCCTATAACCTTGGCCCACCGCCTGGTGAAAAAACTGGCCGAAGTGAGAAAGACCGGCGAACTCTCCTATCTAAGGCCGGACGGCAAATCGCAGATCACCGTGGAATACGACGGCGATAAGCCGGCGCGCATCCACACGGTGCTCATCGCCGCCCAGCATTCCCCCGACGTGGACATTAAACAAATGAAAGACGAGATAATCGAAAGGGTGGTTTTGCCGATACTGCCGGAGGAGTTGGTGGATGATAAGATCAAGTATTACGTCAATCCCACCGGCCGGTTCGTGATCGGCGGACCGCAGGGCGATACCGGGGTCACCGGCAGAAAGATCATCGTGGATACTTACGGTGGTTATTCCCGGCACGGTGGCGGCTGTTTCTCCGGGAAAGACCCCACCAAGGTGGACCGCTCCGGCACTTATGCCGCGCGCTGGGTCGCCAAGAACGTGGTGGCGGCCGGTCTGGCCAGGAGTTGCGAGGTGCAAATCGCCTATGCCATAGGCGTGGCGCAGCCCCTCTCCGTGATGGTGGATACCTTTGGGACAGGGATGTTGGAAAATCATAAGATCGAGGATCTGATCCTGGAGCATTTCGACCTGCGGCCCGGCCTGATCATCAAGAACCTTAACCTGCGCCGGCCGATTTACAGGCAGATCGCGGCCTACGGGCACTTTGGCCGGCCGGAACTTGATCTGCCCTGGGAAAGAACCGATAAGGCGGAGGCCTTAAAAAAAGCGGCAGCTAAAAAATGAATTTCTGGGCGTAGATGCCGCAGCCGCCCCCGCGGCTGTCCTCCCAGGCCGCCAGGAACTCATTGCTTCTCGCGGAAGCCAGTTGCGGCTGGCGCGCGCCAAAGCGGCTGGCAAAGATGAGCTGCTCTTCACCGATCTTCTCTCCCCCAGGGCCCAATATCTGAATGTAAATACTATAATTCTGTCCGCTCCGGTAATCTTCCCAGGCCACAATGGAGTGCTGGCCCAATTGCAATATGGCAGGTGCATACTGGGTGTTCTCCGCTCCCGAAACGAAAACCCCGGTCTCTCCCCAGGTCATCTTTCCGTTCCCCTCCACCTGCTGGGCAAAAATGTCCCAGTTGCCGAAACGGAAATCCTCCCAGACTATGACCGCCCGGTCGGTCGCGGAGAGGGCCAGGCGGGGGTTTTGCTGGGTGCGGGCCGATTGTTCTATGGGTATGCCATCCTTTAACCACAGCGGACGGCCGTAGCCATCCAACCGCTGGGCGTAAATGTCGTAACTGCCCCCGCCCCGGTCGGTCCAGACAATGATCGCTCCCTCCCCTCCATTGCTCTTGAGGGCGGGGGATTTTTGGGAATCAGGGGCTTCGCAGACCGGCACGCCATCTTCGGCCCAGAGGGTTTTGCCGTTTAAGTCCAGCTTCTGGGCGAAGATGTCAGAGTTCTTGTCGCCGTTGCGATAATCCGTCCAGGCCACCACCAGATTTTCCGCCAGCTTCACTTCGTCCTGGTTGCCGTTGCCGGCAGTCACCTGGCTCCCGCCCTTACCCCATAAAAGCTTGCCGGATCCGTCCAGGCGCTGACCGTAAATGTCCAGGTAATTTAAGGGATTGCGCAGGTCCAAAAAGACGCAAACCGCGCCCCCCTTTTGGTCCGGCACGATCTGTGCCTGGCTTTGCTCCGAATTCCGGCTGCCCGGGGTCAGCAAGAGCCCGCTTATTTCCCAGACCCTCTGCCCCGCAAAATCGATCCGTTGGGCGTAGATCTTGCTGCCCATCGGGTCGCGATAATCCTCGAACACCACGATCGCTCCGCCGGATCCGTCGGCTATGATCTGCGGATTGCGCTGGTTATAGGGACCCGCCGCCGCCGCCACCCCCGCCCGGTTCCATAAGAGCTCTCCCCGTTCGTTTACCCGCTGCAGATAAATATTAGAAAAGCCGTTGCGGTAATCCTCAAAAGCAAAAAGGTATCCGCCCTTCCCGTCCCCCGCCACCCTGACCTCCTGCTGCACCACCGAGCCCGAGGCATTACAGACCACGATCCCGAACTTGCCCCAGGCCAGCCGTGAATCGGCCAAAACCTTCTGCGCGTAGATATCAAAATTCCCCTTCTTGCGGTCTTGATAACACACCATGACCTCGCCTTGGCGGCCGATTACTAGATCTGCGCCTTGGGGATTGGTCCCCTTGTCCGAGACCAAAACCCCGGTCACCGTCCAGTAATAATAACCATCCTTCCCGATCCTTTGCGCGTAAAGCTGTTTGCCCTGCGTGGTCTGATCCCGGCCGTCTTCCCAGACCACCGCCCAGGGACCCGATCCTGAGATCCTGGGATTTTCCTGCGGCCCCCTCAGGGCAACCAGGATTCGACCATTCTCCCCCCACTGTATCTGTCCGGCCGCATTGACGAACTGGAGATAGATATCCGCGTCCCCGGCCTTGGGATCGCTCCAGGTAAGCAGTGCTCCCCCCGCCCCATCCCCGGCGATCTTGGGATGCGAGGCATTGCCAGCATCTTTGGCCGCCAAGATCCCCGGCGCGGCAAAGATCGTTTTGCCGTCTGAACCGATCCTCTGCAAATAAATGCCCCTGGCTTCCTTCCAGGTCAAAAGCGCCCCTTGATATCCATCCGAAACCATGGCCGGATTATCCTGGTCGGTCTCGGAGGCGGCTACCGGCACCCCCTCCGTCTTCCACAGCCTTCGCCCGTAACTATCCAACCTTTGGGCGTAGAGATCGGCATTACCCGCCCGGCGGTCCATCCAACCCACAATTGCCCCTCCCACCCCATCACTTATCATCCGGGCCTGCCACTGGGTGCTCGGCTCATTACAGACCGGCGCGCCGTCGGCCGCCCATAATATTCGCCCTTCTGCATCGATCCTCTGTGCGTAGAGATCTTCCGCTCCCGAGCGATAATCCTGCCACAGGACTATCGCCCCACCACCCCCATCAGTTACTATTTCCGGGTAGATCTGGCCGTTTTGCGCGGAACTAAGCGGCACGCCCTCGGCCGACCACAAGGGATTGCCTGCCACGTCCAATCTCTGCGCATAAATATCAAAATTTCCATTGCGATCATCCTGCCAGGCCACGATGATCCCGCCCTCTTTGTCGAGCGAGATCTGGGGGGAGAGCTGGTCGCGGGGAGCAGTGCATACCGGCTGGCCCAGTTTGCCCCAGAGCAGATTACCGTCCCCATCCACTCTCTGCGCATAGATATCGGTATAACCGTTGCGCGCGTCCTCAAAGACCACGATGTGATCCCCGGAGGGAAGCTGCACCATCTGGGGATTCTGCTGGAGGGTATTGCCCGGAGTATCGTTAATTAGCTTGCCTTCCACCCCCCAGACCGGGCGCGCAGAGCGCTCCTCTGAGAGTGCGGGAAGATTAAAGAGAAAAAACAGGATCAGAAAACCGGATATCTTCCTCATGCCTGGGCTGGTTCCAGCTTGATGGAGACCAATTTCGAGACCCCTGCCTCTTCCATGGTCACCCCGTAGATCTCATCCGCCGCGGCGATGGTCCGCTTGTTGTGAGTGATGACGATGATCTGGGTATTCTGGCAGAACTGCCGAAGATATCTGGTAAAGCGCTCCACATTGGCGTCATCGAGGGCTGCATCCACTTCATCTAGAATGGATAAAGGGCTGGGGGAGGTCTTTAAGAAAGCAAAGAGCACCGCGATGGCGGTCAAGGATTTTTCCCCGCCGGAAAGCAGGGAGATGGGCAGCCACTTGCGGCCCGAGGGACAGACCGAGATCTCGATGCCGGCCTGCAGGGGATCGGCCCCGGATTCCAGCTCGATTGAGGCCTCTCCGCCCGCAAACAACCCGGAGAAAACCTCCTTGAAATTGCGGGTTACCGTCTCCAGGGATTTTACGAAATCCTCGCGCGCTTTTTCGTCCAATTCCACGACCAGGGTCCTCAAATTTTCGTGGGTGGCCGCCAGATCCGCGTACTGGTTATCGATAAAAGCTCCGCGCTCCCGCGCGGTCTCATACTCTTCAATGGCCAAAAGATTTACCGGCTCCAATTCCCGCATCCTGGTCTTATGCACTTCCACCTCTTTGCGGGACTGGACCACGTTATTGACCTCACTTGCGACATTCAGTATCCCTTCCTGGTCCAATAAATATTCGGCCAGGACCCGCTCTAAAAGCTGCTCCATTTCACCCTCGAGTTTAGCCAGCAGCAGCTCTTCCTTGATCAGCTCCTCGCGGTCCCCGGGGAGGACTTCCTTCTCGCCAGAGCTATGCAAAAGATGCTCCCTTTCTTCTTTTAATTTTTCCAAAAGCTTGGACAGTCCCTCTTTGGCCTGCCGCAGCTTTAAGGACTCTTCGCTTTCCCTGAGCCCCTGCCCTTGGAGCTGCTTTAATCCCTCTTCTTTTAGCTGGCGCCTCATTAGGATCTCCGCTTTCTGTTTTTTCTTAAGTTCAAGCGTCTTCTCAAGCGCTTCTTCCTCCTCCTTCAACCGCTGGTCCTCCTCGTCAAATAACCGGGCCAGCTCCCCCTCCGCTTTGGCCGTATCCCTTATCCCGTACCCCGCCTCCCGTTTAAAGGCGGACAATATGGCGGAGCTCAGCCTCACCAGCCGATCAATGAGCTGGACCATTTTTTCGAATTCTCCCAGGTCAGCGGTCGCCTCTGGCTTGAGCTGTTTTATTCTTTTGGCCAGTTCACCTCTTTTTTCCTTGAGGACTAAGATCGAGGTTGAAAGATTTTTGACCTCAAAATCCAGGAAACGCTCTTCTTCCGCTATGTCGCGCAATCTTTCCCGTTCAGCAAAAAGCGCCCTCTCCCTTTCAATAAGATGGGTGCTTTTCTCCTCCTCCAGCTTTTCCTTGAGCTCCTCGATCCGCTGCCGGGTCTCCTCTATCTCGTGCTCCAACCGCAAAAGCTCCTTCCCTCTTACTTTTTCCTCCTCTTCCACTTGCGCGGTTACCGATTTCAATTCGCTGATCCGTCTTTGATAATTTTCTTTTTTCTCGAGCATGGAGCGGATCTGCTTTTTGTAGATGCCGGTCTCCAGAAGCTGGACCCTCTCCATAAGCTCCTTGTATTCTATGGCGCGCCGGGCCTGCTCTTCCAGCGCGGTCAACTGGCCGCTCATCTCGGATTTAAGATCAAAGATGCGCAGCAGGTTCTGCTCCGCGATGATCAATTTCCTCTCAGCCTCGATCTTCCGGAACTTATACTTGTTGATCCCCGCCACCTCCTCAAAGACCAGGCGGCGCTCCTCGGGCTTGCTGCTAAGCAGGGCGTCCACCCGGCCCTGCCCGATGATGGAGAGGGCCTCAGAGGACAACCCGGTATCCAAAAATAGGTCGCGGATGTCTTTTAGGCGGCAGGTCTGCTGGTTGATGGTGAATTCGCTGATACCATCGCGGTAAGTGCGGCGCCTGACCGCCACTTCGGAGTAGCTAAGCGGCAGGCGGCCGGAGGCGTTGTCGAATACCAGGGAGACTTCGGCCAAAGAGAGCGCTTTGCGCGCCTGGGTGCCGGCAAAGATCACCTCGGGCAGGGAAGGAACCCGCAGATCCCGGATGTTGCCTTCCCCCAGGGCAAAGCGGAACGCGTCCACGATATTGCTTTTGCCGCAGCCGTTGGGCCCCACGATCGCCGTAATGCCGGCCTGGGATTCGAATTCAATGTCGGTCTTGTCCGCGAAGGTCTTGAATCCTTTGATGGATATTTTCTTCAGGAACATTTTCTAAATATTATCACAGGAAATAGTTTCTTGCAAAGCATAAGCCCCCTTGCTAGAATACGCCTGAAAAAATGCGGCCAGCGTTTATAATATTTTTTGCCGGACTGCTCTTGATTTTTTGCTCCCCTGCCCAGGCCCTCACTTTGTCCGTAAGCGAACCTTTGGACAAGCTGACCACCTATGAAGAGGTCATAACCCTATCCGGCCGGGGATCCGAGCTTGCGATTCTGGCGGTGAACCGCGTGAGACTGGATCTCAACGCGGACGGGACTTTCTCTTGTGGTTTGGTCTTGAACCGGGGCAAAAATTATGAGGAAGTGATCGGCTGGGACGCCGCCGGCAAAGCCGAAAAGATAACCCGCCGGGTCTTAAGATTGGTGACTTTCCCTGACATGGAGCAAAAATACGACGACCGGCCGCACTGGGCCCGTAAGGCGGTTATCGCCCTGGCCAGCCTGGGAGTGGCAGAGGGCTACCCTGACGGCAATTTTTATCCCAACCACCCTTTAACCCGCGGCGAGATGGCCACCTGGCTGGCGCGCTCGGAGGGCTTGCTGATCCTCCCGCCTGCCAAGGATGTATCCCAGGATGTGCCCAAGGAACACTGGCGGGCGGCGGCCATCCAGGCGGTGCTTGATAAAAAATACATGACCCTTTCCGGCAACAATTATTTTGGGATCGATGAGCCCCTAACCCGGGGCGAGGCCGCCAAGATCGTGATCGATGCCGAAGGCCGGGCCTTTGAGCAAGAGGTCAAGGAGGCCTTTCTGGATGTGCCGCAAACCCATCCCTTTTTTGCGCAGATCAAGAAGGCCAAGGATAAAAAACTGATGAAGGGGATCTCCCTTAAATCCCCGCTCTTCGAGCCCAATCGCGATATTTCCCGCGCCGAAGCCGCCATCCTTTATTCCCGCTTCGGCCGCGTCAAATGGATGTCCAAGTGGCTGTTCGATTTCAACCAGGGCTTTGAGCCCCGGGCCTATTCCCGCATCAATACCGCCCCGCGCGTTCTCTGGGCCTCGATCCTGCCCACCTCCGTCCCGGCGATAGATGAGACCCTGGTAAGACTTATAGCCAGGGTCGAAGACCGGGAGGGGCTGGGAAATATCCTAACCGTCAAGGCCGATCTTTCTGACCTGGACGGCCCGCCCGACGCCGAGATGTACGATAACGGCACCCACGGCGACGCCCAGGCCAAAGACGGTGAGTTCGCTTTATCTTTTAGTACCTCCCCGGAATCCTGGGGAGAAAAGACCATTACCATCACCGCCAATGACCGCTACGGCTGGCAGGGCAGCGGGCAAACCACCCTGACGGTGACCCGATGAAGAGATCCTTGATCCTTATCCTTCTTTTTATCCTTTTAAATCCCGCGAACGCTATTCTATCTGAAGTGAATATCCTGCCCCTGCGCATCGAATCCGGCAGCCGACCGCTCTCGCTGGGCGGGGCCTTTGTCGGCT
>Ga0315274_10008834_pt1 | contig 14591 bp, 16 predicted proteins | sample YL17G02_20_MG_FD_203700 | JGI IMG/M metagenome (GOLD analysis project Ga0315274, IMG submission 203700) | Sediment microbial communities from Yellowstone Lake, YNP, Wyoming, USA - YL17G02_20 | ecosystem: Environmental > Aquatic > Freshwater > Lake > Sediment | place: USA: Wyoming | collected... | reverse complement strand
GCGGGGGTTGCCAAGCCAGGTTAAAGGCGTAGCCCTGAGGCGGCTATCCCGCAGGGGTTCGTGGGTCCGAATCCCACCCCCCGCACCAGACGGCCCGAGGCCGCCGCAGGCCCGTTTCCAGCTTCTGGCCCCTACAGCCGTCCTATCGCCTCGACCAGCGCGTTCTCGGACACCCTGCTGACGTTCAGCCCCAGCCTCTTCGCCGTTTCCAGCACTTCCCTGCCGATGTACAGGCAGGCCGAGACTTTTCGTTCATTCATGTCATATGTCACCATATGATATCATGCGGGTTGGGCTATTTATTGCCCCCTAAGGGAAACGTTGAGGCAGTGGTCATGCGTTGGTTCGGGCATCAGCTTTGCCCAGAGCTCCCCTCGGCAAGTTTCAATGCGCGCGCTACTCCAACAAAATATGCACATTGACAGCGCAAATGGAAACAAAGTCCGCTAGCGGTGTTCTGGAAGACGTGAGAGAACTGAGGGATTTGAAGGAGAACACATTTGCCATCCTCGCCAATTTGTTGGCAATACCTTTGATTTCAAGCCAAAGAAAACACACGAAAATCGGAATACTATTCGAGGGTTCTGCGCACGCGAATTCCGTCTTCACATGACCGTTTTATTCTAAGAAGCCTTGCATCAAAGTAGCTTAAAAGACTGGTAGAGCTTACTTCTAGTCTCGTTTTTTATGAGCTATTGCTTGCATATGTCCAGCTAAGGCTAATGCGTCTGGTTTGTCGCATAAAGCGAACTCAAGTTGCAGTGTTTTGTTGAAGAGAGTTTCAGAATATTTCTTTTTTGTGAATAGCTTATTTGAAATCCTTAAAGGCATAGTTATTCCTTTACCAATGATTTTCTCTATTTGAAACCCATGTCTTTCAAGCATTGTGCGAAATTCGTTTGGAGTCCAAGTGAAAATCTTGACCTTATTATCTGGAGCCATGAATTGATGTTTTCTTTCCAGCAAGAGCATTAATGCATTTTTTAAGTCTTTCGACTTTGGAATATCAGGTAACCTTGCAAGTGACGTAACATAACGATTATGTGCAGAGATTATCAGTGTGGCTTTCCTTTTCAGGATTCTTGCAAACTCTTCTAAGAGTATGTCTGGTTCTTTGAAGAGAAAAAGTGCATGTTCGCAAAAGATTAAGTCAAAGGTTCCATCCGCATAACCTGTTCTAGCTATATCTCCTTTCTTGATGACAACATTATCTTCCATACCTTCTTGCTTGATTCTCTGGGCAGCTACTTTCAACATTCCTTCTGAAATATCCATCAAGACAACTTTCCGAACTTTTTTAGCAATACGGACTGTCCAGCGACCAGTCCCACCACCAGCATCAAGGACTAAAGCATTCGGATTAGTAGGCAAATATTGTTCGAGATATTTCCAAGTAATAGCGTCAAAGACTCTAAAGTATAGCATAGAAAATGTTTCATCATAACTTTTGGATTTCTCGTCGTAATAAATCTCGGTTTCTTCCATTTCAGCGCATCTCCTCACAATATGTAGTGATATGTGCTTCATAATCTCTGTGTTATCTGCTTACAGAGGACGTTCTGAGCAACGATAGGCTTTAGCGCGCGCTGACGTATCCTATGAGAAAGTTTAATTTGCGATTGGCTAGTAGTTAGAGATGGGTTTGGGTCGTGAGCTTTGTGCAGGGTTGTCGCAAAAGAGGAGGCTATGCTGAATGAGCATGGGCGATACTACGGTCGGAGGTGCTCTGGATATGGCATTCACGTTGGCAATCATAGTCTTCGCTGCGTTCTTCCTCTATATGGTCTTTCGAATACTTCAGCTAGATCGCAGGCGGAGGGCTGAGAAAGGAGCATTGACAAGGACAAGATCAAGGAGTTCGCGCGCTGCTCTATTCGTAATATGATCATGCAGTGATGCTGATAATGGGTACGCTATTGCTAGATCATTTTTTCTATTTTGTCTAGGTCTGTGCGCATTTCGCTTAGTTGCTTCTTGAGTCGGCTGTGTTCTTTCGGATATTAGCGTGCGCGCAACTTATATTTGACAATCAAAATCACCCACGCACAGAGCAACAACTCGCCTGTGATAGTAACGTGTAGTCCACTGTTCCAAGCTTGGAGCGTTTTAGGAAGCCCCCATTCATTTGATTGTTTCCACTCCTCAACATATTTCTGGTATTCTTGGAAAGTACAAGAGAACACTATTCCCCAAGCCACTGTAACTATCAAAAGCATTATGAAAGCCAACTTGAACTTGTTCATTTATCCTTCCTCTCTAGCCATTTTTGGCCTTTCTTCACAAGGCGCACGCGCTCTTTGGTAAACGGCCTTGCTCGCATTGGTGGGAGTTTGGCGGAAAGCAAAACGTGTCCGCTTGAAAGTGTTGCTGTTTCGGGTCGCACCTGCCAAATCCTTCATTTGTAAGCTTCCCAAGCTGATGCAATAAGCACTAATATTACTATATCTAATGCCAAAGCAAGGGAGTCGCTTGTGTCAACGCTTTTACCTAGAAAAGTCATGATGGGCAAGCCTGCTAGCAGATCAAAAACAATTATGGCAGAAGCCAATCGAGCAGCCCATTTTTTCATATGATACAGGTTGTAGCCTGCAAAAATCAGGAGAGGCCCAGCAACCAACCAGAGAATAACAGTGAACACGTAAAGGTTTTCAAGAGGCAAAAGAGCCTCGTTGCGCTCAACCAGAGCTACTCCGACGAGCGCTCCTGCTATGAAGCCGGAAACTCCAATGAACAAAATCATCGTGGAAGCCAATATTATCGCTACTGGTCTTCTGACAATCTTGACCTCTTCTTCCATTGTTTCAACTTCTTAATTATGAAACATGAATCGAACTTATAATTTGCGGGTAGCGGAGGCACCCTTTTTTCTCAGAATAGATTAGTACGCGCATGCATTCTTTGCAGAATTCTCTAGCCGACGGCTGACCTGTTCATTGTTGGTCGCAAGGAAGATATGTGAATTGCGAGTGCGGAGAGCGAGCTTGAGCAAGATTGTAAGAAACCTACGCAGTTGGTGTCTTACCCGAGCGTATGCGAGGCAATGAGAACTAGAAGTCTACAGGGAGCTTCACTGAGAGCCTCAGACCTATCATACAAGGCTATTGGTCGCTGGTCTTTTACTCTAGCTTGTTTTCGTATGGTCTCGTTCCGCAGCGCGCGCCTCCATAGTGCGCCCCATGCGGACCCCTCCCCGTCCCCTGCAGGGCAACAAAAACGCCGAATCCGTAAACTGCTGCTCAATATACAGCATGCCATGTTTGTTTGCGTGATGCGGCCTTGGGCGTTCGCCGCTTCCTGCCCCGGCGAGAAATCATGTCATGGCAGAGTCGGCCGGCTTCCGGCGAAGAAGCTTCCGGCAGCGAAGCCCGGGGGCATAGGAGCACGCGTGCGTTGAGGCTTTCGATCGCGTGCGGGAGGGGCATGAGAGTGCAGGCGGGAGGGGCTTTTGATAACATAAACAATAAACCGGATGTAAAAGGTAAAGTTCTATCGGAAGGGGCCCCTTACGCCCCCCCACGACGCTATCGAAAGCCCCGCCTGGCGGCCAGCGCGCGCGCTCTCAGTATAGTCTGTATATCATCATGTTGTCCTCGGAAACGACGAATTTTATGGCGTTTGGACGACCAAGGATTATTCCGTCTTTTTCTACGTAAGCGTACATGAACCATGCTCCAGTCTGAACGAATCTTAGTTTAGCCGTAAAGCGGACTTCATCATCCCATGAAGTCAAGTTGAAAACCCACACTCTTTGCCCTTCAACAAGAACAATCCCATCTTGCATAACCAATTTCGCAGTTACATTCGTTGCATTTCCCCCGAATAGTCTGATAGAAGCATTAAACTCGCTTCCAAGACCACGATATAGAGACCAATTGTAGTCCAGATCCATCAGGTCTATCGGCAAAAGAGCCAAGCGAGGCTCCAGATAGGGTATAGACGTATGCACGAGAACATTGTCAGGCACCATTACAAATTGCAGCTCAACCTCCCGATGCTCTCTTCGATACTCTCCAGATCCTGGTATGACTTGTTTCAGCTCGGTTGTCGCCTCTATGAATAGATCTGCCGTACCGACTCCAGTGGCCTTTATTCTGTGGCTAAAGCTTTTTGTCTCGTTGGGTTCGAAGCTTCCAACCCACAACCATCCAGAACCCCCATCCACAAACTTTACTGTACCAGGAAATTGCTGTCTGAAGCTTTCACTCCTCTCTGAGGGCGAACTCATGTTGGCGCTCACGTAGAAAATTTCGCTGTAGTTCAGATTCGACGTCAATGCGATTGTAAGATCAGCTTCGCTCCCTAAACCTGGAGGTTGCACAAACGCGGAGAGAGTAACGTTCAATGTGCACTTCGATGGCGGCCCAATCCATTCATACACCACCCCTCTAGGGCCTTCTAATCGCAACAAATCATTACGGTCACCGCCTACACTTACGCTCAAGAGCACCTTATGCTGCGGATTCCAAGACACGAAAACCATAGCTGCAAAGATCAAACCTGCAACCAAAACCCCTGTCAGAGCAGAAAACAGCAACCTCATATCAACACCAAAAAACATAATGACAAAACCAGCATATAATACAACGCTTTTGAACACTCTGTACAAATCCTTGTACACGACAATAATGCCGTTTGGCTTTCCGCCGAACTCCCACCGATGAGACCTGTTCGGAATCTAATCTGCTGAACCAAACATCTTTGGACAAGCCTAAAACAGTTATTGAAACGAAACCCAACACATGGAACCTCTTTTCGGGCAAAATCTCTCCCAGAAGCGAAACCTGAACCAAGCGCGCGCGCATGTACACAGCCTGAAGAGAGAATGCTTCTAGCTTGCGTCTTCCAGGGTCCTTCTAATCTGTTCGAAGTTGTTGACAAAATTCCTCCAAATCGATCGACTGCTGGTTGGATTCACCTGATTCTCGGAGATTTTAACAGCGTAGTTTCCGTTCCTGAAAGTCATAGTCTTCTTTGCTAGGTCGGACCTCGATATCACAATGAATTTGGGCTCAGCTATCAGAGTGTCTTCGGTCGTCTTCTTTTGCTCCAAACAGAAAACATAGAAGAACGAAGGCTTTAGGACGGCATATTGCGCTTTGTCCTCCGAGAAATACCAACCCCCAACTTTCTTTGCGCCTTTGAAGGGAACTGGTTTTCCTTTTTTTGACCTTTTGAAAAGAGCTAGTCTTGATTCGGATGCCCGCAATCTTCAGTTCACCATTCTTAGGTATTCCGACAACAAGGTCAACAGTATCTTTGGCTGCAATGTTACTAAACACAAGAAAACCCATTCGAACAAGAACGTGGATCGCCAAGTGCTTGAAGTCTCTTGGAGCTTCTCCCTTTGCACGCCTGCCCATTCCTCCCCCTGATATCGTCTGTCACCTCCATTTCTTCGCCTTAGAAGTGGGACTGTCGGCAAAATATAAGCCTTCTTGTAGTTGTTTTTGCATTATGAGCATAAATCATTGAGCATTGCAGAAACGGGGCTGGTTTTGCATAAATCATTGCAATTAAATCTCATGCACTGTTCGCGCGAACTGTCTTCACTGAGCTTCTGACTTCTGAATCACATATAGAATAGACGTTTGTTCTGAGGGGGATCTTTCTGGATGCAGTTCTTTGAATGGCGCGAGCTTATTTTGCTTTGGGACTGGGCGCTCCTTAGGAATAGGTTGTCTTGTTGCTTTACGAGCAGCTTATACCCGTCTTGCTGTTGGTTAACACTGCATTGTTGGAAGTGGAATGTTAAGCAGAGTATTTGCGGGCCTAAGCAAAATGCTCACTCGATTATCAGATGATTAAAGAAACTGGTTGAATATGCATAGAGGATGTTTTCATAAAACTTAAATTGTCTGAAGAGTATACTTTATGGTTGTGCAGGAGAAGGGAGAAATTTTGAAGAAAGCAGTTTCTGGGATAATGCTTACACTGCTGCTAATTGGCACGTTAACATTAGCATTTGCCATTCAAACAATCAAAGCCGAATCTCAAGGTGCCATAAAAGCTGTGGTTCTTGATTCATGGGGAACTGACTATTACAGCTTTACTATCTATCCTTTGTTAAATAGCGAATGGCTAAGATACGGTTCTATACCCATCGTAATTGATTATACAAGTTTGAACAAAGAATCCATTACTTATAATGACATAGCTCAATCTGAGGCTGACGTGCTGATAATTTCTCACGCCTATCCACAACCAGAACATATATTCACCAACTCTGAAATTGCTGCGATAAAACAATATGTAGAAGAGGGACATGGAATAATAGGGACGTATGGTACTTTGGTGCCTGAAAACAATCGTAAACTTGCGGAACTATTTGGGATAAACCAAAGTGCGAGTTATATCTTCTATCCCTCGGACGAGGTTTCGACAGGAGTCTTTAATATTCTGAATATAACTCATCCACTTTTTGTTTCTCTTCCCAATCCTTTTGGCGTTCCAACAGCTAGTGAAACTATCTATGTTCCTTCTCATGACTGGACCTTTGAAGGTGTAACTGATGGCACGATAGTAGCTTTGACCACTGATAACGAAGCTGCCATTATTGTGCATACAACAACTTACAAAGCTATCTACTTCACAAATCAAATGGAGGAATATGCGTCAGAAATGCCAGAAACCAGCGTTCAAGTTTTCTACAATGCAATAGTCTGCGCGCGCGCGCTCTCTCATGTGGGCGACATTAATGGTGACGGCAAATGCGACATCCAGGACCTAGCAAGAGTCTCAGCAGCCTTCGGCAGCCTGCGAGTCAACGATCCAGACGACCCAAGATATGGCCAGTACTGGCACACCGTTACCTGTTCAACGTGTCCGCACACGCCGAAAGCTGACATTACCAACGATGGAAAAGCTGACATTCAAGATCTGGCCCGAACAAGCGCCAACTTCGGCTGGCACGAATGACAGCCAGCCTGTCCACCAGTTTCCTTTCCCAGATAAGCCTTTTTTGCATGGTTAATTGGGGTTTTCCGCCTTTTTTCTGGGGTTTTTTGAGAGGGAACTGATTTTTCGGGGTTTTCGGGGTGGTTGTATCGCGCTAGCATGCGGGGGAAAGCGCAAAATACTCCTGACTCCCCTATAACAATAGGGTGTTGATATGAAGCCAATTGGACTTGGGCTAATAATACTGCTCGTAGCGTTCATATTGGGAGCATACGCACTTTTTGTTCCGTGGACAATCATACAACGTGCGCAAGCGGGCGGTTACGCGGGCTTGGACGCATTTACTGATTTTGTCGACTCTCTGTATAATGCTCTTCAGATTGGATTGGTGGCTCTGATTCTAGGGATAATTGGAACGCTGGTATTTTTTGTCGAGTTCAGGAAACACGAGCATACTACTCACCTAGCCCCCTCGCTGCCGCCTTCGCCAAGCGAGAACCCCTAACTTTGTTTGCGCGTGCTAAGAGTCTTAGCGCGCGCTGAATAGATGACTTATTGATTATTTTCCTTTATCCTTCTCTGGGTTTGGCGATTACTTCGAGGATTTTGAAATCTAAGAATTTTCTTGGATAAGCTGATTTTGCCACTATGGCTGTGTCTGCTCCGCTTCCTGTTCCTGCGATGGCTATGACTTCCTTGTCCACTGGGATTAGTCCAGCGTCAGCCGCCATCAAAATTATTTCGGCGCATACTTTCATTCCTTGAGAGAACCTGTATAGCGTTTGGGCTACGATTTCGTTGAAGGTTTTTCCGCCGAATTTTTCCGTGAAAGCAGAACCCACGTCGTCACCAAATGCATGTGTTCCAGTGAAAACCTTAATCTTCTTAGCAAGCAGTTTCTCTCTTTCCTCTTCTGTCATTACCCAGCCTTCGCTCTTGTAGCTTTCACTTATTGTCACTGCAACGACGTTGAATTTTGCCGGGTCAAAAACTTGGGCAGCTTTAGCAGCTGTCTTACCATGACTAGAGGCTACGACAATATCCTTTATGCCCAACTCTACAGCTCTTTCATAAGCCGTCTTAATGGTTTCTTCCATATTAGCTAAGCCAGTCTTCTCAAAATAGACCGTATTCTTCTTCACAACTATTCACTCTTCTACACAGCATTCCATCGTGTCAACCACATTTTAAAACTATTCCCCCTCTTTCTCATAGCGTAGCGCGCGCTGCTAGAGAATACCAATGTGCGCCAAAATCGAACAAATCCGAAACCGAAAACACTCCATGCCTTTCCAAAGACCCTCTAGAATGTTAGCAGCGAAGCCGTGTGTTTTGTGTAGTTGCCGATGTGTAAGCGCGCGCTATGTTTATTCGTGCTCTTTGTCAGCTTCGATTTCCTTTTTTCTGTGTTTTCGCATCTGTTCATAAATTTTCGTGGATTCCTTGCTTTGTACTTCAACGCCTGACGCGTAGAATCCCCTTCCACATTCTTGGCATGTTGTGGAGAATGCCGCTGTTTCAGGCGCTGTGTATTTTGCCCCGCAGTGAGGGCATGTCCATTCAATATGGCGTTCCTTCTTTCTCTGACTTGCCATATTTCCGACTTCCATAGGCTCTTTCAAGTCTCTATGTTGCTTTGGGCGTGAGAAGGTTTATATGTTGTGTATAGCGCGCGCAAAAATGAAATGTGTTCTAGCCTGTTCTCTTGTAGCTGATGCGAAAATCGATAGTTCTTACGTATTTTGTTTCATTTTAACGACCAATGTGAAGGTTTATTACTTTCTTTCATAGCTATATAATGCGAGGGGGTTGGCTTTGAAAAATTCTTTCATAGCTGAATCGCTTGTTATTGTTTTGATTATTAGCTTGGTAATTTCTGTAGACATTCAGCCAGTGCGCGCAAGCCCTGGAACCATAAGGGTTCCTATAGACTATCCGACCATACAAGCGGCTGTATACGCGGCCAATCCTGGAGACGTAATCTATGTGTACAGCGGAGTATACTATGAGCATGTATTTGTCAACAAGACAGTCTCTCTCATAGGGGAAAATAGAAGCTCGACGATCGTGGATGGTAGTGGAAGCGGAAGCGCCTTTTCTGTGCTTGAGAACTATGTTTTGATCACTGGCTTTACGGCGCGAAATTCAAGTATCGGAGACGGTACCAGCGGGTTCTATTTATCTAATGTACAAGGATGCAGTATCGTAAAGAATGATATAGTTAGCAACGGTTTTGGTGTTAAACTCAGATATTGCTACAATAACATCATATCAGGAAATGCCGTAACAAGCAGTGATACCGGCATATACATTGATCATGGTGGTGTGAACACTGTTCTTGAGAACACTATCGCGAATAATTATTATGCAGGCATAGATCTGTTCAGCAGTGGAAACAACTCTATTCATCACAACGACTTCTTTAACAACTCATATCAGGTTATTACTAACGACGTTTTTGATTTTTGGGATGCTGGCTATCCTACTGGAGGCAACCACTGGACTGATTACGGTGGAATTGATGCAAACAATGACGGTATAGGAGACACCCCCTACATTATCGACGGGACCAATCGCGACAACTACCCCCTCATGGAACCCTATGATGCAGGCTCCACGCGGTATCCCTGGCCCATGTTCCACAGCGATCTCCGTCACGCAGGCTACTCTGAAGGGTCAGGACCAAAGACCAGCCAGACATTATGGAGTTACCAAACTTTCTCTTATGTGCATTCATCTCCGGCCGTTGCTGATAAAAGGGTCTTTGTGGGATCAGATGATGGATGTGTTTATTGTCTTGATGCTTTGACAGGAACCAGCCTATGGAATCACTCCACTAGCAACGCGGTGTATTCTTCTCCAGCTATCGCTGATGGCAGAGTCTACGTAGGGTCAGATGACGGAAATATGTATTGTTTAGATGCTTCAACGGGATTGCTCCTATGGAACTATCCGACAGGAAATACATCTTGTCCTGCTGTTGCTAATGGCAGGGTTTACGTAGGGTCACGTGATAGAAACGTCTATTGTCTCAATGCTTTGACTGGAACGCGCATATGGAATTACTCCACTGGCGGTGCAGTGTATTCTTCTCCTGCTATCGCTGATGGCAGAGTCTATGTCGGATCAACTGACGGGCATGTTTATTGTCTAAATGCTTCAACGGGAACGAGCCTATGGAATTATCCCACAAGCGGCCCAGTGTTTTCTTCTCCTGCTATCGTCGACGGCAGAGTCTATGTAGGATCATATGACAGTAACATCTACTGTTTGGATGCTTGGACTGGAACGTACATATGGAATTACCCCATTGGTAGTGCAGTGTTTTCTTCTCCCGCTGTTGCGGATGGCAGAGTGTATGTCGGATCAACTAATCGGAACGTTTACTGTCTGGATGCTTTAACTGGAGCGCACATATGGAACTACCTTACTGGTAGTAGCGTTTGGTCTTCTCCTGCTGTTGCTGATGGTAGGGTCTATGTAGGATCAGATGACGGTAACATTTATTGTTTGGATGCTTTTGCCGGATCGAGCCTGTGGAGTTACCCCACTGTTGCTCCAATGTTTTCTTCTCCTGCTATCGCTGATGGCGTGCTCTTCATAGGCTCAGGTAATGGTAGGCTCTATGCTCTTGGAAGAGTTCTTAAGGTTCCAGAGGATTTCAGAACCATACAAGGAGCAATCAACGCTGCCAACCCAGGAGATACCATTTCAATCGCTCCCAGTGTCTATCATGAACAACTAATAATCAACAAGCCTCTGACGATTTTGGGCAGAATAGGAACTTCTCCGATCTTCGGCGGTGGAGGATCAGGCACCGCAGTGACTATCCAGTCAGGCGGCTCTGGAACCACTATCGCTGGAATCGTCATAACAAACTATAACAATGGCATACTCATTTCCGGCGCTAGCAACTGCAAGATCTACGGCAACATAATGTCGTCTATGGTCTCAAATGGCGTTGCCATTGAGGGAAGCAGCGCTATTAACAACAACATCTACAACAACATATTCCAAGACAACTTCAACGGTATCAGCTTGGTATCATCCTCGACAAGCAACATATTCTGCAACAACGTTGTTGCATCTAACGACAATGTTGGCATCAACGTGGAATCTAATGGCAACGCGATCTATTCGAACACTATAATGGAAAACCCATTGGGAATGAGAATAGCGGCATCCGGCAACACCATCTACCACAACAACTTCTTGAACAACCCGACTCAAGCGGCGACCTTGACTACTGCACCTAATGCTTGGGACAATGGTTACCCATCAGGCGGTAACTACTGGAGCGACTACACGGGTCAAGATGTGAAGAGCGGGCTCAACCAAGATGTTCCTGGAAGTGACGCAATCGGAGACACTGCACGAACGGTTTCGCAAAACAATATAGATAGATATCCTTGGGTGAAGGTTTTCAATCCTCACGACATTGGAATCGCAGCTATCTGCCCAACAAAGAATATGGTGGCAGAAGGTTATAGCGTACGCATAGAAATCAGAATACTGAATCATGGAATGCACGATGAAACTTTCAATTTGATATGCAATGCCAACTCAGCTTTGGTGGGAATGCAAGTCGTAACATTGCTGAAAAGAGAGGGTGGAACCCGTACGGTCGTGTGGAACACGATAGGTTTTGCGAGAGGAGATTACTCGATAAACGCTTATGCAGGACCAGCTTTAGATGAAACCGAATTGACAGACAACTTCCTCGCAGATGGTACTGTAAAAATCACTCATCTAGGCGACATCACTGGTGACGGCAAAGTTGACATTCAAGACGTTGCACGAGTCTCCGCGGGTTTCGGCAGTCTAAGAATCAATGATCCTCAAAACCCCAGATATGGTCAATACTGGCACCAAGTTCAATGCGTAACGTGTCCGCATACACCTAACGCAGATGTCACAGGCGACGACAAGATTGACATTCAAGACTTGGCCAGAACAAGCGCCAACTTCGGCTGGCACGAATGACAGCCAACCCGTCCACCAATTTTCCTTTCCCAGAACAGATAGAGCTTTGCCTGCATCAAGAAACCGCAGATCCTTATCAGATTCACAAGCTTGTCCAAGTCCGCAGCCATTAGCGCGCGCCAATCTTGCGCACACCATCAAAATTGGGTTAGACTTCAGCCAGCGCGCCAAGTGTTCCTTCCATGATTTTCTCGGCGCCCTCGACCGCCCTGCCTTCCATGTCGCCTATCCACGCGGGGTTGAAGTAGTTGCGCATGAACACGCCCGAGCTTACCCTTCCGTGCAGGAAGTCTATCTCGCTCTCCCTGAGCCATTTGGTCATCAAGGTGCCGTGCAGCTCCCTGACGTCCGCGAACCTCTGCCTACCCACTCTGTTCGTGGCCAGCTTCTGCACCCTGCCGTACTCGAGCTTCCCCCCGCAGCTGATCCTTCCCACAAGCTCTGAAGGCACGAAGCTGATGAACACCTTCTTGCTGCCCCGCAGGAACGTCTCCTTGAACCTGAAGTGCTCGAGGACCCGCCTGTCAGCCTTGTAGTAACTATCCAGCCTGCCCTGCGGCGCGAGGTCTATGATCAGGTTGTGGCACTCGACGGCCTCGTTCAGCCTCAGGCCGGTCGCGGCCAGCAGGTCCATGAAGTCGGACAGCTCGGGCGCGCACGACTTGACTCTCCTGATCCACTCGAAAATGTCGTCGGCGTTCACCGCCTTCGTCAGCCTGCCTATTATCAGGTCGTCCGAGTTGCGGTCCGTGCACTTCAGCCCGTAGCTCCTGACCAGCCTCCTCCAGTCCTCGCACACGCCCAGGAACTTGGACAGGCTGGTCAGCGCCTTCAGCGCGTGCACCCTCTGGCAGTCGTTCAGCATCGCCAGCTCACTCAAATCGCCACTTGCGAGGCAATGCGCGTACTTCTTGGCGTGGAAATACCTGTCGCGAGCGGTGAAGGGACGGTACTCCTTGTAGGCCCAAACCTTGAACCTCTCCCAGTCGATGCTTTCAGCCGAGACTAGGCCGTTCCCGTTCGGACGCCCTGAGGCGGCTATCCCGCAGGGGTTCGTGGGTCCGAATCCCACCCCCCGCACCACGTTTCCGAGCCCGCTTCCAGCTTCCGGCCCCTGCAGCCGCCCTATCGCCTCAGTCAATGCATTCTCGGACACCCTGCTGACGTTCAGCCCCAGCCTCTTCGCCGTTTCCAGCACGCCCCTGCCGATGTACAGGCAGGCCGAAACTTTTCCTTCATTCATGTCATATGTCGCCATGTGATACCATGCGATGCTGGGCTATTTATTGCCCCCTAAGGGAAACGCTGAGGCGGCGGTCATGTGCTGGTTCGCGCGTTAGCTTTGCCCAGAGCTTCCCTCGACAAATTTCAATGCAACTGCAAAGCATCTGTCTGAGAATTCGGCGAACAGCTTGCCTTTGGTCTCATCTTCGCTGAGTGGCGCGCGCGCCACACACACCCACACCCCTTTTCACCTTCATTTCCTACATTTCCTTGATCCAAAACAGAAAGAAAAGAGGGAAGTTTAGAGACAGTCATTTATGCCAAGCTGTAGAACGTCACCGTGAACGCGTAGCGCGCGCCTGCTACAAAGACTCAAGTACGATGTCCGCCCTAATTGCTATTGGCAATCCTATGATTGATAGAATCGAAGTGTATATTAGAAATGAAGAAGTCGCAACTAATCAAGCCATTATCATCGGGCACCCTATCTCAGATGGTCTTACCACACATTATTGCACGGCTAAGGAGACTCTGAAAACTGAAAGGGTAATGTCTGAGGCTGACAGGCTGGCTTTGGAAGTCGTGCAGAAGTTTGCAGGTCAAAATGGCTTGAGGGTTGAAGTCTGTGATGTTTCGACTTTCAGGGGACAGCTAAGAGCCAGACTGAAGGGAATCAGAAAAACGCCCGCCGTAGTAGTCGGGGGTAACAGAATTGAAGTGCAGAACATTGAAACACTTGCAGACAGGTTGAAGTCTTTTCTTGAAGAATGATCCAGAGAAATATGTAGCTGGCACATAGCTGGGCAGACGCGCGCTATGATAGTAATTGCCTTCATAATCTACATGTTCGCAAAATTAGCTAAAAGATAGAACAGTCTTCCATCAGTCTTTTTAAGCCAGTTTTTGGTTTTGCGGAAAAGTTATAGCTGAACCGAAAGAACTAATCAGAATTGAAAAGACATGAAGAAGTCAGATAAGAATGGTAGAATATGTTAAGGGAAGCGAAATTGACATGTGGCATTGGTGCAAGAATTGCACACAATACCCCATTTATATCGACCAGAGACGCTCTGATAGACCGCATTCTAACCTCTGTAACCAATGCAAAGCAAAAGAAGACAACAAAGATTGCACAACATAAAGACCTAACTTCCCGCAATCGCTTAGAAGACTAGGTTTTTCTGAGGTCACACACAAGATAAACCTTTACTCCAACAAGTGCGCGTCACGCGGGCCCTTCCCCCGGCCCCTGCAGGGCGAATAATGCGGTTTCAAGGTCGTAAACTGCTGACAGATTCAGAACCTTGGGAGGTCTCACATTGATGCGGCCCTAGGCGGCCTTTTTTCCTCTGCCTGGTTTCAGTTGCGCGCGCGAAAGCCAATTAATAGTTTGGACTTCGGGAGACATCTCCACGCGCGCGGCTTCTGAGCCTCTAGTCCTTGAGCGAGAAGTAAGAGCCAACAGCGAATATCAAGTACGTCAGCGCGGC
>Ga0315274_10008830_pt1 | contig 14595 bp, 15 predicted proteins | sample YL17G02_20_MG_FD_203700 | JGI IMG/M metagenome (GOLD analysis project Ga0315274, IMG submission 203700) | Sediment microbial communities from Yellowstone Lake, YNP, Wyoming, USA - YL17G02_20 | ecosystem: Environmental > Aquatic > Freshwater > Lake > Sediment | place: USA: Wyoming | collected... | reverse complement strand
TTCGGCGGCGTATCAGTTGAAGGAAGCAAATCTTTTTCAAATTCGCGCTTACGAAGCGGCAGCCGATTCGATTGAGCATGCAACGAGTGAAGTAAAAGATCTTTGGGAATCAGGACAGCTGGATCAAATTCCCGGCATCGGTGCGCACATCGCCAATTACCTCGATGAATATTTTACCACCGGCAAAGTGAAACACTTCGAAACGATTTTTAAAGAAACACCCGACGATATGTTCCAATTTTTGAAAGTTCCGGGGGTCGGGCCAAAAACTGCTTTTAAACTAGCCGAAGCCGGTGTAGTTAGCATTGAAGATTTGGAACAGCGGATAAAAAGCGGCTGGCTCGTAAAGAAAGGTTTTGGCGAAAAAAGTTTAGATAATATTCTACGGGGCGTTGAAGAATTTAAAAGAAAATCAGATCGGATTTTGTTGCCGGTGGCGGGGGAAATTGCCAAACGGGTAATAGAGTATTTAAAGCAGCACAAGGACGTAATTGCTGCGGACCCCTTGGGAAGTTTGCGCCGACGAGTTGCTACCGTTGGCGATATCGACATCTCCGCTGCTTCGAAGAATCCCCAAGCTGTAGTTGGTCATTTCAAAAAATTTCCCGAGGTTGATCGCGTTGTTGAGGCTGGGGAACGGACAGCAACTATCGCGCTGCGTAATGGAATACATATCGATTTGATGGTTCAACCGCCGGGTCGATACGGCTCACTTCTCCAGCATTTTACCGGCAGCAAGCTGCACAACATCCACATTCGAAAAATCGCTAAGGAGAAAGGTTTGTCACTTTCCGAATATGGGATAAGAAAGATTGAAGAGAAAGGTAGACAATTTTCGGAAGATTCGCTATTCAGATGCGAAACCGAGGAAGAATTTTATAAAAAACTGGGGATGTCATATATTCCGCCGGAACTGCGTGAAGATTCTGGTGAAATTGAAGCGGCGATCGATCACAAATTACCGACATTAATCGAGTTGGAGGATGTCAAAGGAGAGCTGCAAAGCCATTCTACTTGGAGTGATGGGCATAGTTCAATTGCCGAAATGGCAAACGCGGCAGCAGGTCTTGGTCGGGAATATATTGCTTTGACCGACCATTCTTATCCGAGTACCAATTTTGAGGCTAGACTAAAGGAGATAGAGCAATTTAATTACTCGCAAAATAAGATCCGAGTAATTTCTGGACTCGAGGTGAATATAAATGCTGATGCTACACTCCAGGTTCCCGATGAGGTACTGGCCAAGCACGAGTTGATTTTGGTTTCGATTCACACCAGCTTCCGCCAAGATAGTAAAGAAATGACGGCGAGGATAATCAAGGCATTGGAAAACCCGCACGTTGATATATTGGCCCACCCGACCGGTAGATTGTTGCTAGAGCGAGAAGGTATAGAGGCTGACTGGGAACAAATTTTCAAAGTGGCGGCAAAGCGAGAGAAGTTCATTGAAATTAATGCCTTCCCGAATCGACTTGATCTGCCCGATACGTTGATTCGAGAAGCAAAACGCTTCGGTGTCCGCTTTTCCTTGGGGACTGATTCTCACCAAATCAGTCAATTGGGTCTTATGGAGTACGGTGTTGGTACAGCCCGGCGTGGTTGGTTAGAAGAGGGTGATGTGATTAACACCTTGCCGTATTCAAAACTTAAGGATATACTTAGAATTAAAAATTAAGAATTAAAAATTTCAAATTCGTTATTTTTTGGAAGGAGGTGTTAACATGAGTGCTGCAGTCATAACTTTAATTGTCGTAGTTGTTGTCCTTGTTGGTGCTGTTGCTTATGTTGTTGGTATTTATAACGGTTTGCAGATAACAAAGATGCGGGTGGCGGAGAGTTGGTCGGGGATCGATGTTCAGCTAAAGAGAAGAACAGATCTGATCCCAAACTTGGTTGAAACAGTAAAAGGTTATGCCAAGCATGAAAGAGAAGTTTTCCAGAAAGTAACCGAGGCCAGAACCGCTTTAATGGGAGCGAAAGATGCTAAGCAGGCTGCACAAGCGGACAACATGCTGACCGGTGCTTTGAAATCTCTTTTCGCGGTGGCGGAAAACTACCCGGAATTAAAAGCCAGCCAAAACTTTATGCAGCTTCAGGGCGAGCTTTCCGATACCGAGACCAAGATCGCTGCTTCGAGGCAGTTCTACAACTCGAATGTGCTGGATTACAATACCAAGATTAAAGTTTTCCCAAGCTCGATTGTTGCCGGTACGTTTGGTTTCACACCAACAGAATTCTTCGAAGCTGAAGAGGCGGCTCGGGAGCCGGTTAAGGTAAAGTTTGAGTAAGTATGTGCCGCTGCCGCGTCACGTAAATCTATCGATTTATGGCAGTTCCAACCATTATATCGACCTTTGGTCGATGTAAATCGTTGAAAAGAGGATTGTAGTTACTTATGGTACCAACGATTTATATCAGCTTTCAGCTGATGTAAATAGTCGAAGTAGGATTATCGGAAGGAAATTTTAATGGTTCCGACTATTTATAATCAAATCGACGCTAATCGTCGAAAGACGATTTTGTTGATGGTGGGCTTTAGCCTGTTTGTTGCTGTTGTGGTTTATATTTTGGTTCGGGCTTTAGGTTACACCGGAGCTGGGGCTTTAAGTTTCGTCGGTATATTTTTGATCATCTCAGGTTTAATCAACCTTTCCTCATATTACTGGTCAGATAAGCTGGTGATTGCAATGAGCGGCGCAAGACCGGTTGAGGAAAAAGATAATCCAGAACTTTTTCACACTGTCGAAAATCTTTGTATCGCCGCTGGTTTGCCGAGGCCAAAGGTCTATATCATTGACGATCCGGCGCCCAACGCCTTTGCCACTGGCCGGGATCCGAAACATGCGGCGGTTGCTGTTACCAGCGGTCTTTTGGAGCGTCTGGACAAGCTGGAACTTGAAGGGGTAATTGCCCATGAGCTTTCTCATGTCAAAAACTACGATAGTCGGCTGATGAGCATTGTCGTGATTTTGGTTGGGATGGTGGCGATTTTGGCGAATGTCTTCTTTCGAGCAATGTGGTGGGGTAGAGGCGGCAGCGATGATAGGAAAGGCTCTGGCGCGCTCTTTTTGGTTTTGGGAATAGTAGCGGCGATTTTGGCGCCGATTGCGGCAAATTTAATCAAGTTAGCGATTTCCCGCCGAAGAGAGTTTCTCGCTGATTCCTCCGGAGCACTTTTAACCCGCTACCCCGAAGGGTTGGCCAATGCCTTGATTAAAATCTCCCAGGACCAAAACATGTTAAGAACAGCTAATAATGCTACGGCTCACCTTTACATAGCAAACCCTTTTAAAGGAAAACAAGCGAAGGGTTGGTTTGTCGGCTTATTTAGTACCCACCCGAGTGTGGAAGAGAGAGTAGTTGCCCTCCGAGCAATGGAAACGCCATGAAAAGAAAAATTACTTTGACCGAAGTAGAACACGTCGCGTCTCTTGCCAACCTACCGCTAACTCCTTCGGAAATCAAAAAATTTACCGAGCAGCTTTCGGAGGTGATTGAATACAACATGACGCTTCTCCAAAAAGTCAAAACCGAAAAAGTTGAGCCGACCGCCCATGTTACTGGGGCGACTAATGTTTTGCGGCCCGACGAAGCCGAACCAGGTTTGACGACTAGCGAAGCCCTGCAAAATACCAAAGAAAAATATAACGAGTTTTTTAAAGTAAAAGCGATTTTTGATCAGGATTAAATGGAATTAGCCAAACTGACTCTAAAACAAGCCTACCAAGGATTAAAAAGCAGAAAGTTTTCCTCCAGGCAGCTGACAGAAGCAGTTTTCGCGCGGGTTAGGACCTGCGAACCAAAAATAGATGCCTATTTACTGTTGACTGAAAAAGTTGCCAGCGAACAAGCAGAAAAAGCAGATGAACTTTTGGGTGTAAGACAAACTTTAAGCCCGTTAACCGGTGTACCGGCAGCGATTAAAGACATTATTGTAACCAAAGGAATTAGAACTACCGCCGCGTCGAGGATTCTCGAAGATTTTATCCCGCCGTATTCAGCGACAGTTTTTGAAAAACTGGAAAAAGCCGGTGTGGTGATGGTAGGGAAGACCAATCTTGATGAATTTGCTTGCGGCGCTTCGACCGAAAATTCCGCTTACAAGGTCACCAAGAACCCTTGGGATTTATCCAGGGTACCAGGTGGGAGTAGTGGCGGTTCGGCGGCAGCAGTGGCGGCCGATATGGCTATTTATGCTCTTGGCTCTGATACTGGCGGTAGTATTCGGCAGCCAGCTAGTTTCTGTGGAGTAGTCGGCTTGAAACCAACTTATGGTAGGGTGAGCCGTTACGGTTTGATTGCGATGGCTTCTTCGCTTGATCAAATCGGTCCGATTACAAAAACTGTTGAGGACGCCGCGGTCGTTCTAAACCAAATTGCCGGATACGATCCGCACGATTCAACTAGCGTCAATAAAGAGGTGCCCGATTACACCAGTTTTCTTAAAACCGAAATCAAGGGATTAAAAATTGGTGTGCCAAAAGAATTTTTTGGCGAAGGTGTGGCGGCAGAAGTTGCTGAAGCAGTAAAGAAAGCAATCAAAAAACTTGAGGATTTAGGGGCAAAACTGATCGAAATATCGCTGCCGCGGACAAAAGAAGCGATTGCCGTCTATTATTTAATTATGCCCTCCGAGGTCTCGGCTAATCTCGCCCGCTACGACGGTATTCGATTTGGTGGCAGTCGTGATAAATTTGGCTCGGAGATAAAGAGGCGAATAATGCTCGGCACCTACGCTCTTTCTTCCGGCTACTACGATGCTTATTATTTAAAAGCGGCAAAGGTAAGGACCTTACTTTATCAAGAATTCCAAGAAGCATTTAAAAAAGTTGATGTGATTGTCGGTCCAACCTCTCCAGTCTTGCCTTTTAAAATTGGCGAGCGGACAGAGGATCCTTTGCAGATGTACTTGGCGGATATTTTGACGGTTCCGGTGAATTTAGCCGGTTTGCCGGGGATGTCGATTCCTTGCGGGCTGGCCAATAATCTGCCTGTTGGGTTACAAATCACTGCTGATCACTGGCAAGAAGGCAAGATTTTCAATGTCGCTTATGCTTATGAGCAGAATTTTCCCTTTACAGAGAAGCCAAAGCTATGACCCGCTAAAGCGTGACGTAATTAAGAAATTATGAATTTTTTAGCGAATCTTTTTAGAAAAGGGTCGATAGTGGGGCCAAAAGGGTTTTTGACAGTTGCTGATCAGCAGCAGATAGAAGAGCGATGGAAAAAGATCGAGGAGTTGGCTGGTATCGGGAAACCATCAACTTTACGCGAGGCGGTGATCGAAGCTGATAAATTAGTTAATCTTGCTCTTGGCAGAATTTATCCGGGTAAGGAAACCGCCGCCGAACGATTAAAAGAAGCAAAAGAGATGTTTGCGAGTTATCGGCAAGATTATGAAAATCTTTGGTACGCTCACAAGATCCGAAACGAAATGGTCCATACAGTTGGTTTTGAGCTGCCGAGCATGGAGGCAAAGAACATTTTAGATTATTTTCGAAAAGCACTTGAAGTCGTAGGAGTGTTACGAGGCGGGCTGCTATGACCCGCTAAAGCGTGACGTATTTAAGAAAATATGACCCGCTACCGCGTGACGTAATTAGGAAATTATGAAACAATACGAAGCGACAATTGGTTTAGAGACTCATGTTCAGCTGAAAACGGCTTCGAAAATGTTTTGCCGAACCAGCGCCGATTATTTTGGTTCTTCGCCAAATTCCCATATCTGTCCGGTTTGTTTAGGCCTGCCGGGGGCGTTGCCAGCGATCAACGAAAAAGCAATCGAAGGCGCGGCTTGTTTTGCTTTGGCTTTAAACTGTGAGGTAGCGGGAAAAAGTAAATTTGACCGAAAGAATTACTTCTACCCGGATTTGCCAAAAGGCTACCAGATATCACAATTTGATTTACCGATTGGGCGTGGAGGGTGGTTGGAAGTGGACGGTAAAAAAATCAGGATTAACCGAGCCCATCTGGAAGAGGATACCGGCAAGTTGGTTCATGTTGTTGTGGGAGGCAAAAAGGTTAGCCTGGTTGATTTTAACCGCTGTGGTGTGCCTCTCATGGAAATTGTTTCCGAACCAGATATTGATAGCCCAGAGTTTGCTAGATCCTTCGGAAAAGCGATCCACCAAATTGCCAGATGCCTTGAGGTGGCGGACGCTGATATGGAAAAAGCCGGAATGAGATTTGATGCCAATGTTTCGGTCCGACCGAAAGGTGCGGCGGCTTTGGGAACAAAAGTGGAAATAAAAAATATCAACTCCTTCCGCTTTTTAGAGAAAGCGTTGGCTTACGAAATCGAAAGACAAATTGAGGTTATCAAGGGAGGCGGCAAGGTGATTCACGAAACGAGAGGTTGGGTGGAAACTAAAGGGGTGACGGTGATGCAAAGGACCAAGGAGACATCGCCAGATTACCGCTATTTTCCTGAACCGGATTTGCCGCCACTGGTGTTCGAGAAAAAGTGGGTTGGGAAGTTGGTGCAGACTTTACCGGAATTACCAAACGAAAAAACTAAACGGCTGGAAGCAGAATACTCCCTGGATAAAAAAACTGCTCAAATTTTGGCGGATGATAAAAAAATTACTCAATGGTATGAAGACGCTTTAGCAATTTACAATCAAGGTGAAAAAGCGAATCCCGAAAAAGCGAGAAAATTAGCTAACTGGGTGGTTGGAGAACTTGTTAAAAACCTCCGGGAGAGATCGGTTGACATTAATTCAGTTCCGATTGAGCCAGCTGGCCTGGTGGAACTTCTAACCTTTTTGGACAAAGGAGAAATAAGTCAGACAAGCGCCAAACAGGTTTTTGCTCGAATGTTTGAAACAGGGCAGCTGCCTGCTAAAATAATAGAGGAAGAAGGTTTTGCCCAAGTTTCGGGCGAAAAGGATTTGAAAGGATTGGTTCAGAAGGTAATTTCGGAAAACAAAAAAGCGGCTGATGATTTTAAAGACGGAAAAGAATCCTCGATTGGTTTTTTAATTGGTCAGGTAATGCGGGAGACGAAAGGTAGAGCGAATCCCGAAATTGTAGCGGAGATGCTGAGAAAGAGTTTGGCCCATGGAAACAAAAACTGAAGTTAAATACGATTTTATCCAGACAACCGAAAAACTTTTGAAGGCTGTTCCTGAAATAGAAACCGAGCCGATTATCTCACTAGACACCGAGGGGACCACGTACGATCCTTTCACCGCTACGATGCTTCTTTTACAACTGGCAACCAGAAACGCCGCCTATGTTATTGATTGCACAAAGGTAGACATCTCCTCCCTCAAGCACATTTTAGAAGCTGAAAGACCGTTGAAGATTGTTCAAAATGCAAAATTCGATTACGGGATTTTGAAGGTCCAGGCTGGTATCAGACTTGGTAATTTATTCGATACGATGCTCGCGGAGCGGATTTTGACCTGCGGAGCTTCGCGGGAAATTTCACTGAAAACTTTAGCGGAAAAGTACTTAAACGAAAAGATTGATAAAACGATCCGGGAGACATTTTACGATCCGCGCAGCCCCGCTCTACGCGGAAAATTTTCGCCGGAACAACTTGATTACGCAGCAAGGGATGTTTTGGTGCTGCGAGAGATATTTGAAAAACAATACAAGCAGCTTCAAGAAGAGGATTTGGTTGAGACGGCCAAGCTTGAATTCGCTCTTGTTCAAGTAGTAGCGGAGATGGAGCTGCGGGGGTCACTTATTGATAAAGAAAAGTGGCGCGCTCATATCAAGGAACTTGAGAAAAAAAGGGACGAGATAAATAGGCAGATCCAAAACGAGATCCGGCACCTTTCGCCTTACTCACAAGTAGATTTATTCGGAAACGAAAGTGATACCGTCAATTTAGATAGCCCGTTGCAGCTACTAGCGGTGTTTAAAAAACTTGGTGAGGATTTGCCGAATACTTCGGAAGCCATATTGCAAAAATCAGCCCATCCGCTGGCGAAAAAACTCTTGGAATATCGGGCTTTTGAAAAAATGATCACTGCTTTTGGTGAGTCTATTCTTGACAAGATCCACCCGATTACTGGCCGTCTGCATCCCGATTTTTTGCAGCTGGGCGCTGATACAGGTCGGTTTGCCTGCAATAATCCAAATCTTCAGCAGATACCAACCGATTCCGGTTTCCGAAGTTGTTTCATCGCGACTCCGGGCTATAAATTAATTACCGCTGACTACTCTCAGATTGAGCTTCGAATTATGGCGGAAGTATCTGAAGATCCGGCTTTTCTCGAGGCATTTAAGAAGAATGTGGATCTCCACAGCCTGACAGCGAGCCAAATGTTTCGGATTCCAATTAGTAAAGTGGATAAGGATAAAAGATTTCAAGCAAAATCGATCAATTTCGGTCTGATGTATGGTAGGGGACCGGTTTCTTTGAGCACGCAAATTGGATTGTCGGTGGACGAAGCAAGGAATCTTCTTGATGTTTATTTTTCAAGCTACAAAAAAGTCAAGCGCTGGCTAGACAATACTGGTAGGCAAGCTGTTCGGGCAGGTGAGGTCCGGACTCTTGGTGGCAGAAGAAGACTGTTTGTTCTTCCAGACCGAGCGCACCCAGATTATGAGAAGCTGATTTCATCAATCGAGCGACAAGGGAAAAACACCCCGATTCAAGGAACAAGTGCCGATATTACGAAGTACGCCCTGGCGTACATTTACCGGGAATTTACGCAAAGAGGTCTTGATGCCTATCTTATTCATACCGTTCATGATGAAATCGTTGCCGAGGCGAGGGAAGATATCGCGAACGAAGCAGCTGCTATAATTGAGGAACAAATGGTTGCCGCCGGGGAAAAGCTTTTGACTAAAGTGCCGGTAAAAGTTGATGTTTATGTTTCTGATTGTTGGGAAAAAGGGTAAATCTTTATGTTTTCTGCCTTGATTAGTAATTTTGATAAATTAAGCGAAACAGTTCTCAAACTGACAATTCCTCACGAAAAAAACAATCATCGGCCGCATCTTTTGAGGAGTTATGGTCTGACTATCTTTCTGGTTGCTTTACTTGCCTCCCAGGTGGCTGTTAATCTCACGACGACGAAGGGAAAGGTACTTGGTTACGCCACCAATATCTCGGTGTCAGAAATAATTCGTCTAACCAATAACGAGCGTACCGCGGCGGGGCTTTCGATACTGACGGAGAATTCTTCCTTGGACAAGGCGTCTGGTTTGAAGGCGGAAGATATGTTTGCAAAAAACTATTGGGCCCATTTTGCCCCTGACGGCACGAGCCCCTGGCATTTTTTTGGTTTGGTTGGTTATCAGTATTCTTGGGCGGGTGAAAATCTAGCGCGTGATTTTTCCACTTCCGGTGGTGTGGTAAACGCTTGGATGGCTAGTAGCGGCCATCGAGCCAATATCTTGAATGCCAATTTTAGCGAGATTGGTGTGGCGGTAGTGAATGGTAGTTTGCAGGGAGAAGAGACTACTTTGGTCGTCCAGCTTTTTGGTAAGCCGGTTGCTTTGGCAGCTAGTCCCCAGAATAGCGTTGGCGGAGCTAAAACGCCCTCGGAGCCAGCGAAATTGGAGACAAACGTAAATTTGCCGCCGGTGAAAGAAGCAACCGTCTCAGCTTCGGGAACCGAAGAAAAGAAAGTCCAGTCGGTGCCGGATTCTAAGTCTGCAGTTAGTAGCCTGCCGCTGGTGCCTTTAATCAAAAACATCAGCCCGAGTCAGGGAATGAGTTTGGCGCTACTAGTATTTATCGGCGTATTATTTGTTGTCGATTCGCTGATTATCTTCCGGAAACGGCATACCCGGGCGGGGAGCCACTCTTTTGCCCACGCTTCTATGATATTATTATTGATAATTCTTACCTTGCTTTATGGAAAAGGAGCAATTCTCTAACCGATCAGTCGGTGGACAGACCCGACACAAATATTATCGGGAACATATTTTGCAATATGGGTTGTTGGTTTTGGCGTTCGTGTTTTTCTCATTGGTCCTTTTTCAACTGACCAGTTTTTTGGCGAAGCTTGTTGTGATTTGTTTCCTGTCGGCTTTTTATCTGCTTTGGGGAATTTGGCATCACTATGAAGAAAAAAATCTGACTCTAGCCCATGTTTTGGAATATCTAGCAATCAGTGTGCTGATCTTTGCCGTCTTAACCTTTGTTTTTCTCTCCGGTAGGGTAGGTTGACAAAAGCCGCTTCGGCCAATAAAATAGGCTGGTTTATCGAATAGTTATGGATACCAAAGAAAACGAACAAGAACAGGTTTCACCCGGGGATCTAGTTCGGGTGAGCGTCAAGGTGAAAGAGGGCGGAAAAGAAAGAATCCAGCCCTTTGAAGGCACGGTGATTGCCGTACGTGGGGCTGGCGATTCAAAAACTTTTACTGTGCGCAAAATTGCGACTGGCGGTATTGGGGTCGAGCGGATTTGGCCTTTGAATTCCCCTTCGATTGAGAAAATTAAAATTATTAAAAAAAGAAAACAAAAAAGAGCCAAACTTTATTATTTGCGGAAACTGACCGGCAAAGAAGCCACTGGTACCACTTTGTAATGAAGGGGTTTGTTGCCTTTGGTCTATGAAGATTGCGGCTAATTTTGAAAATGAGAGCCGTCTTTGGGAGGCGGGGCGGCGTTTAATTGCCGGGATTGACGAAGTAGGAAGAGGGTCTTGGGCCGGTCCGGTCGTGGCAGCCGCCGTTGTCTTTCCGCCGTTTTTCAAAGCCCCCTTTGATCTTTTTGATTCCAAACTTTTGCTTCCCAAACAAAGAGAAGAACTATCCGAGAAAATTAAAAAAGTTGCTTTCGTTGGAATTGGCGTCGTTGGTGTGCCGACGATAAACAAAATCGGAATTGGTCAGGCAACCCAAAAGGCGTTTCGAGTTGCAGTTCGGGCTTTGGATTGCGAATCCGAATATTATCTGATTGATGCTTTTTATATTCGCTATTGGTTGAGGGATAACCAGCTGCCGATCAAAAAAGGCGATCGGACTTGTGCTTCAATTGCGGCTGCTTCCATTGTTGCTAAGGTCTATCGGGATAATCTGATGCGTGGATTGGCGAGCAAATACCCAAAGTATGGATTTGACACCCACAAAGGCTACGGGACCGCTATTCATCAAGAGGCAATCCGAAAATATAAGCTTTCTGGTATCCATCGGAAATCTTTCAATTTGAAATTTTTACTGTCATGAGAGAGAAAAAAGATCTTGGTGATTTTGGCGAGAGACTTGCCTTCGGGCTTTTACGAAAAGAAGGATATAAGATTTTGGAAAACAATTTCCGCTCTCGTTTGGGGGAAATTGATATCGTCGCGGTTGATGGGGATACTTTGGTTTTTGTTGAAGTAAAGACCCGTTGGAGTGAGGAGTTTGGTCCGCCGGAAGAGGCGGTTACCAGCCGGAAACTGCGATCGATTGCCAAAGCCGGTGCCTATTTCCGTCTTCTTCACCAAAATTTGCCGGAAGCAGAAAGAATCGATGTAGTGGCAATCGAGATCGGTAAGGACGGCAAGGTGTTTCGTAAGGAGTTGATCAAAAACGCCACTTCCTGATAGGTTTGACAGGGAGTCAGGGAGTCACCCTGTCAACAACCTGCCAGCAATTGAAAATTTAAGTTCGATCTGATATCATTCATTAGTTGGCTGGGGCCCGTAGCTCAACGGTAGAGCGACAGCCTTTTAAGCTGTGCGTTGTGGGTTCGAATCCCACCGGGCTCACCATCCAAATGGTAAAAGTAATACGGAAACATTTACATTTATCAATAATAGGATTAATCGTTGCTGCTGCACTCTATGGAGAATCTCTCCGCCCCGTTTTATTACCACTAAACACAAACAGCCAAATTATCTTTAGTGGACTTGTAACCGCGTTAGGTTATGATATTGGGTTACTTGTTGATTCGATAATTAAAAAGATAGATATTTCAAAAAAGTTCCAACTTAACACCAAGATAAAATATTTTTTGATTATTTTAATCGGTATCGTTGCTTTTTTTATTACTCAGAGCTATTTAAACTCTCAACAGTTGCAAAGAAATTCCTTAAAAATTGAAACTGATACACCAAATTGGATTGTAATCGTTTTAGGTTCGTTTTTTGTAGCATTTCTAATTCATCAAATTGCTATTTTAATAAGAACTTTCGCCAAATTTTGTGCAGCTCACATTCGATTACCTTTTAATATACATATAATACAAAGTTTGGTATGGATGGCAATCGCTAGTCTAGGCGCTTTAATCACTTTTATTTTAGTTATTGTTGTTCAGGTTTCATTGGATATTAGCGCACGACCAAGTCTCAGAGAAACACAAAAACCAGTTTCTACATTACGAAGTGGTGGTCCTCTCTCGCTTATTTCTTGGGAAGGAATTGGCCAAACAGGTAGAGAATTTGTCTCTAGAGATGTCGAACTCTATGGGGTTTATTTTCAGGATAATACAGAAATAGAAACAATGGAGCCAATACGTATTTACGCTGGGATTGATAACGAAACGGATCTAACTAAGCGAGTAGATTTAATTATGAGAGAATTTGAAAGGACACGTGCTTTTGAGCGGTCAGTTGTAATTATGTTCACTCCATCTGGAAGTGGTTGGGTAAATCCGGTAGCAATAGATGCCGTTGAGTTTATTACAAAAAGTAATTCCGCCTCAGTTTCTTTGCAATATTCCAATAACCAGGCTATTGTGCAGTACATCAGGGATCGAGAACTTCCTGGCAAGGCAAGTCAAACCCACCTCTAAGGTGGGATAGGTAGGACACCTAGTCCATGTTTACTCAAAAGTCAAATGCCCGATCTTGCCCAACTCTCTTTGATAATCGGCGTTGTCGAAAACAAACTTTCGGTAGGAGTCGCTGTTTTTAAAATAAGACAAAACAGGTTCTTTGCTGCAGTAGTTCGATTGAGATAGGCTAATATATTCTGGAAAAGAAGAATACGGGTAGCTTTCTAACCCAGTGATTGTTTTTACGACATAACCAGTATAAGGATTGAGATGAATGTACCTTGAAACGTGAATTAACTGTTCCTGCGTTTCTATCCTTACCCCTTTAAATTTACCTTGAAAAAGCGGTCCAACCCTTTTCTGTCGGGTGTTAAAATACCTTGTATAGCTATTGGTGAAATTGCTCATAAACTTGGAAATGCCGACGTCTTCTAGTTGCTTGAGAAGTAGGTGAAAATGATTGGACATGAAACAAAAACAAAGAATTTCCACCCACCGCCTTTTCTGCTCCTTTAAACTTTCCAGCACTCGGGCACGATCTCTCACCGAAAGATTAAGAAACTTCGCGTATTTTAACGGAGGCTTGGCGTTCTGGTAATAGAAAAGAGTGTCAACAGCCCGTTGATAAGATTTTTTATTGGTGAATGTAGGAAGCGAAGCTACCCCTCTATTGAAAACATGATAAATCTCATTATTTGCCAAAACTATTTCTCTACCGGGCATGGGTCTAGTATAATCGTAGATTTCCAAAGGTGTCAATAGCATCCCACCTCTAAGGTGGACAAAAGGTGGACAATATATTATAGGAATGAAGTGACGCAGGGAGCGAAGCTTTATTAGCCGAAAGGCGCAGAAAGCGAAGCTTTCTATAGTTCCTCTAGCGAGATATGATCGTCTTCGATTACATCTCGACGATTGTTTCTCTGGCGAGATATAATAAGAGCTATGCTTCTTGTTATATCGGAAAAAGCCGCAGGAGATGAAATCAAAAAAATGGCCGATGATTTTGACGGCTATATAAAAGTGGTTGTTGATATTGAAAAAGGAATTTTAGCCGGCGGCGGCGAGAGGCATTTCGATGGGGAACAAAAATTGATAAAGGAAGGATCAAGACAGGCAGATCTTTGGGGCGGTGGAGTAGATCTTGAAACAAAAGAAATAGACTACAACTCGATCATTAATCTCCGTCCAAACCAAGACAACCCCAGCCGCGACATACTTTCTAAAAAGATAAGAAGCAAAATTGATAAAATAGTGAAAGACTTACTCTTTTAAGTATGGACAACAAAGCCAAAATCCTTGATATCGCGATGAATTTAAACCGAATAGGGAACTGGGCGGCTGATGACTATGTTGGTAAGAGGAAAAGGATCAACTCATTTTTGGATCAAACAAATGACTATATCTCATCTATTGATGTAAATTCTTTCAAAACTTCTTTCAAGAATACTTACGACAAATTTTTACTTGAATATTCAAAACTTGAAAAAGAGGCCAAAACAGGCCCGGCAAACAGCCTTTTTTGGGCAGAAAAAGCAATGACCTGGGGTAATATCCTCACTCATCGTTCCACCACCATTTAGATATATTCCCAAATTCTTCCTTCCCTTCGACTTCGCTCAGGATAAACTTTTTCGCTCAGGGTAAACTAACTCAGTGTAAACTCACACTCTGGATAAATTTGGAATTTACTCAACAAAAGTCAGCGCGGTCCCTTTTTTATTCATTCGTCCGGTGCGGCCGATACGGTGAATATAATCGTCATAAGTTTCCGGTAGATCGTAGTTGATTACGTGGGAAACATTATCAATATCAAGTCCTCTGGAGGCTACGTCAGTAGCGAGAAGTATGCTGATCTCATCTTGCTTGAAGCTTTTCAGGGTCCTTTGTCGCTGCCCCTGTGATCTATTGCCATGAAGCGCCCCGAC
>Ga0315274_10008829_pt1 | contig 14595 bp, 14 predicted proteins | sample YL17G02_20_MG_FD_203700 | JGI IMG/M metagenome (GOLD analysis project Ga0315274, IMG submission 203700) | Sediment microbial communities from Yellowstone Lake, YNP, Wyoming, USA - YL17G02_20 | ecosystem: Environmental > Aquatic > Freshwater > Lake > Sediment | place: USA: Wyoming | collected... | reverse complement strand
CACTGGACCAAACGCCGCATCGAGAGGCTGTGGGGACGTATGGAGAAGCTGGGAATCCGCCCCGAGAGGTTGCAACTGGAATGGATCAGCGCTGCCGAGGGCGCGAGGTTCGCCCAGATTATGCGCCAACTGGAGGAGATGCGGCAGAAGGTCACGCCGGACGAGATAGAGCACACCAAGAAGGTGCTCAAAGAGCAGAGGCTGTCCAGGAAAAAAGAGGAACAGAAGGAAAAGGTCACAGAGCCATACATCTAAATAATTATACGGAGGGTTTGAAACCCGCCACTACCCTGTCATATATATCATTGTCCGCCTCTGGCGGACGAAACAATCTCATCGCTACCCCGGTAGTTGCCCAATTCATTGGGCGATTCCGGCCTGATCCACCTAAGGCGGACGCAACCGCGGAACGTAAATTCGGGAACGGCATTTTTGAGATGAGCTTCAGGACTTTCTGTCGCCCTTGATTCCGATAGTTACCTCTTTAAGCGGGATATCCTTGCCGCTTAAGCGTATCGCCTGCTTCGCCATATGCGTCAGCCCGGAGCAGCAAGGCACCTCCATATGCACTACCGTCAGGCTGTTCAAATTGGAACGGCGCAGGATTTCGGCCAGCTTGCTCAGATGAGCCTGAAAATCATCCAGCTTGGGGCAAGCCACCAACAGAGCATGCTCCTTGAGAAAGTCATGGTGAAAACCAGCGTAGGCGAAGGGAACGCAGTCCGCAGCCAGCACAAGGTCAGCTCCCTGAAGGAATGGCGCTGCCGGCGGCACCAGGGTAAGCTGCACCGGCCAGTGCCGCAGCATCGAGTGATGGCACACCGCCTGCTCAGAGGCGACCTCGGCTGCCTCGTGTCTGGTGAACTGAGTAACCATAGCTCCAGGGCATCCGCAGGGAAGCTCATCTTTGCTGCGCTCTTTCTCATGCACATGGTGTTTCGCCTCCTCCTCGCTAAACCCCTCCGCCTCCCTCTCCTCGATGGTGATAGCTCCCTGAGGACATTCACCGAGGCAAGCACCCAGGCCATCGCAATATTTATCGCTGACAAGCCTCGCTTTGCCATCTATAATCTCTAGCGCCCCCTCGGCGCAGGCTGGGACGCAAACGCCACAGCCGTTGCACTTCTCATCGTCTATTTTAACTACTTTTCTCAATACTCTTTCCTTCGCTGTCATTTCCCACCTCCACTCACAGATTTATATTTACGGAGCGTGTAAGAATCCTTCATCAGCCCCCTATTTCCCCCAATCTTGGGGGACTTTGTCACTCTGCACTCCCCATTACGGGAAACAGCCTAGCTGGCAGCTCGAAATCTTGATGTTCAAGCTGTTCGCGGCATCGCCGACCTGCTTGGGACTGACCTTGAGCTTCTTGGCTATGCGGAAAGCCACAGCACAAGGAAGCTTGCCATTCACCAGAGAGGCGCGCATTTCCTCTTCGAGAACTTTCGCAATGTCATCTTGAGACCCACTTGTTAAGCCAGCCATAGTCGTTACCTCCTTACTTTACTTTTCGGATTGCTCGCAGCCTTTCACCTGCTTCCATCTCTCCTCACCCAGGCATTGCCGGGCGGAGGCGCACCAGTCTATGCAGGAGGGCAGTTTCTCCTTGTAAATCCACTCGCCGCACTCATGGCACTTCACCCTGGTCTCATTGGAGAAAATCTCCTCCTCGGCGCCGCAGTTCGGGCACTTGTAGAGTTCCACCCTCAGCCATCTGAAGTCTTGCCCAGGACATCTGACCGTCATCTCAACACCTCCTCAATCGGCACGTGTCAGTAGCCTTCACCTTTCAAGACCATAATAAAGCCAATTGAGAAGACAAACTATGATTTATATCATATAGAGGAGGAGATTTTGCCGAAGGTCTAAACTCGAGGCGGGCCTTCGCTCAATAGCTTGAGCTTGGTCTCATCGAGGATAACCGTCTTGCCGCGAACGGAACGGATGATGCCCCCATCCTTGAGGCGGCTCATGAACCTAATCGCTGTCTCGGTAGTTGTCCCTGACATATCAGCGATTTCCTGACGGGTAAAGGGAAGTGTCGGGCCGAGCTTCGAGGAAAGCATGAGCAGCGTCCGGGCCAAGCGCTGTTCTACCCTCTCACCGGCAAAATCCCTGAGACGGCTCTGGGCCTCCCTGAGCCGTCCTCCCAGGATGTTGATAATCCTCAGCGCTACCTGGGGATGGCTGGCGAGAAAGGACAGAAAGTCCTCTCGCCTGATTCCTAGAACTCTAGTCGCAGTCACAGCCTGGGCGGATGCCGGATACGGCTTGTTCTCGAAAACGGCGACCTCGCCGAACATCTCGCCGGGGCCGAAAAAGGCTATGATAAACTCTTTGCCCGATGAGGAATGCTTCAAGGCCTTTACCTGCCCTTCGGCTACAATGTAAAACCAGTCAGGGGCATCCCCATCCCAGAAGATGAACTCGCCTGCTGTGAAGCTGCGCTCTACAGCCGAGCCGGCCAGCTCAGTAAGCTCGTCATCGCTCAATTTGGAGAAAATGAAGGAGCGTCTTACGACCTCAGCCTTGCCAGCATTCTGCAAATCGATGTGCTCCTTTCGCTCCAGATTCAAACGCTGCAAATCCCCTTCCATAGCCAAACGCGAGATCACCCTCACACCTAAGATCACTCCTGCCACGGATGATAAGCTCGCAGCATTCAACCGTCAAGCCCCTGCGAATCGGGACACAAAGCCTTTGACATTCGTCAAAGGTAGAGCTATTATTGGGAACTGTAACGGCTCCCCTGGAGAAACTGTTATGAAGCAATTTCGCATACTGGTAGTAGACGATGAAAAACGCATTCTTAATTTCCTCAATTCCAAACTTAAAGCTTCCGGTTACGAAGTGCTGACAGCTTGTGACGGCCTCGAAGCCCTGGAGCAGGCACAGGCTCAAGAGCCCGACCTGATATTGCTTGACATCCTCATGCCTAAGCTGGACGGCTTTGAGACTCTCAAAAGGCTGCGCAGCTTTTCGTCAACCCCGGTCATTATCCTTAGCGCCAAAGGGGCCGACATAGATAAGATCAAAGGCCTTGGCTTAGGGGCAGATGACTATTTGCCGAAGCCATTCAACCCAGACGAACTGATAGCCAGAATAGAGGCGGTGAAGCGTCGGATCAAACCTAGCGGAAGACGTAGGACCACAGATTTGCTTTATTTAGGCGATTTAACTGTCAACTTCAAAGCGCGCAAAGTTACACTCGGCGACGAAGAAAAGTATCTGACCCGTATCGAATGGCTCCTGCTAAGCGAGTTCGCCAACAATATGGGACGTCTCATGCCTTATGAGGAACTCCTCTCCTTAGTATGGGGACCTGAGTACCGCGACGATGTCCAGCTCCTTAGAACATGGATCAGTCGGCTGAGAGCAAAGCTGGAAAGGAATCCCGACGATCCCCAACTGATTTCCACGGTACCTAAAGCGGGCTATATCATGAACAGGAATGCCGCTTGAACAGCATCAATTGATACCTCTCACACAGGCCTCCAATTATGTTTCAAGTCACGGATGTGTACAGCGCCCCCAAAATGTGATAACTTTTTAACCTTTTTTGTCCCCATGTTATAACTTCTTCACCCCTGCTCGCTATCATAGCTCTTGTAGAAATTCATCAATTATGACCAGGGCGAGATTTACCCATCGTACAGAAGACAAGTCTACGGTGAGTAAAATTATTAATCTCATCAACATAGGATATATGCAGCGAATCAGATCTAGTAGGAGACCGAGAGATGCTTCAAGGAAAACGTATCGCTATTCTGGCTGAAGAAGACTTTGAGGATTCCGAACTTGTCGAACCTCTGAGGGCTATGAGGGATGCTGGTGTCAAAGTAACTGTCGTGGGCAGCGGTTCCCATGAGACCTATCGGGGGAAGAGAGGCAAGGTAAAAATCAAGGTGGATACTACTGCCGACAAGGTCAACCTTCAGGATTTCGACGCCATCATCATCCCCGGTGGTTATGCTCCTGACAGAATGCGCCTGCACCAGCCCATGATAGATTTGGTGAGAAGGGCATTTGATTCGGGCAAAGTTGTAGCTGCTGTTTGCCATGGGCCACAGCTACTTATCTCAGCCGATGTCGTTAGAGGACGCCGTGTTACCTCCTGGCCCTCGGTAGCAATAGACTTGAAGAACGCCGGCGCAGACTGGGTTGACGAACCAGTTGTTCAAGATGGGAAACTCATAACTGCGCGCAAGCCGAGTGACTTACCAAGATTCAATAAAGCAATAATCGATGCACTAAAAGATGATACGGTCTACCCTCCGGAAGAAGCAAGCCCCCTGGCTCTTACAGAAGTGGACTAGCCGGCCGCACAGTGCGCTCCGGTACCGGCCACCGTCGCCTGATGCTATTCTAGTGCCGGAACTAACTTAACAAGTGGTATCGTTGGTGGGGCAGGCCACCTGGAACGCTTACCAATTCATTGACTCAAATGATATAATCACGGCTGGGGCAGACTCAGAAACTCCAGTTTGTCTATCATGTACTTACCTCGCATCACGGATTATCGAATAAACTAAGTGGAAAGGAGAGAGGAAATGCTAAAAGATTTCAGAGAGTTCATCATGCGGGGCAATGTGGTCGACATGGCGGTCGGCATCATAATCGGTGTAGCCTTTGGCACTATAGTCAATTCACTGGTGAAAGATATAATCATGCCACCTATAAGCCTGGCCCTGGGCAAAGTTGATTTCACCAACCTCTTCGCTCTTTTAAAGGCAGGCCCCACAGATAAGGGACCCTACTTAAGTCTTTCCCAAGCCCAGGCAGCCGGTGCCGTAACGGAAAATTATGGCGCGTTCATCAATTACCTCATAACATTCTTGATAGTTGCCTTTGTGGTATTCCTGCTCATCCGAGCAATCAACAACATGCGCCGCCGCGCAGATGTCAAAAAGGCCGCAGCAGCTCCTACAACAAAAGATTGCCCTTATTGTGTGTCCAAGATACCGATCAAAGCCACCCGCTGCCCGAACTGCACTTCTGAACTAGCGGCCACATAAAATCTGTAATGCCACCTCATACATCGGGTAGACATAGGGGCTGGGGGATACATCCCAGCCCCTGAAGTTCCTTAAGACAGATAAACAAAGAGCATCAATGAGCAAATTGTAACCAAACATATGTGATAACTTTTTAACCTTTTTCATCCCCATTTTATGACTTCTTGATACCTAGATTGCTAACATAAGCATAGATTTTTCTTATGTGCAAGGAGGATTTCATGCTCGCAATTGCCAACAATATCACAACCAGAAACAGAAGAGTCTCAGAGGCACTTAAACTGCGCCCTGCCGAATCCATCAGCGAGAAGGCAGCAGACAGGATCAAAAAGGAACGTATTGATTTTTTGCAGGAGCTGGCAAGTGACTGCATCGAGGCAGGTGCTGACATATTAGATATCAACCTCCAGCAGCGATACGATGAACCCGAGATAATGAAGTTCGCGGTTGAGGCAGTTCAGGGGGCAGTAGACTGTCAACTATGCCTGAGTTCAAACAGGGCTGATACCTTAGAAGCTGGCCTCCGAGCCTGCAAGCATTCCCCTATTGTAAATTACGTATCACTCGACAAGGAAAAGCTCGCGGAGATCCTACCCTTGATTGCACGGTCCAAAGCAGAGGTGATTCTTGCTGTATCCGGCCCGACAGCACTTAACAGCACAGAGGATATATTGAAGTCCGCTGCAGTTCTGGTGGCAGCCGCCAATGAGTCCGGCATCTCAAACAAACGCATCATTATAGACCCAGGCGTGCTGCATGTTACCAGTGATGCAGGCCAGCGCCACGCAAAGACACTGCTCGAACTTCTTCCCGCTTTTTCGGAGATTTTCGACCCACCGATAAGGACTACATCCTGGATAAACAATGTCTCTGCCGGCGCACCAAGGCGGCTGCGCCCGGCAATAAACAATACCTTCCTTGCCATGCTCGCTGGGGTGGGGCTGTCCTCCGCCTTTGTTGACGCTCTCGACAGGGCAACTATGCGGACAGTGCGTTTGATAAGAATCTTCAGGGACGACGCTATATACTCTGATCGAGATGTAGAGTTGTGCTGAGAGGCAAAGCTCTAGCCGCGCCTTGACAGAGAACCTGTCGAGTATATACTTTGCTTGAGTATCACCAATTCACAGAGGAGCAACGAAGTGCTAAAGGGAGGAGTACCTCTAGGGAGTTTCTTCGGTGTCTCGATAAGGCTGCACTATTCCTGGTTTATCATCTTTGCATTGGCAACCTGGGCACTGGCAGACGGTTATTTCCCAACCGTCTATCCGGACTGGAATCAAGCAACCTACTGGGGTATCGGCCTGGCTACCAGCCTCCTTTTCTTCGGCTCAGTGCTAGCCCACGAGCTATCACATAGCGTGACAGCCCAGGCCGCAGGCATCCCCGTCAAGTCCATCACCCTCTTCGTCTTCGGCGGGGTATCGCAGATAAGCAAGGAACCAGAAAGCCCTGGCGTTGAGTTCCGTATGGCTCTGGCTGGCCCGGCGAGCAGCCTGGTCATTGCAGGCATATTCTGGGGCATTCATTTCGCTACAGAAGGAGTGAGCGAGCCCGCCACTGCTCTATCATTTTGGCTTGCCTGGATTAACGCCGTTCTTGCCGGATTCAATCTGATCCCCGGATTTCCCCTGGACGGCGGACGCGTGCTGAGGTCCATCATCTGGTGGCGCAGCAAAAATCTGCGCAGTGCGACCCGAGTCGCCGCCACTATCGGCAGAGGCATAGGCTACGCCTTCATATTTGGCGGTATTTTCTGGATCTTCTGGGGCAACTGGTTCAATGGGTTGTGGATAGCTCTGATCGGCTGGTTCCTGGAGAATGCAGCGGCCGGAAGCTACCAGCAGGTAGCTTTTCAAGACATGCTGCGCGGCCATAAGGTCAGTGAAGTGATGACGCGGGATTGCCCGGCAGTACCGCCCAGGCTCACCGTAGAGCAACTGGTGCACGATTACATTCTAGGCACTGGCCGCCGCTGTTTTCCGGTGGTGGAGAATAGCCACTTATTGGGGCTGGTAACGCTAAATGACGTAAAAGGAGTGTCTCGCGACCATCGGCTTACAAAGACGGTGCAGGAGACCATGACGCCTTTAGGTAAACTTAAGTCGGTGCGGCCATCCGACGACCTCTCGGATGTACTGCAACTGTTGACCTCAGAAGACATCAACCAGTTGCCTGTAATAGAGAACGACACCATCGTGGGCATGATAGCGCGCGATAACCTATTGTCGTTCATACGAACACGCTCCGAGTTGGGGATGTAGGGCGAAGCCAACAGTAGATTAAACTGGCACTATAAGACGGTTAATGGGGCCTCCCGGGGCAGGGATGGGGCTGCTGGCTGAGGTGATAGGGCCTCGGGAGGCCCTTCTCAAGCATTCGGCTGGGGAAGGGGCACATGAGGCAAATCGACAATGAACTAACCGAGGAGGCAGATCGATGAGTAAAGTCACGCTGGCTGAGGGAGTCTTCTATGTGGGGGCCATCGACTGGGATAGGCGGCTTTTCGACTCGCTGATACCGCTGCCCGATGGCACAAGCTACAACTCGTATCTCATCAAGGGGAGCGAAAAAACAGCTCTTATCGATACGGTGGACCCCAGCATGACGGAAGTATTGATAGGCCATTTGAACGAAGTCGGAGTTAAGAAGATAGATTATGTTATCGCCAATCACGCCGAGCAGGACCATTCCGGTAACCTGCCTACCATCCTGGAAAGATACCCCGAAGCAAAGCTTGTCTGCACGCCCAGGTGCAAAGATTTTCTAATTGACCTGCTCATGATTCCCGAAGGAAAATTCATCACGGTCAACGACAAAGAGACCATTTCCCTGGGAAATAGAACGCTGGAATTCATCCATGCTCCCTGGGTACACTGGCCTGAGACCATGTTCACTTATTTGAGAGAGGATAGGATACTTTTCCCCTGCGACCTCTTCGGCTCTCATCTGGCCACAAACGAGTTATTTGTGACCGACGAGGGACGGGTCTACGAGGCCGCCAAGAGATATTTTGCGGAAATCATGATGCCACTCTGGTCGAACATACAGAAGCACCTGGAGAGGCTGAAGAGCTATCCCATTGATATCATCGCCCCCAGCCACGGTCCCTTGCATAACAAGCCAGAGTTTATCCTGAAAGCCTATCGAAGCTGGGTCTTCGATGAGCCCAAGAACATTGTAGTAATTCCCTACATCTCAATGCACGGCAGCACCCAAAAGATGGTCAGGCATCTTGTCGAGGCCTTGACGGAAAGAGGCGTTGCCGTAAAACAGTTCGACCTCACGGTAACCGACCTCGGGAAGCTGGCGATGGCGCTGGTGGATGCGCCCACGGTTGTGCTGGGAGTCCCCACTGTCCTGGCCGGGCCACATCCCGGCGTGATACCTGCGGTGTTCGTGGCCAACGCCCTGAGGCCCAAGCTGAGGTTTGTCTCCATCATCGGCTCCTACGGATGGGGAGGCAAGACAGTTGAGATGCTCAGCGCTATGATGCCGAATCTGAAGGTAGAGGTACTGCCGCCGGTGCTGTGCAAGGGCCATCCGAAAGAGGCCGATTTCAAAGCATTGGACAACCTGGCCAACACCATCGCCCAAAAACACAAGGAGAACAAATTCGCCTGATAGTCTCTCATGTCTTTGCGAGGAGTCCTTCCCTTGAGGAATGACGACGAAGCAATCTCCACGTGCTCGTAGTTAGGAGGATACGGTGAGATTGCTTCGCTTCGCTCGCAATGACATATAAACCGTAGCTTCATTTCATGTCACTCCTGCGAAACCTGTCCCTGACATGTTCAGGGAGCAGGAGTCTAGGTTATCCTGGATTCCCGCTTGCGCGGGAATGACATATAATGCTTACATGGGTAGATTGTAGCAGGTGCTCCAGCGATAAGAGCGGGGCGAGAAATATCGGAGGTATTTGAATGATCGTGTTTGACAGAACAATTGGCGAAGGTGAAGAAAAGAGTTACTACCTAAACCTTACAGACAATGCGGGAAATCGATACGGAAGCAAATTCCCAGATGATAGAACCCCGCTGTGGGTAATCACAGAAGGCAGAAGATATAAAGCCAGTAAAAGAGGAGAGAACCAAATCTGGGGGAGATTAAGAGCCTGGTACGAGGGGGAAAATGTACACTCTGGAGATACTATTCATATAAGATATGAACCAACCGCCAATAAGTTAGACGGCAGAACACCGATAGAAATATCCATAGTGAAGAGAGTCGGGAAAATTGAAGAGGAGCGAGTAGAAATCTCCACTGAGCAAGGAGAAATAGAAGAGGTGGAAAGAATACCTGCAGAGATAAGTATTCAAATTGAACATGATTTGGAGGATTTTCTTACTGAGAACTTGAGTTTGATAAAAGAAGGGCTGAAATTATATATAGACGAACGAGGACGGGAAGGCAGACAGTATCCAACAGATGTAGGTACGATTGATTTATTATGCAAAGATAACGAAGATTTCGTCATAATTGAACTTAAGAAAGGGCGCGCGAGCGATCCAGTAGTAGGGCAGATTTCGAGATATATTGGATGGGTGCGGGAGAATCTTTCAGAAGGCCATAATGTTAGAGGTATTATCATTGTTCACGATTTTGATCCTAAGTTGAAATACGCAGTCTTGGCTCATGATAACCTAGAAATAAAATACTATGAAATTCAAATAAAATTCATAAGTGAACAAGAGGTAATTGATCGAATAGAACGAGAGAATAATGTAACTTAGAGCCAAAACCCTAAACCGTGAATAGGGAGAATTACAACCCAATGGCTATCGACCCCATCTGCGGAATGGAAGTGGATGAAAAGACGGCTCTCAGCGTAGAGTACGAGGGCAAGAAGTATTATTTTTGCAGCCCGGGATGCCGCGATAAATTCCTCGCTGAAAGGGGCTTGCTTCTATCTCCAGCCACCGAAGCGAAACCCCTTCAACTGGGCGAGGGCAGTGAGCAATTAGAAAAAGCTACCATCCCTATAACCGGCATGCACTGCGCCTCCTGCGCCGCCACCATAGAAGAATCGCTGAACAAGGTGGAAGGAGTCTCTAAAGCAGCGGTGAACTTCGCCACGGAGAAGGCTTATGTGGAGTATGACCCAGGCAAAGCAAGCCCTCAAGCTCTGGAGGAGGCTGTAAGAGAGGCGGGATACGGCGTACTCAAAGAAGAAGCCCAGCACCTTAACCTCAAGGTCATCGGTATGGACAACGCCCACTGCCTGGGCACTGTCGAGGCAGCGCTCAAAGGGGTCAAGGGCATAGTCTCCAGTCAGCTTTTCCTCAATGAAAGGGCGAAGATAGTCTTCGACCCATCCTTGACTACGAAAGAGATTATCAAAAAGGCGATAAAGGACGCGGGCTATACCCCTGTGGAGGAGACCACTGTCGACCGGGAGAAAGAGGCACGGCGGCGCGAGATAAGTACGCTGAGGATTAAGTTCATTGTATCCCTGGCTTTCGCCGCCCCTCTGCTCTACTTTGCCATGGGCTCCCACGTAGGGCTACCTCAACCCTCTATCCCCGATTGGAGTATGGCTCTGCTCCAGGTACTGCTCGCCACGCCTATAATTGGCGCCGGCTATCAGTTTTATACCGTAGGGCTCAGGGCCGTTCTCAAGAGCTACCGTGCCAGCATGGATACCCTTGTCGCGCTGGGCACAGGCACTGCATATCTCTATAGCCTGGCCATATCCATTCTTATCTGGATAGGCAACCCTAACTACACCAGTCACGACCTTTACTACGAAGTGGCAGGACTGCTTATCGTGTTCATCCTGCTAGGAAGGATGCTGGAGGCGCTGGCCAAGGGGAGAACCTCGGAGTCCATCCGTAAGCTGCTGGCACTGCAGCCTAAAACAGCGCTGGTGGTCAGAGACGGCAAGGAGCAGGAGGTACCCGTCGAGGAAGTCATTGTTGGGGATACAGTCATAGTGAAGCCAGGGGGCAATGTACCCGTAGACGGCGTGGTCCTCGAGGGAAGCTCCTCAGTCGACCAATCGCTCCTGACCGGCGAGAGCATACCGGTAGAAAAGAACGTCGGCGATGAGGTCATAGGCGGAACCATGAACAAGAGCGGCTGGCTCAAGTTCAAGGCTGCCAGGGTGGGCAGTGACACCGCCCTTGCCCAGATTGTGAGGCTGGTGGAGGAGGCTCAGGGCAGCAAAGCGCCCGTGCAGAGGCTGGCAGACACGGTATCCGCCTATTTCGTGCCCACCGTACTTGGCATCGGCTTGGTCACCTTCCTCGCCTGGTATCTGTCAGGTTCAACTCTGTCATTCAGCCTCACTGCATTTATCGCTGTAATCATCATCGCCTGCCCCTGTGCGCTGGGCCTGGCCACGCCCACAGCCGTAATAGTGGGCACAGGCAAAGGAGCAGAGAACGGCATCCTCATCAGGGACGCAGCCACCCTGGAGAAGGCCTGCCAGGTAAATACCGTAGTCTTCGATAAAACAGGCACCCTGACCCGGGGCAAGCCCGAGGTCACCGACATTATTCCGGTATCCAAACCTCATTCTACCGACGAGATACTCAGACTGGCTGCAGCGGCCGAGAGACGCTCGGAGCATCACCTCAGCGAGGCTATCGTCGCCAAGGCCGAGGAGAGGAAATTAGCTATTCCCGAGATAGATAGCTTCACAGCCATCGCAGGCAAGGGCGTAGAAGCAAGATACGACAAAACCACCATCCTTGTGGGGAACAGAAAACTGTTCGCCGATAAGGGTATAGATATAAAGGCTGCTGAAGGCGGCATAACGAAACTGGAAGAAGAAGGGAGAACGGTGGTGCTGGTGGGGATAGAAGGCAAGCTTATCGGCATAATAGCGATTGCAGATACAGCCAAACCCTCTGCTGTGGAGACGGTTGCCTGGCTCAAGCGACAGGGGAAGCAAGTGGTCATGATTACGGGTGACAACCGGCGGGCGGCAGAGAGCATAGCCCGCAGTCTCGGAATCGACCGAGTCCTGGCTGAGGTGCTGCCCGAGGACAAAGCCAACGAGATAAAGAGGCTTCAGGATAAGGGCGAGAAGGTGGCTATGGTGGGCGACGGCATCAATGACGCTCCAGCTCTGGTTCAGGCGGATGTCGGCATCGCTATAGGCTCGGGGACTGATATAGCTATCGAGTCCGGCGGCATAGTGCTGGTCAAGGAGGACCTCCGAGATGTAGCCCGAACACTAGACCTTAGCTGTTACACCATGCGCAAGATAAGGCAGAACCTGTTCTGGGCTTTCTTCTACAATGTTATCAGCATACCCATAGCTGCCGGAGTGCTCTACCCCTTCTATGGTTTTTTGCTTAACCCCATAATCGCTGGCGCAGCCATGGCTTTCAGCTCAGTCAGCGTGGTAACCAACTCACTGAGCATGAGGAGATACAAACTTAGGGAAATGCTGTAGTCGCCCGATCCGCCCGAGGCAGAGGCAACTGCGGTTTGTGTAGATCCCCCAAGATTGGGGGATAAAGGGGGGTGAAATCATCCATGGAGAAGAAGCTGGTCTGTGATCTTGCTCCTCAGATCACGCCCTGCGACAACTCGATAGTAATATTCCATTTTCTCGTCTTCGCTCAAATCGCTTATCTTTATCGCCTTATAGGCGTTGAGTATCACCTCTCGCTGCATCAGCAGGCCCTGGTGAATCAGGTTGATGTCCCACATCGGCCTCCGGCTAGCCCACCAGAACTGGTCGCTCTGCAACGCTTTGTCCAGCAGACCCCTCGCCAAATCAGCATGTAATTTAATGGCGTCAGAGGTGGCGACTTTCATCGCCTTGTAAGTCATGTCCATGGCAATCTTGAGATGCTGCCACTGCAATTGATGTAGCGCATTGCCTTTCCCATTCCATAAAGGATAAGGATTGCCATCCTTTATATCATCCAGCGTAGTGCTCCATGACGATGCCCGCGGCTCGATAGATTGACCGGTTGGGAATATCTCCATAAGCTCGCTGATGGTAACCACCTTAATATCCGTCTTATCATTCTTGCCGGCCGCTCCGAATATCTCCTTCTGGGTATCGACCATACGCTGCAACTGCTTGCCGCCTTTGCCGATAGGCTCCATTGGCTCCAGTGCCTCGTAAACCTCACCCAAAAACAGCTTCTCCCAGTTCTTAATATGATGTCCGAAGGTCTCGGCATCCATAGCTGTTACCACATAGACATCTTTGTAGTTCCCCCGAAGCTGCCTCAGTTGTTCCAGAAAACCACTGGCATCGAGATCACGAAACGATACCTTATTGCTTAATATGTCATCACGGAAGAACGCCACCAGCTTCTGCCTGCCCGCCGATATGCTATGGACGACATTGCTAGGCCAGTCTACAGGACAGGCAACCCCACTCATAATAATCCACTTGTGTCCTGTCTCCAGAACCGGCTTCACTATATCACGGCTGTAGGCCATCTCAGGCGGGAAAAAACCCTGCGGCGAATAGCAATCACCGAAGAACTGTTTGTTGGTCTGATTGTTGAGCACTATCTGCCTCAGCATCTCATCCTGCCCTATAAGAGGCAGAATAGCGTGATACTTCGCAGAGCCGGTGAACTCCAACCGCCCTTTCTCGCACAAATCACGCAAGCCGGCGATGACATCCGACATCCCATGATCATCCAGCAGCTCAGTGAGAGCGGCGTTGATGTTCACTGTAACTTTAGCATGGGGCAACTCGTCGAACAGCTTCACCAGAGGCCTGTAGGATTCCTCGCATATCTTTCTCAACACCCAGTGGGTCTGGTTAGTCGGCTGATAGAAGTGCAACAGAGGCGCCCAGTAAATCATGATTCCACCTTTCGCATACAGGCTTTCCCCCCTAGCCCAAAGCTACACTCAACGCTGTGGCCAATCTTACTACATCATGGTTGGCCTGCCTTAACCTATCGCTTAATAGCTGCGCCAGATTACCCATTATCTTGAACCCGATCTTCGTGTCTACCTCGCACAGCTTGGCAAGGTCAGGCCCATATAGCTCCAACGCCAAACACTCCTTCGTCGCCGTTATCGTCGCAGACCGCTCGGCCTTCGTCAGCATCGCTACCTCTCCCACCACTATCGGCTCAGCCGCATCCATCTTTATCAATGTCTTCTCACTATGCCCTCTCTCATCGGAGAACTGCGGCAATGTCAGCCTCTTGCTCACCTTCACCGACCCGGAATATATGATGTATATCGTCTCCCCCATATCTCCCTCTGCGATTACGGTGTCTCCTTCACCCCACTTTATCTCATGTGCCACGGACAGTACTTTCTCCATCTCTTCCTTCGTCAGCCCCTTGAATAGTAGTGCCTTGATTATCTTCTCTATCAATACTCCCATCGCCATCCCCTGTACTGTTTATTTTAGCTATGTTTTATAGTTTTGGTCCGGAATACTCCTAGCTCCCTATCACTAGAGCTACTTCATTCTGCCTTATTACGTAATCGGCACCTGGATTAAGATTCGCCTGAGGTATCTCAAGCTGTGCACCAAGATATTCCTTCCCCGCCTCTTTGAATTTCCGCTCTATAAAGTCGTCTATCAGCGAATAATCACCGCTGAGTACATCCTCAGCACATAGCGCTCTGCCTTTGCAGA
>Ga0315274_10008827_pt1 | contig 14599 bp, 12 predicted proteins | sample YL17G02_20_MG_FD_203700 | JGI IMG/M metagenome (GOLD analysis project Ga0315274, IMG submission 203700) | Sediment microbial communities from Yellowstone Lake, YNP, Wyoming, USA - YL17G02_20 | ecosystem: Environmental > Aquatic > Freshwater > Lake > Sediment | place: USA: Wyoming | collected... | reverse complement strand
TGCCTTCAGCGCAAAGCACTCTCATAGAGCAAATGCCAGAATTTCATTAGGACAAAAGCGCACATGAGTGAATCAAGATTTGCCTATTTATGCCCCTTCACGCGGGCGACGCAGATGGGAGCGTTTGCGGGAATGGAGGGAGAACTTTGAGTGTCATTCCCGCGAGGTGGGAATCCAGAGCCAGAGTAACAGTCTCCAAAAGAATAACAAACAGATTCAACTGAAGAGAAGCAATGAAATCTACTGAAAACATCCTCTACATCCTCGGCGCTGGATTCTCCGCGCCGGTTGGATTGCCGGTTATGAGCAACTTCATTTTCAAGGCAAAGGACCTCTTCGCCCGCGAGCCAGAAAAATTCGCCTATTTCCGCGAGATTTTCAAGGAAATGGATAGAATGAGTAAGGCTAAATCCTTTATTGAATATGACTTGCTCAACATTGAAGATGTCTTGTCCGTCCTCGAGATGAAATCAACGGTATATGGTGCCGGCTCGAAAAGAATGTCAAAGATGTTCAGACAATTTGTTGCTGATGTCATCACAGCCCATACTCGCCCAATAGAAATCTGCAATGATGGCCATTGGATTTGGCAGGTCTTTGGAGCGAACGCTCCACTTCCACAATACGGGATGTTTTTGGCGAATATACTTAAGATGCAGTTACTTGTAGAAGAGCAGAGTAACCGCTCTCGCTTTTTGGAAATTCGTAAGTCTGATCGGCTTGTCCGAAACTACTCCGTCATAACCTTCAATTATGATATGATATTGGAGAATGCCTTGACACACTTGCTGCTAACAAGTTGGAATCGTCCATCATTCAAGATAGACCGAGCATTGGATAAGGGACAAACGCTGTTTCATGACCCGCTGACACTGCACTATGCTAAATTGCATGGTTCTTGCGATGATCCGGAAACCATCATAACCCCGACGTGGAATAAAATAAGATTTGATAGCCATAACAAAGCTTGGAGAATGGCGTTTGAAATGATCAAGTCCGCCAACTTCATCAGATTTATTGGATACTCACTCCCCGACACGGATAATTATTTCAAATACCTCTTGATCTCAGCGCTGAATGAATCATACAATTTGAAGGGAATAGATATTATCTGTCTTGATCTTGATGGATCAGTTAAGAACAGATATGACAGAATACTCAAGTTTAGAGAAAAGAGATTCGTTAGTTTCGATATAGCAGCTTATCTGAGAAAACTATCAGGCGGGATTCCTGAGGAGCCTTATGGAACGGCAATGGCTCACCACATGTCAAATTTGGAGAGAGTTCACGATTCGTTCATGGAGAAACCTGGTGAAGATTAGTCGCCCTGTGCCCCGGATGCCTTGCCCATCCGGCGCGCCTAGACACAAGGTCTTCGTGACTTCGTGGTTCAATTCTGGATTCCCGCTTCCGCGGGAATGACACATAAAACAATCAATGTCAATCAACATCCTCACTTCCGACACCTTTGACCCCGAAGTCGCCGGGTCCGACATCCCCGTCCTGGTCGTGTTCCGGGCGGAGTGGTCCAAGCCGTGCCGATACCTGGAGCCGGCGCTGGAACAAATCGCTCATGACTACCAGGGCGAGCTCAAGGTCGGCAGGGTGGACGCGGACCAGTGCCCGGAACTGACCGAACGCTTCATCGTTGAATCGGTGCCGACACTTATACTGTTCATTGACGGTGAGGAGGTTGAGCGCATCGTCGGCGCGGTCACCAGGGAGAAGATTGAGGAAATGCTGCTGAACCGGTTGGGAGAGGGGTGAGAAAAATGAAAGATGAAAAATGAAAAATCGTTGCGGAGTAATGCGAAATGGCGAACCATCATCGGCCTAATCTGCTTAAACTGCTTAATCTGCTGTGAATCTGTTATAAAGGAGGATGATACATAACCGCCCGCCGAAAACCCCGCCAGCCGCAGTCCGGCACCCGAAAAAAACACGCCCGCCTGTCGCTGGCGTTTCTCTCGCTGCTCGTCCTGTTAGCGCTGCTGGAGGCGAAAACTTACGTCGTGGAGCGGGCTGCCGGGCGGTATCTGAACCGGCTTAACGAGAACCGCGAGCCGTGGGGCACGTCGTGGGAACGGCAGCAAAAGACCCAAAAAGCCACGCGCAAGATTGAAGAGGAAGCCGCCGCGTCCAGCCGCCTGCAGTCGGACGCCGCCGCTGCCGCCGGGTTCGCCGACCTGCTCGCGTTGCTGCCCGACCAGGGTGGGGTGCCGGTCTCGCCGCCAAAGTTCGTCCAGCTCTACAAATCGCTCCCTGAGCCTTTGCGCGAGCGGGTGATTTCGTCGGGCGAGCTGTCGGAGCTGTATCTGTCGGGCAGCTGGCAGCGGACGTCGGTCTGGCGGCGCGATGAAGGAATGGCCGCCTACCTGATTGACGCGCAAAACAAGGTCCTCACCGACGTCGCTCTCAGCCGCGAGTTGGTGGACGCCGCCGCAGCATTCGGACGGAGGACGACAGGACGATTGGACAACGACCCGCGCTTCGCCGGACGCATCCATCCCGCCGACAGGTTCTTCGCGGCTCTGGGACAACTGCCCGAAACCGACCGCGCGCGGCTGTTCCTGAGTCCCGGCGCGCTGCTGGAACTCCCTGCCAATGCCACGCGGGTGGGGATTGCCGTATCCGGCGGTTCGGAGTTCGTGGTTGTCGGATTTGAGGTGACGGGCGAAGGCGGCGTGGCAATCATCACCTATCCCGCCGATGCAGGATTGGCTGAAAGTTTGGTCTGGTCTCTCGCTGGAGAAGAGCCCGACACGCTGAATCAGCGCCCCGCAAATGAACACCGCAATCCGGTGACGGAGTAGCCGGTGGTCGGACGGTTCATATTTCGGGCGCTCGCGGCTCTAGCTCTGCTTGTCATCATCGGCGTGGCGGTGGCGTTCTTTACCCTCGCTCCCAAAATTCCCCGTCTGCCGGACGATTTGCGGCTGCTCGCGACCGCGCCGGCGACGCAGGTATTCGGTCGCGACGGGGAACTTATTGGGTCGCTCGGTGGCCGAACTTACGTTTCGCTTGACCGCATCTCGCTCGATTTCCTAAACGCGGTAGTCGCTGTTGAAGACCGCCGGTTCCGCAGCCATCGCGGGATTGACCGGCTGGCGATGGCGCGCGCGCTGTGGCAGAACGCGGTGTCGCTCGGCAGCGCTCCCGGCGGCAGCAGTATCACCCAGCAACTTGCCAAGAACCTGTTCTTCCCGCTGAAGCGCTCGTGGACGCGGAAGATTTTGGAAGCGATGGCGGCGGTGGCGATTGAAGACCGGTTTACCAAAGACCAGATTTTAGAGGCGTATTGCAACCTAATAGACTTCGGGCAGTATGCCTTCGGTGTGGAGATCGCCTCGCAAGTCTATTTCGGCAAACACGCCGCTGATTTACAGCTTCACGAGGCGGCGTTGTTGGCAGCGGTGTTGAATGCTCCCAGCCGCTACAACCCATTCACTCATCTGGATGCGGCAAAGGGACGGCAGAAGCAGGTTTTGGAGGCAATGGCGCGCGCGGGGACGATCCCGCCCGACGCGGTGGAGAGGGAGATGACACGGAAACTGCGCATCGTCCGCAGCGATACGGTCACCCGGCGCGGCTCGTTCCCGGTGGATTGGGCGCTGGAGTGGGCGGGCGAAGACGTCGGCTACGAAGCGATCGCTTATGGCGGGGTGCGGATTTACACGACCATTGACCCATCCCTGCAGAAGCTCGCCGGGAAGACGCTGACGGTGGGAATGGACGACCTGGAAGCGCGTCTAAAACCGTTGCCGGCGGGGGACAATACGCGACTGGAGGGAGCGCTGGTGGCGCTGGACGTTCCCACCGGACGGGTGTTGGCGGTGGTCGGCGGGCGCAACTGGGCGGCGAGCAGTTACAATCGCGCCACGAAAGCGCTGCGCCAGCCCGGTTCATCGTTCAAACCGATGGTCTATCTGACCGCGCTGGAGAAGGGCGATGTGTCGCCGGTTACGGTGATGGTTGATCAGCCGTTGAAACTGAAGATTGACCGTAACCGCATTTGGAGTCCGGTCAATTTTGACGGCGATTTCCGCGGTCCGCTGACGCTGAAACTCGCCTTGATGAAGTCCATCAACACCGTCACCGCGCAGTTGATTGACAAAACCGGCCCCGAAGCGGTCGTCAAAACCGCCCACAAGTTGGGGATAATGACGCCGCTGGAGCCGCACCTGTCGCTGGGTCTCGGCGCACAGGGGATACCGCCGCTGGAACTCGCGTCCGCTTACGCCGCCATCGCCCGCGAGGGGGTGGAGATTCAGCCGCTGTTCGTCGCCCGTGTGGAAGACCGCAGCGGCAACCTTATAAAGGAGCAGATGACCGCCGAGGAATCGCGCTTCTCACCGGAAACGGTTTATCAACTGATTGATATGTTAAAGGGAGTGCTGGAGCCGGGTGGCACCGGCGAAGTGGTTCGGCGGCGGGGGTTCTCGGGCATCGCGTTTGGCAAGACCGGCACCTCCAGCGATTACTGCGACGCCTGGTTCGCCGGCGCTACGACGCGGATTGCGACGGTGGTCTGGGTGGGCTATGACGACAACCGTCAAATGCGCCTGGCAAACGGCGTCGGCGTCACCGGAGCCTCCGGCGCGGCGCTCATCTGGGCGGATTTTATGGTTCAAGCCACTGCCGGTCAGCCGGTGGATGATTTCGCACCGCCCGATGGAGTGGCGCGATTTTACGTAGAACCTACAAGGGGGGTGGTGAGTCCCGACTCTATGCCGGGGTGGCTGCCGGTGATGCTGACACCAGCGCAAGCCGCTCAAGCGCCGCGGGACTTTTCCGAGTTGGACAAACAACAATGAGCCGCCTCATCACATATCTGCGGGTGCCCCGGTTTGCCTACAGGGTGCCCCGGTTTGCTTGCAATCAGGGTTTCAGTATGCTGCTCGCACTGCTGTTGCTTGCTGCCGGCGTTTCTGCCCAGACGCCGCCCGCCGAATACCGTTGCGTGGTCTGCAACGGCGTCATCACCAAACAGGCGGCGGTGATAGACGGCAAACTTTACCACCCCGAATGCTTCCGTTGCGCCGAATGCGGTGGCGTCATCCACGATGAATACGTGAAGGACGCCGCCGGGAAATACTACCACCGGCGCTGCCTGGAGCAACGGAAGCAGGTCATCTGCGCCTACTGCAACCAGCCCATCACCGAAGGCAACTACACCGAATTCCAGAACAAGATTTATCACGAAGCGTGCTACCGCAAGTTCGTCGCGCCGCGCTGCGTGATTTGCGGCGAAACGCTCGGCGACGCCTTCATCACCGACTTCTGGGGCAACCGGTTTCACCCCGAGCACGCCGAACAGTATCCGGTCTGCGAGGCGTGCGGGCGGCTGGTCTGGAAGAACGGCGTGGAGCTCGGCGGGGGATTGTGGCTCTGCCCGCTGTGCTCTAAACTGTCGGTCAACGACGCCGAGAAAGCGCGGCGGCTGTTGGAGGAAACGCGCGAGGAGCTTGCGACCCTTGGGATTGTCGTGAGGACTTTGGGGCTGCGAGTGGAGCTTGCCACACGGGAGGTGTTGGACAAGGGGCGGGTGAAGGAGGGTCATTCGCACGCCTTCGCCCACGTTAAATGGAAGTCGGGCGGGCAGGGCGTCGGCGACGAGATGGCAACTATTCAGGCGCTGGACGGGCTGCCGGAAGATATGCTGCGCGGCGTCATCGCCCACGAATTGATGCACGTCTGGCAGCATGAAAATGGCGCCGATGGAACGCCGCTGGAAGTTCGTGAGGGGAGCGCCAACTGGGCGGCGTCATTGATTTACAGCCGGATGCAGACCCAGCGCGGGCAGTTCTATTTGGGGGGACTCGAGAAATCCCAAGACCCGGTTTATGGCAAGGGCTACCGCGACGTCGCCGCTTACGCCGACCAGCACGGTGTGGATGGGGTGCTCAAGATGATGAAAAATGAAAAATGAATAATGAAAAATGAAGTGAGCGAGTGAGCGAGTGAGCAAGTTGCCAATGGCTAACGGCTAATGGCTGATTCTTAATTCGTAATTCCTAATTCGTAATTCGTAATTGAGTCGCGCCCAGACCTTGACAAGGCGGCGGGGTGGATATAAATTAGCACAGGTGAAACCCGGGCTAAAAAGTAGCTCGGGCCACCCGCCCGCCAACACTCACAATCGAAACAATAATGCCTGAAGAAGTAGCAATATCCAAGAAGAAAGGGGCTCCTCGTTGGGCTACCCAGCCATTCAAGCAATTCATTGATAGCCAAGAACGCCTTTACATTCTGCTAAATCTCTGCGTCCGAGGTATCTCTATGCTGCGCGCCAGGCCTAGAATAGTAGATGCGTTAGAGGCGGTAGACCCCGGCCATAATCAGGCATATACAAAGGAGATCGAGAACGCCAAGAAAGAAGCCAAGTTGGCACAACGAGAAGTTGATGAGGAATTCCCTCTGCTACATGCACAGGCCACTATAGCGTTATGGGTCGCGCTGGAGGCAACCATGCAAACGTTCTTTGTGCGCTGGCTTGAGAACAAGAAAGAAGCATTTGATATCGAGCCCGTGCAGAAATTGAAGGTGAGAATTGCGGACTACGAAAAGTTACAGGGCGAAGAACGATATTTCTACATACTGGATCGCCTTGAACAGGAAATGCCCGCTGCGGGTTTTGCACGCTTTGAGGCTTTGCTTGCTCTATTTGGGTTGTCCGGAGTGGTTAACCAAGACGATCGCCGAAATCTACTTGAACTTAATCATATGCGCAATGCCCTTGTGCACCGATCAGGTATAATAGACAGCAGATTGGCGGCGGCATGTCCTTGGCTCGCTCTATGTCCGGGACAGCCGCTCCGGATAAACGCTAACATGACGATGCGCTATTTTGGCTCATCAATGAATTATGCGATAGATATAATCATACGGATTGGTGAATACTTCGGGGTAAACATGGATGAATTTAAGAGACCTCCCTTGACGACGAATGCATAGGCTAAATATGGGGTTTTTGTGGACGTCCAGCCGCCATTTCGCAGCCTAATAGGAGTCGCCCGAACCGGACGCCATTGTAAGACGCAGTCGGGATGTCTTCCACGGCTCCCCCCTTCATCCCCTTCACCAGCACCCATCCGTCAGTTGCCGGACAGGTCCGTCAGTTGCCGGACGCGGGACAGTTTTTCAACCTCCCCGTAGCTTAGCGCCTTGTGCGCGTCGCGTAACCGTAATAACGTGGTAATGTGTTAACGTAATAACGAAGGTGCTGAACTCCGACCGTTAATACGTTACTACGTTTTCACGTTAATACTTCCCCACCTTCTCACTTTCTCACACCTCAAAAAACTCCGCCTTGTTCCCGTCAGGTTTCAAGCGCAGCGTAACCTGACGGGTCTGCCTGCCGGGTTACGGACTTCGTCCTTGAAACCCGGCATTAACAAACGAAGGTGCTGAACTCCGACCGTTAATACGTTACTACGTTTTCACGTTAATACTTCCCCACCTTCTCACTTTCTCACACCTTAAAAAACTCCGCCTGATTCAGCAGCACCGCCTCCCTCACGGCTTCCTCTCCCAATCCCTTTATCTCCGCCACTGCCTTCAGCGCGATTATCAGATTAGCGGGTTCGTTCCGCTCGCCGGGAACAGCGCCCAGCACCGGGCTGTCGGTCTCCAGCAAAATGGCGGATAGCGGCAGCGCCTTCACCAACTTTCGCTTCTGCTCCGACCGCACCACCGACGGCGGGATGGAGAAGAAGTAGCCCGCCTCCACCGCCGGTAGAGCTGCTGAGGCTTTGGCATCAAAGGCGTGGAGCAAAACCCGCTTCGCCCCCTTTTCAAGCAGCAGTTCAATCGCCGCCCGTCCCGCCGAACGGGAATGGACGTTCAACGGCAAATCCAACTCTAAGGACAAGTCAATGAACCGGCTAAATATCTCCCGTTGCAGCTTGCGCCCCTCGTCATCCTGAACCTTCCAATGGTCAAGCCCCACTTCACCGATGGCGACGATTCGGTGCCGGTGTTGCCGGATGAAGCTGATAATCTCGTCCGCCTGAGCCAAACCCAGAGATGTTTGCCCCAGACAGCTTGCTGGCTGGGTTTTACTCTCTGTGTGCTCCAGACAGCTCGCTGGCTGGGGCAGAAAGGAGAGACCGGCCAGCAAGCTGTCCGGCGCACACAAACGATTCGGGTAAAGCCCGGCGGCGGGGAGTATTTCAGGATGGACATCCGCGAGCGCCAGGATTTTCCGCGCATCAGAGAGAGTCTCTCCAACCGTGACTACCGCCCCCACCCCGACAGCGCGGGCGCGAGCCAGCACCTCGCTGCGGTCGGCGTCAAACGCGGCATCGGCGAGATGGGCGTGGACGTCGGTTAAATGGTTAATGGACAATGGTTGATGGACAATGGTTGATGGACAATGGTTAATGCTTTGATTAGTAGATTAATAGATTCGTAGATTTGTCGATTCGTAGATTCATCAATTGACGAATTGACGAATTTACGAATTTACGAATCTAACGCCAGCGCTTTGTCCAGCCTCCCATGGCACTTCAGCAACTCCACCGCTTCCTCACGAGTCACTCCCAACTTCTGCATTACCACCGCTGTCTTCACATCCCCGTCGGCGCGGTCAAGCAGGTCAAACGCAGCTTCCCGGTTAAACCCCGTCAGCGTTGATATTATCCGCGCGGCGCGGTCGCGCAGTTTGTCATTAGTGGCGCGGAGATCAACCATCAGGTTCTCATATACCCGCCCCGACCGAATCATCAACGTCGTGGAAATGGTGTTCAGCGCGAGTTTGGTGGCAGTGCCGGCTTTCATCCGGGTGGAGCCGGTCAACACCTCCGCGCCGGTCGGAATGACGATAAGATGGTCAACGCCGGCGGGCGTCGGTATCGGAGAGCAAACCAGGAGTCCGGTCAACATCCCGTTTGATCTTTCCTTGGCGGACTTCAGACCGCCCAGGACATAAGGCGTCGTTCCGCCCGCAGCGATGCCCAACAGCGTATCGTCGTTGGTCAGTTTCAGCGCGTCAAGTTCGGGCGCTGCGCCGTCGGGATCGTCCTCCCTGCCTTCACTGGAACGGCGCAATGAGGCGTCTCCTCCCGCGATGATTCCGACCACCCGCCCCGGCGGCACGTCAAAGGTCGGCGGCGCTTCGGAGGCATCCAACACTCCCAATCGCCCCGATGTTCCCGCCCCGATGTAGATCAGCCGTCCACCGGCATTGAAGCGCGGTTCGGCGGCTTCAATGAAAGCGGTCAGCGCCGGTCGCGCCTGTTCCAGAGCGGTGAAGACAGCGCGATCTTCAGCGCTGATGAGCGCAACGATTTCATCCACCGACAACCGGTGAAGGTTCATCGTGCGCGGGTTGCGCTGCTCGGTTAAGACCCATGCGCGGTCAGGGGGATTGAGTTTGATATTCTTAGGCATTGGATTGGTATTAAGAGTCAAGAATCAAGAGTTAAGAGTCAAGAATCAAGATTGCTGCGCGGATGCTGGATTAGGGTTTTGTGGGCTTGGTCAGTTGCCGAATCAAGCCCTGAAGCATCGCCGATATTTCCATGCATTCCTTGATAATGTCCGATGAATCGCTTTTGGAGATATAACCTAATGCTTGAGCCAGATAGATTTGGGTACGCAGTTCACCGCATGAGCCCTTTGCAATCTGTGCGAACCGTCGGAATTCAGCCGGTGTCCCGCGCTCATATCCCTCCGCGATGTTGGATGGGATCGCGACGGCGGCGCGACGAATCTGATCTCTTAGCCCCCAGTCTCTCTCCAATCCCCCCGCGTTCGTTATCTTGTAAATCTTCACCGCGAGTCGACACCCCCTTTTCCAAACATCCATCTGCTCGAGTTTGACAAAACCTGCCATTAACCGCCTCGTTTTGCTTTACGACTTGATTCTTGATTCTTGACTCTTGACTCTTCTAAGGAAAAATCCAACTCCCCGCCACCGGTGCATTGACGACTCCTGTGACTTGCGATAACGTTATCGGCACGCGATCCTGACACAGCGCCCCCAAAACCGCCATCGCAACCGCTTCGCGGTAGGCAGCCGGAATGCCGAACTCGTCGCTTAAGGAGATGGCGGCTGAGGCGCGAGCCTTGATTTCATCAAGCAGGGTTTTATTCTTAATCCCACCGCCGGCAAGGATCAAACGGTCAGACTTGCGTCCCCAGACTATGGTCGCGGCGATAGCGGTGCAGGCTGTGCGGAGGATGTCTTCCGGCTTGGGAGCGTGGCGATATTCTTTGAACCAATCAGCCAACACATCTCTAGTCCCGAGCGAGCGCCGCGCTACGCTCTGGGCACGGAGTAGCCCGTGCAGCGTCATTTGCAGTTCCTTCACCGTCCTACCTTTGGCTGCCGCTTTACCATCGCGATCAAATGGCACTCCCAACAAGTCCCGCGCGAGCCGGTCAAGCAGTTGGTTGCAGGCGCAGACGTCGCAACCTGAGACCAACCCAAGCCACGATTTGATATCGGCTGCATCTCGGCCTTTGTGAATGCGCGTGACATTGACAAAGCCGCCCAGGTTGACAATCGTCCGGGTTTCGCTCTCGCTTCGGAACAGGATAAAATCCGCCAATGGCGTTATCGGCGCCCCCTGACCGCCCAGTGCCAGGTCGGCGGCGCGCAGGTCATAGACCACCGGCACTCCCAAGCCATAAGCAATTGGCGCAGGATTGATAAGCTGCCAGCTCACCGGCGGCTGGTGGAAGACCGTCTGCCCGTGAACGGCGATGAATGAAACCCTGTCATTGCCGATAAGCGGGCGCAGAAGTTTCAGATGTAATAATCCCAACTCACGCGCCGCGTCTGCCATTTCACCAGCGCGAAACGGTTCCTGTTCGGCGATGGCGCGCAGGCGGGGAGCGAGTTCTCCCAATGGTCGGCTGGCGCAGCGCACGACGGACGCCTGCATCGCCAAGCCCTCACCACTGATGGCAACCAGTGCAGCGTCCAGCGCGTCAATGCTGGTGCCGGACATACAGCCGATGACTAATCTTGATTCACTCATTCGCATCCAATCTAATCAACATCAAGATTCAAGAGTCAAGACGAACCGACCACTCATTCTTGATTCTTGACTCTTGAATCTAATTTTGAATATAATACCCGCAACTGTCATCCAAGCCTCCCGGCCGGCTGCGCAGACGCCATAATCGGCGGTGTTCGGCGATAATCAACCGGCGCCACTCCTGTAATTTCTGAACCTTTTCCCCGATTGGCGGGGTCTCACCACGTCTTAGTATTGCCCGTTCAAGAGCGAACTGTGCGACATTTAGCGAGTGCTGGAGTTCGTCCCGATAGATTGGCGCGCCCAGCGATGGGAAGGAATCTTCCAGCTCCTTCAAACGCTCGCGAACTTTCTCCCAAACGGCAATGGAGCCGGGGCGCGCGGGGCTGTCAAACGGCGTGTGCAGGTCGGTGAAAAGCGCCGATGCGTTGCGGAGCGGTGTGGGATTGCCGCCGGCATCGGGTCGGCCGGTAATCAGGCGGAGCTCACGGTCAGCGTCCCCAAACTTGTCCAGCCATAAACCGGCACTCAGCCACTCCTCCCGGTCGCTGCGAAAATTAACCCCAAACGCACGCGGGTCAAAATGCCCGGCGTTGTCGGCGTTCCAAGCGGCGTCGGCGGCTTCGGCGAGCGCGTAGAGCGAAATTGGGAACTGCTGCCGGTGTCCCAAATCCCCCCAGTCAGTGACCAGAAACCCGTGTGCGCTGTATTTGACGCCGGCTTCCGCCGCCGCATGGAGGTTATCGCGCCTCTCGGTGGTGCGTCCGGTGATGCTGCGCCACGAGCTTGTCCCCGGGCAGACCCAGAACTCAAAACCGTTCTCCCCAAGCAGCTCACACCATTTGTCAAACGGGCTGTCCGGCTCATAGCCCCACGCCAACGCAAGCAAGTCTTTTGGCAGCAGCGGCAACGCTTCGGGATGATTCAACGCGATATCCGCCCAGAACATCGGTCGGAAACCCCGCCTACGCGCCGATTCCGCGACCTTGCACACGAACTCAGCATAGACCGCCGCATAACCACGCCCGGCGACCGCCTCCCGCGAGCGCCCCTGCCCCACGTCAAACGTCTCGTCGCAACCGATGTTGACCAGCCGGGATGTGAAACACGGGAGAAGCTGCTCCAGCAAGTCGTCCACGAAATCGGCGGGACGCGGGTCAATCGGGCACAGGCTGAATGGTCCCCGCCGCGGTTGCCCCATAAACAGCCATTCGCCGGTCGTCTCGGCGAGGTGGGCGTATGCCGGGTGTCTCAGCCAGCGATTCAAATGCCCGAAGCAGTTCTGGTTGGCGGCAAGTGTTATCCCGCGCTCGAGGCATAATGAATTAAGCTCCCGAATTTCATGTGCGAAAAATGGCGAGGCATCCTTCCAGACTGCCTCGTGGCCGCGATAGGCGAAGGTGTGCTCGGTGTAAAGCTGAAGATGGTTGATTTTCCAGGATGCAAGCAGCCCAATCAATTCGTGCAACGTCTTCATCGTTGGCACCCGGTCGCGCGAGACATCCAGCATCACGCCGCGCACCGGGAACGACGGCTCGTCTTCCAACACCAGCAATGGCATTCGCCAGCCGTATTGAAACCAAAGCTGGCGCAAGGTCCGCAGCCCATTAGTCAGACCGGTCCAGGAGGTCGCTTCAATAATAACCGGCTCGTCAGGCGGTTCCGCCGGTATGATTCGGAGAGTATAACCCTCAGGATTTCGCTCCCCAACCATCGGACACAGACTGATACCGTTGTAGGGAATGACATCCGGTTCGGAGAAGGGCAGAAGGTCACCGTCGCCCGCCGGCACGAGGTTCTCCAGCCACCCCAAATCAACCCTCACCGTTCCGGAGCCTATTAGCAGCTTCTTCGGTCGGGGGAGCAGTATGGGAGCTTCTAGGCTGATGATGCGCGCCTCCGGCCGATTAAACACACCCCGAACGCCAGCCCCGTCGCGATAAACATCTGCCACGGGAATGCCACCACCTTCGCATATTTCCACTGCATCAGCGCCACCGCCGCAAACCCCACGACCAGCGCCGCGACGACACTCGCTGCGCTGCCGCGCCTGGTGAAGATAGCCGTGATGAACACCGCGACCAGCCCGGAATAAGCGAACACCATCACCTGCAGGGCGAAGTCAATCAGCGTCGTTTGAGGCCGCGCCTCCTGCCAAAATACGCTCGCTACGGCAAACAATCCAAGTGCCGCACCGAATCCCATCACCGCCCGCCGTCCGACTCGGACGTAATGAGTATCGTCCAATCCCGGACGAAACCGCTGGTAGAAATCGCCGATGAATGCCGCCGACATTGAATTAAGCGCCCCGTTGGACAGCGCCGCCGCGAACAGCCCCGCCATCATCAGACCACTGAGCCCCTGCGGCAGTTCACGTATGATAAAGGTGAGGAACACCTCCCGGCTGGATTCAGGCAGATAGCCGGGCGCCGCCGCTCCCATTATGTCGGGACGGTTGTAAAAAACGAACAGCAATAAGCCGATGAGCATAAACGTTGCCGTCACCGGCAAGCCGACCAACACGGCCGTCACCGTTGACATCCCCCCCTTGGCTGCCGACCCGCACGTCAATGCCCGCTGCGCCATACTCTGGTCGGTCCCGTAAGCTCCCAAATTCAGCAGGGTGAACCCGAAAACGGCGGTGAGCAGGGTGTAGGTCTGACCGGAACCGAAGCCGCTCAACCCCGGTTTCAGCAGCGTCAATTTGGATGGTAGTCCGGCGCCGGGATCCTTCAGAACCGCCAGGATGGTGGATAGATCGGCGGGAATCCGTTGCAGCAGGAACGCCAACGCAATCAACGCGGCGCTCGTGAAAACGACCGTCTGTAGAACGTCCGTCCAGATGACGGCGCGTATCCCGCCGACATAGGTGTAGAACGTGCCGGCGATGGCCATCACACCGATGGCAAGGAGCAGATGCTCCCGGTCGGTGTCGCCGAAGATAATCAATGACGCCGGCAGAGCGGCGATGTAGAGTCGCGCCCCTTCGGCAAATATGCGCCCGACGATAAACGTCCCGCTCGCCGCCGCCGCCGCCCGCACCCCGAACCGGTCGGCGAGCAGTCCATAGACGGTCAGCACCTTGTGCCGGAAAAACACCGGTATGAAAAACAGCGCCACCACCAACACGGCCACGATGGAGCCGATGTTGGCGGACAGGTAGGAGAGGTCGCCGGCGTAGGACTGCTGCGGAGCGCCGATGTAGGTCGCCGCTGATAAGGCGGTCGCAAGAAACGAGATTGCCGCGGCGAGCATCGGGATTCGGCCGCCGCCGCGGAAGTAGTCGTCGGTGCTGGACTGCCTTCGCGACACCAGCACCCCCGTCGCCGCCAGCATTACGAAGTAGCCGCCTAAGACCAACCAATCAAGGTGGGTGAAGTGGGTGTTTATCGCCGTTCCTTCGGTCGTTAAAACGTTAACACGTTAACACGTTATAACGTTGTAACGTAATAACGTATTAACGAGTTCAAACCTCGCGTCATCTTTCCAGCGAACGCGGGAATCCAGTCCTATCATTCCCCTCTTCTATCCCATGGAGGGCGGACTTTCAGTCCGCTCTTCAGCACGCGTGACTTCCACAACAGAGCGGACTGAAAGTCCGCCCTCCAAGACTC
>Ga0315274_10008826_pt1 | contig 14599 bp, 14 predicted proteins | sample YL17G02_20_MG_FD_203700 | JGI IMG/M metagenome (GOLD analysis project Ga0315274, IMG submission 203700) | Sediment microbial communities from Yellowstone Lake, YNP, Wyoming, USA - YL17G02_20 | ecosystem: Environmental > Aquatic > Freshwater > Lake > Sediment | place: USA: Wyoming | collected... | reverse complement strand
ACATCTCCTCCTTGGGGAACACGTTGCCAAGCTCCTCCAGGTTCTTGAGCGTGTTTTCCAAGAGCCTCTCGGGGAGCTTCAGTGGCTGTATCGCGCCAGTCTTGTACCTTGGGCCAAGTTTCTGGAAATGGTGAAGTGCCTCGACCAGGTATAATATGCATAGGTGCATGTGTTTCGGGAGCAGGTTGACGCAGACCTCTTGGTCGCATCCGACCTGAGTCATTGCGAGGTCCGTGACGACGTTGAAGCACGGCGCGTAGCCGATTATGAAATAGCATCCCGGCGGGACCTCGACCTGGCCGTGGACTCTTCCACCCATCGGTCCTGGGTGGGTGAGGTTATACATCCCGTTGTGTACCGGGCCGAAGTGTAGGGGGACGAGGTCGGCTGTGAGTATCCTGACCCTGAAGCTGTGTCCGCTTGCCATGTAGGGGTGGAGGGGGTGTCTTGGGTCTCTAATCCAGATGCTTAACTTTGATAAACCCAATTTCTGTCACCGAGCCGTTTCCGGCGGTGGTTACTATGGGGTTAAGGTATAATCAATCAGCGTGACCGCTCAATCCGCCCTGCGGTTACACGTGCATCGGGTGTTCCCTGAATGCCCGCTTGATGTTCTCCCTGAACGGGCGACGGATCACGCCGACCTCGGTTATGAAACCCGTGATGTACTTGGCGGGTGTCACGTCGAAGCTCGGGTTCTTGGCGACCGTGCCCTCCGCGGATATGCGGACCTTCGTGTATTTGCCCTCCTCGTCTGCGCCCCAGACCCAGTTGACCTCGTCTGGGCTCCTCTCCTCGATCTCGATGCCGCCCCCCGTGGGGCACTTGGGGTCTAAGGTCATCCGGGGCGCCGCGACGTAGAAGGGTATGCCGTTCTCCCGGGCTAGGACAGCCTTCTCGTATGTGCCTATCTTGTTAGCGGTGTCTCCGTTCGCGGCGATCCTGTCCGCGCCCACGATGACGAAGTCAACGTCGCCCCGGTGCATGTAGTGGCCGGCGGCGTTATCCACGATGAGGGCGTAGGGTATACCCTCCTGCTGCAGCTCCCAGGCGGTGAGCTTGGCGCCCTGGCTGCGTGGGCGGGTCTCGTCGGCGTAGACGAAGATGTGTTTCCCGGACCTGTGGGCGACCCTTATGGGGGCGAGGGCGGAGCCGTTGTCGATGAAGGCTAGGGCGCCTGCGTTGCAGTGTGTGAGTATCCGGAAGCCATCCTCGATGAGGGCGTTGCCGTACTCCCCCATCTTCTTGGAGGCTTCGAGGTCTTCGAGGGCGATCCTGTCCGCCTCGGTGCAGGCGGCGGCAACCCGCTCGGGTACGCATCCATTCGAGGCGGCCTTGACGCACCTGTCTATGGCGTGGAAGAGGTTGACGGCGGTGGGGCGCGTCTTCCTGAGTGTATCCGCGGCCTCGGAGACGTACGCCTTGAATTCTCTGAGGGTCTTTCCCTGCGCCTCTTTGGTGGCCTGCGCGACTCCGTATCCCCCGGCGACGCCTATGGCTCCCGCGCCCCTGACCGCCATGTCGCGGATCGCCTCCGCCGTCTCCCCGTGGCTGCGCAGCGTCAGTATCTCGAATTTGTGTGGGAGGAGGCGTTGGTCGATCATCTTCACCTCGGCGCCCTCCCTCCAGAGGGTCCAAAGCTCCTGAGTCTTGCCGTCGAAGTTTACCTTCATTTAATCACTTCTCCGCTCTTCTTCGCCCACAGGTAGAGGTCCATCATGCCCAGGGACATCCCGAGCATCCCCGCGACGCGTATCAATATCTCCTCGTACTCCAGGTACCTCCGCCTCGTCAGCGTCTTGGGGCGCTCCCCTATGATGCCCTGCTCCTCCATGTGTGTGAGGATGTGCTTGTCAATTATGGCGAGGTCGAGGTAGCCGACGTTTCTGAGGAAGTGGCTCGCCTCCTTCATGCCTAGGCCGGTGATGTTTTCGACGAGCCAGTCACGGGCGGCGCGGCTGCTTGGCTGGGAGGTGATGGTCCTCTTCAGGTCGTCCCTGTGGGCGCGCGCCTTATGGATGAACTCGGCCCTCTTGTTGGGGAACCTGTGCCTGTGCTCCAGGCAGGCCCTGAGTTGTTCTAGGCTGCCTTCTCCGATGGCGTCTCCCTCGTTTAGGGCGGCTATGCATGCGAGTGCGCCCCTCGCGCTGTAGTTGGCGGTGAGGAGACAGAATACGAGTTCCTCGAACCACCGCTCATCCCCCTCGCCCTGTGCCGCCTGGAACTCCCTGATCCTCGCCTCCACCCTCCTACGGGTCTCCGGTTTCTCAACCTCCGCCCGTACTACGGCGGCGAGGCGCTCAAGGCTCTCCACGGCGGGTTGCACGATCCTTTACCTCGGCGAGGCTCCTCTTAAAACCATACAGGGTCATTTTGCCTCCCCGGTGTAAACCACAGCCACGGATACAGTTATACTAGCAGCCACCCGGCTATTCTTCTGCAGGTGCCGCCGGCTTGTCAGTGGACGTCAACCTCCTCGAATACGAGAACACCCCCGTCAAGCTGGTGGCGCTCAGGAAGACCCCGAAAATAGAGACCCCCGGCCTCACCATCGAGGAGGTGGATGAGAGGAAGGAATTCTCCGCCCCCTTCTGGGTCGCGGGCGTCCTCGTCGAGGCGGGACTCGCCAAGTACGGCGATGAGGGACTCACAACCGAGGAGTGGACCTCAACCCACTTCAAGGAACGATTCAACCCCGGCGGACCACCCGGTGCTCTGCCGAAGGACTTCTACGCCAAAGCCTACGTCAGCCTCACGCTCGCCGCAAAGGCGGTGGGGGGCGACGCCACGAAGGCGGAGCAGATCAACAGGCTGCACGCCCGATTCAGGGAGATCATCGACAGCCGGGTGGGCAAAGTGACGCGCATAGCCACGACCGAGACCTCCCTCCAACCCGGCATCCTCCAACCCGAGGAGCAGGCGCTCTACCAGGAACTTGAACACATCGTATCCGGGTGGCGCCGCGAAATCAGGAGGTTGAGCACTCGGTAATGGCCAAGCAGGTAAGCCACGAGGAGGTCTTCACCCGGTTCATCGAGGACTTCCGCACAGACGAGGGCGTCCTCAAGTACGAGCAGGCCATACAGGAGATGCCCATAAAGGGCATCCGGTCCCTCACCGTCGACTTCAACGACCTCTACAACTACGACATGGAGCTCGCCGCCGACGTGATGAAGGACCCCGACAGGATACTCGAACTCTTCAGCCGCGTCGTCTTCGACAAGCTCAGGCAACGCGACCTCGTCTACGCCGAGGCGCAGAAGAAGATACACGTCCGCTTCAGGGCCCTCCCATCCATCACGCAGCTCAGGAAGATAGGCTCCGAGCACATCGGGCGCCTCGTCATGGTCAAGGGCATCATCGTACGCGCCTCCGGCACGACGCCGCAGGTGATGAAGGCAGTCTTCCGCTGCAGCAACTGCAACGAACTCAACTACGTCGAGCAGGACGGCGAGGTCCTTAAGACGCCGATCAAGTGCGAGCACTGTGACAGCAAGTCGCGTTTCGACCTCGTGCCTAAGCTCTCGGTCTTCATGGACTCGCAGAGGGTCACGACGCAGGAGAGGCCGGAGGACCTACCCCCGGGGCAGCTACCCAGGAGCCTACACGTCGACCTAAAGGACGACGTCGTCGACCAGGCCCGCCCCGGTGACAGGATCACCATCGTGGGCAGCGTCGACCTCCTCCAGCGCTTCGGACGCGGCGGGCAGCTGCGCATCTTCGACATGGTGATGGAGGCGAGCCACATAGAGGTGAGCGGCCGCGAGTCGGAGATGACCGACATCTCCCCCGAGGACGAGGAGAAGATAAAGGAGATAGCGCAGGACCCCTGGGTCCACCGCAGGCTCCTCCAATCCATCGCCCCCAGCATCTACGGCCACGAGAACATCAAGGAGTCCATCCTCTACCTACTCTTCGGCGGCATCACCAAGGAACTCCCCGACGTCCGCATCAGGGGGGACATAAACGTCCTCCTCGTCGGTGACCCGGGCACGGGTAAGAGCCAGCTCCTACAGTTCGCAGCGAAGATAGCGCCGAGGGGGCTCATGACGACGGGCAGGGGGAGCACGGCCGCGGGCCTCACCGCCGCTGTAGTAAAGGAGGGGGGGACCGGCAACTTCATCCTAGAAGCCGGGGCCCTGGTGCTGGCCGACCAGGGGATCTGCTGCATCGACGAGATCGACAAGATGAGGGATGAGGACCGGGGCGCTATACACCCGGCGATGGAGCAGCAGATAGTGCCCATCGCGAAGGGGGGCATCGTCGCCACCCTCAACGCCCGCACCAGCATACTCGCCGCGGCGAACCCGACCCTCGGCAGATACAACCCCTACCAGACCATCGGGCAGAACATCAACCTCCCAGTAACCATCCTCAGCAGGTTCGACGTAATCTTCGTCCTCAAGGACGTCCCCAACGCCGAGAGGGACACGACGATGGCTGAGCACATACTCGGCCTCCACAGGTCAGCAGGCTCAACCATCACGTCCTCCATCGACCCCGAGCTCTTCAGGAAGTACATCAGCTACGCCAAGACCCGCGTCCGCCCCCTCCTAAGCGAGGAGGTCGTCACCCGATTCAGGGACTTCTACGTAAAGATGAGGACCGCCTCCGTCGAGGGCGGCGAAGCCTCAGCAGTCAGCATCACAGCGCGCCAACTGGAGAGCCTCGTCAGGCTCGCCGAGGCACGCGCCAAGGCCCACCTACGGAACGAGGTCACGAAGGAGGACGCCGAGGCAGTCATCACACTCATGCAGGCCAGCCTCGAGCAGGTAGGCATCGACGTCACCACGGGCCAGATAGACATAGACATCCTCTACACTGGCAAGCCGAGGAGCATGCAGACGCAGCTCCAGAAGGTGCTGGGTAAGATTGTGGAGCTTGAGAGGACTGGGCCCGTGAAGGACGATGATCTCTACGAGGCGCTCGCCGAGGAGGGCGTAAACAGGGGCGAGGCGGCGAAGCTGATAAGCACACTGATGAGGGACGGCACCATCTTCTCGCCGCGCCCAGGCACATACAGGCGCGCCTCGTAGCGGGGCCCGCCCTATTTTATATCCCCGCCGCGCCGAGTCCCTAGCCATGGATATCGCGAAGAACATCGATGCGATCCGCGAGGAGTTCCCCCTCCTCAAGTACAACACGTACCTGAACAGCGCCGCCCACGGCCCCGCGTTGGCGCGCGTCCAGGAGAAGGTTGGGGACTGGTTCGAGTTCTACACCTACGACAGCGCCAACATCCGCGCCCCTGACGCGAAGGGGGAGGCCGCTAAGGCCCTCGGGGTCGACGCGGACGAGATCACGTGGGTCAACCGCGTGAGCCAGTCGGCGAACATCATCTCCGGCATGCTGAGCCTCGATAGGGGCGACAACATAGTGATAACCGACCTCGGCTACCCGACGGGCTCCTACCCGTTCCTCCCATGGAGGGAGAGGGGAGTAGAGATAAGAAGCGTTAGGAACAGGGACGGCGTCATCACCACGGGGGACTTCGAGGCCGTGATAGACGACAGGACGCGGGTCGTCTCCATGAGTCACGTCGAGTGGACATGTGGCCTCCTCCACGACGTCAAGGCTGTAACGGGTATCGCCCACGACCACGGGGCCCTCGTCGTCGACGACGGTTACCAGAGCCAGGGAGGCATGCTCGTCGAGCCAAAGAAGGACAATGTTGACTTCTACACCTTCGGGAGCCAGAAGTGGATGTGCAGCCCCGTCATGGCGGGCGTCCTCTACGTCAAGCGGGAGCTAGCCGACAGGTTCGAGCCGACCTACAGGTGCTACAACCAGGTTGAGGAGGCGTTCCGCTCGGGGGCGCCATGGGAGAAGCCTACGCACGACAACATCGTCTCATGGGACCACCCCCTCTACGAGGGGGCCGAGAAGTTCAACCAGGGCCTGCTATCATCCGAGGCGATCTGGGGCTTCTACGCGGCGCTCGAATACTTCAACGACGTCGGCCTGAGGGACATAGAGGAGAGGAACAGGGGGCTGGCAGGCCTCCTCATGGAGGGGCTGCGGGAGTTCAAGGTGAAGGTCAACACCCCGGAGGAGCCCAGTAAGCACGTGGGGCTCGTCACCTTCACGACGGGCAGGCACGAGGAGAACCAGAGGCTCCACGGCGCCCTCGCGAAGGCGGGGTTCACAGTCGCCCTCAGGTACGCGGCGGGGGTCGGCGGGATAAGGGTCTCCACCCACTTCTTCAACACGGAGGAGGAGATCGAGGCCCTACTCGGCGTAATGAGGAAGGTCCTCAAGTAGCCTCCCCCTCATCTCTGGGAAATCCTTAAACGGGTACCGCCGGAGCCTAATGTTAACGCGGGCGCTAATGGAGGAACTGATACGGTCATCAAGGTAGCCATTGCCGGCGTCGGCAACTGCGCCTCTGCTCTCGTGCAGGGCGTCGAGTTCTACAAGAACGTCGAGAAGGACGGAGACATCCCCGGCGTCATGCACGCCTACTTCGGGGACTACCATATACGGGACGTAAAGTTCGTCGCCGCATTCGAGGTCAACAAGGAGAAGATCGGAAAGGACATCGCTGACGCCATCTGGGCGCACCCCAACTGCTGCGCCAAGTTCAGCGATGTCCCCAAGACGGGCGCCAAGGTCTACGCTGGCCCCATAAGCGACGGCGTCGCCCCCCACATGTACGAGGCCTTCCACGCCGACAAGAGCATGGAAAGTGTCGACGTCGCCCAGATACTCAAGGAGAGCGACGCCGACATGCTCGTCAACTACCTCCCCGTCGGCAGCGCCAAGGGCACACAACTCTACGCACAGGCCGCGCTGGACGCTGGCTGCGCCTTCGTCAACTGCATCCCCGAGTTCATCTGCAGCGTCCCCGCGTGGGCGAAGAAGTTCGAGAAGAAGGGGCTCCCCGTCGCGGGGGACGACATAAAGAGCCAAGTAGGGGCAACCATCGTCCACCGCGTGTTGGCGAGGCTCTTCTACGACCGCGGCGTCAAGATCGACTCCACCTACCAGCTCAACATAGGCGGCAACACCGACTTCCTAAACATGACCGTCGAGAACAGGCTCAAGACGAAGCGCATCAGCAAGACGCAGGCCGTCCAGAGTCTCATCCCCTACGACGTGCCCACAAGGATCGGTCCATCAGACTACGTCCCATTCCTCGAAGACCACAAGGTCTGCTACATCAGGATAAACGGCAAGGCCTTCGGAGATCTGCCCCTCGTGATGGACGCCAAGCTCTTCGTCAACGACAGCCCCAACAGCGGGGGCGTCGTCATCGACGTCGTCAGGGCGGTTAAGATAGCCCTAGACCGCGGCATAGGCGGACCCCTACTCGGGATAAGCAGCTACAGCTTCAAGCATCCGCCACAGCAGGTCCCCGACGACCAGGCGCACCAGTGGGTCGAGGACTACATCGCGGGTAAGAAAGACCGCTAAAAATTTTACTCCAGGAACCAGAGGGCGAGCTCCGTTTTCGCCTCCTCTGGGTTGCCCGAGGCGTGTATCAGGTTCTCGCAGGCGCGCCCCTCGGCGGTGCTCTTCGCAATCGAGTCAGCGCCGTAGTCGCCCCGAATCGTGCCCTTCTCGGCAGTGGCGGGGTCCGTGTAACCCGTGACCTTCCTGACGAGGGCAATAGAGTCCTCGCCCCCGAACCTTATCGCGATGACGGGGTTCCGGGTGAAGTACTTCCTCAGCCGTTCAAGTACCTTCATCCCGTGGGCTTTGGGGTCAGTTATCCCGGGCGCAGCGAGCTGCGTCTTCTTCCCCAGCCCCTCCGCCATCGATTCAGGGTAATGCTTCCTGAGAAGCGCCTCGTTCACCCTCCGGTGATAACGCATATCCACGATCCTCAGCCCCGCCCTCTCGAAGCGGTCGATGATCGCCCCGACGAGGTCCCTCTCAAGGGCATCCGGCTTCAGGATAACAAGAGTCTCCTGATACATATCCAATCCCGATAACGAAAACCCCACAGCCTATAACGGCTTCGTAAAAAAAAAGGTAGGGGGGAGGGGAGGTACCTCGAATAAACCAAAACACGGCTCCTCCACCGAAAAGAAGCCGGGAAACGGCTCAGATGACTCCCCGATCTACGCAAAAGGAGCATCTATTCCCTACAAAGATGCGCCACAAACGCGTCGAATAATGTCGCGAAAAGAGTCTAAAAGCGGTGAAAAAGATGCAGTCTTAGCGCTGCTGGCCCCAAGCCTTCGTCCACTTGAACTTCCTAGGGTCCCTGTGCATCTTGAGGCTGCTCTTCCTGCACTTGCTGCTGCAGAACCTGAGGACACGCCCGTCCCTACGGACGAAGCCTATCCCGGTACCGGGGGCGATGTCGTTCCCGCAGAATGAACACTTGTAGATCGTAGGCATACACTATACCTACCTGATCTTCCTAGCCTCGCGCTCAGTCTCCCTGAGCAGCAGCAGGTCGTCTATCCTCACCGGGCCCTTCACGTTCCTGGTGATGATGCGACCCTTATCCTTGCCATCCTCGATCCTGACGCGGACCTGCATGACCTCACCGGTCAAACCGGTCCTACCCAGAATCTGGACGACCGTCGCCTGCGTCAGACTCTCCTGTTCATCGGACACCGAGGTTCACCCTACTTTACTATGCCCTTGAGCTTCTCGATGATCTCGGCGACGAGCTTCTCCGCGTCCCCGGCCTCCTCGATGACGGCGGCGGCCGAGCCGACCCCCAAGCCGAGAGCCTCGCCGATGCGCTGCTTCTCAGGCACGTAGACGTACGCGGCCTTGCGCTCATCACAGAGCAGGGGCAGATGTGCGACCACCTCGGGGGGCGACACGTTCTCAGCGATGAGGACGAGCTTCGCCTTACCCCTCTCGATCGTCTTGGTCGTCTCGTTGGTGCCCTTCCTGATTTTACCCGTCTCGCGGGCGATCTTTAGGGCTTCGTAGGCGGCTTCGGCTACTTCCTTTGGGACTTGGAACTTTACATAGAATGGTTTCGAAGGATCGGACACTGTCATTTCCTCCAGTTGTGCATACTAGACGCCGACCCTTTGTTTTTAAACGTTATGTAAGGGGGCTTAGTCGTGGGCGTAGTAGAGTCGCAGGGGATCCTTGGAGTCGACCCGGACGAAGCCGAAGCGCTCGAACTGGAGCATGTCGTCCACCTTGAGGCCCGTGACGAGGCTCTCCGCCCTGCCAGCCGCCAGGGATGCGTCTGACATGACCACCTCAGCATCAACCGAGTTGCCCTCTGTGAGCCAATGGATGAACGGGGCGCCCTTCTCACGTGCGATCTGATGCTCCTTGGAGTGGAACCTCGCCTCGGCGGTCTTCCCCGTCTTCGTCACCTCGACGTTGACGAGCCCCATCAGGCGGATCAGCTTACCCTTCGCCTCCGACAGGTCCTTGGACGGCAAAAGGAAGGTACACTCGCCACCCTCGGGCTCTACAGTGTACTCCCTGTAACCCTCCTCCGTGTGATCGGGATGCAAAGGCAGTCTCGCATGCAGCGACCCCTCGACACCCTTGACCCTGAGCTCCATGGGGTCCCTGACGAAGAAGTACCTGTTCGCGTGGGGGTCGATGATCTTCTTGTTCGCCGCCGCGAAGTTCCCCCAGCTGATCATGACGTTGATTGGCTTGGGGCCGACCTGTATCATTATCTCACGGATCGTCTCCGGCTGCAGCCCCCTGCGCTTTAGGGCGCGCAGCGTCCCAAGCCTAGGGTCATCCCAGCCAGAGTAGATCCCAGCATCAACACCCGCCCGTATCTTCGACTTGCTGAGAATCCCCGCCTCAAGCCCGAGACGCCCCACGTTGATGACCTCGGGGAACTGCCAACCGAAGTGATCGTAGAGGTACTTCTGGCGGGCGCTGTTCACCTCGTGCTCCTTCCCCCTGATCACGTGGCTGACACCCATCAGGTGGTCATCCACGGCGCAGCTGAAGTTATAGAGGGGCCAGACGCGGTACTTCCTCTTCCTGAGGGGGTGGGCTCGCGTGGATATCCTGAGCGCCGGCCAGTCCCTTATGGCGGGGTTGGGATGGGTTATGTCGGTCTTCACCCTGACGACCGCCTCCCCCCGCTTGTAGTCGCCGTCCAGCATCATCCTCCAGCGCCGGAGGTGCTCCTCAGGTGGGAGTTCCCTGCAGGGGCAGGGCTCCTTCGCCATGTAGAGCCTCTTATACTCATCCGAGTCGCAGGTGCAGACGTATCCAACGCCCATGCCGAGGAGCTTCTCCGCGTACTCGTAGTAGATGGCGAGCCTCTCAGACTGGACATACATCTCGTCCACCTCGACGCCGAGCCACTTGAGGTCCTCCTGAATCCAATCATACATCTGCGGGATCGGCGGCTTGACGTCGGCGCTCGTGTCCTCGAAGCGGAGTATGAAGCGTCCCTTGTACATCCTGGCGTACTCGTCGCTGAAGATGATCGACTCCGCGCTCCCAAGGTGAAGTGGCCCGTCGGGGTTCGGCGCGAACCGGACCTTGACCACCGGCCACTTATCCACGTTCCTGAGAGGCGGCATCGTCTTCTTCTCCTCGACCTTCTTCGCCTCGAAGAGCTCCGGCCACTGCTTAACGGTCTCCATTATCTTCTCCATCGGCCAGGAGTTGACGTCTGCGACGACCCCCACGATCAGGCGCTGGACGTCCTTGGCGTTCGCCTTCGCCTCGGGGAACTTGGCGAATATCCTCCCCATGACCGAGCCGGGGTTCGCCTTACCACCATACTGGGACGCGTTGAAGACGGCGTACTTGACCGCAGACTCCCTCACCTTATCCAAATCAAGTCCCACAGGAGACCACTACGTTCCATAAGGCGGGCGGAAAACTATTATCCTTTTCCTAAAACCGGCGAGAAGGGGGATGCACCCCGTCTCAATACTTCCTGTTCGTGAAGTAGTCGATGAGGTCGAAGAGGTCCTTCTTCGCCTCGGAGTCTGGCAGGGCGTCGAAGCGCCTCTTACTCGTCGCTATGTACCTGTTAGCCTTCGCAAGGGCGTAGTCTATGGAGCCGATGTCACGGAGCAGCCCGTGTATCTCATCGATCTCCTGTCTGGTGGCGGAGTGGTTGCCGAGGACGGCGAGTAATCTCTCCCTCTGCTTGGGCTTCGCCTTCCGAAGGGCGTGTATGATGATGAGGGTCTTCTTTCCCTCCCTGATGTCGCTGCCTACGGGTTTCCCCAGCGTCTTCTCGTCGCCTGTCGCGCCGAGGTAGTCATCCATGAGCTGGAAGGCGATCCCGGCGTCCCAGGCGAACTTGCCGAGGGCATTGACTTGGCGCGTCTTGCCGCCGCCGACTATCCCGCCGACCTCGGCGCATGCCCTGAAGAGCGCGCTCGTCTTCCCCCCCACCATGGCGATATAGTCCTCCTCGGAGACGTCGCTCGTGTTGGGGAACGAGACGTCGAGGACCTGCCCCTCGCAAATCTCGATGGCTGCCTTTGTCGCCTTCTCGATGCACGTGTTGACGCGTTTGGCGCTCACGCCCTTCGGGGCGTATGCGGTCATCGCCTCGAAGACCTTGGCGAAGAGAAGGTCCCCCGCGCATATCGCTATGGGTACGCCCCACTTCGTGTGCACCGTCGGTGCGCCGCGCCTAACAGGGTCGTTGTCCATAACGTCGTCGTGTACGAGGGTGAAGTTGTGGAGTATCTCTAAGGCTGCGGCGAAGGGAATAGCATCCTCGGGGTTGCCCCCCACAGCCTCACACGCCTTCAGTGTCAAGAATGGCCGGAGACGCTTACCGCCGGCTAAGACGAGGTGCCTTGAAGCGTCGTAGAGGACCTCGGGCCTCCTCGGTGTCAGTATCTCGTCGATGAATAAGTCTACGAGTTTCGCGCTCTCGACGAGCTTCTTCTTTATTGCGTCGCCGCTCGACATGGCAACCACTGGGTAGCAACTCGTGACGGAGATAAAAGCTGTCCTACCTGCCTCTCTGGGCGAAGTGGGTGGGATCGAATCCCCTCGCCCTCAGCCACTCGGCGGACCAGCCCGTGACGACCGCCGGGACGCTACGCATCTCCGCGAGGTTTCTAGCGCCTGTGAGGAACATGCAGATCTTGGCCTCGGTGATGATTGTCTCTATGTGCTTCTCAAGGGCTTCCTCGCCCTCCACAGCCTTCTGCAGGAAGGGCTTGGCTACCCCGACGGCGTCCGCGCCAAGTGCGAGCGCCTTCGCGGCGTCGAGGCCGTTCCTGAGTCCGCCCGAGGCTATGACCTTCCCCCTGGACGCGGCCCTGACCTCGACGAGGCTGCAGGCAGTGGGTATCCCCCAGTTCCAGAGCGCCTTCCCGAGGTACTCCCTCCTTTCCTCGCCGACCTCGCGGGCTATATGATGCTCTACCGCCGCCCAGCTCGTCCCGCCGAGCCCGCTTATCTCGAAGCCCGCCACGCCAGCCGCATCGAGCCTGCGCGCGTCCTCGAAGGATATGCCCGCACCGGTCTCCTTCATGACGACGGGGACTCCAAGGTCGGAGGTCAGCGTCTTGATCTTCTCCACTATCCCATTGTAGTTTGTGTCGCCTCCGACTTGGACTGCTTCCTGCAGGGGATTCATGTGGACGGCGAGTGCGTCTGCCTCGACCATCTCGACGGCTTTCCTAGCCTCTTTTACTCCCCAGCCTAGGCTGAGCTGGGGGCATCCTATGTTGCTAATGACGAGTGCGTCCGGGGCTGCGTCCCTGACTACTCTGAATGTCCTCTCCACCTCGGGCTGCTGGATGGCGATCCTCTGGCTGCCGACGCCTATGCCTATTCTGAGTCTCCCTGCGACGGTGGCGAGGGTCCTGTTGATCTTTTCCGCTTCCTCGGTCCCGCCGGTTATAGCTGAAATGATGAGGGGGGCGGAGAGTCTCTTACCGAATAGCTCGGTGCTCGTGTCGACATCCTTTAGGTCTATCTCCGGGACCGCCCTGTGGACGAGGGATACGTCCCCGAAGCCTGTGGGGATGTCCGAGTCGACGTTCTCTTCGAGGCTGACCCTGATGTGTCTCTGTTTCCTCTTCGTTATGCTCATGTAATCATCTCCTCAGCCAAGTGCAGGGGACCTTCTCCCCACGCAGGGCGCCGTTTATGACCCCCGGCTTTAGGGCGTTGACGAGCTGCACCTCGACACCGGCGTCGACGGCGGCGCCCGCCTCATTGATCTTCCCCAGCATCCCCCCAGTGACATCTGTTGACAGCGCCTCGCCGATGCGTACCATCCCGCGCATCTGGCTCAGTGATAACTCCTCTATGAGCCTAGCTTCCTTTACGAGCTTTGGGTTAGCCGTGTAGACGCCGTCCACGTCGACGCCGAACACTATTCGGGTGGCGCCAAGATCCGTGGCGAGGCGCGCCGCAAGCTGGTCCCCGGATAGTATGGTAAACCTGCGGGCTGAGTCGAGCACCGCGTCCCCGTAGAGAACCGGCACAATATTCGACTCCACCGCCCGAGACACGACGGAGAAGTCGACGTTGACTATTCTGCGGTCCTCGGTGACTATGAATGATGAGGGGGCGATGGAGACGGCGGGGATACCCGCGTCGAGGAACGCCTCGACCACTATCCTGTTCAGCTCTACCATTGCTTGATGAGTGAGTGAGAATCCCGCAAGCTGCCGGGGCGACGAGTATCCGGCGGATATGTCGTACTCCTTCGCCAGGGGGTGACCGTAGGAGCCCCCGCCGTGAACGACCACAAGCTTCCTCGGGCCAGCGATCGCCACCTCGGAGGCGAGTCTCCTTATCGCCTCGGTGTTCGGCGTCTTCGGCCGGTCCTTATGGGTGACGACCGAGCCGCCGAGCTTAAGGATCTCCATCTTTGATCTTCCTCGTCTTTACGCCCTCATCCGTGAGGTTGACCCTCATCGAATGACCCCTCGCAGCCCTGATGCCCTTCTCGACATTGCTCAGGTTCTCCTGCTCCGCGAGCGCGACCATGCAACCCCCGCCCCCGGCTCCGGTGAGCTTCGCCCCGAGGGCGCCCTCACGCCGAGAAGCGTAGACCAACTCATCTAGTTCAATAGTTGAGACCCCTATCGAGGCGAGGAGACCATGGTTGAGGTTCATCAAGTCCCCGAGCTTCGGGATGTCCCTGCGGAGCAGTGCATTCAGACCGACCTGGGATAAGCCGGCCATCGTGTAGATTATCGGGTCGACGATCTCGGGGTTCCTGTCCTTTAGTGCCTTCACGCCCTCGACCATGTTCCGTGTGGATCGCTTCTTGCGCGTGTTCCCGATGATGAATGGGAGTGGTTCGTCGAGCTGGAGCCTCTTGAGGCCGACGCCTCGCTCATACCTCATTATGCCGCCGTATGTTGCTATGTTGTTGTCGGCGCCGCTCGGGTTGCCGTGGATGACCTTCTCGCCCTCGTAGCTGAGTTCGGCGATCTTCTCCTTGCTTAGGTTACCGTCGAAGAGTTCCCCGACTGCCGCGGTTGTTGCGACGCAGACGGATGCTGAGGAACCGAGGCCGACGGCGATTGGTATCATGCTCCGAACCTTAAGATTGATGCCGGATTCGACGCCGAGGTATGACATTACCTTCCTCGCCGCGACGTCGAGGGCAGCCATGTTTCTCCCGCGCCACGCCTTCCCGGTCGCGACGGTGTAGTTACCGTCCTCGAAGTAGCCTGAGAATCCGAGTTCTTCGGAGTCGATG
>Ga0315274_10008825_pt1 | contig 14599 bp, 14 predicted proteins | sample YL17G02_20_MG_FD_203700 | JGI IMG/M metagenome (GOLD analysis project Ga0315274, IMG submission 203700) | Sediment microbial communities from Yellowstone Lake, YNP, Wyoming, USA - YL17G02_20 | ecosystem: Environmental > Aquatic > Freshwater > Lake > Sediment | place: USA: Wyoming | collected... | reverse complement strand
GGCGGAAAGGGGGTGGCAACTCTTCCCTACCACTGAACCACCTCCTGAAAGTCTCCAGATGCCATAGGCCGGAGAGGGACTTCCGGAGTGAGATTGGTCTCCGAGAGCCCATAGGATTTGCCCCCCACTTTTCGTAAGGATCTCCGCCTCCTTCTGTACTGCTGGAGCATAAACCCAATTCTCTGCATAACAGAGCTTTTTCCCACTCTTTAAGGCAGCCGCAATGATGCGCTTGGAACTAGCAACAGCCTCTTCGAGCATCTTTGCTTTGGGAAAGCGGTTTCCCTTGAATGTCTCGTCTCCCGAGGGACCATAGTATCCTGTGAAGGGTTTCTCGACGACCACGTGCTTTCCAGCTTCAAGGGCAGTAATGGAAACAGACTCATGAACATATCCGGGGGTGCAAACATCGATGACGTCCACTTCTGAGAACATCTCATCGATAGAATGAAAGGCCTTGATCCCCCGCTTTCTTGCAAATTCCTCACGATGCTCTTTTGTCAAGGAGGTGACACCTACCACCTTGACAGGGATTCCAGTCACCTTCTGATAGGCAGTGTAGTGAAATTCAGCCGCATAGCGACTTCCTACAATTCCAACACGAATGGTTTGGCTCATGGTCATTCCCCCCCATAGCTCCCGCGTCTCCCTGCACCTCACACATAAAAAAAATGGATGAGAAAGTCAACCCTCTCGCCGATCAAGGAATGCATCTTTGTCAATCGATCCTCCTGGACGGAACACCCTGTTAAAAGCTTCGGCGGTAAGCCGCGGCACGCCCCTACAAAAAATGCTTGACAAAAATGTCGGCTGCAGTAAAATGAGAAACAGTATTTCGTAATACGAAACGATGGCCCACAACACGAAACCGAGCAATTTGGTTCAGACGATTCAACGAGTCTCCTCCATCCTGGAGGAGCTCGGGAAGAATCCCCGGGGAATCAGCATCCGAGATCTTTCCCTGAAGCTTAAGTTGCCCAAGGGAACGACGCATCGTCTCCTCTCCTCTTTGAACTATTATGCCTATGTCCGGCAGGACCCTGACACAAGAAACTACTCCTTGGGGTTGAAGCTGGTGGAACTGGGTAACCTCCTTCTGAGCCAACTTGACATCCGAAAGGTTGCCGAGCCTTTTCTGAGGGATCTTGCAGACAGGACCCAGGAGACGGTTCACATGGTCATCCTCGACCAAAATGAGATTGTCTATGTTGATAAGATCGAGACAGACCATCACACCGGCGGACTCCGGATGGCCTCCAGGATAGGTGTCCGAAACCCTGCCCATAGTTGTGCGGTTGGGAAGGTGTTGCTTTCCCATCTTTCAGATCGGGAACTGGACTTCCTCATCAAAGAGAAAGGTCTTGATAAAAGAACCGAGAATACGGTTACCGACCCCACTCAGTTGAAAGAACACCTGAAGTCAGTGAGGAAACAAGGTTATGCCATTGATGATGAGGAGAATGAGAGAGGCATTCGCTGTGTCGCCGCACCCATCCGCAATGAGGCAGGCAAAGCCGTGGCTGCCATCAGCCTCTCTGGTCCTGCCTTTCGGATCACAAAGAAGGTCGTTCAAGAAACGCTAAAAAAGGAGGTGATGGAGACAGCTTACAAGATTTCTCAAAGTCTGGGGCTTACGGAGAGGAGGTGATATCCAAGGGTTAAGTCATTGGTCTTAAGATGTTTTAACCCAACCTGTGACCTAACACCAAACAGGCCTCCTAACCTTTACCCTAACCTGGCTGTCACTTTCATGGCTCGTGGGTACCGTAGCCATCATTAGCGATGACCTGGAAATAGTGGCTCCCGGTGGCCTGGTAGCCCGTTTTCATATATGTAAATAAAATAGCGCAAGGAACTTTTTTACCAATAAAGTCGAAGGAGGTAAGGTTATGTATGACGTCGTGACGTTTGGGGAGGCGATGGTGAGGCTCTCACCTCCTCATTTTCAGAGGCTGGAACAAACTCGAAGTCTCGATCTCAATGTGGGTGGAGCTGAATTGAATGTGGCTGTTGGAGTAACCCGTTTTGGAATCAAGAGCGCATGGGTTTCAAAACTTCCAAAGAATGGCCTTGGATACCTGATCCGAGATCGTGCACTGGAGTTTGGCGTCGATTGCTCCCATGTCGTCTGGTCAGACAAGGGAAGAGCCGGGATCTACTTTGTGGAATTCGGAGCGTCGCCTCGGGCATCGAGCGTTCTCTACGACCGTGCCCATTCAGCCATCAGCATGATTCAACCCGGCGAGGTCGACTGGGGAAAGGTCTTCCATGGATCAAAGCACTTTCACATGAGCGGTATTACTCCCGCATTGAGTGCATCGGCGGCACAGGCGGCCGTGGAGGCTTTGAAGGCTGCCAAGAAAGCGGGGTGCTCAGTCTCTTATGATCTGAATTATCGGAAAAAGCTCTGGACACCCGCCGATGCCAAGAAGATCCAGGAACCGATGATGGAGGATGTTGATATCCTCATCACCACCGAGGAAGATACGAACGTTGTTTTTGGCATCAAAGAAAAGGACTACGAGGCAGTCGCTGAAAAATTGGCCAAGACCTTTGACTTCAAAATTGTTGCCATCACCTTAAGAAAAGATCTTTCCGTTTGGAGAAACAACTGGACAGCCATTGCCTATTGTGATGGGAAAGTTTTTAAGGACAGGAAGTATGACGTGGAGATCGTGGATCGCGTGGGAGCCGGAGATTCTTTCACTGCTGGGTTTCTGTATGCATGGCTAAAGGAAAAAGACATTCAAAAAGGTGTGCAATATGGAAACGCCTTTGCAGCACTGAAACACACTATTCCTGGCGACCTTAACTGGAGTACCCTCGAAGAAGTGGAGGCTCAGCTCAAAGGTGCAGGGTTGAGAATTTCAAGGTAGTTCTAAGAAGTGCTGCAGTCTTGCAGTTCTGCGGTGCTGCAGTTAAAAAATAACAGCAGTACGGCTGCACGGCAGGACGGCAACACAGCAACACTGCAGCACGGCAAAACAGCAACACTGCAGCACTTAAGAAGGAGGATCCCATGGAGAAAAGAGAAGTTTTTAATCGCATGGTTTCAGAGGGATTGATCCCCGTAGTCCGGGTTTCTTCAGCTCGGGAGGCCATGGATGTCGCCGATGCGATCAAAGAGGGAGGAGTCAGTTTCATCGAGATCACCATGAGCGTTCAGGGCGCCATCGACGTGATCAAGGAACTCACCCAGAAGTACAAAGATGAGATCATCATGGGTGCAGGAACTGTTCTGGACACAGAGACAGGGAGAGCTGCTCTCCTTGCAGGGGCCCAATTTATCGTAAGCCCAACGCTTAATCTCGATCTTATCCAACTTGCCCACCGCTATAGCGCTGTCGTCATCCCCGGTGCTGCCACACCCACTGAGATCCTGACAGCATGGAATGCAGGCGCGGACATGGTGAAAGTCTTTCCTGCCGGTCAATTAGGAGGGCCCGAATATCTAAAGGCTTTGAGGGGTCCTCTTCCCCAAATTCTTCTCGTGCCTACGGGCGGGGTAAACCTGCAGAATGCAGGGGCCTTCATCAAAGCTGGAGCCACTGCTCTCGGAGTAGGAGGTGAGCTGGTGGATAAACAAGCGGTGAAGGAAAAGAAATTCAATGTGATCACCGACAATACCCGGGCTTTTCTCAAGGTGATCAAAGAAGCGAGAGGGTAGTATGCGTATCTCTTTTCCCTATCCTGAAATAAAATCTTTGGAGGTTCCAGAACAAAACCTCCTCGGGATTTTTTCACCTTCAACGGTAAGGGTCGAAAAGAGCGAAGAGGACATCATCGAGGAAGCCCTCTCCTGCCCCATAGACTCTCCACCCCTTTCCACAGTCTCGAAAGGCTGCAAGAACGTACTGATTCTTGTTGATGACTATACTCGGTCCACGCCTGTCAAGAAGATTCTCCCTTTTTTGATCAGAGAGCTTGAAAAAGGTGGAGTAAAAGCTGAGGGTGTCAAAATTCTTCTTGCCCTCGGAACGCATCGTCCCATGACAACAGAGGAAATAGAAAGGAAGTTGGGGAAAGACATACCCAAACAGTACCCTGTTATCAACCACCATTGGTGGGACCCGTCCCAATTGATCGATCTTGGGAAGACCGAAACGGGGACGCCAATCTATGTTAACAGACTCGCAAAAGAGGCTGACCTTATCCTTGGGATGGGTCAAATCGTGCCCCACAGGGTCTCCGGTTTCAGCGGAGGAGGTAACATTGTTCAGCCCGGGATCTCGGGTGAAGAGACAACAGGGAAAACCCATTGGCTCAGTGCCCATTTCAGGGGAAAGGAGATCTTGGGAGAAATCGAGAATCCCGTTAAAAGAGAGATCGAAAGTGTGGCCCGGAGTGTTGGGTTAAGATGGATCATCAATGCCATTCAAGATGGCTCTGGCAGATTGGTCGCTTGTGTTGCAGGGGATCCTTTTTCGGCCTATCGGATGGGTGCAGCTCAATCGCGCCAGGTTTATCAAGCCCGGCTCTCCGCAGAAGCAGATATCGTCGTTGCGGATTCCGATCCCTATGATTCAGAATTCTGGCTGGCCTCCAAAGGGGTTTATGCATCCGAGTTGGCTGTCAAAGAGGGGGGCGTCATCATCGTGGTCACCCCTTGCCCGGAAGGAGTCTCTCCGAGCCATCCCGAAGTTCTCGAATTCGGGTATCAGACGTTTAAGGAAGTGGATCGAAAGGTTCAGGCAGGGCAGATAATAAAGTTGAGTGTCGCCGCCCATCTCGTTCATGTCGGTAGGGTGATCAAGGAAAGGGCCAAGGGAATTATGGTCTCTCCGGGAATACCAAAGGATGAGAAAGAACGTCTCGGGTTCATCCACGCCAAGGATCCCCAAGAGGCCTTAGAAATGGCTTTCACCCTCGTCGGCCGGAATGCTAAGGTTGCAATCCTGCAAAGGGGCGGTGAGATTCTGCCGGTGATAAAGGAAACTTAGCGTCGGCATTTAATGCCGACGAGCATGGAGCCCCACGGGCAAGTCGGCTAAATGCCCCGCCTTAGCAGGATAGGCTGAGAGGAAAGCCGACCGTGTAATGATATCGACATTTCCCGGAAGCCCCTGCCGTGCCTGTCCCGTCTTAACGGGATGGGTGGGGAGCTTCACTTCCTCAATCGTCTCTTCCAGTCTTTAGAAGGAGGAGCCCTCGAGGGGAAAAGGATCAATCCTTCAGAGTTCAAGCAAGCCGTCAGAACCTACTACCAGATGATGGGATGGGACGAGAGGGGAATTCCTCTTGAGGGCAAGCTAGCAGAGCTCGAGCTTGATTGGCTGAAATATCAAAACATCTGAACATCTTGTTTCAACTCCTAAGGATACCCGTTGGATAAGGGCCGTTGGATCATCACTGCAGGCGCATTTGCTTCCATGAGTTTTCTCGGGATGTCGAGAACTTTTCTCGGAACAGCCCTTCCCGCCATTCGTTCTTCCCTTGATCTCAGTCTGGTCCAAGCAGGAACGTTCACGGTCTGTCTTCAGTTTGGCTTTGCCGGTGCCGTCTTCGCAGGCGGGTTACTCTCGGATGTCTTCAAAAAGAGCGCCATGTTGCTGTTGGGGTGTCTTCTCACGGGAGTGAATCTCCTTCTCATCTGCCTTGGACTGATGGGGTTGGGTTTCAAAGGGTTCAGAATGGCCCACAGCCATGCTATGATTCAACAGTGAAGACCATGGCCACTTACTTCTGAAAGCAAAAAGATGACATTCAAAAACAGATTACGCGTTTGCATTCAAGAGATGTGGGCTTTTAAAAACACAGCATATTTTTCTGAAGTTGGAAGAAAATGGGAGATAGAATGAGGGATCGTTCCATCACAAGAGCGATCGTTTGTCATCCAAAAGACAATGTGGCTATGGTTACCTTTCCAGCAAAACCAGGCATGCTTCTCAGTTTTTCAAAGAGCAAAAAGATTATTGCTAAGCAAGATATCCCCTTTGCTCACAAGATTGCCCTTCGAAACATACGCAAGGGAAACCCGGTGATCAAATACGGTGAGCGTATTGGGGTGGCCACGTGTGATATCAAGCCAGGAGAATGGGTTCATATTCACAATGTTGTGGGAGAGAGAGGGAAAAGGCGGAGGAAGAAGTGAAGCTCCTCGGATATAGACGACCCGATGGCAAGGTAGGAGTTCGAAATCATGTCATCATCCTGCCGTCTGTCGCCTGTTCCAGCGAAGTTGCAAATACGATCGCTCGAAAGGTCAAAGGGGCTATTTCCATTCCTCATCCCCATGGGTGCGCCCAGTTGCCCTTTGATGCAGAACAGACCTCCAGGACCTTGATTGGGGTTGGGAAAAACCCGAACGTGGCTGCCGTTCTCGTCATTGGACTCGGTTGCGAGGTGGTTGAAGCACCGTCAATCGCCTTGAAGATCGCCGAGTCTGGAAAACCTGTGAAGAGCCTCGTTATTCAGGAGGTGGGAGGTACACTCAAAACGATCAAAGAAGGGATTAAAATCGTTCGGGAGATGGTTTCGCACGCTTCGCGACTCAGAAGAGAAAAAGTGGGACTTGATACTTTGATCCTTGGAGTAGAATGTGGCGGGTCGGATGCTTGCTCAGGCATCTCTGCCAATCCTGCTCTCGGTGTGACGAGTGACCTCTGGATTAAAGAAGGCGGCACGATTATCCTCTCGGAAACGACGGAAAGCATCGGAGCAGAGCATATTCTGGCACGAAGAGCCGCAAATCAACGGGTAAGAAAGAGAATTCTCGACATCGTGAGACGGACCGAGATGCGAGCACTCCATTTGGGCCTTGACATTGGAAGGGCGAACCCTGCTCCTGGAAACTATGCCGGCGGCATCACCACTCTCGAGGAAAAATCTTTGGGATGTATCACGAAAGCTGGGACGGGTAAGATCATGGAAGTTCTGGAGTACGCTGAGCCTCCAACTCAAAAAGGCCTCGTTCTCATGGATACTCCTGGTCAGGATGCGGAGTCTGTCACGGGCCTCATTGCAGGCGGCACACAGGTCATTGCTTTCACGACAGGCCGAGGAAACCCTATGGGTTCCCCTATTGCTCCGGTCATCAAGATTGCCACAAATTCTCACATTTACGCGCGAATGAAGGAAAACATGGACATCAATGCAGGTGAGATCATCACAGGCCGTGAAACGGTTCAGCAAATTGGTGACAGGATTTTTTGTGAAGTGATCAGGGTAGCATCTGGAAAGCTGACCAGGAGCGAGATTCTCGGCCACCGGGAGTTTGCTATCAACCGAATCGGCCCGTCGTTCTAAGACGCCCTCTCTGCCTCCTTCTATTGCCAAGAGCGGAAAAGAGTTTAGATTTGAAACGATTTCCACCGCCCATTCGCCCCAAGAAAACAGGGACTCGTTCGAGACACGGAGAGCACTGAGAGAAATATTCTCATTGAGAATCGGGCCTTCGCCGCGTCGTAGCGGCTTCTGCCGCGCAGGCGGGAGGTACCGATTCTCAATGAATTCCCGAGCCTTTGACCCAGGCAATTTATTCAAGACAGAAGATTTTTGTCTGTCCCGAGTAATTCTCGGGACAGACAAAAAAGAGTTCTCTCTGTGACCTCTGTGTCTCTGTGGTGAAAGTGGACAATTTTCTTTGCTGCTTACTATCTTGCCTTATCATTCCTACTTGATCGATGCAAGGCCGATACAAAAGAGGTTGGCGCTAGTGATTGTTTTCTGCTATGAATAGTTGTCTTTTTTGTCTTTGGATCAAGAAAAGGCAAATCGGAGCGCGGGGATCCAATGAACTATGATTTTGACAAAGTGATTGACCGAAAAGGCACGGACAGCCTTAAGTGGACGAGGTACGGTGACGACGTGATTCCCCTCTGGGTGGCCGACATGGATTTTCCTTCAGCAGAACCCATCGTTCGGGCCCTTCATCATCGCATTGATCACAGAATTTATGGTTACACCCGAGCCCCACAGGCACTGAGGCACGTAATTTGCAGTCGACTTAAAACCCTCTATGGATGGGACATCAAAGGCGAGGACATTATTTTCCTCCCAGGTCTCGTGGTCGGTCTGAACCTGGCCACTCACGTCTTTTCTGCTCCCGGCGAGGGCATCCTAGTTCAACCCCCCGTCTACCACCATTTCATCAGTGACACGATTCACCACGGCCGTGTACTAAACGACCCGCCTCTTGTTCAAAAGAAAGAAAATTATGAAATCGATTTTTCTATCTTTGAAAAAGCAATCACCGACCGAACCAGGGTATTCCTCCTCTGCAATCCTCACAATCCCGTCGGTCGCGTTTTTAGACGAGACGAACTGCAGAAGATGGCAGAGATCTGCCTCCGCCGAAACGTCATCATCTGTTCAGACGAAATTCACTGTGATCTCCTCTATCCGGGATATCGCCACATTCCATTGGCTACCTTAAGCCCGGAGATAGCGAATCACACAGTGACGCTCATGGCTCCAAGCAAAACGTTTAATCTTGCTGGACTCGATTTCGGATTCGCTATCATCCAAAACCCGACACTGCGAAGGAAATGGGAGGCCTTCTCTCAGGGACTGATTCCAGGGGTCAACATCATGGGACACGTGGCTGCCCTGGCCGCCTTCAAAGAGGGCCAAGAATGGCTTGACCAGATGCTCCAGTACCTTACGGCTAACCGGGATTTTTTAGCTCACACTCTTAAAGAGAAGCTTCCTGAGATTCACATGACGAAGATGGAAGGAACCTATCTTGCTTGGCTTGATTGCCGGAAGGCGGGTATTCCAGGAAATCCCTTTGAATTCTTTCTTCGGGAAGCAAAGATCGCCTTTAACGACGGAAGTGAATTTGGAAGAGGTGGACAAGGGTTTGTCCGTTTGAACTCTGCATGCCCAAGGAAGACCCTGACCGAAGCTCTCGACCGCATGGCCTTTGCCATGGGGAGGCGTTGAGAGACCACGGTTCAGGTCTTTCATCTAAGCAGTGAAGCTTCTCGCATTCGGAGGGAAGAATGAAATTGGAGGAGGAAATCTTCGGGCTCACTCCTGAAGGTATTCAGATCAAAAGATACCGTCTTTCAAACCGGGCAGACATGATGGTCTCTGTAATGAGTTTCGGGGCCACCCTCACCTCGGTGAGGGTTCCGAACCGGACGGGAGAGATCGACGACATTGTCCTGGGATTTGATACTCTTGACGATTACCTCGCGGATGTTTGGTTTCTTGGAGCGACGATTGGCCGGTATGCCAACCGGATCGCTCAGGGGAGGTTTGCGCTGGATGGCGTCCAATACCAGCTCGCCCAGAACAGCCCGCCGAGCCACCTCCACGGGGGAAACAAGGGGTTCCATAAAGTGGTCTGGATACCGGAGCCCCATGTCCGAGGGGATTCTATCGGAGTGACCTTCTCCTACCTCAGCAAGGAGGGTGAGGAAGGTTATCCGGGTAACCTTTCCGTTCAGGTCACCTATACTCTCAACGAGGCAAACGAACTCACTCTCGGTTACGAAGCAACCACGGATCAAACCACACCCATCAATCTCACCAATCACACGTACTGGAATCTGCGGGGGGTGGGTTCCGGAAGGATCCTCGATCACGAATTGCACCTGAATGCAGATTGTTATCTCCCCACCGATGAACATCGCATCCCCACCGGGGAACTTCGACCCGTCTCGAACACCGTAATGGATTTTAGGAGCGCTGAGAGAATCGGGGGACGGATCGCTCAAGTCACGGGAGGGGGATACAATCACTGCTATGTCCTGAACAAAAAGGGCGACCCCCTGTCACTAGCTGCCCGAGTGCGCGAGCCTCACTCCGGCAGGATGATCGAGATGCACACGACCGAACCGGGCGTTCATTTTTACACGGGTCACTTTCTTGATGGCTATCGAGGGGCCTGTGGCATCATCTATAACAAGTACGATGGCTTCTGCCTTGAAGCCCAGCATTTTCCAAACTCGGTCAACATCCCTCACTTTCCTTCCACCCTCCTCCGGCCTGGTGAAGTCTACCGGCAGACCACCACATTCAAATTCTTGGCAGCCTGATTTCTCGCTACTCCCTTCAGATATGGGGATCGTGTTTTCCTGGATCGCACAGGGTGGGCGGGTGGTGAGAAACCCCCAGGGTCACGCGGTCAGTAATCCCTCAGTTACACTCGGGTGCGAGAGGTCCAGGGGTGGCCTATGCCTTCCTCGCGCTTCAGCACGGCGATTTCATTTGGCATGACTGGGCGCATGGTCGTGGTGCATTTCACAAATGATTCTTAGGGTTACGTATCGCAGATAGCTGTTCAACGAGAAAAGGATGCGCCGCTGAAACGCTCCGGGTGAATAGCCCACCCCTGGACCTAAAATGTACTTGCGACCGTAACTGAGGGATTACCGCGGTCAAAAGATTTCTCTTGACAAAATTGTTCGGTTGAGCTAATTTGAATTCAAAATTCAAAATTCATCATGTTGGCCTTTGCCTTTTTCTTTTTCCCCGCCGAGGTAGGAACGTTCGATGGAAAAGCTTGGAACGGCCCACGAAAATCTCGACCACAAAGTCTACCGGACCCTCAAGTCCATGATCTCCGAACGAAAGTTCAAGCCCGGGGCCAAAATCTACCAAGACCAGCTGGCCCAAGAGCTTGCGATCAGCCGGACTCCCCTCGTTGCTGCGCTGAAGAAGCTGGAACAGGAAATGCTGATCATGGCGATTCCTCGACGCGGCTTCTATGTACGCCAATTCTCACAAGATGAGATGATCCACATCTTCGAGCTCCGGGAGGTTCTCGAAGGCTTGGCAGCCCGAAGAGCTTCGATGGTCATCACGCCGGAACAGGCCGGGAGACTGACGCAATTTTTCAGAGGGGTGAAGATTTCCGACGACCCGAAGGACGTCCGAAAATACGCCGAGGAGGACAGGAAGTTCCATTATTTCTTGATGGAGATGGGCGGGAATGATCTCCTGTCGAGCATTCTGGGAACCTACAGCATCATCACCTTCAGTTTTCTCGCCGGATACCAGGAAGGATTGGTGAGGCATCCCCGGGAGACCATCCGTGAGCATCGGGCCCTTATCGACGCCATCTGCAAACGAGACCCGATCCAGGCCGAGCATTTCGCGCGCCTTCATCTCATCCATTCTCGCGAACGACTGGCCAAAGAAGTGAAAAAGGAAAAGGAGTCCCCAGCCCAGGGGAAGAAACTCTTTCCGCGAAAACCTCTCCAGCCGAAGAGCTGAGTCGCGTAAAGAACGAGAAAAAGGAGAAATCATGGAGATCAAACAAGCTATTATCACAGGGTTCATGGGAAAATTGAAAGACCGTTTCTGTGAGTACCATGAGGCACGAACCCCCCAGGAAAAGATTGCGGCCGTGGCACAAGTCAAAGGGGCAAAAGGGATAGAAATCGTCTACCCCTATGAATGTCAGGACCTCGAGGCTGTCACGAAAGCGCTGAAAAAACACAAGCTGGGCGTCGCCGCCGTGAACGTCAACATCAAGGGAGAACCGGAGTTTGCAAGCGGATCCTCGAGCGTCAACAGCAAGAAGATCCGGGACAAGGCCATCCGATTCATCTGCGAAGGGATGGACTTGGCCGCGAAGCTGGGCGTGGACAAGGTGACCTGCTGTCCGCTCAGTGACGGGTACGATTATCTCTTCCAGGTCGACTATCAGAAGGCGTGGAAGAACATGGTGGCGACGTTCAAAGAGGGAGCGCGGCACCGGAGAGACGTCCGCCTGTACCTCGAATACAAAGGGTCAGAGACGCGCGTCAACTGTTATCTCGATACCGCCGCCAGGACCCTGTGCCTGCTGGGGGATATCGACGAGCCCAATCTGGGCATGACCATTGATGTCGGACACTCCCTGTATGCGGGGGAAACGGTGGCTGAATCGGTCTGCCTGGCCCAAACCCAAAAAGTACCCTATTACATCCACATCAACGATAACAACCGGAAGTGGGATTGGGACCTCATTCCCGCAACCCGAAACCTCTGGGACTATCTGGAGCTCTTCTTCTATTTGAAAAAGTTCAACTACAAGGGATGGGTCACCTCCGATATGAGCCCTGTCCGTCTCGACCCCATCCTAGCTTTCGAGAGGACGATCGCTACCACCGAGAAGTTCATCAAGATCGTGAACCGGCTCGACGGGCGAAGACTTCAGTCGATGATGGATCAGGGGAAAACGATCGAGACGTTGAAGTGGCTCGAGGAACAGGTCTTGGCCTGAGAGAGGGAATGAACGACATCCGACTTATGCTTGTTGAAACCAAGAAGGGGGGTGAAAGAGGAACTTGCACGATCTCAAACATGTTCTTGCGTTTGCGGGGAGTTGAACTCCGGATTCCAACACTCAACAAAGGAGGAAACCATGAAAAAGATTTTCGTCGTCGCTTCGTTAATCCTGTTGTGCTGTGCCAGCCTCAGCTTAGCTCAGGCCAAATTCCCCGTCCGTGACATCACCAACACGGTCGTCTGGGCCGCAGGCGGTGGAACCGATGTTTGCAACCGAATCGTTTCCGGGGAAATGGCAAAGATATGGAAGGTGAACATTAATGTGATTAATAAGCCAGGTGGTGTGGGGGGCTCCATCGGGATGAATGATGTCTTCACTCGTCCCCTTGACGGATATAGCTGGGCGGGCGTATCCGAATCCTGCGTGACGGCAGGCGTCCAGGGGGGATGGGATAAGCGGATGGAAGTCTGGGACTACTTCATCGTGGGCGGGTCCCCGGATGTTCTTTCGGTCAATCCCAGTGCACCCTACAAAGACATCAAAGAACTCATGGAAGCGGCCAAAGCAAAACCGGGATCCATTCGTGCGGGGGCCAGCGCCTCAGGGTCGATCCATCACCTCAACCTGTTGGCTCTCGAAAAAGGAGCAGGAGTGAAGTTTAATTACATCCCCTACCCTGGGTCCGCACCCGCCCAGACAGGGGCTATGACGGGTGAGGTCTCCATCGTCGTCACCTCTGTCGCAGAACAGCAACAGTTGATCAGGGCTGGCAAACTGCGGGCCCTCGCCATGATGACTCCCGACCCCTTCACGATGAAGGATGTGGGGACGATCCCGTCCGCCTTCGTGCCCTACCCCGGTCTTTCCAAGTACCTGCCCATCATGCAAGCCATTGGTTTTGCCGTGCCGGGAGGCGTTCCGGAGGATGTGAAGAACAGCATTGCAGAGACGTTCAAGAAAGCCGTTGCCAGCGACGCAATGAAGAATTGGGCAGAGGCAAACTACTATGCCCTTTCAGGTAAAACGGGTAAGGCAGCCAAGGATGAATTTAACAATCTGGAATCGCTCTTCGCGTGGACCCTCTGGGAACTGGGTGCCGCAAAAGTCAATCCCGAAACCCTGAAGATTCCTAAACCATAACCCTCACCCCCTCACCTCCTCCCTAAGGGGGTGAGGGGATTGATATTCGTCTTCTTAAAGAATCGCTTATGAGAGCTTCATCAAACAAGAGAAATGAAACCCTCGGACGGGAATGACATACAAGGAGCACTTTTATTCAAGGCTAAATCATGGACAAAACAGATCTGAGAAAAAAAGATTTCATTACCAGCCTCATTCTTATCGCTTTTGCAATCTTTATCATCCTTTATACGATCACGGAAATCCCCATGAAGGACAGCTATGGAGGGGTGATGAACGTCTGGTTCGTTTCACCTGGCCTATTTCCGTTGGGCATCGGTATCTTCATCATCATCTTGGGAATCATCCTATGTAACAGGGCGATTAAGGATGGAGGAGCAAAGAAGTTCTTTCAAGACCTGTCCCACCGGGAGAAGGATTCATCCGGGAAGACCTTGCGCTTCTTTGGAATTCTCCTTGTGATTTTTGCTTATGTATACTTGTATATACCAAGAATCGATTACTTCTTGAGCACCATGTTGTGTTTGGCAGTGTTCATCTCCTTTTTCTATCTGGACAGGGGTGACCTTCTGAAGAGACTTTTTACATTTTACCTCGCCGGATGCCTTCTTTTTTTAATTGTCTTTCTTATGGGAATCGACAAGCCACTCAATGAAAGGTTTCTTTATTCCATGGATCTTCTGGTATTTTTGTTCCTTCTTGCTTATATCGTTTATTGTGGAGTCCTTATTCGCGGAGATGGGGTCTTAAAAAAGAAATTGAAGATCACCTTGATGATGTCCATCATTCCTTCTCTAGTCCTCATTCCCTCGTTTAAATACTTGCTCCTCGTTCCACTTCCCGTGGAGGGAGGATTTATTGAATTGATGAATATCATCCGCTATGCCTTACGTTAGCCAGGGAGGGTGAATAAAAAGGAAAGGGCTCCTATGTTCATTCTCGAACGAATTTTGGATTTCTACGTTACCGTCTTTCATTTAGCCTTTAGCCTGGAGAATTTGCTTCTCTTATTTGGTTCCACTATCCTTGGAATCATATTCGGCGCCATGCCGGGTCTGACAGCAACCCTTGGCGTGGGCCTTCTTACAACCCTTACCTATGGGATTAAGACAGACGCAGCCATGATCACCCTTCTTGGAATGTACGTGGGTGCCGTTTATGGGGGGTCCTATGGTTCAATCTGTGTCAACATCCCAGGAACCGCCGCGGCAGCAGCTACTGCCATGGACGGCTATCCAATGGCCTGCAAGGGAGAAGCAGGAAGGGCCTTGGGTCTTACCACAACCGCCTCCTTTA
>Ga0315274_10008824_pt1 | contig 14600 bp, 7 predicted proteins | sample YL17G02_20_MG_FD_203700 | JGI IMG/M metagenome (GOLD analysis project Ga0315274, IMG submission 203700) | Sediment microbial communities from Yellowstone Lake, YNP, Wyoming, USA - YL17G02_20 | ecosystem: Environmental > Aquatic > Freshwater > Lake > Sediment | place: USA: Wyoming | collected... | reverse complement strand
TGTAGATGTGGATGCGTCCCCGGTCCGTGTTGTAGCCGGGACGTCCCTCCCCCTTGAACCGCTTGGTCGCGTATTCGACCCGGTTTTGAAACTCCACCTTGAATTCGTTGACCTCGGTGTCGGGGTTGGGGTCTCTTTTAGCCCAGAAATCAGCGATGAACTCCTTCCGGGATTCGATGTCCGGGAGGAGATTGAAAATCTTGATCTCCTCGCGGGTCATGATCAAGCGGGCCGTCTGGTAGAACTTTTTGCTTTCCGGGTCAAGCTTGATCTTGGCGCCGCCGCCGCGGGTCGCCCAGAGCCCCAACCCGGTCATGAGAAAAAAGACGAGGACGACGATTGTTTTTTTCATATGACTCCCTCGGCTCACGCGTAATTCTTTTTAGTATCTTTCTTCAAGAATTCGAGAAGCTGCTTGGCGATCCCGGCCTTCTCGTGACCGGGGGCGAGAGCCAGGAACTTCTCCAGGCTGGCGCAGGCCTCCGCGGCCTTGTTCTGGCCGACGAGGATCGTGCCCATCTGGTAATAAGCCTCAGCGTAGTCTGGCTTGAGTTCGACGGCCCTCTGGAAGCGCGGCAGGGCCGCCTCGGATTCGCCGGTGTTGACGAGACAGACACCAAGGTTGTATTCGGCGTCGGGATCGTCGGGGCTCAGGGCGGCGGCCTTCTCATAGAAGGGCTTGGCCTCAGCGAACTGCTTGGCCATGCCCAGGGCCTCGCCGGTTTCCTTGTTGGCGCTGTAGCTTTCCGGATTGAGTTCGACCGCCTTGCGGAAGGCGGCCAGGGCCTCTTCGGGACGGCCGGCCTTTTTCAGGGACAATCCCAGGTTGAGCCGGTAGGCCCAGCTCCCCGGGTCGAGCGCGACGGCCTCCTCGTAGGCCGGCACGGCTTCGGCGTATTTCTGCTCGGCATAAAGCTTGTTCGCCTTGAGGAAGGACTTGTCCGCGGCAGAGTAGGTCCTCTCCGCCTCGGCCGCGACGGTTTTAAGGGCGATCTCGACGGACTCCTCGCCCGCGACGCCGACCTTGATCTCTTTGGACCCGGGCGCGAACCCGGTCTTCTTGACGGAGAGCATGTAGTAGCCGGGCATCAATCCCACTTGGACGAACCGGCCCTCTTTGTCGGTCTTGCTCTCGTAGCGGATCGTGGAGGTTCTCTGAGAGACGAGCGACACTTCGGCCTTATCGACGGGGTTGCCGGCAGGGTCCAGGACTCGTCCGTTGATCCGGCCCTGGTACTGGGCCCAGGACGCGGCCGCGGACACGAGGAGAAGAAGAGCGAGGATGGGGATCTTCTTGGATATCATCTTGAACTCCTATTTTTGACTGGCGCGTTTTCTCGTTTTTTCCTCCAGGGCCTTGATCGCCGGCTGGTCGGGGACGAGCGAAAGCGACTTCTGGAGGAGGGGCAGGGCTTTCTCCGGGCGGTCGAGGGCCAGGTGGCATTCGGCGGCCAGGTTCAGGACCGGGACTTCGGTCGCCTCGGCCATGAGCTTATCGAGATAGGCCAGGGCGGAATTCCAGTCCTTCAACGCGGCGTAGTCGAGGGCGATAACCTTGGCCGCCTCCCGCTCGGGCGCCCGCTCGTAAAACGGCAGGGCGTGGCCGAGCGATTCCTTGAAGCGCCCGAGGCCGTAGAGCGACTTGGCCAGGAGCAAACGCGAATCGGCATCGTCCTTTTGCCGGAGGACCTTTTCGAAGGCGTCCTTCGCGCGTTCGTAGTCCCCGGTCAGGAAGTACTGAGAGGCGAGGACCTTGAGGTGCTCGGGGCCGGGGAACGGCCCGTGCAGGCGGGCGTAAACCCACGGGATGACCGGGACGGCCTTGGAGAGGACGACGAAATTCTCCTTCTGGGCGAGGAGCGGCCGACCGTCGGCGGCCCGGGCCGAGATCTCCGCCCGGTAGTAGCCGGGCTTGACGTCCTTTAGGGAGGCGGTCCCAGAGACGAGGAGGGTGGCCGGGTCTTGGGGATCGGCGGCCACTTCCTGAAGCGGGAAGGTCCCGACGCTCTGGTTCGTATCGAGCGAGAAGATGTCGAGGACGAAGGTCGGCGGGGCGGCGAGACCGAGCTTGCCGAGATTCCAGGCCTGGACGAAGACGCCCAGCGTCGAGGCCGTAGTGAACTCGTTCCGAGCCCCGACGATATACTGCCAGCCGCCGAAAACAAAAGCTTTGAGGTTGTTTTTCTGGGCGTCGGGGACGGCCTCCCGGGCGTGGAAGATGAGGGGGGCGCTGAGCCCGACCCGGCCGGCCTCCGGTTCCGCCGGCGTGACGACCCTCGTCTCGAAAGAGGAGAAGTCCTTGCCCGTCTTGTTCTTCAAGAGGAACAGGGCCCGATGCTCGCCGGGAACGAGGGCGAGAATGTCCTGGAAGGCGAAGCGCTGGCGTTCGTGGGCCTTGTATTGCTCGGGCGTGAGCTTGAGCGGGATCTCCTCGACCTTCTCGAAGATCGTCCCGCCGCGGCCGTCCTCGAGCCGCAGGACGAGCTCGAAGCTGGCGTAGATGGCGCTGCCCTGGGTTCCGAAATTCATCTTTTCCGGCTCGATCGTCCAGTGGACGAAGGCCTGGCCGCCTTCCCGGAAAACCTTGACCTGGAAGGCGCTCTGGAGATAGTTGTCCGAATACTCCGTCTCGATATAATCCTTGTAGGTCATGTACGACTTGGCGTATGAGTCCGAGAATTTCTTCTCCGGAAGACCGCGGACGGAAGCGATGATGGTGTCGGAGGATAAAGAACCCATGCCCATCGGCTGTTCGCCGGGCATGTAGCTCAGGGCCGCGGAGGCGAGCTCGGAATTCGCTTTCCGGATGGCCTCGACGGCCTGGGAGCGGTTCATGCTCCCTCCCCCCCCGATGGGGACGGCCAGCTTCTCCGGGCCATCAACGCCCGGCGAGTAGAGACGGTAATCGCCGATCCCCTCGGGCTGGTAGAAGATCAGGTAAAAATAATCCGGCAGCCCGTACTCTTGGGCCCCCTTATAGAACCAGAGTTCGTTGGGCCAAACCTGGGATTCGGTCGTAAAAAAATGACGCTCGAGCGGCGGCCCGAGGACGAGGTAGAAGAAACCTCGGTCGGTCTGGCTGCCGCGTTTCGGCGAATAATGGCCGAAGTTCTGGTCGGCGAAGCGGACGCGCTCCTCGTACTCTTTCTGGAACTCGTTCGCCGTCGTGTCGGGCAGGGGGTCCCGCATCCGCCAGAAGAAGCGGACGAACTTCTCGCATTCGGCGTTTGTCTGGAGCTTCTGGAAAACCGCCCGCTCCGTCCGAGTGAGGATCGGGGAAACGTCCTCGAGCCAGGTCCGGAGTTCCGGCGAGAGCTTTTCCGAACCGGCCACGGCGCTGGCCGCGAGGAGGATGAGAAACGCGACACCGAGGGCTCTGACTTTCATGGGCGTACGATCTTATCTTCCTTGAAACTACGATAGCACACGGCCCGAGCCAATTCAAATCGGCCGGGCGCCCCGCGGCCGGCCGCGGACCTTGGGTCGGCGATTTCGGGCACTCCGGCGGACTCTTCGTCGGAAATATGTCTTGCATTAGTTCGAAAAATTAAATAGTTTACAAATATATGAATTGTGAACTTACGCTAATATTTTCAACTCGTTTAAAATCAATGAATTCCATGATGAGCGGAATTGGCATTAAAGTTGCAGTCTTTTCGGGGTTGGCGTTGTATCATGCTGATGTGTAATATTTTCGATTGCTTCGGCAGCAAGGAGGTGGCAATCGGTAATTCCATAATTCAATCCTGGCAAGAAACAAATCGCGTATCAACGGAAAGGAGGACTATTTGAGAAACAAGCTTTTATCCATCCTAGCAATCATTCTTCTCCTCGCCCCCATCGCCTTCTCCCAATCCAAGGAAACGGGCGCTATCCGGGGCATCGTGGCAGATGAACAGGGGGTTCCCCTGCCCGGCGTCAACGTGACGATCTCGAGCCAGAACCTCATGGGCGTGCGGACCTTCGTAACGGACGCCACCGGCGAGTACCGCTTCCCCGCCCTGCCGCCCGGGGAATACAAGGTCAAGGCGGAGCTCCAGGGCTTCGGGCCGGTCGTCCGCGAAAAGATCCGGCTGAACACCACGTCCACCCTGGCGCTGGACATTCAGATGAAGCCGGCGACGGTATCCGAAGAAGTCACGGTCATCGCCCAGTCCCCGACAGTGGACGTCAAGTCCACGGAGACGGCGTCGGTCACCCTGTCGAACGAGATCCTCAGGAACGTCCCCAACAACCAGTTCACGTCGGAAATCGTCAACATGGCCCCGGGGGTCAATAACGACGTCGCCTACGGCGCGTCGGACAGCACGGGCATCGCCTACTCCATGGACGGCGTCAATGTCGCCGATCCGGAAGGCGGCTCGGCCTGGGTCTTCTCGGACTACAACATCATCGAGGAGGCCAAGGTCATGGGCGTCGGCCTGCCCGCCGAATACGGCAACTTCACCGGGGTCATCTTCAACCTGGTGACGAAATCCGGCGGCAACAACTTCTCGGGCCACTTCGAGTTCGATTTTCAAGGCTACCAGGCCGACTCCAAGTTCTGGCAGGCCAACAACAACCAGGCCTACCTCGCCGACTTCCCCACGCTGACCTCGGCGAGCTCGAAGCTCATGGACGTCAACGGGCACATCGGCGGGCCTGTCATCAAGGACAAGCTCTGGTTCTATGTCGGCGGCCAGTATTACCAGACCAATAACCGCCCGTCCGGTTTCCCCGCGGACGTCACCTACAAGCAGCCGCGGCTCTTCGTCAAGCTGAGCTCCCAGCTGACTCCGACGTTGAGCATGAACCTGGCCTTCCAGAGAACCAAGTATCAAGGCACCAACCGCCTCGCGAGCTCCTCGGTCCTTCCCGAAGCCACGGTCACGCAGGACTCGCCCGACTGGCTCTTGAGCTTCAGCCTGACCAAGATCCTCAGCCCAAAGACCTTCTTCGACCTCAAGAGCAACTACTTCGAGGGCATTTATTATCTCGACCCCACGTCCGGACCCGAGGCCTACTATCACTATAGCTACAACGAGGACATGGCTTCGGGGAGCGCCAGTTACTTCTACTACGCCGACCGTGCCCGCTTCGGGACCAACGCCAGTCTGACCCACTACGCCGAGGACTTCCTTCTCGGCTCCCACGAGTTCAAATTCGGGGCCGAGTTCGAGCGGTCCATGGCCCGGACCCGCTCAGGTTACAACGGCACGGGCGGCTTCCTGGGCGATCACGTCAATTATAACGACTGGGTCGGCTACGGGTATAATCTCGCGGGCAACTACGTCTACTTCACCGGGCCCTACCTGGCCTATCAGTACACCGGCTATGAGACGAACACCCGCTACACCCGGCTGGAGATGTTCGTCCAGGATTCCTGGCAGATCACGAAAAGGCTGAACTTAAGCCTCGGCCTCCGCTACAGCCAGAACTGGGGCGACGTCAAGGGCGTCGACGGATCCGTCTACAAGACGAACCGGCTGGCTCCCCGCCTGGGTTTCACCTTCGACATCCTGGGCGACAAGTCGACCATCCTCAAGGCCCACTACGGCCAATTCACCGAGGCCATGCTGACGGCCTACCACGACAGGATGAACCCCAGCGCGAACTTCGGCGACCGCGTTGCCTACCTCTATGATCCCGAAACCGAAGGGTGGGACCTCATGTACTCGATTCCCCACAACCCCTTCACCATGGATCCCAACATCAAGCATCCCCACATGACCCAGTTCACGGTCGGGATCGAGCGCGAGCTGTTCAAGGACGCCTCCTTGGGCTTGACCTATATCAACCGGAAATGGGACGACATCATCGGCCAGTACAACCGGGCCGCGAACTACGTCACGCAAGAGGTCGACTCTCCTGAGCTCGATGAAACGTTCACCGTCTACGAGCAGACGCTCGAAACGCTGGACCTCAGCGATTTCGTGATCGCCAACGTCAAGATGAACGCTGATTTCCCCTGGGTTCTGGAGCAGCCCTACAGAAAATACGAGGGCATCGAGGTCCTGTTCAACAAGCGATTCTCCAACCGCTGGCAGCTGCTCGCGTCCTATGTCTACGGGAAGGCCTCGGGGACCGTGGACAACAGCTTCGGCAGCGACATCGGCTGGGCCGGGGACATGAACGACCCGAACATGTGGATCAACGCCAAAGGCACGCTCACGAATGACCCGACCCACATGATCAAGCTCCAGGGCACCTACGTCCTGCCCTTCGACATCAGCTTGACCGGCTACTTCTGGGGGATCACGGGCAACTCCTGGACGACGCGGCTCCTGACGGGCGTGTTCAACCAGGGCCAAATCACGTTCTTCACGGAAGCCCGAGGCGCCCACCACTACCCCATGCAGAAGATCCTCAACCTGCGCCTCGAGAAGATCTTCACCCTGGCCCACAAGTACCGCCTCGGCCTGATGTTCGATATGTTCAACGTCTTCAACGACGACACCATCAGGTCCTGGGGGACGCGCATCGGCTACGACTGGTTCACAGAGGCCAGCCCGGAGGGCTCGCCGAGCTATAGCTCAACGGACGGACATCGGCTGAGAAGCATCAGCACGCCGCGGCAGGCGCGCCTCGGCATCCGGATGATGTTCTAAGCTCGAACACTACGCAGACGCTCAAGGGCGGCGGGCCTTCCCGCCGCCCTCTTTTTCTGGGCGCCGAGCCACCTCGCGGCGCATCGTTGACACCGCACCGCGGCCGGTGCTATCGTTTCTCGTGAAATGCCAGTCCGGAAATGCGGCGTCCTGCCAAGATCGATTCCTTTGCTCGCCATCGGCTTATGTTTGAACCTAACCGCCATCCCGGGCGGCACCGCGTCCGCGCCAAGCCCATCATTGAGGCTCAACGTCCTGCTCATCACGATCGATACCCTGAGGGCGGACAGGATCGGCGCCTACGGCTCCAGGCGCCTCCTGACCCCCAACTTGGATGGGCTGGCCGCGCGAAGCGCCGTTTTCACGAGGGCCTTTGCACATACGCCAGTGACCCTTCCTTCTCATACGAACATCCTTCTGGGCACGACCCCTTCCTTCCACGGCGTCCACGACAACCTCAATTTCATTGTCCGGGAGGAGTTCGTGACCTTGGCCGAGCATCTGGGGAGTTATGGCTACGCCACGGGCGCTTTCGTGGGCGGATTTCCGCTCGCCTCGTTCTTCGGCCTCGACCAGGGCTTCTCGGTCTACGACGACGCCTTCGGCAAGCAGGAGACGGGAGTCCGTGAAGCCGATGCCAAGGGTGGCGAGAGGGCGGCCGGGGAGGTTTGGACGAGCGCGCGAAAGTGGCTGAGAAGCCGGACCGCGCCCTGGTTCCTCTGGGTCCATTTTTACGACCCCCACGACCCCTACGATCCGCCCGAGCCCTACCGGGCGCAGTTCGCCCAGAGCCTCTATGACGGCGAAGTGGCCTACGTGGACGCCGTCTTGGGGGACATCCTGAAGGACCTGAAGGAACACAGCCTGGAGGAGACGACGCTCATCGTTTGCGTGAGCGACCACGGGGAGTCGCTGGGCGAGCACAACGAGGCGACACACGGCTACGTGGCCTACAACGCGACGATCTGGGTTCCGTTCGTCGTCCGCGTTCCGGGGATCCCACCCCGCATCGTCGGCCAGAACGTTTCCCACATCGATATCTTCCCCACGGTCTGCGACGCGCTCGGGATCGAACGGCCGGATTCGCTCCAGGGTGTTTCGCTCCTCCCGCTCATGCGGGGAAAGAGGCTCCCCGAGCGCCCGGTCTATTTCGAATCGCTCTCCGCCTATTTCAATATGGGGTGGGCGCCCCTGCGGGGCATCATCGACAAGCAGAACAAGTTCATCGACTCTCCCCGGCCCGAGCTCTACGACCTCCGGCGGGACTTCGGTGAGACGAACAACCTGGCCGGGGAGAGCGACATCAGGTCCCTGAGGAAGCGATTGGAGTCGGTCGTCCGCAGCCAGACATCGCCGGAAGGTGCCAAGGCCGGACAGGCCTCGGACCGCGCGACGTTGGAGAAACTGAGGAGTCTTGGCTATGTCGCCAGCTTGCCCGGGCCGAAAAGGACGGATTTCGGTCCGGAAGACTCCGTTGCCGCGCTCCTGCCCTATCACAACAGGGCCGCGGAGGCGTTGGGACTCTATAAAGCCGGCAAAATCGCCGAAGGGATAAGCGCGCTCCGGGAGGTCCTGACCGCGAAAAAGAACATCAGCGCGGCCTATCTCAACCTGGCCCGTATCTACAAGGAGGAGAAAAGGCCGGCCGACGCCATCGCCGTCCTGCGCCTCGGCCTCGAGGCCATGCCCGAGAACTACGATATCCACTTCGAACATCTCATCCACCTCTATGAGGCCGGGCAGTATGACGAGGTCCTTCGGGCTTTCGGGGCGAAATACTTTCCCCAGATAGAGTTCGATCCGGTCGTCTGGGACTTCATCGGCCTGGCCCATTGGAAGAAGGGGGATGTCCCGCAGGCCTTGGCCAGCTTTGAGAGGTCCCTGGCCATCGACGCCGAGTTCGCCGTCACCTATCACAACCTGGGGATCGTTCATTTTGATATCTTCCAAAAGACCCAACGCTCCGAGTCCTTAGACCTGGCCCTGGTCAACTTCCAGAAGGCGACGGTGCTCGACCCGGCCTACAGCTCCGCCTTCCACAGCCTGGGCGTGGCGTATTTCCAGGCCGGCGACTTCGCCCGAGCGATCGCCAGCCTGGAGAGAGCCCTGGCCCTTGATCCCGGTCTCGACGAGGCGCATTTCTTCCTCGGCTCCGCCCATCTCCGGCTGGGCCACAAGTCTCGGGCCTACGAGCATCTGACTCAATACAAGGTCAGCCCGACCTTCCGCCTGCTCTCGCCCGCGGCCAAGAAGAAGTTGGAGGATCTCATCTCCGCGTGCAAGCCGGATAAATGATGTTGTGATAAAATAGCGTTCCATGAGGCTCCCGGCACCCAAAAAAGCTCTTGTCGCCGGCGGACTCGCGGTCCTTCTGGCCGCTGCCGCCGTTGTCCTTTTCGTTCTCAAGCCTGGGCGGGCCGATTTCGGCAACTTGCGGGGGGACAAGGACTACAGCGTCATCCTCATCACGGTGGACACGCTCCGGGCCGACAAGGTCGGCAGTTACGGCAATGCGAACGTCGCCACGCCGACCATGGACGCCTTCGCCGCCGGCGGGATCCGCTATAAGAACTGCATCAGCCAAACGCCACTGACGCTGCCCTCGCACACGACGATCCTCACCGGCACCCTGCCCATTTTCCACGGCGTCCGCGACAACGGCGGCTTCGTCGTCCCCTCGGAGCTCGTGACCATGGCCGAGGTGTTCAAGGCCAAGGGCTACGACACGGCGGCCTTCGTCGCCGCTTACGTCCTCGACTCCAAGTGGGGGTTGAACCAGGGCTTCGACACCTATTTCGACAAGTTCGACCTGAGCCGCTTCGAGAAGATCTCGCTCGGCGAGGTCCAGCGGCCCGGGAACGAAGTCATCGACGAGGCCCTAGGCTGGATCGACATGAAGAAGGACGGCAAGTTTTTCGCCTGGATCCACCTCTACGACCCCCACACGCCCTATGCGCCGCCCGAGCCCTTCAAGAGCCAATACTCCCAGAACCCCTACCTCGGCGAGATCGCCTTCACGGACACCCAGCTCGCCCGGCTCTGGGATTACCTCGGCCGCAGCGGGCTCCGCGACAACCTCTTTGTCGTCTTCGCCTCCGACCACGGCGAGAGCCTGGGCGAGCACGAGGAGACGACGCACGGCTTCTTCGTTTACCAGTCTGCCCTCCATGTCCCGCTGATCATCGTCACGCCGTTCCCCAAGCTCCAGGGCGTGACGTCGGCGGAGACGGTCGAGCTGGCCGATATTATGCCCACGGTATGCGAGATGGCCGGGATCCCCGTCCCCGCCGAGGTCCAGGGGAGAAGCCTCGTCCCGTCGTTCTTCGCCCCGGGGGCTGCCGCGGACCGCCTGGCCTACTCGGAGACGTTCTATCCCCGCTACCACTACGGCTGGTCCGACCTCCGCAGCGTCCAGGACGGCCGTTTCAAGCTCATCGTCGCCCCGGTGCCCGAGCTCTACGACCTCGACCGGGACCCCGGGGAGGAAAAGAACCTCGTCTACCTCGAAAAGAAGGTCTTCGAGGACCTCTCCGCCCAGGCCGGGGTCCTCATGGAGAAGGCCGGCCGCAACGCCCTCGAAGTGGACTTGCAAAAAGTGGACGAGGAGACGCGGGAGAAGCTGGCCGCCCTCGGCTACGTCGGCTCGTTCACGGACTCCTCGAAGCTCAAGGGCCAGAAGCTGGCCAACCCCAGGGACAAGATCGGCGTCTTCAACGAGTTGTCGAGGGCCCGCGAGAGCGGGCTCGGAGGGGACCCGGAAGAAGCCATCCGGACGATCCGGGCCATCATCAAGGAGGACCCGACGATCGCCGACGCCCATTTCTCGCTCGGCAACATTTTCTCCAAGGCCAGGCGGTTCAAGGAGGCGGTCGAATCCTTCAAGACGTCCCTCGAGATCAAGCCGGACGACTCCTTCGCCGTGATCAACATCGCCAACGCCTACCAGGCCATGGGCCGCTTCGACGAGGCCGAGAAATATGTCCTCGACTACATGGCCAAGGGGTTCGACGACTCCCAGCTCTTCTTCCTCCTGGGGAACCTCATGGTTCATCAGAACGAAACCGACAAGGCCGTCTCCTACTTCGAAAAGTGCCTGGACGGGAACCCCCGGTCGGCCTCGGCCCACAACGCCCTGGCGGCGATCTACCTCAACCGGGAAAGCGGCGGCGACCTCCCCCGGGCGGAAGAGCACCTGAACGCCGCCTCGGCCATCAACTCCACGCTCCTGAGCCTGCGCTACAACACGGCCCAGCTCCGCGAGAAACAGAACCGCCTGGCCGAAGCCGCCGGCCTCTACCTCCAGGAGATCGCGGACTCCCCCAAAAGCTTCAAGGCCCTCTACAACCTGTCCCGGGTTTACCGGCTGATGGGGCGGGAGGACGAAGAATACGACGCCCTGCAGAAAACGATCGAGGCCGAGCCCGAGTTCCCGATCGCCTATTTCTACCTCGCCCGGATCCACATCCGACGCGGACAGAACTTCGAAGAAGCCATCGCCCTGACGAAAAAGGGGATCGAACTCAAGCCCGCGCCGGCCGATCTGCCGCTGGGCTATTTCCTCCTGGCCGACCTCTATAACCGCATCGGAGACGTCGTCCAGTCCGAGGAATACGCGAGGAAGGGCCAGGCAGCAGCCGCCGTTACGGCTTCGAAACAAAAATAAGGGGGAAATCCTCCGCCCGTTTTTTCTAGATCTCGAACTTCTTCTCGAGCGAGGCCTTGCTCCCGTCGGTCGTGTTGGTCACCGTGACGCTCAGCGTATAGGCCCCCGGGCCGAGGGCGGCGACGGCCTCCGCCGTGAAATCCTGGACCAGGACCTCTTTCAGGCGGCTCTGGGGGACATCGATGGGGAAGACCTTCGTGAACGTCCAGGCCTCAGAGCCGGCGGCATCCAGGACTGTCATCTTCGCCTCGAGGGTCGCCTCGAACCTCGTCCCGCGCGACTTCAGCCAGATGTTCTTGTAGGGGATGACGAGGGTGAATCGCGTGCCTTCCCCGTCGGCCTTTTCGATCTTCACGTCGAGCCCCGGCAGTCCCGGCACGCGCCCCGCCTCCGGGCCTCGCGCCATTCCCAGCCTCGGTTCATTCCACTCCTGTTGGGCCTGGTTGATCACGGCGATCTGAGCGGCGCTGTCGGGGACGAGTCTGTAGTCGTCGACCCATCGTTCGTCGATGAAGGTGATGGTGAAGAATCCGTACCACCAGATCTCCGTGGGCAGACCGTAGAAAGTGATCCCGCGGGGATAGGTTTCCCGGTGGTCCGGAGGCCCGAGGGTGATGTAGACCCGGCCTCGGTCCTGGAGCCAGCCGGGAGAGCCGCCGCCGGAAAACAGGTGGTTCGCCTGCTCGATCCGGTTGAAATAATCCGTCTTGTACTCGTTTTCCGACGTCGCCGGACTCGGGTCCCTCCTCTTCCAGAAGTCCTCGACGAACGCCTCCCGGGCTTCCGGAACGAGGGCCAGGAAGGCCCGCCTCTCTTCGGGTGTGATGGTGTAGCGGACCTTGGAGATGAAGTCCCGGCTCTTCGGGTCGAGCTGTTTCTCGAGCCGGGCCGCCGCGCAGGAAGCGAGGAAGAGAGACGCCCCGAGCGAAAACGCTGCCAGCTTTTTCAGAGGTTTCATGGCCGCTCCTTGATCTTGCCTTCGAGCTCGGCGACTTTCTTTTTCAGCTCGTTCTGGGCCGGGTTGAGCTCGAGGGATTTCTTCCAGGCCGTCAGGGCCCCTGGGAAATCACCCGTCTTGACGTAACACTCCCCGATCGAATTGAGGACGTTGAGGTTCGTTCCGAATGAGGTCAGGTAATCCTTGTAGTAGCCGATGGCCTCGGCGTAGCGGCTCAGGGCCTGCGAGCTCTCTCCGAGGAATTGGGCGAACTCGTAATTCTTCTGGTCTCGGAAGAAGGGCGTGGCTACGTTCCGGACGCCCTCGTAGTCTTTGACCGCGAAGAGGGCGCGGCAGAAGTCGAGGGCGAAGGGAACGGAGTCCGGGGACCTGCGGAAGGCCTCCCCCAAGAGGGTCCGGGCCTTCCCTATATCCCCGGCCTGGAGATACTGCATGCCGAGGACATTGGAGAAATAGGGGGAGCCCGCCGGCGGGAGCGGGGAATACAGGATCCAGGAGCGCGGCAGGGCCTGGCTGGGACTGATAAAAAACGCGGCCCTGGATGAGACGACCTCTGCCTTGGCCCCGCCGACGAGCGCGACGCTGGCCATGTAGTAAGCGGGGGGGAAGCTGGCCAGCGGGAATTCCTCGAGGATGCGGAACGGTACCCCGGCGTTCCCGAGGGCCTTGACCGTCGAAGCGACGACCTGGTCGTCCCGGGTGATCGTGACTGAAACGCTGCCGCTCCGCTTGAGCGCGTCGGTGAGTCCGCCGAGTTCGCAGTAGAGGGTGAGGGTATCGTTGGCGACGAAATCGTTCCGCGGTGAGGGGATCAGCTGCGTTTCTCCGACCGTGAACGGCTTGACCTGTCCGGCGAAAGCCGGATTCCGGACGATCCGGTTGGCCAGGATCGGCGTGCTCAAGGTCAAGCTGCGGGCGGGCGGGATCTTCAGGGTCGCCTCGACGGAAGTGAACTCCTTGGAGATCGTGTTTTTCCACAGGACGCTGAGCTTGTAGTCGCCTTCGATCAGCGGGAAGGCGTCCTGGAACGAGACCAGGCGGTCCTTGATCCTGGGGAACTGGTCGGCGTTGAGCTCCACGGGGATCACGCGGTCGAACTGATAGACGGTCTTGCCCTGGGCGTCGGAGACGATGCCGTTGACGTTGAAGGTCGTCCGGTAGATACCCTCCCAGCGCTCGATACTGAGCCTGGCCGGCTCGATGAGGTAGTGGACGAAGGCCCAGCCGGCGTTATCCCGGGTGACCTGGACCAGGGCGTCGGATTCGATGTAATTGGCGGTGTATTCGACCTCGATCAGGTCCTTGTACTTGAGGAGCTTCTGGGCATAAGCGTCCTTGACATTGTCATAGGCCGATTTCGGGATCTTTTGACTGATGAGAATATCCGATGATTGGGAGGGGTTCATCCCCATGACGTACTCTCCGGGGATGAGGGACATCGAAACTTCGGCGATGAGCGGCTCGATCTCGCTGAGCTTCCTAAAGGCATGGAGGTAGTCGGTCATGTCTCCGTTGTAGAACGGCATAAGCTTCTGCGGGCCGTCCCGGACGGGGGAATAGAGGATATAATCGCCGGCGTCGTCCTTTTTGAAGAAAACGACGTTGAAAGAGCTGGGGAGCCCGGCTCCTGTCATGCCGGAGTAAAACCAGATGATGAGGGGGTAAACGTTGCTCTGGTTCTCGTATTTCTCGATGGATTTCGGCTCGCCGAGAGTGACATAGATCCGGCCCATGTCCGAACGCCAGCCGCCGGCCTTGCGGCCCCGCCCGTACCAGAGGTTGGAGTATTCGATCCGGCGGGAATGCTCGTCCTTGAACTCGTTCTGGGGTGTCGCCGGGTCGGTGTCCCGCGCCTTCCAGAAGGCCTCGATGAACATGTCCCTCTCGCGGTCATTGGAGAGCTGGAGGAAGACCTCCTTTTCCTTGGGGCCGATGATATAGACGACCTCCTCTTCGAGCCAGGCGCGGAAGCGCTGGGGAAGGTCTTTGATCGCGGCTTTCTGACCGGCGGCCGGGAGGCTGGCCAGCAGGACGCCGCAAAGAAGCACTATCGTTTTGAATCTCATTCTCGGGTCCTTTTAGGTCCGCTCTACAACAATTTAGTTTACCCCCTCCGTCGCGCTTTTTCAAGGCGGCCTCCGGAGCGGCCGTCCCGGCGGCCGGAACGAACCCCACCGCGACGACTGCTGCCGCGACGACTGCTGGCAAAGAATACTAGAGCCAGGCTGCGCGAAAGGGCTTGCAATCGCCCGGCGCTTTTTCTAAACTGGTCCTTCAACATGAAGTTCGTCGCCGACCTTCACATACATTCGAAATTCTCCCGGGCCACGTCGCGGGACATGGTCCTCGATTCCCTCGCGCCCTGGGCCAAGGTCAAGGGCATTTCGCTCCT
>Ga0315274_10008820_pt1 | contig 14602 bp, 13 predicted proteins | sample YL17G02_20_MG_FD_203700 | JGI IMG/M metagenome (GOLD analysis project Ga0315274, IMG submission 203700) | Sediment microbial communities from Yellowstone Lake, YNP, Wyoming, USA - YL17G02_20 | ecosystem: Environmental > Aquatic > Freshwater > Lake > Sediment | place: USA: Wyoming | collected... | reverse complement strand
AAAATGCATGCGATTAGTCACTATTTTCCCCATCCCAAAACGAACACCCTTGAAAACACGGCACTTCCGAACCGCCAATCCCCAAAAATAATCGAAAATCACTTCATCGGTGCGGAAGTTAGGTTAGTCGGGCCCGGATTTCAAGTGAAAATGAAGCCCTTGAACCTCCAAAAGACGTCTCGCCATTTCTGCTTCTGTGAACAGGGGGGCGCGGTCGAGGCAGCGCCGGCGCAAATCCCCCCAACGCTCGCTATCGGCCAGGAGCGTGGCCACCTGCCCGGCGGCCCCGTCGAGGTCCGACCGGTCCACAATCAGGCCCGTCCCGCCGATGATCTCCGGCAGACAGGTGCGTTCGGTGGTCACGGTGGGGACCCCGAAACCCATCGCCTCGACCACCGGCACACAGAACGATTCCCAACGCGAGAACGTCACGAACAGCCGGGCGTATTTGAAGAACGGCTTGAGCAACCGCGGGTCGCTGAGTCGCCCGGTGAGACCGACGTCGCGCTCGATCTTCCGCCGGACAAGCAGGTCGCCGATCTGCCGCTGATAGTCCGGCGAGGCCGAGCGGTCGCCGACGATCCACATTTTCAACTGCGGTCGTTTCTCGCGCACGCGGGCAAACAACTCGATGGCCCCCAGAACGTCTTTTTGCACCACCACACGGCCGACAAACAAGACGTATTCGAGCTGCGACAGGCCGCCGGCCAGAAACGGGTGCTCCTCGGCCTCGGCCAGCGACCGACCGATGGCCAGCGGCGTTTTGACAATTCGCTCATAGCCGGCCTGGCGAAGCACCCGCTCGGAATAGTCCGAATGGACCAGACAAAGATCGAAGACGTCGCGGTATCGGGGCAGCTCCCGTTTTGCCCGCGCCGTCAGTCGCTTTATTTCCGACTCGTCGCGGTTGAACAGCTCGGGCGGACAGATGCCGTGGTAGTCCATGATCCTGAAGTCCGGGCCGCGCTGCCGAAGGCAGGCGAAGTTCTCGGAATAGATCGAATAGTGGAACCAGAGGACGTCGTCCGCGGTCGGCACGTACGCGTAGGAAGGCAGAAACGACCGCTCGCGCGTTCCGCGGTCGGCCAACACGACCAGTTCGTGGCGGGGTGCGAACGCCGTCCGAATCATCTCAACGTAATTGCCGATCGCGTCGCCCGCCGCCAAAGTAGCGGTCATCAAGTTGATCCTCACGGCCGGCTCTCCGAGGGGGACGAAGCTGGGCAAGCACCGGGGCGATTCGCCTGGCTTTCGAGCCGGGCCAACTGCGCCTCGATTTCCTTCATGCGCCGTTCGAGCGCCAACGCCCGCAACTGATAGTAGCGCGTCAGGAGGGTCGTGGAATAGAGCCGCCGGACCAGGAACGTGGCCGATTCATTGTAGCGCCGTTGCGTGTTTAGAACAAATCGCCGGAAAAAGCCATACAGCCAGCGCAGCGGAGCGAGCCGATGGATTTTGCCTTCGGCCTCGAGCGACTGACGCATTTTCAGCAAAAACAGATTGTCGAGGTCTTCCTGGGCGAGGTGAAATGGCTCGACAGACTCGCCACGGGTGGGCTCGACGGATTCGACAGGCCCACCGCGGGCGGGTTCGACGCATTCGCCAGGCTCGCCGTAGGCGGCCAGGTCGCGCTCCAGACGCGCCAGCTCGGCCTCGACGGTTCGCAACGCTTCGAGGTCCTGGTTGCCTTCGCTCAACGCCCGCAGGCTGACGAACAATCGCAGCTGATCCATGGTTTCGTCGGCGTTCATGGCGGCGAGCCTGTCGGGCCGTTCGGGCAAAGTCAATCCGCGACGCGAGAACCTTTCACCCGGGCGACACCAAACGCCGGGGGCGCGAACGGTTCAAGCGAATTCTCGCCTTGGCGCTCCCGGAGCCGCATCTCCCAAAATCGGCAGAAAGACTGAGATGGCGGAGATGGTCGTAAAACGGGGACTGGCTCCAGCCGCAAAACGGGGGACAGGCACCGGCGAGAAAGCGGCCGGAGCCAGTCCCCGTTTTGCTTGCGGCTGGTGCCTGTCCCCTGTTTTACGTGTGGCAATCTCGCGAAAAAAGAGCTTGCATGTCGCAACCGCGCCAAGAAAAATCAAGACCCGAAGTCGAGGCTTCATCCGCCCGACCCGCCGATCTTTGTCATCCGACGCGTACGACCCCAACCATTCCCGTGGAAGAGGAGGCTGTTGAGCAATGAGCCAGCAACTATCGTGCGAGCTGCCGCAGAAGCTGTTCTACCGCATTCAGGAGGTCAGTCGGATCACGGGCATCAAGCCCTACGTGCTTCGCTATTGGGAAACCGAGTTTTCCGCGCTCAAGCCCGAGAAGGGCGCCAACGATCAGCGTCGCTATCGCCCCGAAGACATCGAGCTGGTCCTGAGAATCAAGAAGCTCCTGTACGACGAGAAATTCACCATCGCCGGCGCGCGCCGTCACCTCGAGGACGCAACCGTCGCCCCTCCTGCGCCCGCCGTGCCGCGTCGCCGCGCCGCCGGACCGCTCGAAGCCCCGTCTCGCCCGAATCTGGGAACGATCGCGCGCGGCTTGAATCTCGTCCGCCGCGAACTGATCGAGCTGCAGGCCTTCCTCGCAGGGTGAGACAAGCAGTGTTGAGCGATGAGTGCTGAGTGTTGAGTTCTGTAAGGTTTGTCGTTGAAAGAAATAGTTTGACACCTCCGCCGGTCCGCGCCACACTCATGGCCAGCTGAGTTGGGTCGGGGCGTGGCGCAGTTGGTAGCGTGCTTGCTTGGGGTGCAAGAGGTCGCCGGTTCAAGTCCGGTCGCCCCGACCAGTGACACGACCGAGCCGTTCCGTCGCCTGGCGGAGCGGCTCTTTTGATTGCGGAATGCGGAATGTGGAATGCGGAGTGAGACGAATGCGGCGTGAAACGAATGCGGAGTGCAGAGTGCGGAATACGGAATGAAGCGAGTGGGGAAGGTGAATTTCGACACTTGCGCCGGGGCCTTTGATTTTGTATTCCTGATCGCTGACGGCTGATCGCTGACGGCTGATCGCTGACGGCTTCCACAATGCCCGGATGGCGGAATCGGCAGACGCAAGGGACTTAAAATCCCTTCCAGGACCCCCTGGGTGAGGGTTCAAATCCCTCTCCGGGCACCAATCTATCGAAGGGAGAAAAGCCATGCGACGCATCATCGAAGTTGGAGTGGTTCTGGCGGCAGTGGCACTGATTGTTGGTTTGGGCGGGCCGCCGTTGGCTCGCGGCGCCGAGCCAGCCGAGAAGGTGGCCGCCGCAAAGTCCGCCGCCGAGCCGGTGGACGTGTTCATGGGCGACTACGAAGGAAACTTCACCCCCGCCAAAGGAGCGTCCGCCAAAGCCGAAGCCAAAGTCATCGCCGAAGGCGTCCCCAAGGGCAAAACCAACCCAACCTATCGGGCCGTCCTGACACTGGCCGGCGACTCGGCCGTCAAGGCAGAACTCAGCGGCGAGCTGGCGGGCGAGAATCTCTCGTTGGCCTCCAAGGACGGCCAATGGACGGGCAGCCTCGCCAAGGGCGATTTGGCCGCGGAAGCCAAAGGCGACACAGGCGGCAAGTTCGATCTCGAGCGCATCGAACGCAGTTCGCCCACCGAAGGACAGAAGCCGCCCGAGGGCGCAATCGTTCTGCTGGCGTTTGAAGAAGGAAAGGCGCCGTCGTTGGACGAATGGGTCAACAAGACCTGGCAGGTTCTGCCCGACGGCAGCATGCAGGTGGGCAAGCGAAACAACCTCACCGCCAAGTCGTTCGGCGATTGCAGACTTCATATCGAGTTCATGCTTCCTTACATGCCCGACGCGCGCGGCCAGGGCCGCGGCAACAGCGGCGTCTATTTCCAGGACCGCTACGAGGTCCAGATGCTCGATTCGTTCGGCCTTCCGCCCAAAGACAATGAATGCGGCGGTATTTATGAAGTGGCCGCCCCGAAAGTGAACGCCTGTTTCCCGCCGCTGCGCTGGCAGACCTACGACATCGAGTTTCACACGCAGAAATTCGACGCCGAGGGCAAGGTCCTGGCTCCGGCCACATTGACGGTTCAGCACAATGGCGTCCTGATCCACGACAAGCAGCCCGTATTGAAGGAAACAAGAGCCGCCGGCTCGAAAGGCGCCGTCAAGAAAGGCCCGATCATGCTCCAGGATCACGGCTGTCCCGATCGTTATCGCAATATCTGGATCCTCGAGCTGAAGGACTAAGAGCCTATCCGAAAACCAGGTCCGTGCTTGTCTGTGTCCGTCCGTGCCAGTCCGTGTCGCAGGTTTTCGGATAGGCTCTAAACAAGCCGACCGAAAACCGACAATTTGCGAAAGGGAGTTAAGATGAAAACGCACAGAATGAAACTCAGAACGCTTGTTGCGCTTGCCGCTCTGACGGCCGTCGCCGTCGTCGCGTCGAAAACGCCCGCCGGCGAACCTGAGATGAACAAACCGCCCGAAGGATTCGTCGCCCTTTTCAACGGCAAAAACCTGGCCGGCTGGAAAGGGTTGGTCGGCAGTCCCGTAACCCGCGCGAAAATGACCGCCGAGGAACTGGCCAAGGCCCAGGACAAAGCCGACGACAACATGCGCGCCCACTGGAAGATCGTGGACGGCGCCCTGGTGTTCGACGGCAAGGGAAGTCACCTCTGCACGACGAAAGACTATGGCGATTTCGAGATGCTGGTGGACTGGAAAATCGAAAAAGGCGGCGACAGCGGCATCTATCTACGCGGCTCGCCCCAAGTGCAGATTTGGGATTCCTCGGAGCACCTCGGCAAGGACAAGCAGCCGATCGGCTCGGGCGGGCTGTATAACAACAAGACCGGCCCCGCCAACCCGCTGAAATGCGCCGACAAGCCCGTCGGCGAATGGAACACCTTTCGGATCAAGATGGTCGGCGATCGCGTGACCGTTCATCTCAACGACGTGCTGGTCGTGGACAATGTCGCGATGGAGAACTACTGGGAGCGCGACAAGCCGATGTACCCGGCGGGCCAGATCGAACTTCAGAGCCACGGTTCGAATCTGTACTTTCGGAACATCTACATTCGCGAGACAACGGCTTCCCATCCGCGTCAATCTGTGTTCATCCGTGGTTCTCTTTGATTCTTTTTTTCTTCACCACGGATGAACACGGATTGACGCGAATGAGTCTGCGGCGCGGCCGCGACAAAGTCAGCGCGACAATCTTCGAGACTAACGCAATTGGGGGACTAAACTAATCGGCTGCCTTGGCTTCTCTCGTCCCTTTCGTCCCTTTTGTCATTTTGGTCCCTCTATTGTGTTGGGGGCTACTCAGTTCTGGCCCAAACCGAGCCACGCGAGCCAGGCCGGCGCTCGTCGCTTCTTCGCCACCGTCAACTTGTCAAATTCCGTCCCGTCGTTCTTCGCCGAAGTCACGTTGATCTGTCGCGGCGTTACATCCGCCCGGATAATCGTATCTATACCGCCGCCGACGATCGGGAAACTCTGTCCTTCTTTCGGCTTCACAATCGCATATCGGTGGGTGTGGCCGGAGATCATCAGATCTACCTTCGCCGCATTCAAAAGAGGAATCCATTTCTGCTTGATATACTCAGCCCCATGGCGCGTTTCCTCGGTGCTTGACGACGTATTTGGGGGCATGTGCAGAAACACAACCCGGAACGCCGCTTTCCGGCACGCCTCGCTTCGGAGCTCCGCCTTGAGCCAGTCGGTCTCTTGGTCGCGATAGCGATCGAAGTCCACCAGGCCGCTGTATTCCTTGCTCGTGTCGGATTTGTCTTCGCCGCAGTCGAGAACGATGAAATGCACCGGCCCATGATCGAACGAGAAGTAGTACCGTCCGCTGTCGGTCGGAAAGTAGTCCATCAGCATCCGCGCGAAATAGCCGCGCGCCTCGTGATTGCCGCGAACATAGACGAACGGAATCGTCGTCGCAAACGCCTTGACGCAGGGGGCAACCACGCTCCGGAACACCTGCGCCTCGTTCCGCAGATCGCTCATCATGTCGCCGTTCAAAACGACCAAACCCACGCCCGGCCACTTGATCGAGCCGAGGGCGATCTGAAGCGGGTCCACCTTGTCGTGGCGGTCGTTGAGAACCTCGAACGAGAAACCTTCCTTCTTCTTGTCCAGCGTCGTGAACGAATGGACGTCGCTGCGGATCGTTTCGCCAAAGTCCACTTTGTAGGCCTGGAAGTTCACGATCTCCGTTGAGACCAGACGATAATAGTATTTCGCGCCGGGTTTCAGCCCCGACAGGCGAATCCGGTGTAGCGTCGTGTTCGCATCGAGCAGGCCGTGGCGGCTGTTGAAGGCGATCTGCATGGCGCTCGACGAGGTTCCATACTCGACCTTGGGCAGGCAGTTCTTGTTCGTTGTCCAGACAATCGTCATACCCGTTTCGGACGGCGCCTGAAGGTAAGGCCCCTGCGTGATCTTCAGGGCTTCCTGAACGCCGGAAGCCGCCGCCACAGCCGCCGACGGCGCCGTGCTCTTTTTCGGCGTCGCCGGAAACGCGTAGAACGTCGAGCAGACCACTGCCAGACATGCGATCACCCATCCAAATCGTCTCATCCCTTCGGTTTCCTTTCTCTCGCGAAATCAGTTCGTAGTTCCCACTTTAGTGGGGTCTTTTGAGAAGAAAGAGCCCCACTCAAGTGGGGACTACGAACAAGGCGAGGTCATTTACACAGCGACGCGATGGTGTCAATCGCGGTGTGTGGATTCATCGAAAAGATGCTTGCCTTGTTGTCCGTGTTCAGAAGACTATCGCGCTGGATTTCTGGCTGTTCGCAATCAGCCGTATCGCCAGACTCGACCGAGATTCGTGTGAGGAGGAGACTTTTATGTCCCGCGCACAGACGCGTCGTCAATTTCTGCAACAGTCCGCCCTGGCCGGCGCCGGACTGTGGCTGACCGCCGGTCGAGCGTCCGCTCAACGCCCATCGGCCAACGACAAACTCAACATCGCCGTCATTGGCATCAGCGGCCGAGGCGGACAGGACCTCAAGGGCGTGGCCGGTGAGAACATCGTCGCCCTCTGCGACGTGGACGAAAACCTCGCCGCCAAGCCCTGCAGCGAATTCCCGAAAGCCCGCTTCTACACGGATTTCCGCAAGATGCTCGAGCAAAAGGACATTGACGCCGTCGTCGTCGGCACTCCCGATCACATCCACGCTCCCGCTGCGATGATGGCGCTGCGGGCCGGCAAGCACGTCTATTGCGAGAAGCCGCTCACCCACTCGGTCTATGAAGCCCGCCAGGTCGCCGAAATGGCGGCCAAGATGAAACGCGCCACGCAGATGGGAATCCAAATCCACGCCGACAGCAACTACCGGCGCGTCGTCGAGGTCATTCAGAAAGACATCCTCGGCCCCATCCGCGAAGTCCACGTCTGGTGCGGCAAGTCGTGGGCCGGCAGCGACCGCCCCAAGGAAACACCGCCGGTTCCCGCCGGCCTGAATTGGGACCTGTGGCTGGGGCCCGCGCCCTATCGGCCTTATCATCCGTGCTATCATCCGGCCAAGTGGCGCGGCTGGTGGGACTTCGGCGGCGGCACGCTCTCGGACATGGCGTGCCACTATATGGATTTGCCCCATTGGGCCTTGAATCTGCGCCACCCGGTCACGATCGAAACCGAAGGGCCGCCCGCTCATCCCGAAAGCGCACCCACGTGGTTGATCGTCCGTTATGAGTATCCGGCGCGCCAGGCCAGGCCGCCCGTCAAGCTCACCTGGTATCACGGCGGAAAGCGGCCGCCTCACTTCGCCGAAGAAGGCAAGATGCCCAAGTGGGGCGACGGCGTGCTGTTTGTCGGTGCGAAAGGCATGCTGATCGCCGACTACACGAAGTACGTCCTTCTTCCCGAAAAGGACTGGGTCGGTTTCACTCCTCCCGCGCCGTTCATCCCCGACTCCATCGGCCACCACAAGGAATGGATCGAGGCGTGCAAGACCGGCGGGCCGACCACCTGCAATTTCGACTACTCGGGAGCGTTGAGCGAGACCGTTCTGCTGGGCAACGTGGCCCATCGCGCCGGCAAGAAGCTCGAATGGGACGCGCAGAATCTCAAGATCACCAACGCGCCCGATGCGATGCAGTTCATCCGGCGATCGTATCGCGCAGGTTGGGAACTTTGAAATGCGGAGTGCGGAATGCGGAATGAAATGAATGCGGAATGAAATGAATGCGGAGTGAGGAATGCGGAATGCGGAATGATGGAGCGCCGGCGGCTCGCCGGTGTTTTTGAGACCTGCTCGTTCCAAAACCGCTTCTTGGAGGCCGAACAAATGGCTCGCGGAAAGATGAAGATCGGAATCGCCTTTTGCATCTTGGGTTTCGTCGTCGGTTCGCTTCGACCGCCTTCGGTCGGCGCGGCCCAACTGCCGCCCATCGAAAAGGTTGAGATCAAGCCCAACCGGGCAATCTACGTGAACGACAAGCCTTTCTTCCCCATCATGGCGTGGCTTCAGAATGCCACGAACTTCCCCGTCATCGCGGAGTGCGGGATGAATTCGACGGCCGGCTTCACGGGCAGGTCGAAAGACGTGGAAGGCGCCGCGCAGTATCTCGACCAGATGGCCAAAGCCGGCCTCTACGGCGTCATGCCCTACCGGGCCAACCTCAAAGGCCACCCGGCTCTTCTTGGCTACATCCACGGCGACGAACCCGACCTGCCCCACGAGGAAAGCGACGCTGTCGTCGAGGCCGCTCCCGCCATGCGCGTGAACACCAAGACCCCGCTTTGGAAAATCCTCGACGGCGACACCTCCAGTTGGTCGGTCTTCGATCCCCTCGAAGGCTCGTCGGCCACCATCAAACTCAAAGAACCGGTGACGGTCGAAAGTCTGGCGGTCTGGCTGACCATCTCCGACGGCCTTTCGACCGCCAAAGAGATCGTCTTCGAGGCCGACGGCAAGGAAATCCTGAAGGCAACGCTCGATGCGAAAAGAGGCCGCCAGAGCTTCAATCTGCCCCAGCCCGCGACGTTCCGCGAGCTCACGATGAAGGTTCTGTCCGCGCAAGCCGGCGCCAACGCCTACGGATCGTTCGGCGAAGTCGAGGGGTTCGACAAGGCGGGCAAGAACGTCCTCCTGTCGAAGCCGCGCGCCGTTCCGCGCGCCTTTCCTGATCGCACCCTGCGCGAGTATCAACAGATCAAAGCCGGCGACCCCTCGCGGCCCATCTTCATGACCCTCACCGGCTACTTCCACCCGATCTTCAAGAAATGGGGCGAAGAGCCGCGCAAGATGTATCCCGAGTATGTCAAGTGCACCGACATCATCGGCTACGACATTTATCCCATCTATGGCTGGAACAAGCCCGAGTGGATTTACCTGGTTCACGAAGCGACCGATCTCCTGGTCAACATGGCGGGCGGGCGGCCCGTCTATGCGTGGATCGAAACCAGCAAGGGCAGCCAATGGACCGGCGAGCTCGAACGGCAGAAGGACGTGACGCCCACCCACATCCGCGCCGAGGTCTGGATGGCCATCTGTCGCGGCGCAACCATCATCGGCTACTTCACGCACATCTGGAAGCCGAGCTATCAGCAGTTCGGCGTGCCGCCCGAAAACCGCAAGGCGCTCGCCGAAATCAACGCGCAGATCACGCGCCTGGCCCCGGCCATTTTGGGAGATTCGCCCGGGCGCGCCGTGACGATTGGCTCGAAAGAGAACGTCAAACTCGATGCCATGGCCAAGCGGAAAGACAATGACCTGTATATCTTCGCCGTCAACTACGACGAGGCGCTGAAGAAGGCCGCGGCCACGATCAAGGTCGAGGGACTGAAGGCGGGAACAAAGATTGTCGTGGAAGACGAAGATCGCGCGCTCACGTCAGGCGACGGTTCTTTTGACGATTCGTTCGAGCCGCTGGCCGTGCACATTTACCGGCTGGAAGCGGCGGCGAAATGAGTCGCAAGTTTTGGGTTTCAAGCCACAGATCGCGTATAGAGCGCCATGTTGTCGGAGACCCGGGGCGGCAGGATTCCCCGCGCTCGCTGCGCGAGGGTCGTTCCACTGACTTCCGCGTGTTCAGGATTCCGTACCTCAGAATCGGGACCTGAAGCCGGTGTCCCGAAACTTGGACCCGGAACCCTGAAACCTGGAACCTGACACCCGGCGTTTTCCCATCGCGCGTCATTCCCCTGCACCCCGTCAGCCACATTCCATACTCAACACCGACCACTCAACCCTCACAACTCAACCCTCAACACTGCTTTCAACTCATCCGACTGCTTTCGCCATTTCGGCTTCCGTCCTGGTTTCGAGAACTTCCACCGCCGCGTCCACGAGTTCGGGATCCAGCTGATTCCCCCTTGACCTCAGCAACCGTTCCATGGCGACCTCGACTGGGAACGCATCGCGGTAGGGTCTGGCCGAGGTCATGGCGTCCCAGGCGTCCGCCACCGCCAGGATGCGCCCGACCAGGGGGATTTCCATCCTGGTTCGCCCCTCCGGATAGCCTTTGCCGTCCCAACGTTCGTGATGGTGAAGCACGCCCTCGGTCAGGACGGTCGGAGGGCCCATCAGGGCGACAATATCGCGGCCGACCGTCGTGTGAGTCTGCATGACCTGGCGTTCGGTCTCGATGAGGGGGCCTCTTTTTTGGAGAATGCCGTCGGGGATTCCGATCTTCCCAATGTCGTGCAGCAGGCCGGCGATTCGGACGAGGTCGGCCTTTTCGGGGGAGAGCCCCATCCGAAGAGCCATGTCCAACGCCAGATCGGCGACGCGCTCCGAATGGCCGCGCGTGTAGTCGTCGCGCGCTTCCACCGCTTTGGCCAGCGACTGGATGGCGCCGAGGAACTGGCGCCGAATGCTTTCGGCCTGCTGCGCCACCTTCTCCTCGAGGTGCTGCTGGTACTCGCGGTTTTCGAGCACCAGCCGACGATGCTCAACGGCCGCCGTCGCGCAATGCACCAGGTCCTCGACGTCGAACGGCTTGACCAGGTAGTCGCGGGCATCGCTCTGGAGCGCGGCCTTGGCGGTCTTGGTGTCCACCAGCCCGGTCATCAGCACCACCTCGAGGTCGCTGTCCGTCGCTCGGGCCTTTTTGATCAGTTCCAGACCGTCCATTCCCGGCATTCGAACATCCGAAATCAGACAGTCATAGGTCCTTGCCGCCAATCGGGCCAAAGCGTCGGCGGCCGTGTACATCGTGTCGCACGCAAAACCCGCGTTTGAGAGAATCTCCTTCACTGTGTCGCAAATGACCGACTCGTCGTCCACGACCAGAATGTGGCCGCTCGGACGAACGGAATTGCTTCTCTTGCCGTTCGAGATCCCGATGGCCTTCGCGCCATTCCCGCTGAGTGTTCCCATGTCCGTTTTCCTCCTCCTCGGTCCCCGCGACTTGATGTGGACAGCGGTTTGAGACCGGTCTATGGCGGGCACTCCAACCCTCCATGGCTCCCTGTGCCCGAAAACGGATTCCGCCCCGCCGAACATTCCTCGTTCCCCAAGCGACACCACTCCATTCTGACGCCATAACCCATAGCCACCATCCGCACGGAAGTCTATCAGAGGAAATCGTTTTCTCGTGTAGGAGATGTCCCGCAATTCAATGTAAGGAGGAATACTACAAGAAAGACCGCAATAACGGTGCAACCGATACGCACGAATCGGAGCAACCTGGACAACACGGCACCGCCTGGTTGCCCGGATGGTACGTATTTTGCTCTCTCAAACATGGATAGAAAGGGGTGTAATACTTATTGAAATGAGAATAGTTGGCGATACTAAGAGCCTATCCGAAAACCAGGTCCGTGTTTGTCCGTGTCCGTCTGTGCCAGTCCGTGTCCCAGGTTTTCGGATAGGCTCTAAGAACTCTTTCCTACAACTCGGCTGGATACCAACGGGGAGGTCGCATTCGCAACATCTTCAGCCGCAGTCCTCTTTGGGCGCATTCGACCTTGCTCGCGTTGATTCTTGCCCCACTGGCGGGCTGTTCCAAACGTCCGGTTCCGGTCGAACCAGTTGAGAGGAGTGAAGGATACGTGATGACACAAGAGGTTCAATCGAACATCATGAGCTTGGGCTCGGACAAGGAATTCGAACAGACGGTTCTCCAGTCGTCGGTCCCCGTGCTCGTGGATTTCTGGGCGCCGTGGTGCGGCCCTTGTCGCGCACAAACGCCGATCATCGAACAATTGGCCAGGCAGCAAGGCGAACGGATTCGGTTCGTCAAGGTCAACGTGGACGAGATTGAGAGTCTGGCCCGTCGGTTCGACATTCGGGGAATTCCGACCCTGATTCTGTTCGATGGTGGCCGAGAGAAAAGTCGCCTGGTCGGCCTCCAGACCCTGGAAGACCTGAAACGGGCGCTCGCTTTGTAGTCGCTCATGACGCTTCAAGGGCGGAGCGTCGCTCGGAAAGGGATGAGAAGTTCGTAGTAGCGCCGCAAGGCGCGTTTTGGTGTGACCGATGTTCTCACTTCAGGTCCCGTGTTTCAACGCGCCTGGCGGCGCTACTACGAACTCATTCACGGGGTAGTTGAGAGTTGAACATTGACAGCTGAGAGGTTCGACTCCGAAAGGATCGTCGTCGGGACGTGCAGTCCCAGTCTTGACATGCCGGATGGCAAAGATTCGTGTCAATGACAGATCGGAGAAACCAAGAGTGGGTCAAGTACTGGGCGAGGGCCAAGGGCGGGAAGATCGCCAAGGCGACGACCATGTCCGAGAACTGCTTGCGTCGCCGCGGGTGGTCGCCATTGTCGGGATGTCGCCCAAACTGGAGCGTCCCAGCCGAACCGTTGGCCTTTATCTGAGTCGCCAGGGTTTCACCGTCATCCCTGTCCATCCGGTTGCGGAACAAGTGGCGGGGCTTCGCGCCTACCCCAACCTCGATGCGATTCCGCGCGAAGCGCGCGTTGAGATTGTTGATGTCTGCGTGGCGGCAGAGCGAGCGGGACCCGTGGCCGATCAGGCGGCAAGAATCGGGGCACGGATAATCTGGTTTCAACCGGGAGCGGAGAACCCAGGGGCAGAGAAGAGAGCAAGACAGCTGGGGCTGCAAGTCATCTCGGGCCGGTGCATGATGGCTGACCACCGCCATTTGATCGGCTGAAATGCGCCGGACGAGAACGGAATAGCGAGTCCCTTTCCATTTCATGCCAGGTTGGCGATTGGCCGACCTTCTTCAGTTTCGCGGCTTCTTCGTCTCGACGGGAGTAACATCGGTCAGCAGTTTTCGCACGGCAAGCTGAACCAGCGGACTGCCCCAGGCACCCCAGTCGCCCTGTGGGTTGCCGGAAGGCCCTACGTCGGCAATCAACCGCAGCTGGACTCTCTGGCCGGCGAACGGCGACAAATTCCGCCGCTGATCGGTCGCCAGCCGCCCTGATAGCCCATCTGCTCGGCGATGGCGCGGACAACGCCTCGAGCATCCTTGACCTCGACGCGAAACAATACACCGTCGCTCGGCGCTCCGCCGTCCTTGATCCCCACGAACGCCCGGAACTGGCAAGGGTCGGTCGGCAGATCGAAAAGTTCGGTTTCTGCCCAAGTATATCCGATTCCGCCAATGTAGGGCGGATTCGCAAAGAAGCCTCGTTTCACCACGCGGCCGACGGCCAGCTCGTTGTCGAGGTAGAACGTGGCGCGGGTGTCGCCCGGGTCGGGCATTTCGAGTCCTCTTCGCCGGGCGATGCCCCAGGCGAAGTGGAAATCCTGGAGATCGGCCACTAACGGCTGCTGTTCCACGCGCCGAACGCGAAAGGTAGTCGCAAACGGTTGCGCGAGCCCTTCCAACGCGACCGTCAGAATACCTTCCGTCCCCGCGGGCGCGTTGGAAAACAATTGAATCTCCAGAACCGCGGGAAGGTTCTTCGCTTGAAGGCGAACCGACGGGTCTTGACATCCCAGCCCGGGGGGACCGTCAGAGCAACGCTCAGACTCTCCACCGTGGTCCCCTTCAGATTCCACGAGGGCGTCAGGAACAAATGTGTGTCATCGTAATGCTCAACCACTCGGGAACGCCACTGGACGGGCGCGCAGACGCGCAGGCGCGTCTCGTACGTCTGCCCGCCGGCCGTCCCGCGAACCGTGATCCACGTCCCCACCGGGAGGTTCTCTGGAACGAGCAGTTGACGGTCGCGCACCTGCCCTTTGTCCGACTGGGCGGCGATGGGCGTAGCCCCCGTCATTTTCAGCGGCATCGCGCCGCCGGCGACCGCCTCGTCCTGGGCGGGAGCAATGACCCACGTCGGTTTGTCCGAGAAGAGCAAGACATAACGCACGCCGTTGGCCACCGGCTCGATCCACGTTTCCTCGCCGCTCTCATGAACGACCGGCTTGGCCAGTCGCCGGCCCTCGATGTCATAGACCTCGCACAATGCCATCTCGCCCCGGACGCCATAAGGTGTCGTAATGAAATAAGCTTTACAAGCAGAGCCTTTTGCAGAACTCCTGTGGCGCAGGCTGTTAGCCTGTGAAAGGGGCTCGGAATGCAGGATTCGTGGCCAGTTTACGACTCTTCGCGGGCTGACAGCCCACGCCACTCTGAGTTCTGCAAAAGGCTCAGCATTAGTAACTACTCAGCCCCTCTTGGAGAATGCAAGGATTCGTGAGGGGTGTTGCTTTTTTTCTGGACTCGCTTTTCCGCCTTTGGTATCCAGTTGTCCGTGAACGGGATGATGATATGC
>Ga0315274_10008819_pt1 | contig 14602 bp, 8 predicted proteins | sample YL17G02_20_MG_FD_203700 | JGI IMG/M metagenome (GOLD analysis project Ga0315274, IMG submission 203700) | Sediment microbial communities from Yellowstone Lake, YNP, Wyoming, USA - YL17G02_20 | ecosystem: Environmental > Aquatic > Freshwater > Lake > Sediment | place: USA: Wyoming | collected... | reverse complement strand
CGCCTATAGATTTACCTATTTGCCCCATTTTAACAAAATGTTAATTTGTAAAAAGTGATAAGTTTTTGTCAATTTCTGCTCAAAACGCGCACATTTTTGCAAATTTCCGCTAATTTCCGCGCATTTCCGCGCATTTCTGCACACTTTTTAGCCCATTTTTTCTTGCCTATTGTGCCCAAACTCTACAAGCTGACCTATGAAGCCACGTTTTACTCCAAAAATGAGCATCACCTCGGAAAAATAACCAAAAAACGCCAATTTTATTAAATTCCGGATAACCTAAATTCTTAATCGTGTTAATCTGGGGTGCCTGATTTTGCAAGGACATTTTGACGAATCTCGCCATTTTTTGTCGATCTTGGACACCGATTTATCCGCCAGATTTACCTGTTAGGAATCAAGTTAGACGGTAGGGTGCGATGAAATCGCACCGGTTATGTGGTAATGTGGAAATGGTGCGAAATATCGCACCCTACAAATCTGTGGTTTTCGACCTGGCTCAGAGCTTGCCCTGAGCGTGCCGAAGGGACAGGTCTGTGAAATCTGTGGTTTGACTTGGAGTTTTCCACTCTGCGAGCTCAGCGCTCTCTGCGGTTAATTGGAGGCAGCCTTTTTCCTTGATTTGCTGCCCCGACAATCTGTATAGTGGTATAGGTGGCACGGTCTTCCAGACCGTGAAAACACGGCCAAGATGGCCGTGCCACGTTGACCTGTCCCCGCCGTAAGGCGTCCTGTGGAGAGCGAAAAAAAGCTTGCCCTGAGTGAAATCGAAGGGCCGAGGTATCTGCAGAAAAGGCGAAGTATGAGCAAGAAAATCATTACTATAGTAGCTTTCCTGGCAGTTGTCTTAAGTGCCCAGACGGTATCGAGTGTGTTCGGTGCTGAAGTTCAAGCGCCGCCGCCGCGTAGTCGTAGTGATATCCAGGCTGTGCTTGCCAAAGCCCCCAAGCCGGCCAAGCGAGATCTCCGCCAGCTCGACATTATTTTGGTTGCGTTCAAGAAAGACCACGGCCTCAACGAGCATGACTATCCTCTCTGGCAGAAGCGATGGGCGGTGCTGCTCGGCGGGCAAGAGGCTGGCCAAGAAAAACAGGTCAACCTTTATGGTCCCGCTCCAAAAAAGCAGAGAGAAAAAGTGCTTGCCGGTGCGCCAAACGTGCGGGTTTCGACCGCTGAGGGCTGGCCAAGCAAAGAGCAATTCAAGACAGCCGAGCTGATAGTTGCGTTCTGCTATATCCAATGGGACGGGCAAAAGATGCAGGAGCTCGAAGAATTCCTTTCTCGCGGCGGAGGTTTTGTCCTTCTACACCCGGCCGTGATCGTTCCGCAGGGGATGGATATCACCGATCAGCTGGCCAAGCTCATTGGCTTGGCGTGGGAATACAATTATACCCGCTGGCGTCACGGTGAGGTTGCCTTGAAGATTGCCGCTCCGGAACATCCGATTTGCCTTGGGCTGCCCGATACGATTCACTTGCTCGATGAGGCGTACTGGCCTCTCAAGGGAGACCGCAGCAAAGTCACGGTGCTGGCGACATCCGACGAAGCGGTCAGCCCTGCCCCTTCGACAGGCTCAGGGCAGGCTCTGAGCCAAGTCGAAGGGAAGGACTCCGAACAGACCAAGCTGGAGCCGATGTTCTACGCCTATCAGAGCGGCCCGTGGCACGGGCTTCCAGCCCGTGAAAACACGGCCAAGATGGCCGTGCCACCGTCGGAAGACGCGGGGGCTGGCAAGGGACGGGTCTTTAGCTGTATTCTCGGCCACTATACCTGGACATTTGACGACCCGTATTTCCGCATCCTGCTGCTGCGCGGAATGGCCTGGGCGGCGGGTGAATCGCCTTATCGTTTTGACCAATTGGTCACGCGCGGCGCACTTATCGGCAAAGGCCGGTAAGGCTTGCCCGCCAGACAGGATTTGGTGGCACGGGCTTCCAGCCCGTGAAAACACGGCCAAGATGGCCGTGCCACAGGAGGAAGGATATTGAAGGTGCCGAAATTCATAAGAGTCCTCTTATTTAGGATTGCTGATTGCCAATTGCCAATTGAAAATCGTAAATCAAAAATCAACTTGCTTGCTGTAACTGTGCTATTTTGGGCAGTTTTGGTTAACGCCCAGCTCGCTGCGCTGGCCGCGGGGCAGCCATACCCCGTTGGTGATGTGGATGGCGACAGAGACGTTGACTTTGAAGACCTGCAGGTTCTCGCCAGTCAGTGGCTGGACGAGGCGTGCCCGGCGGCTGAATGTGAAGCCGACTTGAACGGCAGCAGTACCGTCGACTCGGCTGATTTTGCCCTATTGGCACAGAATTGGCTTGCGCAGACAACCACGCCGGTCATAAGCGAGTTTATGGCCAGCAACGGCAGCAAACCTCCACCTAATCCGCCCGGGGTCGGCGACCTGCTGGATGAAGACAAGGATTCTTCCGACTGGATAGAAATTTACAATCCGACCGATGGGCGGTTCGATATCAGCGGCTGGCATCTAACCGATGATCGCAACGTCCTGGCTAAGTGGGAATTTCCGGACGGTATCTGGCTTGAGCCGGGTCAGTTCCTGATTGTTTTTGCCTCGGGCAAGAGCCGGGCGGTGGCCGGGTCGGAGCTGCACACCAATTTTCAGCTCGATGCCGACAACCCTGAATATCTGGCGTTAGTAGAAAGCGATGGCGCCACAATAGCTCACGAATACGACTACCCCACTCAGCTCACGAATATCTCTTATGGTCTGAGGCAATTTGCCAAGACACTCATTGCCAGTGGTGCAACTGCTTCATATCACGTGCCGACAGCGATGGATGCCGACCTGCCTTCGCCCGCCGAAGCGGGCTTCGCGCAGGCGGGAGCACAATGGACGGCAGTAACCTTCGATGATAGTAGCTGGGATACCGCAAAGACGGGATTGGGTTTTGTCCCCCGATTTATCGGGGATGTGATTGATGTCACCAACCCTGGAGATGTCGTCCAGGGTGTTCCGAACGATGGGGATTGGCCAAGTAATGAATCGCCCCCCTTAGCGATTGATAATAATGTCAACACGAAGTATTTACATTTCAAGGGAGATTTCGACCCGGGCGACCCTCCGGGTGGGGCTGGTTTTCAGATTACACCGTCGATTGGTCCATCTATTGTCACGGGACTGACTTTCACCACGGCGAATGATGCGCCGGAACGCGATCCGACCGCGTTTGCGCTGTATGGCTCGAATGTGGGTATAAACGGACCTTATACTTTGATCGCTGCGGGCAATATTGTTGACTTTAATCGGGCATCCGCTTGGCCGCGCTACACTAAGAACGCTACTCCGATTACATTCTCTAATAACACAGCATACTACCACTATCAGCTATTATTCCCAGCGATTCGAGACGCGGCAACGTCGGTTGCTATGCAGATAGCCGAAGTCGAGTTTTTGGGCAGTCCAGCCGGATTAGCCGCTTCAGATATCCAAAAGCAGATGCAGAACATCAATGCCTCGCTATGGGTTCGCCTCAAATTCGAGCTGGGCCAGGATGAGCCTGAGCTTTTCGACACATTGTCGTTGCGGGCCAAGTACGAGGATGCGTTTGTGGCTTATCTGAATGGTATCGAGGTAGCCAGAAGCAATTTCGAGGGACCTTCGCAGTGGAACTCCAGTGCACAAAGTAACCGCCAGAATAGTCTGGCGATGGAATTCGTCAGTTTTGACATCTCCGGTGCCATCAGCCTATTGCGCGTGGGCACTAACATACTGGCGATTCACGCCCTCAACGATACAGCCGGTGACGGGGATTTTTTGATCCTGCCCGAGCTTATCGCCGCCAGCAGTCCCGACTCGCTCGGGATTCCACAGTACTTCACGCAAGCAACACCGGGCAAATTCAATGTGCCCGGCGCGATCGACGTGGTGGCAGACACCAAATTCAGCCGCGAGCGAGGCTTCTACGAAGAGCCTTTTCTGGTCTCGATAACCACTGAAACAGAAGGGGCTACAATACATTACACCACAGATGGCAGTACGCCCACCGAGGTGCGTGGGCAGCCGTATACTGGTCCCATTCCGATCCCCGCGAAAGCGGGGACCGCAACCACATGCCTGCGGGCAATGGCATTCAAGCCGGGCTGGATCCCGACTGCTGTCGGGACTCAAACGTACATCTTCCCGGCCGACGTAATTCGTCAGCCAGCCAGCCCTGCTGGTTTTCCTGCCTCCTGGGGCAGCACGACTGCGGATTATGCAATGGATAGCCGCGTGGTGAACGACCTGCAATATCGCGGCCTGATGAGAAACTCGCTCTTGTCGCTTCCGACCATCTCGATTGTAACGGACTTGAACAATCTATTTGGTGCCACCGGCATCTACGACAATTCAACCATGGCAGGCGTGGCCTGGGAACGACCGGCGTCCATCGAGTGGATAAATCCCGATGGCACGACCGGCTTTCAGGTGGACGCCGGCTTACGTATCTACGGCGGTGACCCATTTCGCGGCATGAGTCTGACGCGGAAGAAGTCCTTCCGTCTGCTCTTCAAGCGACAATACGGTCCCTCCAAGCTGGACTTTCCCATGTTCGATGCGGAAGACGCAGCCACGAGCTTTGACACAATTGTTCTTCGGGCTGGGGCCAACGATGGCTGGAACAACTGGACAGGCAGCGGGAATGGGCCGAATGTTCAATATATTCTCGACGAGTTCATGCGTCGCACGCAGTTGGCTTTAGGCCAGGTTTCGCCTCATGGGACATTCGTGCACTTGTACATCAATGGGCTCTACTGGGGTCTGTATAATCCGGTCGAACGGCCTATGTCGTCCTTCTGCGCCACTTATTACGGCGGAGATAAGGAGGAATGGGACGCCCTCAACTCCGGTACGCCCACAGGTGAGAGCAGCACAACCACCTGGAATGCGATGCTCAGCCAGGCATCAGCCGGACTGTCGGACAACGTCTCCTACCAGAAAATCCAGGGCAACAACCCTGATGGTACGAGGAACCCTGCCTACGATGATCTTCTGGATATTTATAACTATATCGACTGGCTATTCTCCAACTTCTGGGGCGGCACAGCCGATTGGCCTTATCACAACTTCTACGTTGGCTGCCGCCGACCTCCCAATACTACCGGATTTAAGTTCTTCGACTGGGACGCTGAATATGTTATTGTCATCGGCTCAAATCTCAATTCCAACGTAACTGGCGTAAGCGACAACGGAGCTCGACCCTACGTTACCCTCAGACAGAACAATGAATTCCGTCTGCTTTTCGCCGATCACGCCCATCGACACCTGTTCAATAATGGGCCGGCAACAACAGAGCCTTCTTACGCACGCTATAAGGAACTTGCTGACCAGATCGAGCTTGCCATCATTGCCGAGTCGGCACGCTGGGGGGATATGGGACGCAGCAGCTCTCCATTTACCCTGGCCGACTGGCAGGCCAGGCGTAACTATATCCTGGGTACATACATGCCGCAGCGTCCGGCTATCGTTTTGGGCCAGTTGCGAGCAGCGGGACTTTATCCTATTGTGGATGCGCCGGTGTTTAGCATCAATGGTCTGCCGAGCGGAGATGGTCATGTCTGGACAGGTGATATACTCACGATGACAGCTCCGAAGGGCCAGATTCTTTATACGCTCGACGGCCATGACCCACGCGTACCCATGGTTCAGTCTGCTCCTGTAGCCACTTTTACGCTCGTTGCTGAAAATGCTGCCAAGCGAGTACTCGTACCGCCAAGCGCTATTACTATTAGCGATGCATGGAAAGGCGGCCAGATATTCGACGACTCAGCCTGGATCGGCGGCACTCGTGGAGTCGGATACGAGGCAGGTTCTGGCTACGAAGGCTTTATCGGCATCGATGTCAAGCAGCAGATGTACAACAAGAACGGAACCTGCTACATAAGAATCCCATTCACTTTATCCGCCGGCCAGCTTGCAGCGGTCAAGAATCTTACTCTGAAGGTCAGGTATGACGATGGCCTTGTCGCTTACATTAATGGTTCCGAGGTCCAGCGCGCACTATTCACCGGAGCACCCGCATGGAACTCCCTCGCCGACACAGGCCATAACGACTCCGCTGCTGTCAACTTTGAGAGCTTCGACATCTCGGATCATATCGGCACACTGCAACAGGGCGACAACTCCCTTGCCATTCACGGGCTTAATACTCCAATCAGCAGCTCAGATTTCCTGATCTCTGTCGAGTTGGTGGCAAGCGAGGCTGCTTCTACAAATCCGGAAGAAGTCTCACCTACCACCGTTGACTATAAAGGGCCAATTACCCTTACAAAGAGCACTCACGTCAAATCAAGGGTGCTTAGTAGTACCTGGAGCGCACTGAATGAGGCGGTCTTTGCCGTCGGGCCGGTTGCAGAGAACCTGCGTATCACAGAGATTATGTACCACCCGGCAACAACCTTTGACCCAAACGACCCTAATGCTGAGTTTATCGAGCTGACTAACATCGGAGCCGAGAGCATCAATTTGAATCTGGTGCGCTTCACGGAGGCAGTACAATTCATTTTCCCAGACCTGAAACTCGCACCTGGCCAATATGTGCTGCTCGTCAAAGACAGGGGAGCTTTTGACGCTTATTATCCGGACTGTTCCGCCGTCATTGCCGGCCAGTATGAGGGGAGTCTGGATAATGCCGGCGAGAGAATCAGAATCGAGGACGCTATCGGGCGGACGATTTTGGACTTTGAGTACAAAGATGGCTGGTATGATGTCACTGATGGCGACGGGTATTCTCTAACTATCATAAATCCCAGCGATCCTGACGCCAACAATTGGGGCCTGAAAGACGCCTGGCGTCCGAGTGCTCTGTTTGGCGGCTCGCCCGGCTACGACGATACGGGCATCGTTCCAAACCCGGGTTCTGTGGTGATTAACGAAGTCCTGGCACATTCCCACGGTGGGGCCGCTGACTGGATAGAGCTGCACAACACCACCGGTGCGCCTATCAGCATTGGCGGTTGGTTCCTCAGCGACAGCGACCAAGATGATCTCAGCATAATGAAATACAGAATCGCCGACGGAACGACGATTGAGCCAAACGGCTATATTGTCTTCTACGAAGACCAGCATTTCGGGCCTGGCAGCCCCGATTTATCGGGGGCGCCTTTTGCGCTGAGTGAGAACGGCGACAAGGTAGTTCTGACTTCGGCTGCGGGCGACGTTCTGACCGGCTATCGTGACGTGGAGGACTTCGACGCTTCGCAAACCGACGTGTCGTTCGGGCGATACCGCAAGAGCGGCGGAACCTACAACTTTGTGCCGCTCAGTTTCAGAACGCCGGGCTCCGCCAATGCCTATCCATTGGTTGGCCCGATTGTGATCAACGAAATTATGTATAACCCAGACCCGCCGGCAAATAGTTCATACGACAACGACGACTTCGAGTATATCGAGCTTCATAATATAAGCGATGTCCCGGTTACATTATATGACGCGATAAGCGGCGAGCCCTGGAAGTTCACCGATGGCATCGAATTCAGCTTTCCTACAGACTCACCTGTCACCATCCAGGCGGGCGGTTATCTTTTGATCGTGAAAAATCCGGAAGCCTTTGCCCAGCGGTGGCAGACTATCCCGGCATCCCGACTTGTCGGGATTGGCCCATACGAGGGCAGATTAGATAATAGCGGTGAGAAGGTCGAAATCGGCAAGCCCGGTGACGTGGACCAGTTCGGCACGCGGTATTATATCCGTGTCGACCGAGTCAACTACAGCGATGGTTCGCATCCTGTAGGCGAGGACCTCTGGCCGAGCCAGGCCGACGGCGGCGGAAAATCGCTCACCCGCAAGGTCCCGCAAGAGTACGGCAACGATGTAGTCAACTGGAAAGCAGCAGAACCGTCGCCCGGAGTTGCAAACCCGTAGCTTTTGGAGAGTGTCAAAAATGACGAGCAATAACAGATCGCTATCCAGGCGTGACTTCGTGAAGAAATCTTTAGCTGGAGCTGCTCTATTAGCTTCGGCATCATCAATTCAATCGCGGGCTGCGCAAACCCCCGCCGTTTTGCTTCGCAAAAACGAAGCAGCGGGGGTGTCCCTGCGGTTGGGAGGCCCCACTTTTGAGAAGTACCAGGACCCCGACGGCTGGGTTCAGGCAGTGAAAAAGCTGGGCTATAGCGCGGCTTACTGCCCGGTCGGCGCCGACGCGAGCAACGATGTTGTTATGGCATACGCCGGCGCCGCAAAAAAGGCCGACATAGTCATCGCCGAGGTCGGAGTGTGGAACAACCCCATCAGCCCCGATGAGAAAACACGCCTGGCCGCACTTGCCAAATGTCGCAGCCAGTTGGCTCTGGCGGACCGAATCGGGGCCAGGTGCTGCGTGAATATCAGCGGCTCAAGGGGCGAACGTTGGGACGGTCCCTCGCCGAAGAACCTTACCGAAGAGACATTCGATATGATTGTCGAAACAACACGTGCTATTATTGACGACGTTAAGCCGACGCGGACATATTTTACCTTGGAAACCATGCCGTGGGCGTATCCTGATTCGCCTGATTCATACGTTCGCTTATTGAAAGCGATCGGTCGTAAGCAGTTTGCGGTGCATCTGGACCCGGTGAACCTTATATGCAGCCCACAGCGGTATTATGGAAGTGCACAGTTGATACGCGAGTGTTTCGAAAAGCTGGGCCCTTATATCCGGAGCTGCCACGCCAAGGACATTCTTCTGGATCAAAAGCTGACTACTCATCTTGATGAGGTTCGTCCGGGTCTGGGCGGCTTGGATTACGCCGCTTTCTTGAGAGAGTTGAGTAAGATACCGGACACGCCGCTAATGCTGGAGCACCTGCCGAATGCGGAAGAATACCGTCTGGCGGCTGAGCATATTCGCGGCGTCGCACGTCAGCTAGACTTATCCTTTATAATTTGAGATGCACATGATGTCAAAGATCGGGGTAGGATTGCTTGTCATTGGTTGCGTGGCGGCGCAATTGCCGGCCGATGACGGTATCATTATTCGCAAGAACGAACGGACGTTAGAACAAATCGAGCGCATTTACTCGGAAATGCCGCCGGTCCAATATACCCCTGCCGCCGGGCGTTGGAAGAATCTGCCGCAGACCAGACGGCGTTTGACCGAGGGCGGCAGCCTACGAATGGTAATGCTGGGCGACAGCATTGTAAACGACCTGAGTCGTTCCTGCTGCAATCTCTTGCTCGAGCGGCAGTATCCGAAGTCCAAGATCGAAAAGATTACCTCTGTTCGCGGCTCCACCGGCTGTTGGTGGTACAAGGAGTCCGGTCGCGTGCAAAAATTTGTCCTCGATCATAATCCTGACCTGGTCATTATCGGGGGCATCAGCCAGCGTGGTGACATCGAGTCAATCCGTGAAGTGATTCGTCAGATTCGAGCTGCGTCCGAGACGGATATTCTCCTAATGACGGGCGCTTTTGGAAGTGTCGACCCTCACGACGAGAACCAATGGCAAAGGATAAGCGATCCTAATCGATATAGTGATTACCGCAAGGGCCTTGAGACTCTCTCGCGCGAGGTTGGCGCCGCGTTTCTGGATATGGAGGCTGCCTGGGCCGGATATATCCGCCAATGCGGCAAGGATCTTGAGTGGTTCAAGCGAGACCCGATTCACGCCAATGAGCGTGGAGAACAGATCCTGGGACGTATTCTTGCCCAGCACCTTAACTTGGCCGCCGGTCGAAGTTGATACCGGGGCGCGCCCCCCAGAGCAAGGCGTTCATTGCTGTTGGTTCATCGTTCGTCGATGAACCGCCGGCTCAAAACTAATAAAATTGCTTCATCGTCCCGATACATCGGGACTCCTGGAGTGACAGAGGTAGCTGCAAAAATGGTGGGACTGTGGCACGGGCTTCCAGCCCGTGGGTCACGGCCAGGATGGCCGTGCCACGATTCTTTCTCTCACGGGGCACAGCCCAGCCTGTATCCTTATCAGTGCAACAATTATGAAAATAGCGGCGGTCGGGATCGAACCGACGACCCTGGGCTTATGAATCCCATGCTCTAACCATCTGAGCTACGCCGCCATCATTCTCTAAACCCGCCCCCGCGTCTTCCTGTCGCAAGACAGCCGCGGGGGGCAAACATCTACACAATAACAGCCTTCAATACAAGTTGTCAATCGGTTTTGCCCAAAAAAACCGGCCCGGCATCAATTGTTCCACCGACTAAGACAGCAGCCCTGTTGGGGGCTGCGTGCGCGCGATATGAACCAATTGGTGCTCGGCTCGCTTTGGCTAGACCAAATCGCTGTTAAGAAAACCGGCCTGATAGTCGATAATAAAGGCACGAGGTGCGGAATGGAAAAGTTAATTGACAGCAAAAGAGCGATAAAATCTAAGCCCACAACGTACCACGGGCTTGATTCTCATGAGTGGGCGACCAAAATGGAAATACAACGCCTGCTCTCGGGTAAGCCCGATCTGAAAATAAAACTCACTCCGAGTGTCCATCAGGCCGTCAGGAAATGAGGCGACCAGGATGCAGGATAGCCCCGGGCCGTCAGGGAAAGCTATATTGCCCTTAACTGGACTAACCTGATATTCTGATACCCACCTTCTGATAACCTGGTCATCTGATTGCCTGAGCAGTCCCGGCGCAAGTACAATTGGGGCGGCGTTTGGCTTGCTGGCGGATTTTTTGTATGTTTTAGTAGGAGGATAAACTATGAAGGTCATTCAAGTTTCTGATGAGCTTTATGACAGACTTAAAAATTGCGTCGTCGATCCTTTCGATGATACTCCGGAATCTGTCATCGGTCGATTGATAGATATAGCGGATAAAGCTAAGAGCAGGTGGTCGCCGCTGGATGCCCACGTAGAAAATGGCGAGCCGCAGGCAGATTCCGAGAACCGCGAGCGAGTCGGGGAGCGGTCGGCACACTGGAAGGAACGTGCCGAGGTCGTACTGTAGACAGCGATGGTAAAACCCCGCCTGAAAGGCGGGGCTAAGCCCGTCTCGAGCCGGGTCGAGAGATATTTAGCCCCACGTTTCACGTGGGGTCTGCCTGCAGGAAAGCCCCTTGCAACGTCGCGTTCTTTTACGATGCGCTAGCTATAATTTATGAAGCATTGCTACTGCCTGTTTGACCACGATATCGGCTGCCGCAGGTGCGAAGGGACTGGTTCTGATTTCATACCCATCCTCTATGTGCAAGTGCCCGGGCGCCAGGTAGCCGGCTGCACCGTTACAGTGCGCGATGACAAACGTGTTTTTATAGGGTGAGGCAGATTTAATTGCCATACCGATTTCCGTCAGCACCTCGCAGCCGATACCCACAAACGCGACCTCGCCAACGCGTCCTACTGTTATAGCCAGCGGCGTGGGCGGCAAATCTTTCTTCGCGGCAGTTTCATCACTTGGCTTACTCGGCAGTTTCAGTATCGTAAAAGCGGTGTTTATTTCTCCGCCGCCACGAACGGTTTCAATAGCACGGTAAACGTGCACTACTTCTTCGCCGAGCATAGTTCCCAGCAGGACCGGCTCTGGAATCCAGCCGGGCTCATTGTTAAATGCTGGAAGCACTCTGAACCAGGGGTCGATATTGCCTGACGCCCCGGCAAATGCCGGTGCAATTTTTCCCTCGCCGAGAATCTTCTCGACAAACTGCTCGGCTAATCCCAGGACATCGCCGCTGACGGCATAATTCTTGGGTCCCAGACAGGTGGCATGTGTGGCATAGTCAAATAGTGCCGCAACGGCATCGCCGTCGGGCTTTGCCAGCTTGGTCACCAGGACTTCCTTGTCGGTCGGCCCGTACGGATTGCGTCCGAGTCTTATTGAGCTTTGGCCCGAAGGACTGATATTCAGCTCCCGCCTGTTGGCGCCGATTGGGCAGTAGCCGACGCCGCAGCCCACGTTGACCGGGCCCATATTGCTAAGTGCGCTGCGGATTGCCTCTGTCAGCTTACCTTTTAAGTTTTCTGTATATTCGACATTATTCGGGTGTCCCTTTTCCTTATTTATGGTCGGGCTTGGCGCACTGTGCGTATGTATGGCAGTCAGGAACAATTCGGACGGCTCCAGTTTAAATTCGTCCAGGATGGCTTTGCGCATATAATCAGCCGTCCCATCGTAAAAGCCTATAAGGTCTGTTGACACCAGCACGAGCCGCTTACCGTTATTCTCAAACGCTACGACCCGCGCAGATAGCGGGTCGTGAACGCCTTGCGACAATTCGGTTCGGCTTGCGTAGCCGGCCATCTTTACGGGCTTTTCGGGCGTTATGTCAATTTTTGCAGTACCGGCACGCAGGACTCGTTCGCCTGATTTGGCTGGCACACTCGATGCTGCAAGAAAAAGACAAATAGCCAAAACTACAGCGAGGTTTCGCCTGCGGCAGATTAGCGATGATGTCCCCATAGGGATACTCCTTCTGCAAGTGTCAATTTTCAATTGTCAATTTGCTGTTTTGGATCCGCTCTTTCAGAATATACCGGCCAATCGTTTCCACAGTGTCGATCCACAATCCGTTGGCGGGGTCCTGGGCGTACCGGCAAAGGGCTTGGAGAGTAGAAGTGGCAATAGTCTGGTGTCCGACAGGGCCGATCTCGTGCCCGAAAAAAATAAGCCAGCGGCCTTCGGCTGCCGCCTTATCAATAAGCTGCTTAGCCTGGTCGAAATCCAAACCATCGAGTGAGACGCCCGTTGCCTGTGCCAAGTCGCAGAAATTAGGGTCGTTGCCGACTTCGTCGAATGCTCCGCGGCCTACAATAAATCGCTCCGCCACCAGGGGGACATAGCTTTTAACAGATAGGCCTCTGCCGACAAATTTCTGCCCGCAGGGATAGGCAAAGGTTGTCGGTTTTACGCCGAGCAGTCGCTCGATAGCTGCGTTGGCCTGGTCCAGCTCGCGCTGCATCTCCGGGAGGCTGTAATTTTCCAGAGCCTTTTCGCGAGACCAGGAGAAGTTGCCCGAGCAGGGATGTTTGGCCGTGTGATTACCGATTTCGTGACCATTAGCTACAGCTTTTTTCCAGCCGGCCAACCGCTGCTCGACTTGGCTGGGAACAACATAAAAGGTAGCTTTGACGCCGTAGACATCCAGGATGGGCAAACCGCGGTCAACCTGGCTGGGCCGAGCATCGTCAAAGGTAAGACTGATTGCTGCCCGTCTGCCGGCAGGCCAGCGGAAACTACTCTGCTGGGCAGCCACCGTGGTTTGGGTGGGCGTAGAAAACTCTTGTGCGTCGCGTGCGTTTTGGGGTGAGCGACACCCCGTTAGACTGGCAGCCGCACAAAGAAGCACTACCCCTGCAACAATTTCCACTCCTTCGCTACGCTCAAGGACAAGATTCTTCATAATTGTCAATCTTCAGTCTGTAATTGTCGATTGTCAATTGCGAATCTGCTCCGAGTCCCGATTTTAGTGGAATTTATGGTGGTCGATTTGGTATCATTTAATCAAAGCAATGACAAAGGTGATGATTCGCAATCTTGTTATCTTATGCGCTGCAGCAGCGTTGGTCCGAGCAGCATCTGGTTCGGTTTCGGGCAGCCATGTTCCAAATGAGATAATTGTAAAATTCCGTGAGGCGGCAGACCCGCCTTCGGCGGGAATCCCTCGGCTTCGCTCGGGACAGGTTTTGAATTTTCGCCCCCGGCGGATCAAGCCCCTGTTGGAGGACTTTCAACAGAAACAACAGCAGGTTAAGTCGCCTCAGGTGGAAAACGCCGCACTTCTAACTCCGAGAGAAAAACGCATCCTGGCCAGACTTAAGCGCACCGCCCAGGACGCAAGGGTTCCCGACCTGGGCAGGATATATAGGATCGAGCTTGATCCGCCGGACGGACGGCGGATTGATCGCAAGCCGGGACAATCAATCCCGGAGCCATTGATGGCTTCGGGGTCAATCGAAGAGGTGCTCCAGGCATACCGCAGCGATCCGAATGTCGAATACGCGGAGCTGAATTATGTTGTCTCGGTAAGCTCGCCGGCGATGGACCCTGCTCTGATCCTGCGCAGCAGCTCGCTGGGCTGGCCGCGGGGCAGCGCTGCGGAGAACGGACCGCGGGAACCCAATGATCCTCTCTATTCTGCTCAATGGTCTTTAGACAAGATAGATGCGGCGGAGGCCTGGGACATCAGCACAGGGGGCCTGCCGACCATAGTGGCGGTCGTGGATTCGGGCGTGGATTACAACCATAGAGACCTGCGCGATAATATGTGGGTAAACCAGGCGGAGCTCGCCGGCCTGGCGGGCGTCGATGATGACCGGAACGGTTACGTTGACGATATATACGGCTATAACTTTGTTTATAACAACGCCGATCCTATTGACGACCACGGGCACGGCACACATTGTGCCGGCATAATTGCTGCCGGGGGCAATAACGGCCTTGACATTGCGGGGATCTGCCGGAATACGAAGATAATGGCCGTCAAGTTTCTTGGCTCGCTCGGGGAAGGGACTACCGCCGACGCTGTGCTTTCCATATATTACGCCGTGGCCAACGGCGCCGATATTATCTCCTGTAGTTGGGGCAGCGGCGAGGAATCGAGGGCGCTGCAGGACGCCATTGACTACGCTTACAGCCAGGGCGTATTTATGGTAGCCGCAGCCGGCAACGACAATTCCGACCAGCCCTATTATCCGGCCGGTTATCCACATGTGATTTCGGTGACGGCA
>Ga0315274_10008818_pt1 | contig 14603 bp, 13 predicted proteins | sample YL17G02_20_MG_FD_203700 | JGI IMG/M metagenome (GOLD analysis project Ga0315274, IMG submission 203700) | Sediment microbial communities from Yellowstone Lake, YNP, Wyoming, USA - YL17G02_20 | ecosystem: Environmental > Aquatic > Freshwater > Lake > Sediment | place: USA: Wyoming | collected... | reverse complement strand
AAGGAATAAAGCCAGTTTGTAGTAGCTCAATTCATTGAGCGTTTTTATAAAAGTTCGATAAATCGAACTACTACAAACCAAACTAGCACAAGTCGTTAATTTGCAATGGTTTTTCCGGTAATTTCCTTCTTGTTTTTGTCGAATGCCATACATACCATGATAAGGATTGCACCCACAAACATAAATACCAAACCCCAAGAGATATGAATTTGTTCAACTGTTGCATTAGTAAACTTATCTGTCAATTTCTCGCCTATTATTTTCTCCGCTGTAGATTTGATTGATAGCAATTTCCGTACAGTCTGTATACCGCTTGCTGACACTGTTGCCAATGCGGCAATACCAGAAAACCATACGAGTTTATACATCTTTAATACAATCAGAAATATTGAAATGACAGCCAATACAATCAAAATGATAGATTCTAGCTTATCGCTGTCAAAAAAACTGATCCCGCCAGCAAGTGGTACTCTAACGAGTGGAATAAACACCCCGATAATCAGAAGCACTGAGCCTATAAGACCTATTATCTGACCTTTGCTCATTTTACGTCTCCTTGTACGTTGATATCATTGCTTTCAATCGCTGTGAATCTGGACTTGCTCTTTTTTCCCGCTTTCTCGTGATTTAAGGGCTGTATCGAGAATCTCGATAGCTCGCAGACCCTCAAGCTCGCTTGCAAAGAGAGGGGTGCCATTCTCGATAGCTGAGATTAGATTGAGATAGCCTTCTGCCCGTCCGGGTATTTCGCTTTTCGCAGTTACTTCACGATCACCGTTTGCAGTATGGATAATCACGTTAGGATCAAGCGTAACAACAGCGTTACGGCATACAACGTGAGTAGTCTGATGACCCAGACGAACATTGGTCGGGAACGACCACGACTTTGTGAATTCACCGAATCCGCCGCTTTCGTACTGCACCAGCATCGTTGCCTGATCGTCGCTTTTGACAAGTCCTGTGGTATTCGCACCCATGTAGCAGACTTCCTTTGCTTCTGAATCCATACATGCCCTTGCCAGTTCAATGAAATGGATTGAGTAGTCGAATATAGGTCCTCCGCTTTTCTCTATATCGTGCATCCAGTGATCAAGCGGAACCCATCCATAAGGTCCAGACAGATTTGTGTGGATGAAATCCAGTGGATCGCCCAGCTCTCCTGATTGGATGATATTAACAAGCTCTCTGTATACTGGACTCACTGCACGAGCAAATGGGACAAAGCATTTCACACCGCTTTTTCTGACGGCTCGGAAAATGCTCAGGGCATCCTCAATGGTTCTTGCCATTGGTTTCTCTACCGTCAGATGTTTGCCTGCTTCACACGCTTTTTGTACGTATTCCGCCCTTGCAAAAGGAGGAGTTGCTAAGGTTACTATGTCTACATCAGGTGCTTCAAAGATGGCATCGGGTTGATCCACTACTTTAGCACCTGTTTTGTTTGCCGCATCAATAGCAAGCTCTTTCTTAATGTCATACACATATAACACTTTAGTATCGTTTGGGATATGTTTAAGCCCACCATCCCAGTGACCTATGTTCCATATCACACCGCAACCGATAACGCCTATGCCGTAACATTTCTTGCTCATAATTACCTCCTCAAAATAAAAAACTATTTGCTTGCATTGCCTGATTGATCAACTGCTGTAATCTTATAATGGTATTCTTGATCAGGTTTTGCTGTATTATCAACAAATTCAGTAGCTATGGTTGATCCGATTCTTGTCTCTGCATCTGGTAGAAAATCACTCTTTGTTGACCTAAATATCCTGTAATAACAAAAATCTGGTTCTGTGTTGGCTTTCCAATTAACGAGATTCTTGCCGTCTGCTGTTTTCTCAAATTTTACATCCTCAACAGAAGCAGGTAGCTGTTCATCATAAGCGGTAGTATAAACATTTAGTGTTCCAGCTTTTACGGTATCAGTTAAACGACTGTCTTTCATCGTGACTTTACCACCGGGTTCTTGAAGATCGCCATAAGGACTCCAGGGTATATTTGTGGGGTCATAAACGTATTTTCTAAACGGAGCATTTAACTGGTTGCCAGACAAAGCGATATTTACATTAACATCATATTTATTTCTGTTGACAATTGCTAGGGAATATGTGCCTTTGTCATGATGCTGAATGGCGACTACACGTAAAAGCTCATCATTGCTGTCAACTTTGAATACTGTGGAATTCCCACGAAAGAATTTTGTAAGTAAACCATAAGCGTAATAAGGTGCACGGGTTGAGTAATCATTGCCACTCCACTTAAACATTCCCCATTTGTTTATGTAGTTCGGGTTGTAATTGTCAGGGAAATCTGTAAATGTCCAATAGCCAATCGCATATATTCCACCATTCAAAGCGGCAATAAAGGCTTCAGATAATTGTATGCCAACCATTGATTCTTCCGGGGTGTCCCAGTAAATGCAGACGTCCATAAGCTTGCCATTTATTGTCCTACCATCCTGTTTACTACCGAACTCGCCGATAATGAAGTTTTTGCTCTTTTCTTTTGCCAGATCAGCACCCCACTTCATCTTTGAAAGGAACCATTGATAGAAATTCTCGTCCTCTAGCTTGTAATCGTTGATGTAATGGTGCCCGCCATATACACCTGTGATGTCATCCATATTCTTGGTTGCCCACTCGATAGTATCCCAGTAACTAATGGGAGAAGCATCGGTAGCGAGCAACTGAATATCCAATTTTCTTGCTTTGAGTTCCTTTATTATTTCTTTGTGGTAGTCTTTGAATTTCGGTAAATCATCACGAAGCGATCCCCATTTGTTCAGAGACAACTCATTTGTCATGCAATAATACTTGATGTTATCTGCACCTTTTTGACGTACCAAATATTCCAGATTATCAACTACCTTTTTAGCGTAATCGGCGCGTTCTTCGCCTTCATCTGTGTCCTTTGGATTCCACGTAGTCACGTATACTTCCGTCCCTGTGCTTTTCAGCAGCATAAGGTGCGGAACTACCTCATCCCACATATCCTTACTCCAATCCCAGTGATCGTTCATGCGCGCAAAAGATGGGTTCATCTCACGCCACCTTTTGGCGATCACCTGTTCAAAGTGGTCTTTGGTAATGTGGTGTGAGTGATGGAATACGTGAAAACCGACTCCACCAAAATTGGGATGTATAATATCATTTGTATATACTATTACTTCACGCTTATCATCCATAGCTATCTCCTTTTCTGCGACAGCACTTGATCCGCCAAAGCTGATGATCCCTATCAATATTAAAATGATACTTATATTTTTCATAATCCGTAATCAAGGCAAAACTTTTTCAAAACAGGAAGAGATTTAGCCACTGAATAACACGGATTCACACGGAAAAATGAAAGGTGGAAAAAATACAAATGACAAAATTATATATGTTTAATTTATGGAGTGCTGAAGCCGTGCTTCAGCATGCGAAAGCCTGGCTTTCGCAATCCAAAATAATCAATTCAGTGAACCAATAACGGTTTCCTGAATCTTTAATCTTCAATTATTTTTCCGTGCTGTTCCGTATGCTTCCATAGCCTATTCTTTACATCTTGCCAAAATACTCGTGGTAAGCATCTATCGCTGATAGGAAATTCTCGGGCTTAACGTCCTTATGCACGATGTTACTGGTGCAGATTACGTGTCCGCCGTTTCCCCATCCATCCTGAATACACTTAATCATGGCTTTTCGGCAATCATCTGGCGTACCTCTGGTGAAAGTCCATCGTATGTCAAGGTTTCCTACAAAGCATATCCGATCCCCGCGTGTCTTTTTCAGTCGGGCAAGGTCCATCCCCGCCGCTATATCTATCTCACCAAATCCATCAACGTTGGTATTTATCAAGAAATCATCCAGAATTGGCCACAGATCACCATCAGAGGTGTTATTTACGAATGCACCTAGTTCATGCAAAACATCAGCCTGTTTCTTTATCTGCGGCATAATGAACTCGTGATAGTGTTTTGGTGAAATCATCGGTCCCTTATCTGATGCAAGATCACCGCCCAAGCCGATAATCTCTGCGCCTAGTTCTACGTATTTTTTTGCTGTTACTATGACGTTCTGAGTGCAGTTATCATAGTATTTATGAAGTTCCTCTGGATTAGTATAGAACCATTCCAGCATGTTTCCAAGCGTTGCGACAGGTATGCCATACACAGGTGCAAAGATTGCAAGCTCTTTGCCTTTTTCTTTAAGTATCTCTTTAACTCTTCGGAAAACGTAGAAATGCGGCTCAGGTTCCGATGGGTTAGAATCCTCTCTGACTGGTGTTGAAGGTGTTTCTTTTTGGTATGTTCGTGTTATATCGCTTTCAGGTAAAAACTCGTGGATCGTGTCGCTTGTTTCCCATTTGTATTTAGAGATAGGCTTTGGGCGCTCGAATCCGGGTGAGATATTAGTGCTTAGACCTACCATATCGAAACCAAGCTTCTCTACTATTTTAACTATATCGTGTGCCTCGTTTTCGACAATAGTTTTCCAGTCAGCGTCCCTTAGCATCTCCATTCTCTGTATAAAACCGCATGGTTTTCCGAGTATTACGTCACGAGTAGGAGAAGCTATGGGGTACATTTCCCCTATGGGTGTTTGATCTACTTCCTCGTGGCGATAAGCTCTTAAAACTCTCTCTCTACCTGTCATATTCATACCTCAGATTGTTATAAGCACTAATAATCTCTTTGTGATCCCGGAAAGAGATTATACCATATTCTAGTAAGCCTGTATACGAAAAATGTTATTTATTCAAATATAAAAAAAGTTTGACTTAACGACAAGAGTATGTTATAATAGGGTCATATTTAACCGATAGAAATTTCTACATATAGAAATTTGCATATAATATAAGTAATGTCATGATCAGGTAAGAGTGGTAGTAAGTATATTTTTAAATGGAGTGAAAACATGAGTATTGATAAGGTTGGTAAGACTACCCTGAAAGAGTATGAACGTTTACAAGGGGTTGTGGAATGCGCTATCCTTTATAAGGAAGGAAAAACTAATAAAGAGATCGGTGAGAAACTCAAAATGGGAGCTCCAACTGTAACTAGAAACCTACAAAGGGCATTAGATGAAGGGATAATCAAGATTGAGATACATCCTCCTGATGCCATTGAAGTCGCTATAGAAATACGTGAAAAATATAATTTAAAAGAGGTTTACGTTTATCCAATCGGTATCGCCGATGAAGTCAGGAATATGCTGGCAAGGTTAGCCGCATACTATCTTGAGGATTTATTAGACGAGAAAAAAGAAAATATAAAACGCATAGGGATAGGTCCTGGAAGAACCACCTTAGGCTTTGTAATGGCGTTGTCAGATAAAAAAAGACCTGATATGGAGGTGCTTTCAACAAGTTCGGCTACTCATTTCGAGACCTACAAGGCTTCCAATATACTCATTGGGATTCCAGCATGGAAATGGGAATGTGAATTAAGCAGATACGATACGGATATGCCGCTTAGACAGCAGGAAGATTACGCCGATATACTGTTCTTCGGAATTGGAAAAATACCTGATATGGAAGGGGTTGCTGCTTTAGCTCTCTTATCTGGATCTAGACCTAAAATTAAAGAGAAAACTCTAGCGGTTGAAATGAACAAGCTATCTGCTGCTGATGCCGTGAGTTTTATAAACTATCAGCCCATTGACAGCAAGGGAAAACTATTTGATTGGAGCTACAGGGGATATAAAGACACATTTTATGAAAAATCATCAAATGATAAGTCTATCCTAAAACCTTCATTTCTAAGGCTTGATATGATTAGAAGAATGGCAAGAAAACCGGATAAAAGAGTTGTCTGTATTGCTGGTGGTGAGGACAGACTGGACGCAATAAAAGCAAGTTTGCTTGGTGGCTATTTTAACGTTCTAATCACAGATCTCGAAACCGCAAAGGGTATTTAAGACAAGAAAATGAATGATCTAGTAAGCGTGATTATTCCGACATACAATAGGGCACATTTTGTAGTAGAGGCTGTTGAAAGCGTTCTGTGCCAGACGTATCCTAATATAGAATTGATTGTTGTAAACGATGGCTCTACTGACGATACAGAAGAGAAACTCAAGCCATATATGGACAGGATCATCTATATAAAGAAGGAGAACGAAAAGAATATCGGTCTAACAGTTAACACTGGTTTACGTGCAGCAAAAGGCAAATACATAGCTCGATTGGATGATGATGATTTGTTTATGCCAGACAAAACCGAGAAACAGGTGAAACTGTTTGAAGAGGATCCCGATATTGGGTTAGTCACTTCCGGGTGTTTTATTATTGATACTGCAGGACGAGTTACCGCAGTAAAGAAATTGTCTGATTTTTCTGAGTACGGCATTTTCTTGACATTACTGATAAAAGATTGGGCATTATACCAGCCAACTGTCATGGTACGTCGAGAATGTCACGATAAATTGGGTTTTTATAAAACCTTTTTTGCGGAAGATTATGAGATGTTTCTCCGCATAAGCTACTACTGGAAGGTAGGAGTGATTGACCAGCCATTAGCAAAATATAGGCGTCACGCCGGAAACATAACAAATGAGATCCCTCAGAAGAAAGAATACCGTCAAGATATAAAGACGTTTATATGCGATATATTAGATGAAGTCCAGCTAAAAGGTCTATTTCCCAATGTGGATTATACATTAGACCCGTATCGTGAGTCATGTGCTTATGCCATAAGGGGGGCAATATATCTCTATAATAAAATCTTAGATAAGGCAGATGCAGATTTCATAAAAGCAATAGAGATCTATCCTGCTAATACCATTCCTCTTGTATGGTTAGGCATCTCCGCTAGATTTCAGGAAAAATTTGACTTAGCTGAGGAATACTTCGCAAGGATACAAGAGAATGATGGGCTATATGCAATAACCCGGAATGCCAGGGATCTCATCACAGCAGTACAAAAAAGTGAGGATAAGGATTCAAGTCTCTTCAGAAGTGAAAGAGTGAAGGAACATAGACGACTGTTTAGAATCACTTATGATGGTGTTTCTGGTAAAGTGGTAGAGGAAAAGAAATATAAGCCATCCAGTAATGGATTTAAAACTTCTCAATACACTATAATCATTGATGAGTATCCACAAAGTGGGAAGCACCTCGTGTTTAACACCTTTACCCATGCGATGATAAACGTCGGAGATGATCTCAAAGAGTTTATCCTTAATCCCGATCATTCTGTTGAAGGTGACATTATAAAAAATACAGGTATGTTGAAAAAGATGGGCATATTGGTGGGTCAGGAGGTTGATGAGACGGAAATAGCAAAAAAGTGGTATAATTTGTTTAAAGACAATATGTCGAGAATACATGCCACTATCCTGACTACTTATGACTGTAATTTCGGATGTAAATATTGCATCGAAGAAGGTGTTAAGAAACCTGTTTACATGACCGAACAATGCGCTGATACATTAGTTAATTGGTTGATAAATAAAGCAGAAAAAAACAATACAAAACAGATAATACTGTCTTTTTACGGTGGTGAGCCACTGCTTAATACAATGCCAATATACATGATCTCGGAAAAGTTGCAGAAGTTCGCCATTGATAAAGAAATTCTCATGTCGTCCTCCATTATTACCAACGGTTCTCTGATTAATAATGAGTTGCTTGAGAGTCTGGCAAAATATGGATTGGTATCTATTAAAGTCACTCTGGATGGTATAAAAAAGATCCATGATGCTAGACGCCCGTTTAAAAGCGGAAAAGGTAGCTTTGACATTATAATAAAGAAAATTCAAGATATACCAGAGACCATTAAGTTGACTCTTCAAGTTAATCTTGACGCAGAAAACGTAGATTATTTCCCGCATTTATTAGATTTTCTCGAATATCTAGGATTAAAAGATAGGATTGATAATCTAGTAATTAGTCCTGTCTTTCAATCAATTGATTCTGCTTCTTCAATGATAGGGCAAGAGCTTGGTTGTATGAGACCATCTGACTTTCAGATATATGACGAGTGGCTTTACGTTGGGGAATTGATAGCACACCGAAAATTTAAGTCAAGTTCAAATGAGATAAACTACAAAATTTGTAGTATGAACAGAGGCGGGGCTATGATAGTCATAGACCCGATGGGTATTATATATAGCTGTCCTGCCTTTGTCGGTAGAGAATCTTTTTCAATCGGTGATATATATCACGATGAACTTGACTGCAGTAAGGGATTCACAGTTGAGCAGTTAGAAACTTGCGTTCAGTGTCCATATTTCCCGATTTGTGGGGGAGGGTGCCGATACAACGCCTATATACTGCATGGAGATCATACCAGAATATATTGCGACAGGGAATTTATTGAGCGCCAAGTAAGAGATTCTATTATGAATAATTATAATCAGAAGATGAGTCAGCGAGTAAACGCCTGATTTATATAAAGATTTTCGTTCCGCTCTCAATGGGAGGGCGGTTTAATTGAAGAGAGGGCGTCCCTTACTTCTTTGTGGTTGATATTGTAGTAGCAATATCGGTTTGCAAGAAGAACGCGGGGGACGACCCTCATAATCTTTAGGAGGGGTTAGATGTTTGATATAGTAGATTTAGGACGTGTATTTGACCTGACTGACCTTTTTTCTGATGAGGAGGGTATACTCCCCTGGCCATTCCCATTTCCACCACTACCTACTCCGGATGGGTGTGGTAGTAGCAACATTCTGAGTCATTATTATTAGAGTCAACTATCGGAGCGGCGCCATTCATGGCGTCGCTTAACACGTTTCGTGAATGATGTAGATAAAAAGTATTAAGTTATGATTTTCTATACATAATATATTTTTTATCTATATTTTCACAATAAAGTATACCACACATTTTGTTTGGTGTCAAGTGAAATTATACAATTTTGATAATACAAAGCATACAAATTGCGTTGTTTGAGATTGTAAATTGAAGAATATTGAATCAATACAAAATTTCATTTATTAAAAATAACAAATGTATGAAATAGTTAAAAAAAAGCTGGCAAATATAATGCCAGCTTTTTTTTATATTCATGGATACTAAGGATTGTAACTCTATGATTTAAACTCCCAATAGGCTATATCAGAATATGGTGCGCTAGTTACTCGGAGTTTGTAGTTGGTAAAGAGATCCTTTGTATATGCCACAGTAACCCCCATACGAAACAAGGGCAAAAATACCTTTTCAGCAGTAAGTATATTCTGTACCTGCCTATATGTTTCCATGCCATTGAAGTTTTCCAATAGCTGATCTATATATGAATTTTTGTACTTCCAAGGTATATCAACAGATCCCTGCTTACCTTGAGAATGAAGGTTCATATAAATCATCTCTATGTTTGGGAACTCAACGATCTGCACTAAAGCATCGGCTTTTTGCCATTCGGGTTCATATTGAGTTTTAATGCCTATTTTTGTAAGTTGATTAATAATTTCTCCTATGAGTTCAGACATAAAAGGAATTTCTTCTCTATAAGAAGAACTAACTCGCAGTATTGGTTCTGTTCCATCGCTTTTTCTGAGTGAATCTGCAACTTTATCCAATAGTGCTTTAATCTCTGCGTCATTATCATTTTTCTTGCTATACTCATAAGGTACGTCACGCAATACAAGGTATAGGTGAAAATTTGGTAGAAGCTGCGTATTGTCAATTTTCAGTGCGTTTATTATGGCTTCCCTGTCGAGAGCAAGATCAATAACTTTCCTGATGTTATCATCCTCGCATACTTTACTATTCTGAGTGAGGACAAGGTAGAGCACATACGCGCCTTCACCTCGTTTGATAACGAACCTATTTGTATCTAATGATTTAGGTTCAATTGCATAAGCCAGGTCTATTTCGCCTTTATCCAGGCTATCTTCCAGATTGCGGGGTTCTTTAATAAATTTATATTCAACTGATCGTATGGAAGCAACCTTTCCTAAGTAAGCATTATTACTTTCGAGTGTGACGGGTTCTTTCAAACCATCCCTGATTCTATCTTGCTGTTTCACGTCGGTCAGTTTGAATGGCCCCGTTCCATCGAAACATTCCTCCATATCAGTTTCGATGTAGCTTTTTGGGATGATAAAAGTCTCCGGTACCTCCTCAAGCTCTAACCATCTTTTTAACTTTAGTTGTATTGCGTATTCGTTTTCTAAAGCAACAACATTGTCAATGAAATCGCTATAGAATTCATTCTGGTCAATATACAGTTTGTAAGAATGCTTTACATCTTCTAATCCTAGAGGGTCACCGGAATGGAATTTGATATCCCTCTTTAGATAAAAAGTATAGGTAGAATTACGATTATCTGCACTCCAGGAGTCAATAAGCCCTACATAGAATCTCCTTTCGTGTATGTCGTAGTGGTAAAGACTGTTGAAAACGATTGGGTAAATTAGGCTAAAAAAACCGCCTGAATTTTTAATAGGATGAAATTTGCCAATTAGAGGATACCAACTGCCAATTTTCAATGGACGATGCTCTAAGCGAAACAATCTGCCAACTTCCACATTAAAATAACTAGCAAGCCTTAGAATATCCTTTGCAGAAGGCTCTGTGCGCCCGCGCTCCCAGCTTGAGTAAGTTCCCGGGGTTATGCCCAGAGCGTTAGCGATTATTTCCTGGTTTAGTTTAGAAGCCTGCCTTAGCTCGGAAAGATTTTGCCCTATTACATTTTCTTTTACATCGCCTGTGCCATCTCCTCTTTCACTCTTTTTAGCTTTTTTATCCATCTTTCTTTTCTCCTTTCTCCTATAACAAAAATTTCATCCATAGCAATTTTTATAGTTTAAAATACACGGCATAGCTAAAAAAGCTATTTGTCTCGAATAAGAGGATGCCCCTCTTTATCTTGTCTGAAAAGCTGGATATTCGGATGGTCAAAGTAGATAGGTGAATAGCTAGAATATGATAGTGCGGATATGGAATGAGGTATATAACGATATGGCAAAACATTACCATACGACATTATGTATCCCCTCCATATAAAACTTAGGTTTAAATTTTGCTATTTTAAGCTTGGTACATCCAATAGAACACATCTTAACATATCTAAAAAAATTTGTCAAGAAAAATTTTCAAGAGGAAAATTACATATCTTGAAAAAATAGATATACAAAAATCATCGCATTATCATATAATGTATATTTAAATGATAAACAAAACTAAAATGTTACTGATATATATCGGTAAGTTTCCTGAAAAACTTTAACAATTTTTTGATTTAAACTGTGGTTTTCATGTATATCATAGTGACAGAAATTTGTCACTCTAAAGACTTTTAGCTTCGGGGGATTGATTAGCATGCTATGGAGAACTCCTGTAGATCACAGTCAAGAACCACTTTTTTGAAGGTGTCTATTATATCAAGCCCGATCAATCCGATACTTGAGTTTGTAAGTATCACACCATTCTCAAGATGGCAATACTTTACTTTGTTATTATCTGGATAACCCAAAATCCCTATCGTCATTCGGTAAGTCTCCTTTCTTATGGTAATACCATCATATCCCCTTATTGAAATATACCCGAACGGTATTGGATCGAGCTGACTTACACAAGCCAATGGAATACACGAAATGTCGGCTCCCAGATCAAGTCTAGCATCAAATGCAACGCCATCTGAGTCCTGTGTCCATAGGGGAGATATGTTTACATCGAGGTATGGTGCAAAAAACTTAGTTCTCTTCTTTCTTTCATAAGGCTTTCTGGCTATAAGTATGGAAGGTACTGTGCGCCCTCGCTCCCAGCTTAAGTAAGTTCCAGTGGTTATATCCAGTGCGTTGGTAACCGTTTCCTGACCCAGCTTGTGAGCAAGTCCTAACTCAGAAAGATTTAACCTTATTATATTGTCTTTGGTGTTATTTTTGCCATATTTGCTACTCATTGCTTAATGCTCCTAATTATTTATTTGTCCCCAAGAGGGAAAGTTGTGAGTTAAAGTAAAATAAATGATCATCAATGGTGTTACTGTTTAATCGTTAAAAAATGCCATATTCTTTAACGATTGCATATATAATATGAATTTCACAAAACTCGAGCAATTTTTTTACCCTAGTGATAGAAATTGACACATAATCCTTGAGCAATTGCAACTTACATTCGCTTTCTTCCTAAAATAAATATTGTTACTTTCGAGATAGACTTTTAGTGGTTTTCTCGCATTGAAAAAGTCATGATCCATCTGTAAAATGGGAACTATATAGAAAATAAGCAGTGCGCTTTTCTTCTCGCTCGACTATCCTCCCGGATCTCAAGATATTTCATATATCTTGACAATACGCATTTGGTTGCTGGTCCGTTGATAACCACCATACAAGACTCATTTTTACTGCACTGAATTGTGGGTTTAACTTCATTTGTCTTCTTCATAAATGTTTTGATCACTTTTTACCACCCCATCCTTTTTAGCAAATATTTTATATAAACAATTTGTATAATAGTATAATATACAAAAACAATCTTGCAATACAATATGATTATAACACTGATTCCTTTTGTTGTCAAGCAAATTTTTAAAAGAACTCTTTTCTGTTAAAATAATATTATTAATAATCATAAATCCTCTTATATCCTTAATTTAACCAGTTTTCATCAATAGCATTATTATCTAAACAATATCAAATAAATAATACTTTTTGTAGAGACGATTGGCTTGAAACAAAATGATAGAGTATACCATGTCACTCCGCCTTATAGCGATTTCATTCTATATTCAAATCAAAAGAACTGAATTCACTCTTGTTAAGGTGTTTTTTATTTGGTAAAATGAGACTATATAAAAAGGAGTAAAACATGAAACTTTCCAAATTACATTATTCGTGGATTATTCTTGCCATTGGGACGTTGATCGTTTTTGGCGCATTGGGGCTTGGGCGATTCGGCTATACTATGGTTCTTCCCGCCATGCAGAAGGGTTTGGGAATGGACAACACACATGCGGGAATTCTGGCAACTGCAAATCTGTCTGGATACCTTGCTTTGTCTGTTATCGGGGGAGCATTGGCTTCAAGGTATGGTCCACGTGCAGTTATTACCGCAGGACTTACTCTTACAGGTATTAGCATGATGCTTACCGGTACGTCGAGTGGACTTCTTGCCGCTGTGATCTGGCGTGCGCTGACTGGCATCGGCAGTGGTGCGAGTAACGTTCCCGTGATGGGTCTAATGTCTGCATGGTTTGCCCCAAAACGACGTGGATTTGCTTCTGGAATTGCAGTTTCGGGTTCGTCATTGGCTCTTATCATTACCGGGCCCACTGTACCTTATATTCTGTCCATATATGCCGATAAAGGCTGGCGTATAAGCTGGTTTATCTTTGGCGGGCTAACTTTGTTACTTGCTATTGCTGGATTCTTCGTTTTACGGAATCATCCTTCCGAGAAAGGGCTTAAACCTTTAGGGGCAAGTACTGATGTTTCAACTTCAAACCAGCAAACAGAAGGGCTTCGCTGGGGGCTTGTTTATCGTTCGGCTACCGTCTGGCATTTAGGGGTAGTTTATTTTGCTTTCGGTTTTTCGTATATTATTTACATGACTTTTTTTGTTAAAAGCCTGATTGCTGATGCCGAATACAGCCAGTTATCAGCCGGGCATTTATTTATGATCATGGGGTGGTTCAGCTTACTGTGCGGGTTGATCTGGGGAACGGTCTCTGACGTTATCGGGCGCAAGCTAACTCTGATCATCGTATATCTGATCCACGCTTTAGCGTTCAGTTTGTTTGCGTTATGGCATGCGCCAGTCGGCTTTACGATTTCAGCGATACTATTTGGTTTAACTGCATGGAGTATTCCTGCGATTATGGCGGCGACGTGCGGTGACGTGCTTGGATCAAGAATGGCTCCGGCGGCATTGGGATTTATAACGTTTTTCTTCGGTATTGGACAAGCTATTGCTCCAAGCGTCGCTGGTGCGATTGCAGATGCTGTCGGATCATTCGCTCCTGCATTCCTGCTTGCTGGTGGGATGGCATTATTGGGTGCTTTAGGTACTTTGTTGCTCCGTTCGTCATCTTTACGGGAACAGTAAATTATAATAATGGTCTAATCTCAATTGAGCCAAAGTCTACACGGGCATACTGGGCAAAGAAGAAAAGTTTATCTCCGTCCATTTTGGAAACTCGACTCACAAAAGTTCGGCGATTGTCAATACATACGTCAATAATATTATCTTTCGCAATAATACTCAAATCAAAGGGCTGATCGAGTCCGTCAACAACGTATATGGAAGAAAATTTGTTTTCATCCGTATGGTTGCTGTCAGGTTTGCGCAGTTCCACTTTCTGGCGATAGGGTTCAAATCGTAGCTCATGCCCATCCCGATAGTTGCCGATACCTCTCAGGCATACACCAAAATAAAAGGAACCAGGGTCGGGATTTATGCGAAGCTTGATATGAGCATTTTGAGGAACTTCTAGTAATGCCGCCGCCTCAAAACTATCAACTGCATTAATCTTAATGCTGGAACCATCTCCAAAAACCCCTTCGGTAAGGGCTTCAAATTGTAACCTCAACGAGTTTTCGCTTGGAGGGATCAACTCGTCCGGAAATCTGGTGCCAAGTGCCCCATCCTCGAACTGAACAATCTCACGAAAAACGACACATCCTCCATAACCGTTATCAGGCAGAAAAGCGACTCCGATTCTCCGTCCGTCT
>Ga0315274_10008817_pt1 | contig 14604 bp, 16 predicted proteins | sample YL17G02_20_MG_FD_203700 | JGI IMG/M metagenome (GOLD analysis project Ga0315274, IMG submission 203700) | Sediment microbial communities from Yellowstone Lake, YNP, Wyoming, USA - YL17G02_20 | ecosystem: Environmental > Aquatic > Freshwater > Lake > Sediment | place: USA: Wyoming | collected... | reverse complement strand
CCCCGGCACCTCTTCCGACCCGCGCCCACGCAGATGGCGTACCTGAAGCTCTGCCATAAGGCGTGCTCCTACCACGACCCCAAGGTCTATCCCCTTGTCGTGATCAGCGACATCCTGGGCGGCGGCGTCACCTCGCGGCTGTTCTCGCGCCTGCGCGAACGCGACGGCCTGGTCTACGACATCGGGTCGACCACGACGCTGTTCTCGGATTGCGGGTGGGTGGACGTCTCGACGACGACGAGCCGCCGCAAGGTGGTGGCGACCATCGCGGCGGCGCTGGAGGAGATCGAACGCCTGGCCGATACGGGCCTCGACGAGGACGAGCTCCAGATCATCAAGGAGCGCGTGGCCTGCAACATGGAGATCCTCGAGGACAGCCCGTCCGAGGTGGCCGAGTGGCTGGGCGTCCGCGAGATCCTGCTTGCGCCGGAGAAGCTGGGCAGCCCGGCCGAGGAGGCGGAGCGGCTCAAACAGGTCACGGCCGAGGAGATCCGAGCCGTGGCCCAGGAGGTCTTTCAGCCCGCGCGCCGCAGCCTCGTGGTCGTCGGGCCCTGCTCGTGGCTCCAGCGGCGGCGCATCCGAGGGGTTCTGGCACGCTGAGGACCGAAAGGTGCTCTGGGAACGGGTGAAGATCTTCCTCGCACAATGGGTCGGCACGTGGCTCACCAACACGGTCGCCCGCTCGCTTCGCATCCGCATCGTCAACGATGAGGGCCTGGAGGAGCTGGAGAAGCGCCACGGAGCCATCTGCTTCTGCGGGTGGCACAACAAGCTCCTCGTGCCGCTCCACCACCACCGCTTCGTCAAGGGCTATGCCCTCGCCAGCGAGCACACCGACGGGGAGCTTGTTGGACGGGTGCTCCAGAACTGGGGGTATACCCTGATCCGCGGCTCGACGACCCACGGGGCCGTCCGGGCACTCATCCAGGTAGTGCGAGCGGTGCGCGCGGGGCATAGCATCGGCATCACCCCCGACGGCCCCCGGGGGCCGCGCTACGTCGTCCAGCCCGGCGTCGTCCTGCTGGCGCAGAAGGCCCAATGCCCGCTGGTTCCCCTCGGCTTCGCCTCCTCGTGGTACGTGGAGTTCAACTCCTGGGATCGATTCCAATTCCCGCTCCCTTGCGCCCGTGCGGAGATCCGCTACGGCGAGCCGATCCTCGTGCCCGCTGAGGTCGCTGAGGACGAGATCGAGGTCTGGCGCAAGCGGGTCGAGGATGGCCTGATGAGGGTCACGCGCGAGGCCGAAGCGTCGGTGGGCCTCCCGCCAGAGGACGCCCGCCAGGAGGCGCCCGCGCGCACAAGCGCGGCTGCGGTCTCGCCCTGATCGGCCACCCGGCTGCGTCCGGCCGTGTAGGGGCGAATCTCGTATTCGCCCCTCCCTGGGCGAACACAAGGTTCGCCCCTACCTTGCAAGGGGCTTTTTGTTGGAGCCGTCGAGACAGGAGGGAGGCAATGCACCGTCTCATGGGTCTGGTCGGGCTGGCGGTGTTGCTGGGCACCGCCGTGGCGCTCTCGAAGAACCGGCGCCGTTTCCCGGTTCGCGCGGTGCTGGCTCCGGAGCGTCGCCAGGATCTGTCGCGGCTGAGCCTGCGCGCGCTGATCGGCGGCAGGCTGGCTACGTTCATGACCGCCACGATTGCCGGGATGCTGGTTTAGAGCGTTGATGGAGCAGGTCGAGGATCTCGTCGGCGGCGCGGGCTGAGGCGCCGGGCTGGCCGAGGCGCGGGCGCACGTTGGCCGCGAGGTCATCGGCCATCTCGGCCAAACCACTCCGAGCCAGAGCAATCGCTCGCCGAGCCAGGTTGTCAGGGGTGCACTGCCTCTGAAGAAGCTCCGGGACGACCTCGCGGCCGGCGATGAGGTTGGGGAGGGAGCAGAAGCGGACGCCACGAACGAGCAGCCGTCCGAGCAGCCAGGTAAGCCGTGAGAGCTTATAGACGACGATCATCGGGGTGCCGATGATGCCGGCCTCGAGTGTGGCTGTGCCCGAAGCCACGATGACCAGGTCGGCGGCAGCCATGACCGGGTAGGTCCGGCCGGGTCGGATGTGAAGGGGAACGGACGTGAGCTTCTGCCAGCTCTCATACTCCTCCGGCGGCACCGATGGGGCAGGGGGGATGGCGACGGTGACTCCGCCCAGCTCGCGGTCGATCCTCTCGGCGGCGGCGAGCAGGGTGGGAAGCAGAACGCCGATCTCGCGCTTGCGGCTGCCGGGGAGCAGGCCCAGGATGAACCGGCCGGTCGGCAGGCCGGCCTCCTCGGCGAATCGGCGGTCGTGGCGATAGCCCGCGAGGATGTCCAGGAGCGGGTGGCCGACGAATCTCGCCTCGACGCGGTGGCGGGCATAAAAGGCCGGCTCGAACGGCAAGATCACCAGCAGGCGGTCCACGCGGCGGGCGATCTTGCGGACCCGTCCCTGTCTCCACGCCCAGATCTGGGGGCTGATGTAGTAGATGACGGGGATGCCGCGCCTGTGGGCGTGCCGCGCGAAGCCGAGGTTGAACACCGGGTAGTCGAGGAGCACGGCCGCGTCGGGCCGCCGCCGGTCGAGCTGCGCAATCATGTCGAGATACGCGCCTCGGACGGCACTCAGGCTGGCGACGACCTCCGACACGCCGACCGCCGCGTGAGGGGTGACGTCATGGGCCACCTCGACGCCGGCCTCGCGCATGCGGTGGCTGCCGAGGCCGAAGAGCGTGATGTCGGGCTCCCGCTCGCGGAGGGCGCGGGCAAGACTGGCGCCGTGGAGGTCGCCGGAGCTCTCGCCAGCGATGATGAGGATCGAGTGGCTCATTCGGATGCCCGTTCGCGGCGCGAGGTCCGCTCGATGCCGTCCAGGATACGGAGCGCGAGCTCGAGGGCGCGGCGGGCCTCGCGGCCGGAGCAGGGGGGCGGAGAGCCATCGGCGACACAGCGCAGAAAGGCCAGCAACTCCTGCTCCAAAGCGTCCTGGGCCTTCACGGGGAGCTCCTCGGCCGCGATGAGCTTCTCGAAGACGAAGCTCCTGGGATCCTGCAACGTCGTGGGATCGATCCTGGCCGGGTCAATGGCGCCGGGGCGCTTGCGATAGACCAGGGCGCGTTTCTCGCCGTAGTCCACGGAGATATAGGCGTCGGGCTGGATGACGCGGAGCTTTCGGACGGCGCGTGCCGCCACGCGGCTGGCCGTGAGGTTGGCCACGCAGCCGCTGGCAAAGACCAGGCGCGCGTTGGCGAAGTCCTCGTGGCGAGAGAGCGCGGGAATGCCAACCGCTTCGACCGAGATGACGGGCGATGGCACGAGGTCGAGCAGGATGTCGAGGTCGTGGATCATCAGGTCGAGCACGACGCCGATGTCGAGCGAGCGGAAGGTGAAGTGGCCGATGCGGTCGCAGTCGATGTAGAGCGGCCTGGTCACGTAGCGTCTTGCGGCGATGAAGGCGGGGTTGAGCCGTTCCACGTGGCCCACCTGGATGGGGACGCCGCGCCGCTCGGCAAGGGCGAGCAGCTCGTCCGCCTCGTCGAGGGAGCGGGTGAGCGGCTTCTCGATCAGGACGGCTCGCCCGCGCTCGATGAAGTCTCTGGCAATCGTGAAGTGGGATTCGGTGGGGACGGCGATGCTGGCAGCGTCCACCTGGCCAATGAGCTGGCGATAGTCGGTGGTGGCGGTCACCTGGTACGTGGCGGCGACGCGGCTGGCGCGCTCTGGAATGATGTCGGCGACCCCGACGAGCGTGGCCTGCGGCATCGAGGCGTAGAGGCGCGCGTGGTGGCGTCCGAGATGGCCTGCGCCGACGACTGCGACACGAACCGGGTTGGGCATGGGTCTCCTGGGTGCCGTGCGGGCCTCAGCCGTACCTCGCGAAGGCCACGATCTGGAGGGCGCGCTACGAGCTGGCCTCCGGCTTGTGGCGCAGGGCTTCGCGGGCTCTGCCCTGGCGTCCGGCGAACATCTTGCGGAGGAATTCGATGAGGTAACGGACGTGCTCGGTCACGCCTTCGGTGTGGGAGGCGAGCTGTTCGATGGCTTGCGCAGCGGTCAGGTGGGAGCGGTAGACGAGGCGCTGGGCACACTTGAGCGCGTCGATGGCTTCGGGAGGGAAGCCGCGGCGCTTGAGGCCGATCGTGTTGACGCCGCGGACCTTCGCCGGATTGCCCTCCGTGATCAGGTACGGCGGGCAGTCGTGGACGATGCGGGATGCGCCGCCAATGAAGGCGTGGGTGCCAATGGTCACAAACTGATGGAGGCCCGCCATGCCGCCGAACCAGACCTTGTCCTCGATCTTGCAGTGGCCGCTGAAGCCGACGCTATTGGCCATGACGATGTCGTTGCCGACCTCGCAGTCGTGGCCCACGTGGCAGTAGGCCATGACGAAATTGCGGCTTCCGAAGCGAGTCACCCAGTCCTGCTTGGTCGAGCCGGCGTTGATGGTGACGTACTCGCGGAGGACATTGTCGTCGCCGATGATGACGCGGGTGGGCTCCCCGCGGTAGCCAAGGTCCTGGGGCCCTGTGCCGATCACGGCGTAGGGGCCAATGGCGTTCCGAGCGCCAATCGTCGTGTGGCCTGCAATAATGGAGCCGGTCTTGATGATGGTGCCCGGCCCGAGGGTGACGTGCCCCTCGACCGTAGCGTAGGGGCCAACTACCACGTCGTCGGCGAGCTGGGCATCGGGGCTGACGATCGCAGTTGGATGAATCTGGGGGGCCATGGGGACCTCAATCTTCAGGCGAAAGCTCGATCAGGGCGGGGCGAAGCTGCTCGACGAGCTTGAGATTCTGCGCGTGCCCGCTGCGAACCGCGACCACTCGGAGGGCCAGGCCGCCGCCGAGGAGCCGCAAGTCCCCCAGGAGGTCGACCACCTTGTGGCGGGCGAACTCGTCCGGAAAGCGGAGCTTGCCGTAGACGAGGCTGCCGTCGTCGCGAAGGACCAGGGTGTTCTCCGGGGACGCGCCGCGGCCGAGGCCACTGGCGATCAGGGCCGGTGCTTCCCTCTGAAAGACGAACGTCCGCGCGGGCGCGAGGTCCTCAGGGAACCGCTCCGGGGTCACCTGGATATCGAGATCCTGGCGCGGGATGGGAAGCCCCGGGTATTCCAGAGTGTACGAGATGCTGATGCCCTGGGCTGCCGGCCGTGCCTCCATGGCGCTCGTCTCGTCGCGGATCGTGATCGCCTCGCGGATCGTGCGTCGGACGCGGGGGCGATCCTGCTCGGCCGCTCCCGCGTCGCGGAGCATCTGTGCGAAGATGCGGGCGCTGCCGTCGCAGGCGGGGAACTCCTGGCCCTTCAGCTCGACGAGGAGGTTGTCGATCTCGAGGCCGCAGGCCGCGGCCAGGAGGTGCTCCGTCATCTGGACCTCGGCATCGCCGCGGCGCAGGACCGTGCGCCGGAGCTTGGGCACCACGTAGTCGGGGCTGGCAGGGATGGAGGGCGCGCCCGGCAGATCGGCGCGCACGAACACCACCCCGGTGTCCGGGGGCGCCGGGCACAGACGGAGGGTGACCTGGCGCCCGAGATTGACCCCGACGCCAGTGAATTCAACGGGCTTCTGGATGGTCTTCTGCGGTTGCCTCAAGCTGTTTGACCTTCTTCTGGAGCTCGTTCAGCGCCTTCTCGAGCTGCCGTACCTGCTTGACCAGCTCAGGCAGATGCTGATGGGCGACCAGGCAGCGGCGCTCCTTGCCGATCTCCTGGGCCGGCGAGCCCAGCACGACCCCGCCTGCCGCGACATCCCGGTGCACGCCGGCCTGCGCGCCCACGGTCACGCCGTCCCCCACATCAATGTGGCCGACGACGCCTGCCTGAGCGGCGACGGTGACGTGGTGGCCGAGCGCGGCGCTGCCGGCGATCCCGGATTGCGCGATGAGCAGGCAGTGGTCGCCGACCACCACATTGTGCGCGACCATCACCAGATTGTCAATCTTGGTGCCCGAGCCGATCACGGTGCGGCCGTAGCGGGCACGGTCCACGGTCGAGTTGGCGCCCACCTCCACGTCATCACCGATCTCCACGATCCCACGCTGCGGGATCTTGTGATGAACCCCATCCCTGGTTTCGTAGCCATAGCCATCAGCGCCAATGACGACGCCGCTGTGGAGGACCACTCGATTCCCGACAACGCATCGGTCGAGGACGGCGACGTGGGGGTGGAGGAGGCAGTGGGAGCCGATGCGCGCGTCGCGGCCGATGAGGACGAAGGGCCGAAGGACCGTGTGAGGGCCGACCACGGCGCCCGCCTCGACGACGCAGTACGCCTGCACGGTGGCGTCGGGGCTGATCGTCGCGTCGGGCGCCACGGCCGCGGTCCGGTGCACGCCCGGCTCGGGCGCTGGCCCGGCAGGGCAGAGAAGGCCGGCGATCTGCTCGAATGCCTGGCCGGGGTCTTCGGCGATCAGGAGGGGGAGATCCGTCCGTGACGGGTCGAAGCCCGGCCCGACGACGAGCGCCGACGCCGCCGTGCCGCGGACGCGGTCGGAATAGCGCGGGTCAGCCACCATAGCGATCTCGCCGAGGCGCGCGTTGCGGATCCCCGCCACGCCGCTGATGGGGGTCTCACGGTCTCCGCGGACGGCCGCGTGCGTGAGCTCTGCGAGCTGTCCGAGTGGGACGGCCAAGAGGGACTCCTCAGGCTTCGTTCACTTCGTGGGGGTTGCCGTTTTGGGCTTGGGGGTCCCGGGTTTCTCCTTCTCGGTCTTCGGGGCCTTCGGCTGTTGCTTCTCTCGCTCGGCTTTTGTGGCTTGGTGTCTGTCGTTGAGTCGCTTGACAATGGTGCTGGTGAAATCGAAGGCCGGATTGTGGAAGAGGACCACCTGCGACTCGATGCGGCGGTTGAGCTCCATGTAGCGGGTGCGGGGGCGGAGCTGGGGGTCCATTTCGGCGACATCGGCATCGCGGGTCCGCAGGACGATGTCGTAGCCCGCCTCGCGAGCGCAGGCTTCGACCTCGTCGCGGATCTTCTTGTAGATGCTGAGGGTGAAGTCGTAGAGCTTGCTGTAGATGTCATCTTCGTTGGCGTCGAAGTAGCTGCGGAACTCGCGGATCGCCTCTTCGAGGAGCTTGGCGTTGTTCTTGGCCTCCTCGCTGTCGGGGCGCAGGAGCTTGCCCTTCTCCTCGAGGCTCTTGCAGCGTTCGCGGAGGTCGCGGAGCTTGCCGGCGCGCTTCTCCTCCAGTTGGCGGAGGTCGGCGTTCATATCCACCTTCTCGTCGAGCTCGTCGAAGACCCGAACGATGTTGACGGCGCCGACCTTGAGCGGCCGCGGCGGCTCATTCCCAGCGGCGAACGCCATCCAGGGGAGAAGCGTGAGGATGAGCAACAGAAGTGCCACGGTTGGCTCGTCCAACCGTGGCCACGGCTGGGCAAGCCAGCCGCGGTACTCTTTGTGCATGGATGCGGGCTCCTTCGTGGAAGTGCCACGGTTGGCTCGTCCAACCGTGGCCACGGCTGGGCAAGCCAGCCGTGGCACTCTTCAGCGATTGATGCTCAGAGAGAAGTAGAGGAATTCGGTGTCGTCACTGCCCTGCTTGATGACTGGAATGGAGAAGTCCACGCTGATCGGCGCCTGGGAGAGCTTGGGGATATGGAGGCGCACCCCAAAGCCGACGGACAAGCGAGGCGCGGTGAAGAGCGAGAAGTCCCTGGTCACGGTGCCGGTATCGGTGAAGAGGACGCCGTAGAGGGTGCGGGCGGCGATGGGGAATCGGTACTCGGCGCTGAAGAGGGCGCGGTACTTGCCGCCAATCGGCTCGTCGTTGTCGTGGGGACCGGCTCCGCGATAGGCGAAGCCGCGAAGGTTGGCGCCGCCGGCGTAGAGGCGCTCGTAGATCGGGAAGTCCCCCAGCAGGTAGTCGATGCGGCCTCGCAGCGAGAGCACGCGCTCGTAGTCCTTGGGGTGTTTGCCCAGGGTGAAGAAATGGGTGCGGCCGTAGCCGAGCCCGATGCCGTGGGGCACGATCAGCTCGGCGCCGAGGTCCCACTGGTAGCCTTTGGTGGGAAAGACGGGCCGGTCGGTGCGGTCGCGGCGCCAGGTGACGCCCGTGCCCAAGACGGGGTGAGAGCCCTTCTCGTCCTTGGCGTCGTCGGGCGCGTCGTCCTCGACGCTCGAGACGCTCACCGACTCCAGGCGGGCGTGGAGGATGAGGTCGGTGTCGGGGTCGCCGTGGTATTTGCGGACGCCGCGCGTGATGCGGAGGCCGGTGCGGGTCTCGTCCCAGGTGTCCTGGTCGCGGGTGCGGTGGTAGAGGCTCCAGCCGAAGCTCTCGTTGCGGCCCTTCCAGTAGGGGTTCTCGTAGGCGATGGCGTAGTTGCTGTAGACCGTGCCGGGCATCAGGGAGATGCGGAAGGTCTGGCCCGCGCCGACGAAGGCGTTGCCGCTCCAGAAGTCGCTCCAGCTCTTCGGCCAGTCGCGCCAGTCGAAGTTGCGCTGGGCGAGCTCGATGGTGCCCACGATGGCATCGGTGGAGGAGAAGCCAACGCCGAAGCGGAATGTGCCGGTCTGGCTCTCCGTGACGTCGACGAGAAGGTCCCGCTCTCCCGGGGCGGGGGGATCCGCCGGGATGAGCTTCATGACGACGTTGTCGAAGTACTGGAGGCGGTCGAGGGCGCGCTGGCTGCGTTCGAGCTTCCGCACGTCGTAGACCATCCCCGGCTCGAGCTCCATCTCGCGGAGGATCACCTCGCGGCGGGTGCGCGGGTGGCCGCGGGTGCGGACCGTGTTGATGGCGACCCGTTCCCCTTCCTCGATCTCGAAGGCGACGTCGTAGCCATCGCCTGCTGCGTTGAGTTGGCGCGTGGGGCTGACGCTCACGTACGGATAGCCGGTCTCGTGATAGAGGCGCTCGACGTCCTGCCGGCACTCGATGAGTTTCTGATCGGAGTAAGTGCCATCCACCTTGAGCGGGACACGGGCGATAACGGTGTCCTTCGTGATGGCCTTGTTGCCCTTGGTGTCGATGGACGCGACGGGGTATTGCTGGCCCTCGTCAATGTAGATGGTGACGTCGACCTTGTTGCCCTGCGGGCCTTTGAACACGCGACGCTCGGTGACCCTGGCGTTGGGGAAGCCCCGGAAGCGGTAGTAGTCCTGGAGCGCGAGGATGTCCTCCTCGAAGACGGCGTCGCAGTAGCGGCGGCTCGTGAACAGGGTGTCGCGCTTGGTGGTCATGTGCTCCTTGAGCTGGCCGTCGGGGATGGCGTGGTTGCCCACGAATCGGAGCCACTTGACCTGGTACTTCGGCCCGAGGTCCACCTGGAACGTGACGTCGATCTGGATGGTGCCTGGGATGGGCGTGGTCTCCGAGATGACGGTGACGGCTCGGTAGCCTTGCTTCTGGCAGAAGGCGCGGATGCGCTCCTTGTCGCCCCGGAAGCGTTGGTCTTCGGGGAGCCTGAGGATCGCTGGGGGCAGGGCATCGCTGGGACGCGTGACGATATGATCCGGCTCCGTCTCTTGTCTCATCTTCTCGCCCCAGTCCCGTCCTGCCCCCTTGATGTCGACGTTCCGTACGCGAAGGGCCTCGGAGATCTCGAAGACGATGCGCACGCCGGTGGGGACGGGCTCGACCTGAGAGGTTGCGAGGTGGCCGGCTCGGAGGAGGCGCGCCAGGTCGTCATTGAGCTTGGCATTGTCGAGCGGCTGGCCCTCCTTGGTCTGGAGGATGTCCTTGATGGCTGCGGGGTCGCCGCGATAGCCGCGCACGACGATCTCGCGGACGACCGGCTCCTCGGCGGCGGCAGCCGCTGGGGGCAGATGGCACAGCAGGGAGAGCGCCGGGAGGATGGCTGCGAGGGTCCCGCGGCGACGCAGCTCGTTCATGCGATGGCCTCGACCGGTGACTAGAAGGGCACTGACTCCTGCCGTGCCAGCTCCTCGAACCGCAGGTATTGGCGCAGGAAGGTGACCGTGACGATGCCGGTGGGCCCATTGCGCTGCTTGGCGACAATGAGGTCGGCCTCGCCCGGGCGCGCTCCCGGGTTGTAGTGCTCCTCGCGATAGAGCAGGAGGATGAGGTCGGCATCCTGCTCCAGGGAGCCGGATTCGCGAAGGTCCGACATGCGGGGAATGTGGCCTTCGCGCGCCTCCGTGGCGCGGCTGAGCTGGGAGAGCGCGACGACGGGGACGTTGAGCTCGCGGGCGAGGGCCTTCAGGCCGCGCGAGATGATGCTGATCTCCTGCTGCCGGCTCTCGGCGGTGCGTTCCTCCATGAGCTGGAGGTAGTCGATGACGACCATGGCCAGCGACGGCACCTTCATGGCGAGGCGCCGCGCGCGGGTGCGGAGCTCCCGCAGCGAGAGGCCGGGCGTGTCGTCGATGTAGATCGGCGCCTCGTACAGGTCGCCGGCTTTCATCGTCAGAGCGCTGATCTCTTCCTTCGAGAGCAGGCCGCGGCGCAGCCGATGAGCATCCACTCGGGCATAGCCACACAGGATGTTGCGGGCGATGACGGGCTTCGACGTCTCGAGGGAGAAGACCAGGACGGGCTTCGCCTCGTCCTTGTTCGGCCGGTGCCAGCCGCCCATCGCGATGCGGCCGGCAATGTTGAGGGCGAGGGTGGTTTTCCCCATCGAGGGGCGGCCCGCGACGATGATGACCTCCGAGGGCTGGAGGCCACAGGTGAGGTCGTCGAGGTCGTGGAAGCCGGTGCGCAGGCCCGTGATGCGGTTGGAGCCGATGTTCTCGATATCGGCGAAGATCTGCTGAAGGATGTCGTGGACGGGGGCGGCCTCGAGGAAGCGGTCGCCCTGGCTCAGCTTGAAGACCTCCTCCTGCGCTCTGTCCAGGAGCTCCTCGACCTCGACGGATGGGTCGTAGGAGCTGCGCATGACTTCGGTGCAGGCGTGGATAAGGCGCCGGCGCATGGACGCCTGGCGGACGATGTTGGCGTAGTATTCCGCGTTGGCGGCGGAGGGGACTTTCTCGAGGATCGACACGAGATAGGCGGTTCCGCCGACGCGTTCGAGGTCTTCGCTGCGGCGGAGCGCCTCGGCAAGAAGCACGAGGTCCACGGGCTTCTGCTCGTCGAAGAGCTCGAGCATGGCCTCGTAGACGATCTGATGGTCAGGGGAGTAGAAGTCCTCCTTGCGGAGGAACTGGGCGATGTCGGCAATGATCTGGTTGTCGAGGAGCATGGAGCCGAGGACGGCAGTCTCGGCGTCGAGGTTCTGCGGCGGGACGCGCTCAATCGCGGTGGCGGCGGCGGGCTCGGCCATGGCCATCTAGTCTGCAACCACCCAGATGCGGGTCGCGGAAACGACGTCGGGGGCGAGCTGGATCTCGATGGCGTAGACGCCGGTCTCCTTGATGGGGTGTTCGAGGCGGACGGCGTCCTCGGGGATATCGAAGCCCTCTTTCTTGAGGGCTTCGGCGATCTGCGATGCTCCGACGGACCCAAACAGGGTCCCTGTCTCGGTGGCCTGGGCGGCGATGGTGCTGGAGACGGTCTCCAGGCGCTTGCCGAGATCGACGAGGGCCTGGTGGCGCCTGGCGGCCTCGCGCTCGGCTCGGCGCTTGTCGAGCTCGATCCGCATCAGGTTCTCTTGGGTGACCGGCGCGGCGAGCTTGCGGGGCAACAGGTAGTTGCGCGCGAAGCCGTCGGCGACGTTCACGATCTCGCCGGCCTTGCCGAGCTTCTCAACATCCTGGCGGAGGAGTATCTCCATCGGGGGGTGCTCCGAGAGGAAGAACAGCCAGAGAACTCATCGTCCCACGTAGGGCAGGAGGGCGAGGAAGCGGGCGCGCTTGATGGCCGTGCGGGCCAGGCGCTGGCACCGGGCGCAGTTGCCGCTCCGCTTCCGCGAGAAGAGCTTGCCCTGGCTGGTGACCAGCTTCTGAAGCACGGAAATGTCCTTATAGTCGATCTCCGTGATCCCTTCGCGGCAGAAGCGGCACCGGGACTTCTCGCGTGGGCGACGGTATTTGCGTTTGGACATGAGCGGCTAGGCTCCTTGTCAGAAGGGGACGTCGTCGAAGGGCTCGGCCTCCTCGGCCTGCGGGGGGGCCTGGCGCTGGGGGGGCGGTGCCGCCTCGCCACGGGGCGGCGCGGCGGGCGGCGCTGGCTCGCCGGGGGGCGGCGCTGGCTCGCCGGGGGGCGGCGCGGCGGCGCGCGTCTGGCCGCGGGGCGTAACGAACTGGAAAGCCTCCAGGACGACGCGGAGCTTCGAGCGCCGCTGGCCGTCGTCGCCCGTCCACTCGTCGAGGGAGAGGCGCCCGTCGAGGAGGATGCTGCTGCCCTTGGAGAAATACTCGTTGATGAGCTCCGCCTGGCGGCCCCAGGCGGTGACGTCGACGAACGTCGTGCTGTCGCGGCGTTCGCCCTCGGGGGTTCGGCTGCGGCGGTTGATGGCGATCCGAAAGTCGGCCACCGCTTGACCGCTCGGGGTGTAACGGAGCTCCGGGTCGCGCGTGAGGTTCCCCATCAAGATGACCTTGTTGTAGGACGGCATGGGATGTCCTCGCTATGCCTCGTCGGGGACGGTGTCCTTGTCGGCTTTCCCTTCGGAGCTCCCCTGGGCCTGCGGCGCTTGGGCGGGGGCAGCGGGGGCTTGTTCCGGCGCGGGCCGCTGGGCTTTCAACTGTTCCCACGCCTTCGACGGGTCGCCGCCTTCCTCGGGGGTGAGCTTGAGGATGCCGGCCTTGTGGAGCTTCTCGCTGGGAGTGTCGCGCGCGATCAGGACGCGGAGAACGGTGTCGTTGAGCTGGCAGTCGCGCTCGATGCTGACGATGGCATCGGCGGGCGCGGTGAACCGCACCAGGAGATAGACGCCGCGCGAGTGGCCGTGAATCGGGTAGGCCAGTCTCCGCTCGTCCCATTTCTCCAGGGTGAAGACCTGGGCTCGGTTCTTCTCCAGAATGCCGCGGACCTCGTGGGCGACGGCCTGGGGGTTCTCGCTGCACCGCGAGTCGTCGAGCACGAACATGCCTTCGTAGATTCTCAAAAGGACGCTCTCCTAACGGTTGAACGCGTTCATGGCTGCCTCGATTCCCTGGCCGACCCAGACGCACGCGGCCTGGGCAGCATCCGCCAGGGCGCCCTCGATGACGGCATCCTCTTCAGGGCCAAAGCGCCCGAGGACGTGGCCGACGGGGTCCTCGCTGCCGCCGCGTCCGATCCCGATGCGAAGGCGGGCGAACTCCTCGGTCCCGAGGCGGTCCGCCACGGATTGGAGCCCGTTGTGGCCGCCGCTGGCCCCGCGACGGCGAAGCCGCAGCTTGCCCAGCTCCATGTTGATGTCGTCGCAGATGACCAGCAGGTCCTCCGCCGGACACCGGTACCATCGGAGCAAAGGGGCGACACAGGTCCCCGCAAGGTTCACGTAGGTCTGCGGCTTCACCAGCAGCACACGGGCCGAGCCAATGAAGCCTTCGCCCACGTGGCCGTCGAAGCGTCGCTTGTCGGTCGCGATCCCGTGCTCTGCGGCGAGGCGATCGACGACCCGCATTCCGAGGTTATGCCGCGTGGCCTCGTAGCGCTTGCCCGGGTTGCCGATGCCGACGACAAGCTTCATCCGCAGCGATCACCCCTCGTTCTCTTCTTCCTCCTCGGCCTCGCGGCGGGCGCTGAGCACCTCGGGCTCCGCCGGCGCCGCGGCCTCTTCGACCGGCGCCGCCTCCTTGGCCTCTATCGGCTGGTGGACCGTGACCACCGGGGTCTCAGGGTCTTGGACAAACTCCACGCCCGGCGGCGGCGGCAGGTCGCGAATGTGGATGATCTGCCCGACGTCGAGGGCCGCGATCTCCACCCGGATCCGCTCCGGGATGTCTCCAGGCAGGCACCTCACCATGATGTCCTGCACCAGGTGGTCGAGAACCCCGCCCGAGGAGGCGCCCTTGGCCAGGCCGTGAAGCTCCACGGGCACTGTCACGGTCACCGTCTCGTCCATGGCCACGCGGGCCAGGTCCACGTGCAGGAGATGATCGCCCAGCGAGTCGTACTGGAGGTCCTTCAGCAGCGCAGTCTCCACGGCGCCCTCGACCTCGATGCCCACCATGCGGGTCCTGGCGCCCACGAGGCGCTCGAGGTCCTTGAGCGGGAGGGTCAGATGAACGGGGTCCATGCCGTGGCCATAGAGCACCGCAGGCAAGAGGCCCTGGACGCGGAGTCGGCGAGCCGCCCGGCTGCCTACGTTCTGTCGCTTCTCCGCGCGAATCGTCGCGGTTGCCATATCGAGCTCCCAAGACTCCCTATGTGAACAACGAGCTGACCGATTGGTTGAGGTGGATCCGCTTCATCGCCTCGCCCAACATGCTGGCCACGGAGACCACCCGGATGGGGAGGCTCTGAGCCGGCTCCTGGAGCGGAATCGTGTCGGTCACCGTAATCTGCTCGATCGGCGCGGCTCCCAGGTGCTGCACCGCCGCGCCGCACAAGACGGCATGGGTTGCCGCGACGTGGACCGACCTCGCGCCGCGGGCGCGGAGCAGTTGCGCGGCCTGGCACACCGACCCGGCGGTCGCGATGATGTCGTCCACGATCAGCACGTTCTTCCCGTTCACGTCGCCGATCAGGAAGCCTGACTCCGTGTGCTCGGGCGTGACGCGCCGCTTGTCGACCACCGCCAGCTCGGCCGAAAGCCGCTGCGCAAAAGCCCGGGCGAGCTTGATGGACCCCACGTCGGGGCTCACGAGCAC
>Ga0315274_10008816_pt1 | contig 14604 bp, 21 predicted proteins | sample YL17G02_20_MG_FD_203700 | JGI IMG/M metagenome (GOLD analysis project Ga0315274, IMG submission 203700) | Sediment microbial communities from Yellowstone Lake, YNP, Wyoming, USA - YL17G02_20 | ecosystem: Environmental > Aquatic > Freshwater > Lake > Sediment | place: USA: Wyoming | collected... | reverse complement strand
TTCTAATTGTAACAAACATACATGAGGCAGGATACGAAACAAGTCCTGACCTGTCGTATGTGATACTATGGCGCGAATGCATAGCAGAAAGAAAGGAAAATCTGGTTCGAAGCATCCAGTGGCAGAGATTAGCCCTAGCTGGCTCCAGTACTCGAAAGAGGAAGTTGTCGAACTAGTCTTGCAGATGGCCAAGGAAGGAAAAAATTCTAGCAAAATAGGCCTGATATTACGCGACCAGCACGGCATACCGAGCGTAAAAGCAGTCGTAGGAAAGACAATCACTGAAATACTTGATGAAAACAAGATGCTGCCGAAATATCCAGAAGACCTAATGAACCTTATGAGGAAGGCGGTACGACTCCATAAACACGTGGCTATAAACAAGCAAGACAAGCACAACACAAGGGCGATGAAGCTTATTGAGTCAAAGATAAAGAGGCTGGTGTCCTATTACAAGAAGAGCGGCAGGCTAGCAGATAAATGGTACTACACGCCGGAAGAGGCCGCGCTTTTAGTCAAAGAGTGAGTCTATGGTGCAGGTAAAGAAGAGAAAAACAGCGGATGCATGGAAGAAGAAGGAATGGTACTCAATCTACTCGCCAAAGGAGTTTGAGGAAAGGGAGATAGGAACGACTCCGGGAAACGAGCCGGATAAGCTGCTGAACAGGGTCTTAGAGGTGCCGCTGCGAGAGGTCACCGGCAATATATCCCATCAGTTCATCAAGATGTGGTTCCGCGTGATTGATGTTAAGGGAAAGAACGCTTATACTGCCTTTGACGGATTCGAGCTGGTCCGAGAGTATCTGAGAAGGAATGTCAGAAGAAGGAGGAGCATGATAAGGGTCGTGAGGCAGATAGAGACGAAAGACAACAGGAAGCTCGTTATTACCGTTTATACGTTCACAGCCAGGAAGATCGAAACATCGCGAAAGAACATGCTCAGAAAGTCGATGACGGACACGATAGACCGGATAGCTAAAGACAATGCATTCGACACTCTCGTCCAGAAGATGATCTTCGGCACGATGGCATCTGAGATTTTCAAGGAAGCGAAAGGAATCGCTCAGATAAAGAGGGTAGAGATATCTAAATGCCAGCTCGTTAGTGAGAAGTGATGGACTACATATATCTGTTCCCGATCGCTTTGGCGCTTCTTGCACTGTCAGCGAGGTCTCTGGACTTCAAGGGCGCTCTAACCGCCATGATAATGGGCCTTGCTGTCCTCGGATCACAGGACTTATACTGGCTCTCGCTGCTTCTTGTTTTCTTCGTTGTCGGGACTATGGCCACTAGGGTCAAGGCCGAATACAAAAAGCAGTACGGCCTCTACCAGAAAATCAGGAGCACGGAGAATGTGATATGCAACGGCGGCATGGCTCTTCTCATGGCATTACTTGGCAATTTCTACGGTTTTGCCGGCGCTCTATCGACGGCTACAGCAGACACGCTGTCGTCAGAACTAGGCATCCTATCGAAGAAAAAGCCTAGATTGATAACCAGCTTCAAGCGGGTCAAGACCGGCACTGATGGGGCAGTAAGCGCGTTGGGGACTGTCGCAGAGATCGGGGGGGCTCTCTTAATCTGCGTGTTCATTTTCATATTCAATTACTACGGCGCCTTGGCGGGGATAGACCTCTGGAAGGTTCTGACGATAACATTCTTCAGCGGCTTGTTCGGCTGCACCATAGACTCGGTGCTCGGGGCCACTATCGAGAGGAAAGGTATATTCGATAACGCAAAGACTAACTTCGTGGCCACCCTGTCTGGAGCCGCTTTTGCCGTCTTGCTCAGCACGGTCTTGTGATTAGATGGATGTAATAACTTTCGTAATAATCTCTTTTTTGTACATACTTCCAGCGTATATAGCCAATTCTTCCGCTGCGCTCTTTGGCGGGGGCTATCCGTTGGATTTTGGGAAAAAGCTCAAAAAGCACAGGATTTTCGGTGAAGGCAAGACATTCCGCGGCCTGATTCTCGGGGTGCTATTCGGGGCGGTGGCGGGCAATGTGATGGGTTTCCTTTTGGCTGGCACGGTATTCTCTCTGGGTTCGATTGAGTTCTATACTGCCTTAGGGCTCCTGCTGTCTATCGGCGCTATGCTCGGGGACTTGGTGAAGAGCTTTTTCAAGAGGAGAATTGGCTATAAGTCCGGTCAGATGCTCCCCATAATAGACCAGCTAGATTTCATCATAGGGGCGATAGTCCTTGGGAGCCTGGTCTATGTCCCGAGTTTAAAGACAGTGATATTTTTAATAATCATAACGCCTCTAATTCACCTGCTCCTGAACGTAATCGGCTATCTGTTGAAGCTGAAAAAAGTGCCTTGGTAGTGCCGTAGTCTAGTGGCCAAGGATACGGGCCTTTGGAGCCTGTGACGGCAGTTCGAATCTGCCCGGCACTATAAAAAGGATTGCGGGTGGTTAGATGAACTTTAGGGATACCGCGGTTATATTCGCGGCGATTATACTAATCGTGGCAGGTGTTTTATATATGCAGAACAGTGGAGAAAAACAGACTAGAGTACTCTTACAGACGACCATGGGAAACATAACCATAGAGCTATATGACAATATGCCGATAACCGCGGGCAATTTTGAGAAGCTGGTCAGAGCGGGGTATTACGACGGGGTGATATTCCACAGGGTGATGGCCGGATTTATGGTGCAGGGGGGCGACCCTACAGGCACCGGCATGGGCGGGCCCGGCTATACCATACCTGATGAGTTCACAGACAGCAACAACAATTCCCGCGGGACGATAGCAATGGCCAATGCCGGCCCTAACACGGGCGGCAGTCAGTTTTTCATAAATGTGGTCAACAACAGCTTCCTCGACCCCAAACACCCTGTCTTCGGAAAAGTCGTCGTTGGGATGGATGTGGTCGACAGGATAGTCAACACCAAGACCGACCAGAACGATAGGCCGTTGCAGGAAGTGAAGATAATAAAAGCGGTTGTCGTATAGTTCAAATATACCAGACACTAATCGGTGTTTTAATGCACAAAAAGATAAAGTGGCCGAGCCGTGATCTTAACGGCAAGTATATAGGCGAGCGTAAGAAAGTGCATAAATATCCTGATTCTGGCAAGAGGTTTTTGTCGGTCGAGATAGGGGATTTCGCGATTTCGAAGCCAATGAAACTAGTGAAACTAAGAGAGGAACTGAATGAGCGCAAGAAAAGGTTAGACGCAGTATCTGAACTTAAGATGTTCCTCGCGAATGAAAAACTACTGCAAAGAGACCATGAAATCAGAATAAATTATGCCAAAAAAGAGATAGATAGAATAGAAAAGAGCCCCATACACATGAAGGCAAGTCAATTGAGGGGCCTTGAAGAAGATTTAACAAAGATGACTCTAGAACAGTTAGAGAAATCGGTAATCAATTATAAAAAAGAATGCGCCAAGTCTAAACGAGCCATGCTGACAGTGGAGACGATGGACTGGGTACATACCCACGGAAGTAATTTAGCGCGGTCGAATGCAATGCTTATTTTGATAAACAGGGAGATTGCGAAAAGGAAAAAATAGGTGAGATGAATGGCGTTAAAGAATCAGTTAAAACACGTAGCAGGCAAGGATGTCGGAGAAATAATGCTCTACGCCCTCAGCACTTGCCAGTGGTGTAATAAGACCAAGACTCTCCTGAAGAGCTTGAAAATCGAGTATTATTATATCGACGTGAACCTGCTCGATAAGAATGATGAAGAGGAATTGCATGAGCTTTTCAAACAGATGAAGCTCGACATGAATTTCCCGGTCATTGTAGTTAATGATAAGAATACCGTCGTCGGTTATCAAGAAGATGAGATAAGGGGACTGGTACGATGACTGATGATGTTGACGAACTCTGCAAACGACTGGAGATTATTGCAAAAAACAAAAAATGCTACTTGAATCCGGACAAGGAATTTGTCAGGGGCATTGCGCGCGGCCTATTGGTCAACCGGAAGAAATACGGCTACATGTCCTGTCCCTGTCGATTGGCCTCTGGCAACGGGAAGAAGGATTTGGATATAATCTGCCCGTGCGCCTATATGCTCCCGGACGTCAAGGAGTTCGGCATGTGTTATTGCGCTCTTTACGTCTCGAAGGATGTAATGGATGGGAAAATAAAGGTTCACTCTATTCCTGAGAGACGGCCTAATAATAAGAAGAGGCTATCCTGATTCCGCCCTCGAAGAAGTCCATGGCGTATCTTGCTTGCGGGATGTTAGTCGCTATCATCTTCCTGACTGTCAGTGTCTGTACAAGGGCGTCCTCTTTCTGAGCAAACGACAGGTCTAGCACCCCGTCGACCACATATTGTTCTACGTCGAATTGGGTTATGGCTCCCGGCGTGGATGGTTTCTCTGACACGAAAATAGTCGTGCATCCCTTCTCTTTGAGCGCCTTGGATATGTAATAGAGTATTGTCCTAAAGGTCGATCTGTCATTGATGTACTGGCCGATGGGAGTGATGTTGTCGAACACCACCCTCTTGACTTTGACTGAGTCTATGACCTTGGTCAGCTGGAGCACTATGTCCGCGTAGAGCGTTCGGACGTTGAACTTCTCGAAATCGACTGGATCATACCTGCTGAAGACTAGAAGGCCCTGGTCCTGAAGCGCCTTGAAATTCCAGTTGAATGCTTCCTGGTGCCATTGAAAGTCAGTAACATAGTCTTCCGTGCTGATCATGAAGCCCGGCTCTTTGTAGTCTTTTGCCCCGTTGTAGAGGTATTGGACGCCGAGAACGCTCTTGCCGCTGCCTGTGGGGCCCGTGATCAGTATTGTGGACGGGTCTGGAAACCCACCACCGAGCAATTCATCCAAACCAGGTATACCTGTCTTTACTCTGTTCATGCATTAGAATAAGGTTTAGGATTATTTAAAATTAAGCATTATGGGGTGTGTTTTGTTGACAATTTGTTGACAATTGATGCGTATGCCGGTCGCGTGATCAAAAGGCCGATCAGGACGCCGAGGATGGTGGTGATCGCAAATCCCTTTAGTGTCCCTAGCCCGAGGAAAATCAGCGGGAACATTGCAAAGATAATCGTAGCAGCGGCCATAAATATGATTGAGAACGCTTTCTTTATCTTGGCTACTATCGAGAGCATTGCTTCCTGCTCCTTCCTTAGAATCTCGTCTATGATTATGATCTGATAATCGATGCCCGTCCCTACCGCCGCGACTATTCCCGCAACAGAAATCAGGTCTATCTGCCAGCCTATCAGAGACGCCATTCCCAGGATAAGGAATACTTCGGAGAAGCTCGTAAGGATGATGGGGGCGGCTATCTTGATGTTCCTGTACCTGATGAATACTATCCCAATGATAGCCAATCCTGCGAAGCCTCCCGCCATCGCGCTGTATTTCAGGAAATCGGCTCCCAGCGCCGGCGATATCGTCGAAACGCTGCCGACAGAAACAGACACTGGCAGCTTTCCCGACTTCAAGAGGATTGTCACTCTATTCAGCTCCCCGACCGCCTGCTGGATTGTTGCGGCACGTCCGGTTATGCTGGGCTGGGTTATCGGATTGCCCTCGGTTATGCCTGGCGTCAGATGGACAATATTCTCGAGGTTGAGGCCGTTGATTATCCAATACTTCGCTGCCTTTGACTTCGCCACGACTTTCGACGCGTACTGTTCTAGCAATTTCTGGTCAAAGGAGCCATCCTGAATGACTACCGTCTTATTCTTTATGCTGGCTAGTGTATCGTTGTCCAGAGTATCTGTCACGATGAGCTCTTCCCCGGAGTTCTTAACCAGATCCTCTATAGATATGGTCGAGGTAGATAAATCGAGGTCTTCCGGTATGCTCTTTTCCTCGTTATAAAGGGTGCGGTTAATCAATATCACGGCGTTTTCCGGCCTGTCTATGAACATGTAGACTACTTCTTTGCACTGCTCGCTTCCCTGGATGGGGGTGCATTGGCCAGCGACCGCCTGCGCGAACCTGTTTGCCGCGTCATTGGTCAGCAGGAACGGCACTATCCATTCATAGTTATTGGTTACTCCTTGAACGCCATAGCCTTTCTGGGGGTCTGATATCACTGAGATTATGTCATTGCCAGACAGCACCGGCTGCCCGTTGAATAATGCTTCAAACTTCCCCTGCTGGCCGAGAAGCGACTGCAGCTGATTGACCGACTGGGGGTTGGTTTCGGCTATCGCGACTATTATGTACTCCTGTCCGGCTGGCTTTACTGATATGTCTTTCAAACCGAAGGCATTCAGTCTGGTCTGGAGGACAGTCAAGACGGTCTGCATCTCCATGGTCTCCAGCTTCTTGTCCAATTTTACCTGGATTAGAGTGCCTCCGGTGAAGTCCATGCCGTACTGCAGCCCTTTGAGGCCGAGGGGCAAGGCGCCTAAAACAAACAATGAGAGTACAAATATCTTGATGCTTCTTTCCTTCCAAAGCTCTTTCAGCAAGCTCATAAGACCACTTTCTTTGTCTTTCTCTCGAGGTACCAGAGCACTATCGGCGCGTTTGTACACCAAGTCGCTATTATGTCTCCGACCAGGCCGACCACGAGCACGAGCGAGATATGGGCGAGCACGGTGATATTAGCATAAGACGAGACTATGAAAAGGCTCAGCATAGCCGCTATGGCCGCGCCGGTCATCGTAAGGCCTGTGGCTATCGCACCCCTCGCCCTTATGGCTGGAGTGCCCTCCTTCCTCTTCAGCATCCTGTCCGTCAGCATGATATCCGTATCTACCGAATAACCTATCAGCATGAGCAACGGCGCTATGGTGGCTAGCGACAGCGGGATGCCGAACGCACCCAACGCGGCATAACCTAGTACAGCGTCAAAGGCAGCCGACTGCATCACCGCGAAAGAGATTACGGGCGTCTTGAAATAGTAGAAAATCAGGATAGCGATGAGTATGAAAGCGATTATAATGGCCGTCTTAGCCTGGTTGAGGAAGTAAGCCCCTAGCGAGGGTCCGGTATCATTCACGGAGAACTGCGCCCTATCGACTCCGGTCTGCTGTGAGATGAAAATAGCCAGTTCATTCTTAAAAGTCTCTCGGGCTTTGCTGAAGTATGCATCGGCCTGGGTCGGTAAATCGCCGCTGATATTTAGAGTGCCGGTGAACTTCTTGGAGATGTCTATGACCTGCTGGTAGTCTTTCGCCTCCAAATGCTCCTGCGCGCTCAGCAGACTCTTCTCGCCTATCAGCTCGATATAGAAACCAGGGGTGGCGCCGGAAGTCGTCCTAACGCTTAGCTCCTCGAGGTCGAATTTGGACAATATATCCGATTGCAGCTTGACTGCGTCGATAGGGGCGGTCGATGGTGCGGTTATCAGGATCCCACCGCGCAGGTCTATCCCGAACTTCACCTGGGTCGCGTAAAAAGCCATCACAACAAGCAGTATTAGCGGTATTATGAGCAGCTTTTTATAATGTTTGCTCTCGTAAATATTCTTCATATGGACACTCTTCTGTTATTAGGCATAGTGTTAATTATAATAGGTATCGTTTTAATAACTCTAAGCAACATATCATCGACGCAGGTAAAAAGCGGCGGAGTCATAGTCCTTGGCCCCTTACCGATAGTATTTGGCTCGGATAAGGATGCGATAATCATGGCTGTGATTGGTGCGATTATAGTTATGGCCGTAGGTTTTTTAATAGTTTATGGTGGTTTCAGATGAATATACAGGAGAAGGTCGAGAGAATGAAGATGGGGGCGAGACCTATCTACCCCTATGATTCCGGGATAATGTGCGCCATGCTGGACATAAAGCACGGGTCTAGAGTGCTTGAGGCGGGCACAGGCTCTGGGGGGTTTACCATGTTCCTTGCTGAGATTGGAGCTGATGTCCTGTCTTACGAGAAGAACAAACAGTTCCATGAGATATCCAAGGAGAACTTGCGCGGTTACAAGAACGTGCGGCTGAAGCTGGGTGATGTGGCCAAGGTCCGAGAGTCTGGTTTCGACGCCATATTCCTAGATCTGCAGCACCCGGATAAGATGATAAGGAAGCTGAGGGGGAAGCTGAAGAAAAACGGCTATCTCGGCGTTTATTCCCCTATAATGGACGACATAAAGCCCATCTGGCGCGAGCTCGAGAAAAGCTTTATAAATATTCGAGCCGTTCTCTTAGACCACAGAGAAGTACAAGTCAAGAAGTACGCTAGAATAAAGGGGATGCTAGGATTTCCAGGGTTTTTCATATGGGCACAAAAGGCAGAGAAATAGAGGAGATTGACGCGAAGGTATTCGTGCTGGAGAACAAGCTGAGAGATTTCAAGTCCCATATAGCCTCTATCGAGATAATGAGGCAGATAGACGAGCTTAAGAGGGAGAGAGAACGACTGGAGAAGCAGGGCGATAACTGGGTAATCGGTTAGTAATTTAAATCGCGCTGTTCTATTTCTATCATGGCCAGACAGGCAGTTATCAGAAAGACCCATCAGGAGATTCACAACAAAGGCTCTAGATTAAGGGATTTCATCCTCGGTTGGCAGGATGGCCTTGTCAATGTTCTAGGGGTCATGTTGGGCCTGATTTCTGTCACAAACGACGTCAAGATAATACTGATCGCTGCGCTTTCTGCCGCATGCGCCGAGTCCATCTCCATGGCCGCGGTCGCCTATACCTCGTTCAAGGCGGAAAAAGATTATTATATGTCCGAGGTGGCCCGGGAAAAGAGTGAGATGGAGAGGGTGCCTGATGTCGAGAGGAATGAGATCAGAGTCATCTACAGGCAGATCGGTTTCAGCGGCATCCTGCTCAACAGCATCGTCAGGCACATAACCTCCGACAAAAAGCGCTGGCTGGATGTCATGATGGAGCAGGAACTGAGAATCTTCCCCTCGGACATAACTCCGTCCAACATAGCGATGGTCGTCGGCATCTCAGCATTTATAGGATCTTTGATGCCCATTATACCATTCATATTCTTTCCGATAAGCAGCGCGATGTGGATTGCATTGATTTTTTCAACAATCATACTTTTCGGGATCGGCATTTACAAAGCTATTACAACCATAGGCAATCCCCTACGCAGCGGCTTAGAAATGGCGTTCATAGGCATGGCGGCCGCTTCCGCAGGCTATGGCGTGGGCGCTATTCTCGGGGCAGCAATCAGGTAGTAATTATTGGTTGGACCGTCTAATTTTTATCGCCGCGGGGTTTTTTGAACCTAACAGTGTAATTCCAGAAACTCCCAAGTACTTTATCCAAAACAAAACCTGCTTCTTTACCTAGCTTGATAACAGTTGATTTCAGTGGATAGTCTGGATCCGGAAAAAATTCAGTTACAGCAAGAATACCGCCGGGCTTTAGTACTCTTTTGGCTTCCTTCAACGCTCTAATGCGGTCGGGTATTTCTTGAAGGACGGCTACCACGAGAACGAGATCAAAATAACTATTATCAAAAGGCAACTCATAGGCATTAGCGTTTACTAGTTCAACATTTTTGATATCCTTATGTTCATCTTTGGATAATTTGTCTTTTAGTTTTTTTAACATCTTTGGTTGAATATCAAGAGCGTATATCTTTCCCATTTTTCCGACAGCTCTTGCAATAAAGGTGGTAAACGCGCCACTTCCACACCCAAGTTCTAAGACTTTCATGCCTTTCTTTATACCGCTTCGCTCTATCAATTTATCGGGTGGCTGTAATTTTCTTCTATAATTGCTATCCAAGAAACGACCAATAAAAGCAGGGGCAGGGAAATGAACTAGTTTTCTGATCATTCTTAATACAACCACTACCCAGAAAATCAAAGACACTAGAATTGCTAATATGATTTCTACTTCCATTTTGTTCACTGGTTGACCCATCTTATTCTTACAGCCACTCCCCTCTTGAATTCTTTCATTTCCTTCGGAGTCAGCAGTAGGTCTCCAGACGCTAGCAATTGGTCTTTCTTATTGACAACTAGAACCTGCTGGCCTGGTATCAGCCTTTCGTCCGCCTTCCTGACGAACTTAGCAAAAACAGATTTTCCCTCTCGGGCAAACTTCTCAACGCCTTTGTCATCAACTATCTGGACCCTGAATCTCTTCGTCTTCTTGTGCAGTAGTCTTGAGCCCTCGTGGAGCAATATCATGAAATCCTGCGCCCTGAACGTGGCTATCAGTCTGTCCTTGTCCCAGACCGCCCGTATCTTTTGCGTCCTCCTAGACACATCGATCCTCATGCCCTCATCAAAGATATTGACTCCGAACCAGTATAGGCTGACGTCTCTCAGTTTCTCGTAATTGTTTTTAGTCCGCGATATCATGGCCCTCTCCGGGAGTATCGTCTGGGAAAAGGGATAGCACTCGGTGACTGTCGCGGGTATCCTTCCGAACGGCTTGAGCTCCAATCTTTTGCCCTTTATCTTGCGGACCATCTCTTTGGCTCTGTCAATCTCTGACCTCTGTTTGGAAAATTCGGATAGATAGAAGAAATGCTTTTTGGTGATTGGATCCTGTTTTGCGATATAGTCTCGCTGCCTGACAAAGTGATTCATGCACTCCAGCAGGTAGGGGTGGCTCCTTGCCCTCAGTTCTAGCAGTTCCCAGAGCGTCTTCTCCTTAATGGCCTGCTTGATAGTCCTTATCTCCTCGAAAGTGACGTAGAGATTGTGTTCGGCCAATAGTCTGGTCCTGTTCGGCGACTCGCGGACGGACTTTGGCGTGTATTTTGAGCATATCGGGCAAGAGCATGGGAAATAGTCTAACTCATCCAACTGCTCCGTTCCTGTCTGGGTGATGTAGCGACCTTCCTGCGCGTAAAGAGAGTAAGCAGCGCTATCGAACAGGTCAACGCCCATAGCAACAGCAAAAGCGAAGAACATCGGATGGCCTGCGCCGAACAGATGCACCGGCCTATTCGATGGCAATATCTCTTTCGCTGTTCTGATTATCTCGACATGCTCAGCAAATCTGTACTTGACCAGCAATGGGACCACGCTGCCAATCGGATGAATAGCAAAGTCTAATCGTGCCATTTCTTTCGCTGACTTTTTTAATAAATCAAGATGCACCCCGCCTTGGATCGGGCCGGACCATAGAATGTCAGAATTCTTAATGTACTTCTGCGCCTCTTTAGCCCTTTTTATCGTCTCCAAGACGCCTTTCCTCATGTCCCGCTTCTCTTGTGAGCTGACCGGGATATCGAGGATAACGCCTATATCCACGCCGATTTTATCCTGGAACTTGATTATGTCTTTGTTAGAAACGTCTATATCCCCGTACTGCATGAGCTGGAACGCACCAGAGTCCGTCATCACGGGCCCATTATAGTCGAGGAAGTTGTGCACCCCGCTGTCTATGGCCTCTTGGCGGTAGTCCTTCCAGAGGATATAGCTGTTGGTGATTAGAGCCTCAGCACCATAGTTCTTCAGTTCATTTGGCGCGATAACCAGCCGGTTGGGATTTATCACTGGCAGGATGGTTGGCGTCTCGATAGTACCATGGCCAGTCTTCAATCTGCCTATCCGCCCAGCTAAGTCTCGGTCGATAATCTCAAAACTAGGTTCCATGCTATTGTTGTGCTATCGCGATTATAAAAAGCTATTCCAGGCCGTACTTCTTTCTTATCTTGTCGCGCATCTTCTCTTTGGCAGAATCTTTCGCCGGCTCTTTAGACTCCCGTGGTTCCGCCTTGAAGCTCGGCTCGCTTCTTATCGGTTGGAACTCCTCTTTGGGCGGGGTTCGTTTCCTGAAGAAAAACATGGCCAGGGCTATAACCGCTATTATGAAAAACAGCGCTCCTAAATAGAGATTTTGCGAGCTGGTCGCCTCTGCAGTCACGGGGACTACTGGCGTTTGGCCCATGGTAGCATCTTTCAGCCTGACCTCGCTGACTTTTACGAAATTGTCAACCAGCATATACTCGGCTATCGCGGCATCATAGTACTTTTTGGCCTGCGCATAATTTCCCATCTGGACTGTCATATCACCCGCATACTCGTAGGAAGGAGCTCTGAGCGGATAATCGCCGCCAATGGGCAGGTTTACTATGTTCTGGATGTAGTAATTTGCGGCTTTCTGGAAATAGACTCTGGCTTGGTCCATATTAAAATCCGGGTTGCTCTTATTAGCATAGCAAACCGCAGCCTCCTTATAGCGGCCGGCTGCTCCGAAACACTCTGGGTAGACGCAAGCTGAGCCGAAATCGTGCACTGCGGAATAGACGTAGCCCTCGCAACTGGCAAACACTGTGGATAAAAGTATCAGGAAAACGACCAATTTCCGCATCATAGTACCACGAATACTATATAGGCATGCTATATATTTATATTTACCCCTCTTGAGTAAATACAACATGGATTCGCAGAAGCTGTTGGATATAGCCTTCCGCCAGGCGAGCAAAGAGGCGGACATAACGAAGGACAAGAGGAGCGTCGAGAAGGACAGGAGGCACATAGAGGCGGACCTCAGCAGGGTGAAGGTCTCTTACTCCATAGTATCGGGCCATCTGAAGGACTATCTGGCGAAAGCCGACGTCTCTCTGAACGACTTCGAGAGAGAGCTATTGGGCACTTCCATAGATTTTGCCAGGTTCGAGGCGGACAGCAAGAGGATTAGGAGCAGCCTCAAGATAATCGATAGGCTAGAGCGCGAGTTCGAGGTCAAGATAAAATATGCGGATAACAAGACTGAGTCGCACAAGTACCAGAGCGCTTTCTATGGTCGGATGAGCTCTATAGTGAAGAGGATAAGGTTCGATGAGATAGAGAAGCTGGAGAAAGAGGCTAAAAAGCTGCCCAGGGTAAGAAAGATGAAAACGGTGATAATCTCCGGATACCCTAACGTTGGCAAGTCGATACTGCTCAAGAACCTCACTGGCCATAAGGTAGAGGTTGCCTCCTATCCTTTTACTACGAAGGGTCTATTGATAGGTTTTTTGAAAAACGGCTACGATGAGATACAGATGATCGATACGCCTGGTATTCTAGATCGGTCGATAGATAAGAGGAATCCGATAGAGAGGAGGGCCGCGCTGGCATTGAAATACCTGTCAAAAAACATACTATTCGTCGTAGACCCGTCAGAGTCTTGTGGCTATTCTATCGAGAGCCAGTACAACCTGATGAAGACCATCGAGAAAGAGTTCAAGCCGAAGATGCTTATAGTCGCTACGCATGCCGATTTGCCGCAGAAGGAATTCAAAACTGACATCAATATCAACTCTAACGACAAGAGCGACATAGGAAAATTGGGAAAAAAGATATTCGAGTTTTTTAGATAAGAATTAAATAGTCACACAAGTCAAATAATAGTACTCAATTTTGATGCTGGGTGGGTTTTATGGCAGTTTCACTCGATGAGAAACTGCGCCAGATTGGGGTTTTGATGGATGCGGTCATTGATGACACGAGCGTTCCAAGAAACATCAGACAAAACGTATCTGACGCAAAAAAGAGAATACTTTCGAAAGAGGGAGAGTTGGACGTAGCGATAGCGAATGCTATATATATGCTTGACGAGATATCAAATGATATAAACATGCCGTTCCACGCCAGGACCGATGTCTGGAACGTCATATCCGAGCTGGAGAAGCTCAAAGAAGAGATAAAAAAGTGAATCCATGGATCTAGAAAGCAGGATATCGCTTGCCAAGAGGCCTCCTACTGAAGAGATAGTCACTGAGCACGAGTTAAAAGAGCTATTCGAGACCAACGACCATCCGAACCACTATATCGGCTATGAGATATCGGGCGAGCTGCACATAGGCAGCCTGATTCTGCCCGGCTATAAGCTGAAGGATCTCGTAGATGCGGGCTGCAACTGCACTGTTTTTCTGGCCGACTGGCATGCTTGGATCAATAACAAGATGGGCGGGGACTGGGATGCATTAAAGACTGCGGGCGAGTACTACCGCGAGGCCTTTAGCCTGGTCTCGCCGAAAGTGAAGATAATCCTGGGTTCTGACTTGTATCATAATAATGACGAATACTGGAGAAATGTGCTGCTTATCGGAAAGAACTCGACTGTGGCCAGAACGAGCAAATGCCTTCCTATCATGGGACGAAAGGAAGGCGATTCAGGCGATACTTCGTTCCTAATCTACCCGCTGATGCAGGCCGCTGATATCAAGATAATGAACGTGGATATAGCCCACGCTGGCATGGACCAACGAAAGGCACACATGCTCGCGAGGGACGTGTTTCCTAAATTGGGCTGGAAGCCTCCGATAGCTCTCCATCATGGCCTATTAGGTGGGCTCTCAAGGCCGGAGGAAGGCGAGGAGAACGCTAAGATGGGCAAGAGCAAGCCGGAGACCTGCATATTCATCCATGATAGTCCATCGGAGGTAAAGCAGAAGCTGAACAAGGCGTGGTGCCCAGACAAGATAGTATCGGGCAATGGAGTCCTAAGTTATGTCAAGCATTTGGTTTTCCGTGAATTCAAGGCGTTCGATGTCCACAGGCCGGAGAAGTACGGCGGAGACGTTTCCTATTCTGGCTATGGCGAGGTCGAACGAGACTTCGTGGCCGGAAAACTGCACTCAGCCGACCTGAAAAGCGCCACCGCGGACTGTCTCGACAGGATTATAGCGCCCTATCGTCAGCATTTCGAAAAGCCGGCCAAAGCCAAGCTGCTCGATGTTTTCAGGAACAGTAAAGTCACCCGCTGAAAACCTTTTATTCTCCAAAGTCCA
>Ga0315274_10008815_pt1 | contig 14605 bp, 20 predicted proteins | sample YL17G02_20_MG_FD_203700 | JGI IMG/M metagenome (GOLD analysis project Ga0315274, IMG submission 203700) | Sediment microbial communities from Yellowstone Lake, YNP, Wyoming, USA - YL17G02_20 | ecosystem: Environmental > Aquatic > Freshwater > Lake > Sediment | place: USA: Wyoming | collected... | reverse complement strand
TCCCGGCTGGGGCTTCCCGGAGCCGGGGACCGGTTCACGCTCTTTCCCGCATCCCTCCACTTTCACCCTCTCCCCTCGAAAGGGAATTGGGGGGAGGAGGTCCAGGAGGGTACCGTGGCGTACGACGATCTGAAGGAGTTCCGGGGACAGGTCTATACCGGCATGCCCATCGGGGGAACGCATGTCTGGGAGTATCCCCACGGCGTCTGGCAGGAGCGCAAGGTGGCGCCGGACCGCTGGGTCTTCTCCTTCCTGTCGGAGAAGAAGAGGGCCCGGAGGGCGCCGGAGGGTTCGGGGGCCCTTCCCGGGACACAGTACCACTGGTTCATCCTCGCCCACCAGAGGGTCCGGAAGGTGGACGAGAACACCTACGAGACCGTCATGGAGGGCGTCAAGTACAAGGTCGCCCACAGGAGACCGCACTGGCGCGGCTGGAGCACGGAATACCCGGACCAGGAGCCGGAGCGGGAGATCCTGATCCGGATCCTGGAGGAGCAACTGGCAGAGCTGAAGAGGGGAAACACTCCGCAGACCGGTGAGGGTGGGCCGTAGCGCCGGGGCGATGTACCTAGCACGCCACAGTGGCTTCGCTGGCAGAGCGGCTGACTTGTAATCAGCAGGTCCCGAGTTCAAATCTCGGCTGGGGCTTACAGGTATCCCAGGTCCAAATCTCTAATCTATGTGGAATGTCGAGAAAACCCACCTCTTATTTCACACATTGACTTGCACTCCGGATTTTCCGTTTTTTCCGGTCTCAAATCGCGTAACGGTAAGAACCGGATCCGACGTGAGGAGTGGCGCGCACCGGGTTGCCCGATGGAGAACGGGTGGGCATCTCCTCCTTTTATTAGAGCAACATGATAATTCACGTTCCACTCATTAATTTGAAAAGTGTGAATCTCACCTAATGTATACATAATTGAAGCTCAAAGCTCTGGACTGCCCACACCCCAAGTATGGGTTTCGCATGGTCGGGCTCTGTGTCCGGAAGGGGAAGGTCTCCGGCCAGTGGGGTGGTGCTGCCAAGAATGTGGGGATCTCCCAGAATAACAGAACAACCTTGATGAGGATGCATATATCAATTTCATTAGTAAGTGTATCTTCTAAAGAAATTGTTTAATTAAGAAAAATGAATGAAAAAGTCAGCTCTTGGCATATCAAGGTAGCTGCCGAGGCATATGCCGCAGCCTTGTTTGCACAATGCGGTTTCGATGTATCAGTCCAGTACGGTGCAGACCAGCCCGAATACGATCTTATCATTGCTAAAGATGAGAAGATCCTTAAAGTTTCGGTGAAAGGTAGTCAAGACGGAAGCTGGGGTCTCACGCAAAGCTTCATCCAAAATGCAGACTACCATGCAGCCATTGACAAGTGGTTGGGCAGGCATAAACCTAAAACAATTCTCTGTTTCGTCCAATTTTATGGCGTACATGCTGGTATTGATTTACCCCGAACGTACCTCGCCACACCAGAAGAGGTGGCAAAACAATTAAAAGGCAGTAGAAAAGGTCGTGGTGACAGCATTCTCCATGAGGAGCATCATTGGGGACCTAAGGCTCATGGAGCAGGAACAGTCGACCGCATACCTCTGGAATGGAAGTTTTCTGAAGCCCGTGTTAGCCAATTATTTGAAATAGTCCATTCAAAACCTGCGTAGATCCCCCTCTCACCGTTTTCCCAATTCAAACTCGATAATACATAGCTTTAAACACGCAAATCCAAACGGTGCCCCAACAACCGAGATCACACTTATGCACCTAGTCTTCATCTCTTAGATTCAGAATGGGAATAGAAAGTGGTCAGCCACTGCATGGCAGTACTGCCCGGAATGCCGGGTCATGCTGCCAGGTGGTTAGAGGCCCAACGGGTGGGTTTCAATCGCCTACCCCCATTCTATCGGCCTCCTTGGACAAAGATGATAACTACAGCTTATGCATATTACTTCAAGAAGGTCATGCAGGGGCCGATCACCGATGAGAACTGAACACCTAAAAACAATTCTCGCACAATCTGTCGAAGCGGGCAGAGGTGCTAGAGCAAAAAATCTGAAGGTCTACGTGAGGTTCTTTTCTAATGGGGTAACGGCGTTCGAGGAGGAGAGACGGCAACGATCCAACGACGCCGCCCAGAATGAATTTTATTTCACAGTCGATGGATTCAGTTTTTTCTTTGACGAGTGGCCGTGGGGGATTGTTGTCTACCACGCCTTGGAGAAAGATGGTACAAAACAGGTCGAGGCCTTTCTCAAGGGCCATCGGTCTCTCAGGCTGCCTTGGATAACCAAGAAAAATTTCGAGTTACTTAAAGCAGAATTCGAGGATGAGACCACAAGGATTGTCCTCGAAAGATCAAGGTTCGATCCCTTCGAAGATTATTCCGGATATGGCCTTTCTGTTCAAGTGAGTGGAACCCGGTCAACAGAAGTTATGAGAGAGCTCGATCAGAGTTATGCCATTCATCCACGACGGATTGGTATCGAGACGAGTTTGCCTGAAGAATTTATGAAATATGACCTGACGAATACAGGAAGGTTGTCAATCAGCAGTGGTTCGGCGAGCTCGATGTTTCTCGTTGTTTCGAAATATGTCCGATTTTTATTAGGTGCAGATGAAATATTCGACTTTGCCCAATCGAGAGAGAGGCAGGTCGAGGGAGTCAATGTAAGAGAGACGAGAGAAATGCTCAGATTGAAATTGCCGTCTATTGACAAGATAAAGGGTGATCGGGAAAAGCGAAATGAGGCAATCATTAGGATGTTCACAAAAAATCAAGAGACATACGGCTATGTAGGCATCCCTCTTGGGCCAGACCGAATCAACATCTTAGACCTTTCAGAAAGGAAGATTCTACAGGTTACGATTGACGATGATGAGATATTCATCTTCTCCGAGAATCCTTCGCAAGTACAGTCTGCAATTAGAAGGCTAGTGTCGAAAGTAGCAACTCAGATTGACCCCGATGTAGTTCTCGAAAAAGTCAATATCGGAAGCTCTTGATGTCTCGAATCGATGACCTGTTGGAATCATACGAGAAATACATCAAGAAACATCGTCGATTTGAATTTATCGATTGTGCGATATTCACTACGTTGGGTCAATATGAGTATTTCGACAATGAAGTCGGGCTCTATACGAACCCTCCAGCCCGAGACTTTGCCACTGATATTGTCTATATATCGAGAGACAGAAGAGCTATTCTTTTTGTCGAGGAGACCCTGGACCCATCTGAGAAGAAGTTACAATTAAAGAAATATGCACACCTGTCCTCGAAAACGGCTCTGTTGATAATGAAAACCAATGCAGTCCCTGCGGTCGATGTGATGCTCGTTGTTCCTGATGAGAAGAGGGCAGCTGCGTTAGCCCTGTATGAGGAGGTCGTCAAGGAAGAGGGCGGTCTTGGACGCAATAGAGGCATATCCATCTGGTCCTATGGGAAAGGTGAAAAAGTATTGAAACTGCGCGGGGGCACATTGAGCCCCGAGTTTCCCCGGGATGTTAAAGAATTACCTTCTAGAGGTGTTGGGGCAATTGAAATCTTAAAGGAACCCCACCCTCTTTATCTCCTCCAGTTCATCATCATCAAAGCCCTGGCATCCGAGTATGGCCTCGCGTTGGAGGGCATCGAAATTTCCAAAGAAAAACTTGGGAGGTTGCTAACCCCATATGGAATTGTCAGGGAAGGCTTGTGGAGAGAAGCCTTGAGGATCGGACAAGATATCGGGCTAATTACAAATTTCTCATCGGATCAACTAACCGGAACATTGAACTACACTAAACCGTTTCCATCTTCAATCACAAAATTAGGACCGAAATTGGCGTATCCCTTTGCTATTGTGGAAGAAGAGGACGAGATCGACAAAGGGCAGGCGCGGTTGGCTTCATTCGACGCTGTCTTCGAAGAGACGGAAGACATAGATTGAAGGGTGAGGTGACCGAAACCGCCTTCTTGCTGGATATCCATGCAATTGTTCAACTTGAGAAAAAAGAATCTCTGGATTACAATCGAATCCCTTCTAAAGACAGTATCAGATAATTGAACCTCAGGGGTATTGAGAAATTTTAACATGATGGTAATATGGGAGTCTACCTCTCACCACGCCACCGATCCGCTCGATGTACTTACGGGACGCCACTAGGACCCCGAGCATTATATTGACCGGATATTTGATAAAAAAAGGTAGGGTAGTTGCGGGATCTACATCCCGCCAGCGCCGGGTCCAGCCGCCCGCGGCATAAGCAGCGAGAGGGATCCCAGCACGGCCACTGCCGCCAGGATGATCAGCGACACGACGAAAAGGCCATAGGCGTTCGTGGTTGTGGTGCTAACGGGGAGCGTTGTACTCAGGACCCTGCACATTTTTTCAGGTTATTGGGTCATACATTATCGTAATCTTTATTATATTATAACTTATAACCTATATTGCAGCCTAATGAGTCGAGAAGCTGGTATGGGGAAGTGCAGTTGAGGTGTAGCAACATGGCGCAAACGACCATCATGGTAAAAGAAAAGAACAAACGGCGGCTCGATCGCTTAAAGGACGAGATTGGGGCTGCCTCGTACGACCAAGTCGTTTCTTATCTCTTTGGGGGAATGAGGAACGTACCCGAATCCATGTTCGGGGCTAGGAGAGGTCGGCCGGCGTTTGTTCGGGAAGTCGATGGGGTTGAAGATCGAATTGATACTCGACACCTGGTCCCTGATAGAGTACTTCAGGGGTACTCCTGCGGGGGCCAAGGTGAGGAAGATCCTCGAAGACCAGAATAGTGATCCTGCCATTAGCTCAATCAGTGTGGCGGAGCTGTGTAAATGGTCTTTGAGAACGGGGAGCGTAGAGGAAGCAAAAGAAAATCTCCTTTTCGTTTTGGACAGGTGTGAAGTAGTACCTGTCGATACAACGATCGCCCGAGAAGCTGGGAAGATCTCAGCTGAACGTGGTTGTGGATTGGCAGATGCGTTGATTTATGCAACTGCCCGGCTGACCGGAAGGCAGATCATGACGGGCGATCCCCATTTCAAGAATGGGAAGGATGTTGTTTACATTGGGGATTAATCCCCACATACCTTCCTTCATCAAAAATCCTACATGATGGTTTTTTCAACATTTGCACTTAATAAAACGGTCCTCAAGATGTTCCCCGAGAGGCCGGGATGGGAAAGAACTGGGGCCCAGGGAGATGTTGTGGCAGAGGATAGATTCTTCACCGATCGAACAATAATTGTGAGATTATAGGATGACTGAGCCCTTCTTTGTTCGATTAAGAGATTACTATTCTCAAGTAGGAAGAGTTTTACGCGGTGAAGCGGAAATCGCATCCATTTTTCCAAATCCAACAGATAAGGGAATAACACGTGAAAATATTTATTTAAAGTTTTTAGAGCAACATCTTCCATCAGGATGTAATATTTTTACAGGAGGTTTTCTATTTAATTTAAATGGACAAGAATCAAAACAAATTGACATAATTATTACCTCTGATAGTTCTATCCGATTTAATTTTTTTAGCAATGGACATGGGAAATCTTTTGCATGCATCGAAGGTACCATTGCGATCGCGTCAATAAAATCTAACCTGACACCACAAGAGCTTGAAAAGGCATTGGATAATCTTGCGTCAATACCTGATAAGGAACCTTTAGAGGGTCATTGTAGTCCCGTTATAACCATCCCAGAATATGATGATTGGCCATTCAAAATTATCTTCGCGACCAGAGGTTCAACCCTTGATTTGTTATATAAAACTGTAAATGAATTTTATAAAAAGAATCCAGATATCCCCATGAATAGACGTCCCAATTTAATTCACATTGCCGGAAAAGGTTGTATTATTAGAGCTCCCCATCAAGGAATGACGGATTCTTCTGGAACAAGAATCGAACCCAATTTATTTGCTTATATTGAAGATGAGGTAGATGTAGCGGCATTAATGGTTGCTCAGCAAAGAATTCAAATGTGGGCTACTGCATCAAGGCATATCTTCTTTGATTACAGCAAGTTATTAAAAAAGATTTAAAAATACCCATCATTTTTATAATCTATAACATTTTGATTTTCGTAAAGAGCGAGGGGGGGGTCCCGCATGTTCTTCTCCTCTCCTCTTGCGGGGAGGCAGGCTCTTTAACCGGTGATATCCGGGACAACCAGAACACACGGGCAGGGATAAGGATTTGGTCTTCGCGGTCCCTCAGGCCTCACTCCACTTTCACTCTCCCCCCTCGAAAGGGAATTGGGGAGAGGAGGTCCAGGAGGGTACCGTGGCGTACGACGATCTGAAGGAGTTCCGGGGAAAGGTCTACTCCGGCATGCCCATCGGGGGAACGCATGTCTGGGAGTATCCCCACGGCGTCTGGCAGGAGCGGAAGGTGGCGCCGGACCGCTGGGAATTCTCCTTCCTCTCGGAGAAGAAGAGGGCCTGGAGGGCCCCGGAGGGCTCGGGGGCCCTCCCCGGGACACAGTACCACTGGTTCATCCTCGCCCACCAGCGGGTCCGGAAGGTGGACCAGGACACCTACGAGACCGTCATGGAAGGCGTCAAGTACAAAGTCGCCCATAAGAGGCCGCACTGGCGTGGCTGGAGCACGGAGTACCCGGACCATGAACCGGAGCGGGAGATTCTGATTCGGATCCTGGAGGAGCAGCTGGCGGAACTCAAGAGGGAAAGCTCACTGCAGTCCGGTGAGGATGGACCGTAGCGCCGGGGCAATGTACTGGATACGCCCCAGTGGCTTCGCTGGCAGAGTGGCTGACGTGTAATCAGCAGGTCCCGAGTTCACATCTCGGCTTGGGCTTCTACCTACTTCAGTTCAAATCTCACGTCATCATGAATTTTGAAGATGGCATCTGTCTTCGTCAGAACACGACTTGGCACAGGCGGTGAGTGAAAAAATGGGAGACCGAAAGTGAGAAGGAGAAGGTGAAGCGTAGTATCACATTGTTCGAATGCGAGGTTCGTGGTGAGACTGGGACTATACCCATAATTTTAACAGATATTGGAATTTATGGGATAAAATCGGGGCGAATGAAGTATGGGCTTCTTTGATTTGTTTAAGTCAAAACCAACTGAAAAAGGTTCCAAGTACAACAGCGTGTTAAATCCGACAGTCTTCCCTTTCCCTGTCGAATATTGGTATTGTGGCCCGGATGGTAAATCCCAATGTGTTCCTACACATGTTTTACCCTCTCGTCCAAGTGATAAAGAGATTCACTATCCACCCGACACTGAGAAGATTGTGATGATTGCATCGTATCATCCTAGTGCTGTAGATGGGGACTTGATATTTGTTGTAAAGAAAGACGGGACGGTATTGCAATATCGTCCAGACCTCAAGGTATTTATCGAGAATAATAAGGTGATTTTACCAAGCGAGAACGGAGAAATAGAAGATATACAATCGAAGAAAGGGGAAGAAGCTATACTCAGAGAAAGAGAAGCTAAAAAATTACAAATTGGCCAACGCTTCAGTAAGCTTGGAATTTTAAACGAATCATATTCTTCTGGTTTGCCAAAGAATACACGCACGCTGGGCGAGGCAGGTGTAAAGGTGGTATTAGACCGCTTGAGGGAAAAACCATGCGACTATGTATTATACGGTAGCTTCCCACTGATGGCGAATCTATTACCTGCCTTTAGAAGAACTCCAGGAGATATCGATATTCAGTTAATGACTGGTAAACATCATGCCGAAGATTTTTCTAAGGAACTTCTCACGCGCCTCAAAAACATCGGAGAAAAGGTGCGTTTAAGTCCTCAAAATCCTGTTATAATTGAATCATTTAAAACCGGAAAATGGGAACGAGCAGTTGACATTCATCATAAGGAGGAAGCCCCAGAGGATATTTTGTCGCCCCTTTCTTCAATGAATCTGCCCATCGGAAAAAGTTCTGGACGAACACGGGTGCAATCCCTTGTCGATGCTCTAGATTTTTTTAGAATTATGAGCAGCACTGTTGAACAAGCCAAACAAAACCACCTGGATGAGAGAAAAATCGCTGAAGCTCAAAGCTTAATGGCAGAATGGAAGGATATATTTTCAGAGGATATCGATTTTGAGAAATTGGAGATTAAAGGAGGAGACTAAGCTCCTCAAAAAATCTAGGATGGCCCACGAAATATAATAATTAAGGGTATAGTAGTATTTTAACCACCGACCTCGTATCCATAATACGAGGGAGAGATGGCGAGGATCCAGTGTCCAAAATGCAGGTCGAAAAAAGTATACCTGCTCGGGACCGGGAAGCGTCGGTGTGCGCGGTGCCGGTATGATTTCACTCCTCATCGGCTCCCCCTGTACCTGACCCGGGATCAATGGAAGAAGATCATCACCTGGTTCCTCGTCGAGCAGAGCAGCCAGAACATCGCTCTCCGGACCTCTCTGGAACGAGGCAGGGTCCTGCGGGCTCTCACCCTCATCCGGCGTGCACTCACCCAGGATGTTCCCGAGATCTTCTCCGGGACGGTGGAAGTCGATGAAACTTATCTGGGAGGACAGTGGAAGAACAGACGGAAAATTGTCCGGGACCTGGGAACAGTTTAGGGATGTCGGCAATTCATTCATTCGCCATGTTTGCAAGAATACAAGCAGAGCTATGATACTTATTTCAGTCCCGATCCAAAATTATCAGTAATAAATATAAATCTTGATTCTTCATTCATTTTATGGATAGCAGACCCATATTGAACGATGTTAAGAAAATCGGAGTATTTCTTGATTCCAAGACATTTGATAATCAGCTTAAACAAAACAATAGACTCGCCTTGTCAATATTAAATTATGCGGTCTCAAAGAGACTTAGATTTGTTAGAAGTCCTCTAATTACCGAATTTAAAGAATTGAAAGAAATTGTTGAATATAATCTTGTGATAAATGCGGGTAGTAATCCATTAGAAAATCGGAGCTATTTTGAGATATTGGGGAAAGAAACTCATGAATCATATCTATTTGGCTATCAAATGAAAGATATAAAGCATATTGCCGATCATTTTCATAAAATAGGACCTTCTGGAAAAGAGGAATTGAACAACATCGTTAATGTCTTTATTCAAGCGACATTAAATTTTGGAACAACGCATAGCAGTAGTAAAGGAGAATCTAATATTTTCATAACAGATAATGATCTGTTATTGCGCAACCGTTTATGGTTTGAATCTCATTTTCCAGGAATACGACTTAATATAATAACATTAGAAGAAGCTTCTAGCATTTTAGATTTATTCTTTAAAAATAATGGTGAATATTTAGTTCAGGGTAATCATCTCGTCAGTAAAGGTGACTGGTATTGGATATCTTTCAGATTTAAGATACCACACTTCAAAGCGGGAGATAAAATAATCGAGGCTCTTACAACCCGATTTATTTACATTCTTATGGCATATGATGAAATTGGAAAACAATACTTTTCAGGCGTTAATACTGATACAATGGATAACACACTTTATCATTTTAATTATTTAATAACATTAATTACGGGAATTTTCGATAATCTTGCATTGAAATCAGATAAATCCTTAAATATTCAGGAATCCCCCCAAATGGGAATAACACTTTCGCCAAATAGAGGAAAAAGATTTTTAATTAAAATTCGGGAGAGAAATCCGTATATTCATCAACATATAGTTTCATATACCGATTTTATAAATCTAATTTACAGTTTTAGAGAATTAATAATTCATAGGGAAGGTTTAGCCAAAACCGCTTTTCATTTTAATGGTAATGGTGAAAAATGGAAATTAAATTTAATCAAAATACATAAGAATACCGAAATATTGATCTATAATTTAGGTGATAGTCCACAAAGATATAATCCATTCTCAAAATGGGGTTTAGTTTCAACAAATGGCGATTGTTATTTAGAACCATTTCATTTTTCAAAAGAGATAGTTACGATTTTAATAAAATTTGTTGATAAATATCTCGAGTTACTTGACTATCCAATATTAATTGGAGATCAAAAAAAGAGAAATGATTCATTTGCTCAAAAATTTAAGGCATTTGAAAAATATCATTTAGGTCTATGAAATATACTCGTAATACTCACTCGGCCGGGTCTTCCGAAACGATCCCTGCTTTCTCCCCCGATATCCCGAAGGAAATGGCCCCCTGGAGAGTCCTCTTAGTAATTCTCGCACTAGACTTTCGAAATACTCCTGGGGAGGCTGCATACCGGGCATACCAGAGCCTCGTTCGCTTCGTGGACATACACGCAATTCCTGCACTACCATCCGGCAAGTGTTTCCTTTTTAAAGTTCCTCAACTGCTCGATATTCGCGAATAGCACAGAAATACCGCCGTTCGTGGTATGCCTCCACCGTTGCACCCTGGCGAAGCGTACGAGCAATCTCCTAAAACTCTCCATCAGGGCCGTCCCTTCGAAACCGGGATACAGGATCCCCCTTTCGATTTCTCCCCCTCGGCTGCGGATTTCAGGTTCATACGCGCAGAACCGATGATACCTGCCGGGTATGACGCGGTGATCTCCACGAGCCCCCCACTTTCAGGAGGTTGTAGAACAGCCGAAGGTTCTAAAAATCGAGGTCAGGGATAAAGAAAGTCTTAGAGAAGTCTCGTCTCTTCCGTTGGTCTCGGCACCTTGACGACCAGCACCCGGAAGACGGATCCACTCTCATTGATCCAGCGGTGCGGGATCCGGGCAGGGCTCTCCACCAGTATATCCTTTCCCACGGTCTGCCGTTCGTTCCCGATCTCCACGACACCGGTGCCTTCCAGCACGTAGAAGAAGACGTCGACCGGCGTCATGTGCCGTTTCAGCGACTCTCCAGGCGAGAGCGTGATGACGACAGCTATTGCGTGGGGCGAGTCATAGATCTTGCGCGCATCCACGTGGTGCGGGTTCGGTCCTGACACCACTTTTGCTACTTCGGTGATCTTCATGATGGTTTCACCTTCTCTAATGCGATGTACGGGATGAATATGAGCAGGTCGGTTTTTAGGGTTTCCATCCCGATCCGTTCCATGAACCGGGCGGTCCGCTCCCTCGGTTTCGCGTGGATCCGGTAGTATTCCAGGAGGCGCTGCACGAGATCGAGCGCCTGGTCCCGGGAGAGGTTCTTCGCAATGACATCCCCGATTCGTGGCCGTGTCCCGCCATTCCCGCCGAAGATGACGGTCCATCCCCCGCTGGTGCCCATGATGCCGATGTCCCGGGTGTGACTCTCCCCGCAGCACCGCGGACACCCCGAGATCCCGACCTTCAGCTTTGCGGGATACGTTCTGCCCCGGTACCCCTCTTCGACGGCGAGGGCGAGGCCCATCGAATCCTGGTTGCCATACCGGCAGGTCTCCGTGCCCGGGCAGGCCTGAACATAGTGGAGGCAGGGACCCCCGGTCCGGTCGGCGGCGTCACCCAGGTCCCTGAATACTGCTGCCAGGTCTCCCGGTGGTATCCCCACGAGGATGATACGCTGTCCCCCGGTGATCTTCAGGATCGGGACCGCATACTTCCGTGCGACCGCGGCGACCCGTTCAAGGTGATCGGGGCTCACGATCCCTGCTGGGGTCCGGGTGATCACCGCATACGTCTTTCCATCCCGCTGAATAATTGCGCCATCTGGATGTTCGTTCATTGTTCCTCACGTCTCCACCGATATGAGTCTCCTTGTTGTATCTCTCTTCCTGGTTTTCCTGCCGTCCTGTGATTTCTTCTTCCTCCTGTTCACCGGCCGCGAACGCGCGACCATCTGGCGGAACAGCTGGCTCTGGACGGAGGTGATGAAGGGGAGCGTGATGATGACCGCCATCCGGTTCCCGTCAACGGTGTAGATGAGCATGGATTCCCTGTCATCGGCAAGGAGGATGCATTCGAGTCTGAAAACGGCACCCTCCCGGGTGATGGGCGCCGCATAGACCTTCTCGAAGATATTCACCCCGAAAAAGTTCCTGAGCGTCCCGGCTTCACAGTACATAATACCGTCAAGCCGGTCGACACCGGTCGCCAACCCTTTCGGGAAGAGTATCTGCACGGAATGATCCCTGGCGATCCGGGCGATGGGACCCTGAAGTTTTTTCAGGGTCTCCGTGTTGAAGCAGAGAACGGTGAGTTCCCGTATGACCCCCTCGACCACCATGTCGAGGTACCGCTGGATAGTCCGATCACTCTGGACATACCATATCGGGGAGTAATGCTGCTGCGCGTCGAGAGACAGCGTCTCCAGCGCCTTCCTGCTTTCCTCTGCAGCAGTGTCCAGATCCCGTTTCAGATAGGATATCACCCTCTCCGGGCGGACAGCACGGTACATGAGGGGGCTTCCCTGACGGATATCAAGGAACCCCCTGACCGCAAGGGCGTTCAGCACATCGTAGACACGGGGGCGCGGAACCCCGCTCACCTCGTGAATCCGGCGGACATTTGCCTCGCCGAGACCTGCGAGCGTCACGTACACCTTTGCCTCATACTCCTTCAGCCCCAGCTGCATGAGGTTGGTGATAAGCGATTCCATTTGTTACTCTTTAAGGGACAACAATATTAAATAGTTATCCATCAAGCATCATGTATGATATCCACCGTTTCGGAACAGTCGAATATGCAGGTGGTCCGCCGGTTCTTCGAGGTAGGACCTTCCAAGGGCGACCTCAAGGCGGCTGATGCGCTCCTGACCCCTGAATTTTCACTGCACACTCCGCTGCCGACACCCGGACCCGGGATCGAGGCCATGAACAACGTCATCATCACCTGCCGGGCTGCCTTTCACGGCCTTCACGTGACCATCGATGATATGATGGCGGTTGGCGACAAGGTGACCTGTCGTTTCACCGCCCGCGGCATCCATCAGGGTGCATTCATGGGCCTCCCGCCCACAGGAAAGAAGATTGAGATGACCGGCATCGAAATCTTCAGCCTGCGCGACGGGAAGATCGTTGAGCTCTGGGGTGAGGCGAACCTGATGGGCCTCCTGCAGCAGCTCGGTGTAATGCCAGGCTCACCGGGATGAATTGGTCGCGAAGTTTCCTGACCAGAAACATCATCAACGCCAGTGGAATGATGAGCTGAGCGGCTTACACAGCATTGAGAACAAAAAGAGTTCGGTGTGATACCAGATGCCACCACATTGTGATACGAGAGATGGTCCCGTTGTAAAGGCGGCGATAAAGGCGCTGGAGACGGGGAATCTCAATTATGTACTGATCTGGATTCCAAAAGAATCCGAAAAAGAACTAAAAATTATCTTTGAGAAAACCCTGCGTGCGAGAAAAGCCGGAAAGGATGCGAAGGATGTTGCTGACGACTGGTTCTTTGAAAATACCATCCGGCTCCACCGGGCCGGAGAGGGAGCACCATATACCGGCATGAAACCTGCCGGGCTCAGCGAAGGTCCGGTTGTTCCAAAAGCGGAGAAAGCAATCGAGACAGGAGACCCAAAGGAATCGATCGGATTTATACTGAAGACTGTTGAAGACGATCTCAACCATCGCTTCCATCACGTGATGGAAAAGAAAAAGTATGATGTGAATGATGTTGCTGCCGGAAGGGAATTCGTTGAGGCTTTCATCGGATGGGTGGTGTATGCTCATCACCTCTACATGTCGGTGACGGGTGCCGCCGGACATGGAGAGCAGCACGGGGAGAAATCCGGGTGCGGACACCACTGATTACTCCCTTCTTTAAGATTGGTACATTTCAGTTGTTCCAATCCCCCATTCTTTGACTGCGGGAAGAAGAGTTACTCGAGACTGCCCTCTATCGTGATCGTCTTCTCAGTAACCGGGATCTTCTTTCCCGACAATTCCAGTGCCCGATCAACGATATACCGCACACCGCCACAGCATGGTACCTCCATGTGGACGACCATGATCGATTTGACCGCGTGGCGGGAGAAGATCTCTGCCAGTTTCGTGATGTATCCGTCAATGTCGGAATCCAGTTTCGGGCAGAAGATAATCACTATCCGGTCCCGCAGGCACTCCGTATGAAACCCTGCATAGGCAAAGGGAACACAATCAGCAGAGATCAGCAGATCGGCGTTGTCAAAATAGGGAGCGGCCGGATTCAGGAGTTTGAGCTGGACCGGCCACTGCCGAAGCTCGGATTCGGTATTTTCAGATGGCTGCCGGATGAAGGGAGGGGTGTTTCGGGCAATCCTCTGTGGTGCGGATCCCGGGCAGGCTGCGAAAGGCGCGTGGGCGGCATGTGCGGGTGCGGGGTGGCACCCAGGGGTATCATGGGCGGGAATGGCGATGGTATGCTCCTTCAGGTATTCAATTGCCTCCTGATACAGATCCCTCTGCCCATGGCCGGCAAGATGTTCGAGATGTGCTCGTATCACCGGTGCACCCTGCTGAACGATGGTCTCCATCACAGCTTTTTCGTTGTAACCATCTGCCTCACGCACGATGACCGAGATCGCTCCCTCCGGGCAGGTGCCTATGCAGGCCCCGAGTCCATCGCAGAAGAGATCGCTTACGAGCCGTGCCTTCCCGTCGATGAGCTGAAGGGCCCCCTCCGGGCAGTCAGGGATACACTGACCGTATCCCGTGCATTTGTTTTCATCGATGCTGATTATCTTCCGTTTCATACAGTCGCTCCTGGATGCAGGGTGATCACTATGGCGATTGCATGGTCAGTATCGTTATTCTTGCATGCATCCCTTTTAGG
>Ga0315274_10008812_pt1 | contig 14609 bp, 16 predicted proteins | sample YL17G02_20_MG_FD_203700 | JGI IMG/M metagenome (GOLD analysis project Ga0315274, IMG submission 203700) | Sediment microbial communities from Yellowstone Lake, YNP, Wyoming, USA - YL17G02_20 | ecosystem: Environmental > Aquatic > Freshwater > Lake > Sediment | place: USA: Wyoming | collected... | reverse complement strand
CTCAAGCGGCCATACCCTGGACACCCAGAGGGCCTCCCCTGCTCCCCCTCATCGAACCGTACATGAGGTTCTCCCTCATACGGCTCTCCGATGCTCTTCTTCCGGGGGCATGCACGGAGTACGCAGTAGCGCTCCGCTTGGCCGCCCGGTATAGCGCCCGCTGAAGTTCTCGAGCTTTGTCTATGGGGTGGTTAGCCTTTCGGCATTCCCTCGCTCTTACCTTCTTTAGACGCATGAGCAAAGTAGGGCCCCTTCCCTCCGGCAAGGTTATGCTGTCCTTGCCCTCCTCAGTACTATGGGCCCCTCCGACTCCCCTTCCCGGCTTCCCGTTGCATTTCACAGGAGTTCTGCTTATAGCAACGGTTACTTCCGCTTCCAGCCAAAGACCGGGTGGGGTCTCCCCAGTTCCTGAACCAGCTTTCCTGACATTCCGCTCCCTCTACGCCGGAGGGTTCTTCGGCACTGCATTCCAGAATCTACGTGCCTTCCACGGCCTTCGCCCAGCGCTGTCGGGCTCGGCTCCCTCTTGGCCCTCTCGGGTCTATGATAACGACGCAGCAGGATTCACTTGATGTTGCGGACTGCCAGGTCGCGATGACACCGCTTCGACGTTCGGATTGCCCCTGACGCCGGGTGGTCGCTACAAGGCGGTCTGGCCCTTTCCTTGACCGGACTCCCACCGGTTAGCTGGTCAAAGCTTTGCTGGGCACACCAGCGCTTTCATAGATGTCGGACCGCCTGATCATGTAACGCGAACGGGACGGCGCGAGTGAATGAATGCCTGGATCTCAGCCATGGCCTGACGGGCCTCAGGCAGCCGGGGCACAAACAGATGCCAGAAGTGCCACATCCCCGGCCAGACATGGAATGTCACTTCAACACCGGCTTGCTCGGCCCGTTCGGCCAGCGCTTCGGCGCCGCTCCGTAGCAACTCGGCCTCCCCCACCTGAAGGAGCAGCGGCGGCAGACCCCGCAGATCGGCGTACAAGGGGGAGAGCAGCGGCGTGCGCGGATCGGCGTTTCCACGGTACGCCATGATCTGACGCATGACGAAATCAGCATCAACCATCGGGTCGTCTTGCGCGAAGAACGTGCCTCCACCTTCAAAGTCCAACACGGGGCAGACGGATACTGCTCCGGCCGGCAACGCGTCCCCCGCGTCCCGTAGAGCCAATAGCGTGGTTACCACCAGATTGCCCCCCGCCGACTCTCCCGTGAACACCACCTGTTCAGGCAGGACCCCTTCCTCGGTCACAAGCCAACGGTAAGCCTTAAGGCAGTCCTCCACGGCGGCCGGAAACGGATGCTCGGGCGCCAGACGGTAGTCGACGAGCAGGGCGCGCACGCCTGCCGACCGAGCAAGATAGGCAGTGGTGAATCGCTCGGGGTTGTATAGAGGAAAGACGAACCCGCCACCATGAATATGGAAGATCACCTGAGGCGTGACAGCTTCTCGGGGGATCAGCCACTCATAGGTGAGTTCGCCTCGTGGAACCTTCTCCCAGCGTACGTCTTTGGGGACAGGGTAGAGCCGTTCAGACCAACGCGACACACGACGCACGGATTGGATGCTTGCGCCGCGCTGCGCGAGCCTCTGCGCACGGAGAAAGACACGGATGAGGGAACTCGACAGACTAGCCACGGCAAAGGGTTTCCACTACGCGCGACAGGCGGCCTGGCGGCCTCGAGCTAGGCTGTCCGGCGTGAGCGCGCAATCGTGGCACGACTCTACGCCCCGCCGGCGGGCAGGACAAGCATCTCCGAAGGCCCGGCCCGCAGGGCCAGCCGAAGACCGTTCGTCCCGGATGCCCTAACCGGGATCCTGCCGAAGGTCCCGCGCAGTAGGCGGGGGCGCGTTTCCAGGGCTTCATCGAGTCGTCGGGGGACGATGGTTGATGCGAACAGCTCAGCCAACGACAGTCGTGTTCTCTATCCCTTCTTGCGCCTGGCTTCTGCCCTTTCCAGGTTCTCCTTTGCCCTGAACTTCACGATCTTGCTGATCAACCCGAAAGGGATCGGCTTCTCCAACGGGAACCTTACCGAGCCTTTTGCTCCTTCGTAGACAGATAGCTCATCCTGGAACTTCTCGATTCCCGTCGGCGTAGGGTAGAACCCGATATGCTGCTTGAAAGCGGCAAAGTGCACCAGATTGCCCTTCAGAACGAAGGTCGGCATTCGGTAGCTGATCGCTTCTTCTGCGTCTGGTGCCGCCTTTCTAATCGTCGCTCGTATCTTCTCCAGGATTCCCTGGACATCGTGTGGGAAGCCCGCGATGTATTCGTCGATATCCTTGGGTGCGGTTTGCTCAGTCTTCATGCCGCTTCCTTTTCCGGATCCCGCAGGATACTTCAAGCCCATCCATCGATTCTACGCCAGCCCCTGGCCCCTACCCTGCCAGGGGCTGGCGGTGGAGGGGATGGAAGATGCTGCAGTACGCGGGCTCGCCCAAGTTCGATCTAGACCAATCGATCCCCAATCTCCCATGCATGGTCCAGCGCGTGCCAGGCTAGGCGGCGGACGAAAGTGCGATGACTCAAGCGGATCCCGCCGCGCGGACCCTTCGCTGGAATCTCCCCTCGCACCGCCGCGGCCAGGGCGGCCTCGATCTCAGATCGCAAGCGTGTCAGCGCCCTACGAGGCTCGTCCGGCAGGGCCGGCGCCTTCCATCCCAATCGGCCAAGGTAGGCCTGATCCGCCTCCAGGGCATGCCGCAGGATGGCGGTCAGGTTCCGCCCGCCGCCGCGCGGCCCGGTGCGCAGTGCCTTGCCTCGGGCGGCCTCGGCGGCCTGGTCCAGCGTTTCCCAGCAAGCATGCAGCAACCCAAGCATCCGGTGAAGCTCCTCCTCGTCAACCGGCTTCGTGTCCAGAGCGGGAACGGCGCCGGGAGCGCCAAAGTCCGTCGTGGCATCGCCCTGGAGGCGTTCCGTGACGACGAGCAGGGATGCATCCGAGGGCGGCTGGAACCCGAGGCGGGCCGGCCGCACGGCGCGGGCGTAGCGCGAGGCATACGCGAGCAACGAGGCGAGGGCGGCGGCTTCATCGCGGCCGCTGCGGCACCATCCCGGCCAGTCGAGCGCCCCGGCGAAGACGCGCTTCGACCCGATCTCCAGATACACCGGGATCCTGGCCATTCCCCGCGTCATGCCGCTGCTCCGTTGGTCACCCTGCCTGTGCACGTATCCCGCTGTCCGTCAGGCATCAGCTGGCCGCGTGGCGACTCGGCGCGGGGCATACCCGAGCGCAACGGAGCCAAGCCCAAGGGTGATCCCGGCCAGCGGCAGGAGCAGCCAGACTGCCAAGAGCATGGCGACGAATCCGGCGAACTGCGACATGGGTGGCTGCAGCGCCGAAGCCAGCTCCGGGCCGATCCGGATCACGGTCGCCACCAGCGCAATCATGCCGGCCATGGCGACTAGCGAGCCCAGCACCGCGCGTAGCCATCCCAGCCCTCGCAGGACGGCGAAGCCGGCGCCGTCTCGAGGATTGCCGCCCGTTCCTGCCGTTCTTGTCCTTTCGCTCGGTCTGCAAGGTTGATCTCCTTGAGGGCGGCCTCTGCCGGCGTCTTCACCTTGGCGCACCTGCTCAGCGCCGAGGGCGCGCCGGTCGGGTCCGATCGGTAAGGCCGGGAACCGACGGTTCAGCCACATCGGCCGCTCACTCCACCTGGATCGAGTCGATCAGACCGTACAGGAGGTCTCGATTCGCCTCATCGACCGCCTCAAAGGCCTCACGCCAGTTCGCCGGGTCGGTGACCTCGACGTTGTCCGGGGAACCCATGATCTGCAGGACGTTCACGTTCTCGTCCACCAGGAATGCGCTGCGGATGTAGAAGCGCTCGGTCTGCGCGGTGTCCGAGAGCGTCGTGGTGAACTCGACCCCCGTGAACCTGCCTAGTGTGAGCCCGCGCACGCGCGTGGTCAGCGACCTGGCGGTGGTCGACGACTCGCCGTCCGGCATGTCGAGCAACGCCAAGTTGTCGTTGAACCAGGATTGTTCGGCTCGGGCTTGTTCGAGTGTCCGTCCGGCGGTGTTGACCGTGTACTGGATGACGACGGCGTATGCGTTCGGGGCGCCGGGCTCCCGGTCTTCGGGACCGGTGCCGTAGGGGTAGACCACATCCGATCCCACGGCCAGGCGGACGCCATCCTCGAACTCATACACGTCCGGGCCGTACCAGGTTGAGGGGTACCGAAGGCTGATCCCGAAGGCACTGTTCGAGTACGCCGTCCACCCCGGGAACGGATCGAGGGTGGACTCCGGGGCGATCGTTGGCAACGCGGTTGGTACGGTGGTCGGCACCTCAAGCGTCGCCACGGGCGTGGTCGCGCACCCGGTCAGCGCCAGGATGGCTGCAGAAGAGACGAGAACCACGGACAACCCATGCATGTTCACGGCTTACATCCCCTTGTCCATCAACGGGCTTGACTTGCACAGTCCCCAGGATCAGGCGCGCCCGCCGGAGGTGCCTGGAGGCACCGCGTGACACGTGGCTGAGCCACGTGTCACGCGGAGTGTCCGTCGCATTCTCCCCAAGGCAGCTGCGATCCACCTGAGTATCGCACGCCGGTGCTTCGCCTAGCGTTGGCGCAGCAGGCGGGACGAGTTTGCCAGGATGCCGAGGTCAGGGATCGACTGAGCCGCCGCGGCGAGCACCGGCGGCAGGAAACCGAATGCCGCCAGCGTCAGTCCGAGGGTGTTGTAGACCGCGGTGAAGGCGATGTTCAGGCGCACGATGCGCATCGTGCGCCGGGCGATGGCGATCACCTGCGGCACCAACCGCCAATCGTCGCGCAGCAGCGCCACGTGCGCCGCCTGCAGGGCAATGTCGGAACCCGCAGCGCCCATGGCGATGCCAACGTCGGCCTGCGCCAGCGCCGGCGCGTCGTTGACGCCGTCGCCCACCATGACGACGCAATGGCCCTCCTGCTGGTGTCGCCGGACGATGGCAATCTTGTCCTCCGGCAGCAGCTGTGCCCGGAACGGGACGCCGATCGCCTCGGCCAGGCCGGCCGCGGTGTGGTCTGCATCGCCGGTCAGGAGCTCGATGTGGGCGATGCCCAAGTCCCGAACAGCCGCCAGCGCCTCGGGCACCTCCGGACGGATCGTGTCCGCTGCCGCCAGGACGCCGGCCAGCCGGCCATCACGCTCGACGAAGAGCAGCGTCTTGCCGCTGGACTGCAGCGCCGCCAATCGCGGGTCATCCACCGAGTCGGTCATCAGCCGATCGCTGCCGATCGTCACCGGCGCGCCGTCGAGCGTACAGCGCACGCCCAATCCGGGCAGCGCCTCGAATCCCTCGGGCTCGAGCAAGGTTAGATGCTTCTCGGCCGCGGCACGCCGCACAGCGTGGGCCAGCGGATGCTCGGAGTACCTCTCGGCCGAGGCGGCCAGCCGAAGCAAGTCATCGCCGCCCAGCCCGTTGAGCGGCAGGACGTCGGTCAGCTGCGGGCGGCCGAGTGTCAGTGTGCCGGTCTTGTCGATCAGGAGCACGTCCGCCCGCGCCAGCGTCTCCAGGTGCTTGCCGCCCTTGATCAGCAGCCCGTTCCCGGCGGCGGCGCCGATCGAGGCCAGCATAGCAATGGGCGTCGCCAGCGCGAAAGAGCACGAGCATGCGACGACCAGCACGGCAGCGGTGGCCAGTGGATCGCGGCTCAGCAAGAAGGTTAGCGCGGCGACGGCGGCGACCACCGGTAGGTACCAGGCGGAGAAGCGGTCGGCGACGCGCTGCACATCCGCGCGCGACGTTTCTGCTTGCTCGACCAGGTGGACCACACGGCCGAAGGTGCTGTCGCGCCCGGCGTGCGTCGTGCGCACGCGCAGGCTGCCGAGCTGCCCCAGCGAGGCGGCAAAGACACGGTCGCCGGGGCCAGCCTCGACCGGCATCGACTCGCCGGTGATGGCGGCCTGATCGACGGTCGCATGGCCGGAGACGATGACGCCGTCGACCGGGATCTTCTCACCCGGGCGGACAATGACGATCTCGTCTACCTTGACCGCATCGGCCGGGACGTCGATCTCTTCCCCGTCTCGCTCCACTCGCGCCTGCTGCGGGGCCATGGCCATCAGGTCGCGCACGGCGCTGCGGGCGCGCGAGGTGGTGAACCGCTCGACGTAGTCGCCCACGCGCATCAGGACAACGACGACCAGCGCCGTGACCCACTCGCCGACGAGCATGGCGGCGAGGACACCGACGGTCATCAGCGTGTGGGCGATCACCTGGCGGCGCAGCGTGGCGCGCACCACGTTGCGGAAGACCGGGAAGCCCCCGACCAGCACGGCGGCCAGCCCGAGAGGCCACGGCAGTCGCCGGGTGAGCCAGTCGAATGCGCCCAGCCACTCGCCGACGACGACCATCGCCAGCACCAGGCCAACGACGATGATCAGCAGCCGAGAAACCGAGCGGCGCAGGCCGCGCGCCTCATCCCGGCGGTCGGTGGCAACCTTGTAGCCGGCGCCCTCGACGGCGCGGGCGACGGCCTGGCGGTCGACGCGCAGCGGATCCAGGCGGACGATGGCCTTCTCGGCCGCCAGCAAGACGTCGACGGCGCGCACGCCGGGCAGCGCGGCAATGGCGTGCTGCACGTGCTGCGTGCACTCGGCGCAGTCCATCCCGAGGACCGGAACCTCGATCGTCTGGTCGAGGGTCATACCGGACTTGCCCCCCGGTCGACGCGGGTGCACTCGTACACACCGCGCGCAACGTCAGCCAGGACGTCTTCGCCCAGGGTCAGCAGCCCGGCGACGCGGTCATCGCTCAGCGCGTAGCTGACGTAGCGGCCGGACGGCTCGGAGCGTACCAAGCCGCAGTCGCGCAGGCAGGCCAGGTGGTTGGAGGCATTGGGTTGTGACAGGCCGGTGGCAGCGACGATCTCGCCGACCGTGTGCGGTCCGTCGCGGAGCGTCTCGAGGATCGACAGGCGCGACGGGTCGCCCAGCCCGCGGAAGAGCTTGGCCTTGAGCTCAAGCGAAGTGGTTGAAGCAGTCATCAGCATGGGAGAGCCTCTGGATACATAACCATATAATGATATTACAACTTATCCAGAGAGGAGTCAAGCTGCGCACAGGCGGGGGCGTGCGGGGACGGGGTCAGCGTCCGTGGGTGGCGGCGCGCTTACCAGCCGCGGGCGTGCGCCTCCTCGGCCAGGGCCTCGAGCGCCGGCTTGGGTACGCCGTCCGCATGCCGCAGCCCAAGCGTGGCCAGGTAGGCGGCGAAGCGGCGGTCGGGCAGGCCGTAGTACTCCGTCCACGCCTCCACCGAGGCCTGCGGCGCATCCGTCAGCCAGGTGAAGTTCAGCAGGGCGATCTGCGCAGCCTGCGCGTCCCAGGCGCGGAAGATCCGGCGCACGAACTCGGCCTGCCGCGCCTCGCTGCTCCCCAGCTCCTCACTCGAAGGATAGCCGGCCTCCAGCATCCCGATCGGGCGATCGGGGAAGAGCGACGGAAGCGCGGCCAGATCCCCGGGGACGACATCCGCCGGGCGCACGCCGAAGTCTGCCTCAAGCGGATAGTAGGTGACCAGGATCATGTCCGACTGCGCGTTCAGCGCCTGCGCCAACGCGCGCGTCTCGCCGGTCAGCCCGCCCATCGTCACCTTGACCCCGACCGGCACGTCCGGACGCAGGCTGCGGGCATGCGCCGCCGTGGCCTCGAAGAAGGTCCGATAGCGCGCCCAGACTGTGGCGTCCGTGCCGAGGGTCGCATCGACCTCGTTGCCGATGGCCAGGACGGCGAGCTCGACGTCGGGGATCTGCGAAAAGACGTAGTCGAGCAGCCGCTCGAAGCGGGCGATGACCTCGGGATCGTCGAACGCCCTGCCCCTCAGGTCCGACGGGAGACGCGTCCGGTTGGTGTCAATCGGCGTGATCGTCAGCGCCAGCGGGACATCTTGCGCCGGATAGTACAGGTTGGCGATCGCCAGGTAGTTGGGATCGGGCGCATACTCGCCCGGCCGAAGCTCGAGGTCGTCCCAGGCAACCGACAGGCTGGTGAACTGCATGCCGGCCTCACGGGCAAGCTGGAAGGCCTGATCGTAGTCCTCGCCTTCGGCTTCGGAGACGTCGATACCGAGCATGCGGTCGCCGCCCGGCACGGCGGTGGTCTCGGGCTGAGGCAGGACCTCCGCAGAAGTCGCTGCCGGCCTGGCCGGCGCGCCGCAGGCCAGCGCACTGGCGGATATCGCCACAAGTGTGAGCCCCACGGCCAACGTACGGTGTCTCATGCCTCGACCCCTTATCACCAGAACGGTGCCTCTACGATCGGACGCGGGCTGGGGATGTTGATGCCGAGAAGTTGCAGGACGGCCATCCATGCCAGGCTGGAGACGACCGTCGCCACCAGCGTCGCCCCGAGCGCGATCGGCAGGCGGACCCAGCCGCGGCGTCGGTCCTCCGCCGCATAGTGCCGCTCGAACGGGAGGTACGCCAGGCCGATGGCCGCGCCATAGACAAGGAAGACATAGGCCCACAGCAGGACACCCCACGGCAGACTGGCGAGACCCTGACGCAGGATCGCGCCTTGCTGCTCGAGCAGGATGCCGTACAGGCCTTGGATCGTGAACACCTCCGCCAGCGAGATGCGCCAGCGGCGCATCAGGAGCGGCCAAGCCAGTGCCCATCCGCCGTAGACCACCGGGCTGAGCAGCAGATCGTAGGCCAGTTGCGGGTGCAGCAGCGCCGGCTCAGCTGCCCCCGCCAGGTAGTTGGAGGCCCAGGCGAGCGTTTCGGTCAGCAACCCGCTGGCGAGCACGACCAGGCCGAACGCCAAACCGCGAGGCAGGCGCACGCGAGCGGCGGCCGCCTCGATCGGCCGCCGCAAGAAGACGGCACCGACGAACAGCGAGTAAATCGGCAGCATGGTGTCGTGCGGCGAGGCGAGCAGGCCGGGCAATGGCAGCAGGGCGCTTAGGCCTAGCAGCAAGTGCCCAATCCGGCGGCGGGGAGGCGCGACAGCGAGTTCCGTCATGCCGCACCAGCCGGCAGCGCCGCTGCCTGCCCTTCCTGCTGGTGCCTCCAGGTCAGGGCGAAGGCGCGCACGAAGAACAGATTCATGCCGGCGTAGCCGATCACGACGACCCACACCAGCACGAATAACCGGAGGACCTGCGGAGTGAGCAGACCGATCACCAGCGCCGCGGCGACGTAGGCGCCGAAGGCCACGGCGGCGGCACGGCGCACGGGGCGCAGGTGCGGCCGCCGGTCGAGGAGCAGCCGCGGCATCGCCAGCACGGTTGCCCAGTAGGCGAACATACCCAGATCATTGGCGTCGGGATTGGCCCACGGGGAGTTGCCGATGACGAACCACTCAATCGCCAGGCCGGCGAAGCCGGCGAAGGCATAGATGCCGATATCGGCCGCCAGCGGGGTGGGCATGTGCCGCTCGATCCAGCGCGTAGGCGGCGCGGCGAGCGCCAGGATCACCGGATAGGCCGCCAGCGTGAACACGTAGTCCGGGACGCTCTGCCGCACGAGGACGCAGAACAGAAACTCGCCCAGCGTGGCAAAGAGCGATCCAAGCGCAATTGTGAGCAGGAGATGCTTCACGGCGTGGCCTCACGGATCCTATCGGTGACAGGCAATACAGGTGTGGGCTCGGTGAAGTTGCGAGCCGAGGACCGTAGATGGATCCACCTGAGGGCGGGTCCAAGGGAGCGTGACCGATGCTCCCTCACCCCGATCCTCTCTCCCGCTTGCCTTGCTCGCGGGACCTCCGGCCGAGGGGAGATATGGGTCTCCTGGCACACAAAGGTCAGCAAGCCGGCTGCGTGTACCGTGGCCGAGAGAAGTCGGTTGCATCGAGAAGCATCTCGCTGATCCCCCCTCACGCCCGATCGCTGTGCTCGCCGGATCTCCGGCCATCGGCATGGGTTGCTGGGAGACTCCACTCCTGGGGGATTAGAGGCCGCCGCCCTGCCCTCTCCCTGAGGGAGGGGGTGTATGCCCGCACTCACACGCTCGCGCGCTTGGGGCGTTCGATCGACGGCGGGGTCAGCGCCCTGCGTCGGCCATCGGCTGGACAAGGCGCCGGAGCACGGCCAGAGCCGCCAGCAGGATGACCAGGCTTACGATCTGCGCCGCGCGCAGCGTCCCGAACCACATGACGCTGTCGCCGCGGAAGGCTTCCAGCACCAGGCGGGCGGCGGCAGAGAGGGCGACGAAGACACCGAACGCGTACCCGGGGAAGGGCGTTCCCGGCCGCAGGCGGAGGACGAATGCCAGGATCGCCAGCGCCGCCAGCAGCTCGTAGACCTGCGACGGATGGCGCGGCATGCCCCACAACACGATCGCCCACGGCACGTCGGTCGGAGCGCCAAAGGCGTCGCCGGAGGCCACGTGCGCCAGCGCCAGACAGACGGCGAACGCCGCCATGCCTGGTGACAGCGCGTCGAGCGTCGGTTCGAGCGGCAGGCGCCGCCGCTGCCCGTAGACCAGCGCGGCGATGAGCCCAATCGCCGCGCCAACTTCCGGCGCCAGCGTGACCGGCGTGAGCGCCAGCAGCGCCAGTGGGTCGCGCGCATAGACCTCGAGGTAGCGCGCGGCGTAGCCCATTCGCGCCCCAAGGATCCCGGCTACCAACCCGACGAGGATCAAGCGTTCGACGCCGTCGCCCGAGAGGCCGAGCCGTCGCGCCTGTCGCTCGGCGAGCACGCTGCCTAGCCAGACGCCGGCAATCAGCAGCAGACCCGGAAGCTGGATCGCTGCCGGCCCAATCTGCAAGACCGGGAGCATCAGCCGCCCTCCCCCAGCAGGTCGAGCACGGTCGTCTCGAGGACCGACGGGTTGAGCGGGCCGCCGACGACGACGCGGCGAATGATGCCCTGGCGATCGATGAAGAACGTCGACGGCAGTGCACGCACCTGGTACAGGCGCGTCGCCTCGCCGTCGCGGTCGAGGGCGATCGGGAAAGTCAGGCCGTACTCGGCGGCGAAATCCCGCGCCGCCTGCTCGCTGTCCTGTACCGTGCTGTTGATGCCGAGCACGACGACCCCCTGACCGGCGCGCTGCTCGTGTAGCACCTGCAGCGCCGGCATCTCCGCCCGGCACGGCGGGCACCACGAGGCCCAGATGTTGAGGACGACGACCCGGCCGCGCAGGTCCGACAGGCGCACCCGATCACCCTCGAGATGCTCAAGGTCGACCTGCGGAGCGGCGAAGCCTTCTCGCGGGCTTGGGGATGGCTCCGCCGGTCACGGCGCCTTCGACCGGTTGCGTGATGAAGATCCAGGCACTGCCGAGGACGAAGACAGCCGCCATCAGCAGGCAGCCGCGCCCACCGGACAGCCAAAACGCAGGCGCGTGGGTCACGGCACCTCCAGGCCGTGGGCGTGGAGCACATCGGGGGCGGCCAGCAAGTCGGCCGTCGGGCCGTCGGAGCAGACGACCCCTTCGTCCATGACGATGGTGCGCAGGAAGAGCTCCTGGACCATGCGTAGGTCATGGGTCGAGACCAGCATCGTCTGGGGCAGCTCGCGTAGCAGCCGGATCAGATCGCGCCGCGCCCGCGGGTCGAGGCCCGCCGTGGGTTCGTCGAGGACGAGAACCTCTGGCTCCATGGCCAGCACGGTGGCGATGGCGATGCGCTTCTTCTCGCCGCTGCTGAGGTGATGGGAGACCCGGTTCACCCTGCCGGCCATGCCAACGTCGGCCAGGGCGGTTGTCACCCGCGCGCGGACTTCCGGTTCCGGCAAACCCTGATACATCGGCCCGAAGGCGACGTCGTCGAAGACCGTAGGGGAGAACAGCTGGTCGTCCGGATCCTGGAACACCATGCCGACTGCCGAGCGGATCGGGCCCAGCGTCTGGTCAGACAGGAGCTGTCCGCACACCGATACCTGGCCGGCTCCACGCAGGATTCCGTTCAGGTGGAGCAGGAGCGTCGACTTCCCGGCGCCGTTCGGACCGACGATGGCCACCTTCTCGCCGGGCGCGATCCCGAACGACACGCCCCGCAGCGCCGGATGGCCATCCGGGTAGGAGAATACAAGGTCGTGGACGTCAATCGAATGGTGCACGGGTTACCCCCAGACCAGAGTGCCGGAAAGCCAGAGCAGGCCCAGGACCGTCAGCCCCGTCACCAGCGTGACCCGGGCGCCGGACGATACAGGCGGGAGGGCGAAGGAGCGGACCTCGCCGTCGTAGCCGCGCGACAGCATGGCGACATAGATGCGATCGCTGCGGTCGATGGCGCGAAGGAACAGGCTGCCGGCCATCCCGCCGGCGACGCGCGCCCGCCAGGCGAGCGATCCGCCGGGGCGCAGCCGGCCAGCGCTACGGGAAGGCTGGCGGACAAGTCCCGACCGTGCCGCGCGTGCCCGCATCAGCCGCAGCGCCTCGTCGGCAAGGACGAACAGGTAACGCCACATTAATCCGAACATCGCCACGAGCAAGCGCGGGATGCGGACGGCTCGCATCGCCAACAGCAGATCCGGGAAGGGCGTAGAAGACGCCAGGACGATCGCCGCCTGGACCGATAGCCAGGACTTGACCGCTACGTTGGCGAAGCACAGCGCGCCCTCGGCCGTCAGCACCAACGTCCATGTGCCCAGCGGCAGCTTGAGCAGCGCCGATCCAGGCGTCGTGAAGAGCAGCGGGAACACCGCCAGCACGAACGGCAGAGCCAGGCTGGCGCGGCGCAGCACGTACCCCACGCCCAGGCCAGAGAGGATCTCGACCGACAGCATGAGGGACAGCAGCAGCAGATAGACCGGCCAGGCGCCGAAGGGGGTGAGCGAGACGGTCAGGATGAAGGCCACCGCCAGGACGAACTTGACTCGGCCGTCCAACGCGTGGACCGGGCTCGGGAGCGGGCGGTAGGGATCGAGGAAGTGAACGTGCATCGACTACCTGGCGGGCGCCGTACCGACAGACAAGGTCCGGCGCAGCGCCTCCAATAAGAGGCGGTCTCAGACGGTGTTCTTGCGGGAGCGGCGCAGGTAGGCCACGCCCAGCGTGACGGCGAAGACGATCAGCGTGCCGGCGACACCGGCCAGGATCGTCGCCAGCGCCTCGTTCGAGACGCCGGGGAGAACATAGTCAGGGATCAGGTTGTAGAGCGGAGAGCGGGCGGCCTCCAGGAATCCTTTCTGCTCGGCAACCCACTCCAGCCCGTCAGGGTTAGCGGAGGCGAGCGGGGAGAGGACCGCCAGGGCCAGGGCGATGCCCAGGCCGAAGACCCATACTCCGACGCCGCCGCGGCTGCCCGCCTGCTCGCGAGCCAGGAGGTCCCGACGAGTGGCCACCAGGAAGGTCAAGGCGCCAACGGTGATCATCCCCTCACCGACGCCGATCAACGCGTGGATGCCAGCCATTGCCGGGACGGCGATATTGGCCGGGGACGTTCCTGAGATGGCCAGCTGGAGGGCGGCCGAGAGCGAAGCGATGAAGATCGATGACCAGGCGGCCACGAATCCGCCGACGAGGGTGCTCCACGGACGCTGCGGTACCAGACGGCGGAGGCTGGTGTAGACGAAGTAGGAGACCGCGACCCCGACGACGGCCATGTTGAACAGGTTGGCCCCCAGGGCCAGCAACCCGCCGTCCTGGAAGATCAGCGCCTGGATGCTGACGACGGTCGTCATGACGATGACCGCCGGCCACGGTCCAACGAGAATGGTGGCAATGGCCGCACCCAGCAAGTGCCCGGAAGTACCGCCGGTGACGCTGAAGTTGAGCATCTGCCCGGCGAAGATCGCCGCCGCCAGGACGCCCATCAATGGTAGCTGGCGCTCGCCCAGGTCCTTGCCGGTTCGCCGCAGGGCATAGGCCAGGGTGAGGGCCGAGATCGCCCAGAAGACGATCGAGACGATGGTCGAGAGGAAGCCATCGGGAAGGTGCATGGGCGCAGGCCGGTTGAACACGCGATCTCTCCTTGGCGTGCGCCGACTAGGGCGAAGAGCAACGGTTGCAGACGCCGCCTAGCGTCAGGTGGTGGGCGTCGATCTGGAAGCCAGTTCGCCGCTCGACTGTCCAGCTGAACGACTTCACCAGGCTGGGGTCGAGCTCAAGCTCGCGCCCGCAGGAGCGGCATACCAGATGGGCATGGGGATGCTCAGCGTCGCGCAACGAGAAGCGCAGCGCCTGGCCGCCGTTGGCATACAGGTCGACGAGACCGGCGCTGTGCAGCGTCTCCAGCGTTCGGTACACGGTCGCTGGGTTGAGGCCCGGCAGGCGTCGGCGGGCGTCGTCGTAGACCTGCTGCGCGGAGCGGTGGTCGCCGGCGTGGGCGATCGATTCGAGGATCACCGCCCGCTGGGCGGTCACCCGGTAACCGGCCTGGCGCAGTTCGGAGGTAAGGCGCTCGCCACAGGACATATGCAACTCCTTGCTGTTGCAAGTACTCGCAACTAGGATACTCCCCCACAGCGGGCGAGTCAAGCAGCGGCCCCCTGGGCTGCCGGGCGGGCCCGTCGGCCGCAGCGCGTGCCCGAGCCCGGGGCGAGGGCGCGGGCGAAGGCCCAACCCGCAAGGGTGAATCGAGTAGGGAGGATGGGTCGCCCGCTCCCCCTCTCACACCACCGGACATGCGGGTCCGCATCCGGCGGTTCGGTGAACGTCAGGGCACCAAACGAACCTTAGCCCTCGAGCCCTTGTTGGCGGTCCGTGCCGGGAACGACT
>Ga0315274_10008811_pt1 | contig 14610 bp, 18 predicted proteins | sample YL17G02_20_MG_FD_203700 | JGI IMG/M metagenome (GOLD analysis project Ga0315274, IMG submission 203700) | Sediment microbial communities from Yellowstone Lake, YNP, Wyoming, USA - YL17G02_20 | ecosystem: Environmental > Aquatic > Freshwater > Lake > Sediment | place: USA: Wyoming | collected... | reverse complement strand
CCACCCAGAACTGATCGCTTCGCTTGAGGATCACTTCGTTTAAGGAGCGCTTTGCTTTAGGTTATTAAAAATGCCTCAAGGCCCGTAGGGCCGATCCTCAAAACCCGCTTTTGGCGGAGGTGCTCCTCAAGTGTAGCGGTCAGCTGTTCAAGCCAACCTTGACATAAAAAGATCTAAGAACCTCTCTGCATCCACTCCCAAACATACATCTATCTTTGGGCCTTTTTTGATCTCGGAAATATGGCCGTAATGCTCCCCTTCCTCAGTCTCAACATCAAGGGACAATCTTTCCTTTCTTACGAGATTTGGATCAATGACCACACCCACAGCCAAAGGATCGTGGAGATAGATCAGTTCTTTTCCGCGGAACAGATGAGTGGCGAGATCATAGCCAATTGCCTCGATGACAAATTGAGAGAAAGCATTGTTAATGGGTTTCACCCTCTCTTCGATCCCTTGAGGAGTGAGAAAAACCTGATGAGTGACATCGAGTGGAACCAGCGTGATCGGCAGTCCTGATTCAATGGCCATTTTGGCTGCCAATGGGTCGACAAAGATATTAAATTCAGCATGAGGAGTGATGTTTCCTTTCGTCCGAACAGCACCTCCCATGATCACCACTTCTTTCAATTTCCTCATTCCTTCAAGATCTTTTTGAAGTCCTAAGGCCAAATTGGTGAGAGGGCCTGTGGCAATTAAAGTCAACCCTTCGACTCCCCGGCCTGAAGGCTCGGGCTGAAGGCTCAGGGTTGACCCTGAGCGGCGCTTTCCTACACCATCTTCAGAGACGGGGCTTGGCGCAGTCGAACGGGTCAATTCATCTGGATACTGATGAGCCATCTTTGTAATAAGTTCATCTGCACGACCAGGATAGATCTTCCACCACTCTTCTCCTTCTTTTCGTTCTATTTTTGCTCCTCCTAAACCGTCTTTACCATGGACAGAATGGGCGTAAATAGATCTGCCCTTTAAAGGTTGGTCTGCCCCTTTTGCAATGAGTGGTTTATGTTGAGGATGGATTAGACAAAGTACTTTCTGAATATTTTCAAAAACCCGATCTAAAGGGACATTTCCATTGACTCCTGTGACAGCCTTTACCTCTAATTCAGATGAATGAAAAACAAGGATTAAGGCAAGAGCATCATCCACTCCAACGTCACAATCGATCATCACCATCTTCTTCATGGTTTTACCTTTTTGTAACGCAACCCTTCAGGGTTGCTTAATTCCTGCCTGCGGTAGGCAGGCAAGGCTGAAGCCTTGCGCTACAAACCAAATTATTTATCTACGTGATTTTTTTCTTCATTTCTATCTTAATTTCTATGCTCCGTCAACGCCTTTGATCTTTCTTAATGAAATCTTCTAACCCTCTTTGTTAAAAATGAATAAAGCATTTCGACCGAATTAGTTATATAATGTTAAAATGGACGTTAATCATCGTACCAATAAAAGGTTTACCTTACTGGTTACCACGTTAGGTTCTTTTTTAACCCCCTTTATGGGCTCTTCTATCAATATTGCACTTCCCTCGATTGGAAAAGAGTTTGCGATGAATGCCGTCTTGTTAAGCTGGGTCACCACATCCTATCTTTTAACAGTTGCTATGTTTCTCGTCCCTTTGGGAAGGATAGCGGACATCCATGGAAGAAAGAAAATTTTCTTTTATGGGTTCGTGATTTATACACTCTCGTCCTTTCTCTGTACAATGGCAACATCGCCTTTTTTCCTCATCGCTTCCAGGATGTTACAGGGAATCGGGGCTTCAATGACCTTCAGCACTGGGGTGGCTATTCTCATATCCGTATTTCCTCCTGGAGATAGAGGAAAGGTTCTTGGAATAAACGTTGCAGCGGTTTATTTAGGACTTTCCTGTGGTCCTTTCCTGGGAGGCCTTTTAACACACTATTTTGGCTGGAGAACCATTTTTCTTATCAATGTCCCGTTTGGACTCCTCATCATCTTCTTTACTTTTTGGAAGTTGAAAGGAGAATGGACCGAGGCAAGAGGGGAAAAATTCGATTTTATCGGATCAATTCTCTACAGCTTCACCCTTGTAACAGTCATGTATGGTTTTTCCCTGTTGCCTGGAATATGGGGAGCTTTTTTTATCCTTCTGGGTGTCGGTGGTTTCTGGGCATTCATGAAATGGGAAAGCAAATCAGAAAGTCCAGTTTTTGATATAGATCTTTTCAGAAACAATAAGATCTTTGCCTTCTCCAACCTGGCCGCACTAATCAATTATAGTGCAATATTTGCTATCGGTTTTCTTTTAAGCCTTTACCTTCAATTGATTAAAGGCCTTAACCCTCAAGAGGCAGGTATAATTCTGATCTGCCAACCGATCGTGCAGGCAGTTTTTTCGCCTTTTGCCGGCAGGCTGTCGGACAGAATTGAACCCAGAATAGTAGCCTCAACCGGAATGGCATTAACAACGGTAGGGCTTGCCCTTTTTATTTTCTTAGATGAGAAAACAACGCTTTCATTCATCGTGGTCAACTTAATTCTTATTGGATTTGGGTTTGGCCTCTTCTCCTCTCCTAACACCAATGCAGTGATGAGTTCAATTGAAAAGAAGTTTTACGGGGTCGCTTCAGGGATCCTTGGAACGATGCGGGCAACCGGGAATATGTTCAGCATGGGAATAGTGATGTTAATCTTTTCCCTATACATAGGCCGGACCCAAATTACACCTTCCTACTACCCGCTCTTTATAAAAAGCGTGAAGTCAGCATTTATCATTTTTACCTCTCTCTGCCTGGCTGGCATATTTGCCTCCCTTTCGAGAGGCCGGATGCGCTAATTAAACCCCGTTAGAAAGGATGGGGCTTTAAACCCCACCCTTTCTGAGATGAATCCCGTTAGAGATGTATCTCTAAACGGGATGAATATTATTTATTTTTATCATCCCCGCCATAAATGGTAGGGCTTTCTAACGGGGTAAATATATTTTACCTGGCAAACGGGAAGGTCAACGAAAGATAGTTTCTCCTCTTGGCAAGGCCTTAATGATCTTTATATAATTACGGTAATTGGAAATGAATGATAAAACTGAATTAGAAAACCTGAAGTTTCAAATGAAAATTGAGCCAGAAAAACTCTCCCATTCTTTAGAGAATTTCATCAAAGAATATATGGAGAAATTAGAAAGGGAAGGGGTGATCTTGGGACTGAGTGGAGGAATTGATTCAGCAGTCGTTGCCGCTTTGTGTAAAAGAGCCGTTGGCTCAGAAAGAACTTTGGCTCTCATTATGCCCGAGAAGGATTCAAAAGAAGAACATGTAAAGGATGCTCTAAATTTTGCTAAAGAATTGGGTATCGAAGCAAGATTGATTGACATCACCCCCTATCTCAAAGAGTTAGAGGTATATAAGTTAGCTCCGTTAAGTAGAATTCCTATTCTGGGTAGATTAAGAGGCCCTTTGATTAAGAAAGCTTATCATTACTATGAACGAAAAACAGGAGAGAGCCCTTTCTCAGCCAGCCTTACCGGTTTTAAAGATAAGCAACTCAGCTCCTTTCTCAAAAAGAGGAATGCCTTTTACCGAGTAAAGCACAGGATGAGAATGGTTTTGCTCTATCTTTATGGAGAGATTGAAAATAGGTTGATCGTTGGAGCGGCAAACAAAAGCGAATATCAAATCGGGTACTTTGTAAAACATGGATGTGATGATGCGACCGATATTATGCCCCTTCTGAACTTATATAAAACTCAGGTAAGAGAACTTGCTCGATATCTAAATATTCCTTCAAGGATAATAGAAAAACCTCCCTCACCGGATATTATCCCAGGCATTATTGATGAAGAAGCGATAGGGATCCCCTATGAAAAATTGGATTTCATTTTGTTGGCTTTGGAAAAAGGCTGGGAGATTTTTGAGATAACTAAGGCTTTGGAAATGGAAGAAAAAAAGGTTGTGTATGTAAAAAATTTGATCCAAAAATCAGAACATATGCGAAAAATTTACGCACCTCATCTTGATTCCTAACTCACCTCTCTAAATTGCCTTGACCCTAATGCCACTCCACATTAATATTAACCCTGTTGTTGCATTAAATTTGGCGCTCAGATTCATCAAATCTTTGGCTATCAAGGGACGACTCTTAAATCAATGTCATCTGCTGGACTTGGTAGGCGTCCTTTGACTTCAAAAGCATCAAGACAAGACCTGACATCTGCCTCTGAGTATTATTATCTCCTCTCCATAAAAGTATATACTGCAAGATGGGGGGAAAATTTACCACTGATCTGAATCGTTCTTGATTCTTTTATGGAGAAGTATGGTTTGAAAAGATCCCTTAGTTCGTCTTCAGAAGAGAAATATAGGAGAGTGCCCAGCGGAGTTTCTCTGTATTTTCCTGAGCCGCCAAACTGGGAGTCCTTCTCACTGAAGGAAAGAGACAGATATTGCCCTTTTGAATTAAGTCTTCCATACACATTTTCAACATACTTCTTTCTTTGATCTGGAAATATGTGATGCAGTAATTCCCAATCATAAGCAAAGTCGAAAGTTTCCTTCACTTCCTTCAGATCGCCAAGAACATCAGCAACAATAAAATCGCACCTTATCCCTTTCTTCTTTGCGTTTTCCTGGGCAATTTTTATAGCCGTTAGGGAAATGTCAACTCCTGTAACATCAAATCCTTTACTGGCAAGATAAATGGCATAATTGCCGGTGCCACACCCGAAATCGACAGCTTTGCATGGTCGTACTTTTCCGCTCTCGATTAATTCGACTAGAGCTCTCGGAGGCTCGTCAATATTCCAAGGAATCTCTTCCTGCGACATATTCCTATAAATCTCGTCTATGTCAATCTGCTTCATATGCCCCCATATTTCTGAATTTTGGGGTCAATCGAATTTTGGGGAAAAATTATGGGTGACCCTCAACCTTCCCCCAACCTTCTGGAGTGACTTGTTGGGCCTTTAATAAATGCATGCATCAAGTATCGAGAGAACCTCATCCAGCACGCTATCGGAAGCCCTCCCGATGCGCTTGGCCTTGCGTGCGCGAAAATCGATCGACTTGACCTGCTCAACCATGACGAATCCGGTTACATCCGGGTCGTTCACAACGGCCACATGGAAGGGGAAACCCCGATCTGCGTTGGTTAGGGGGCAAACGATAGCAAGCCCTGTATGTTCGTTGAACAGGGTGTTGCTCACAACCAGGGCAGGCCGGCGGCCTCTCTGCTCATGGCCAGATTGCGGGTCGAAGGTGACGGCAACGAAGTCGCCTTTTCTTGGAACGTAGGGTTTCATTTACCAGGCCTCTCTACCGACTGGTTTCCCCCAATCAATTTCCCCGGTCTCGTAGTTCTTAGGGATGCGTGACACCAGTTTTTGCAGGCTCTGTTTACCGCGTATGCGCCTTACGGGAGCAATGACAATCACGCCGTCCCGTGCGGTTACATCGACATCATCACCAACCGAAATGCGCGCGTCCTCAAGCACCTGCTTGGCAAGGCGTAGCCCCTGACTGTTACCCCATTTCTGAACCTTCGTAACCATGTTTGCACCTCCATTGTATATACTAAGTATAGCCTCTGTGGAAAATCCTGTCAAGTCCGTTTGAGACCTATTGAGTCTGTCTAAGAGCGATTAAGGGGACGCAGGCTCTAAAACATTTTAAAGTATTTCTCCATATTTGCCGCTTCTTTAAAAATGGCCAACCGATTTCAAGTTGTTTTAGAACCAACGTCCCCTTTTTTTTCTAAATTAATTGGATCTAACGCTAAGCTAACCAGCCGCCTGCTTTTTGGCGGTCCGTGTTGAGCGCTTAGTTAAGCGAGAGTTCGGAACTAGCTTGATTTCCAGGCGACAGCCGACTGCCTGAGCATACTTCTTGAGAGTCGTCAGGGATGGTGCATGCTTACCCACTGCTTCCAGACGTGAAACCGCACTTTTTGTCGTACCCATCAACTCCGCGACCGTTTCCTGAGTGAGGCCGAACCTGGAGCGCGCGCCAAGCATTTCGCGGGTAAGCGTGTACTCTTCTTTCAAGTCCTCGTATGCTTTCCTGAATCCCTTACGCTTCAAGGCTTTCTTGAGGAAAGCCTCATGGTCATGGGGAGCTGGTTTATATTTTACATCAGCCATTTTGCATCTCCTTCATCCTTCTCCGCGCAATGCGCAATTCCCGTTCCGGAGTTTCTTGAGTTTTCTTGACAAAAGCGTGAAGTATCACGACGCGCTGACCAACGACAAAACAGTAAAACGCCCGCCCGATGCCTTTACGACCGCGTGGCCTTAACTCGAAAAGACCACCACCCATGACGCGTGAGTGCGGTATTCGTAGATTTGGCCCGAACTCCATCAGTAGTTCTACCAACCGCGCATAATCTGCGAGTATCCCATCCGGCCAGCTTTCGACCTCGGCTTTGACGCGAGAGTGGAAGTACTCGATGGTATAGTTCATAATACCAATGTTAGCAAGTTTGCTAACCTCTGTCAAGCATTATCGAAAATTATAAAATTAATTTCAGCAGGGCGCTGAAGGGCGCGGCGGCTTTTGTGCGGCATCCCTCTTGATTTGTTAACGTTGTTGACTAGCAGGAATTATTCTTCCTCTGCCTGGGGGGTATTACCATCTCTCCGGACCTTTATCTTTGTTTCTTTCATCAGATTTATTCAACTCAGTCAACAACGTCCCCCAAATCCGCTCTCGGGGCTTGGAGTGCGGGGACATAGTTATATACGTTAAATAACGTTGATGGATATTTATTTAAATAACTTAACTACGTCCCTTCTGGCTTTTCGTGTTAGGCGCGTTTTGCTTGTTATTAGAATGCAGTTGCAGCTCATCGGTAGCCTCTGGGCCAGGAATCATTCATTCCTGTTTAACTCGTGAAACGACCTTAACCTGAACCATGACCTCTCCATAACCATAACACTCTATGCCGGCATCCGGGCATTTCACGTACCGCATGAAATGAAAATCATTCGGCTCAAGACCTTCGCTCAACCTTTCGTTAATGAGCGCCACAGGGATCGTCAGTTGGGATATCAAATAAACGCACATTTTCTTTGGACAGAGCTTGGAAATGAAGTTACCGTCCACATCGAGAATGAATTTTTGCCCCACTGTATGCCCTGAATTGCAGTGCTTGGCGTTAATAACCTCAGCCTCGATAGAATACAGGGAAGCAGCCTGGGAGAGTCGTTTTACCTGCCTGATCCTGTGGCCTCCCTCATGGAACTTCTCAACTTCTGATTCCGTGTATCCAACTCTTTGCCCATACTTTTGCACAATCTCTTCTGTCATCTCATCCCCCTCTCGAACATGTGGCGAACAATGAAGCCCTCCTTATGAGCGATTGACATCGATTTCTTCAAAAATGTTGGTTCCTGATCCTTCACGCGAGTCCCACTTGAAATGCTCGACCAACTGTATCCTTCCCTCAGCCGTCAGCCCAATTTCACAAGTTGAATACCCGCCATCGAGGCGGCTAGAGTTGTCAACCTGAGCAAACCGGAAGCGGAGCCCTTCAGCGGACATCGTGCCAACCAGATAGCCAAGCCGCACCTTGCCACCAGCATATCGCGCAGAGACAACCGAACCGTCTTGAGCAAACTCGAATAGCGTCTCAGTGTTGACTTCGCCCCCTTCAGCCGTTGAGACGACACGCATTCTTACTCCATTAAGCGAGATTGGTTTTTCCATGTGACCTCCTAACTTTGGATTGCACCAGGCGCCTAACGACTAAAATCAGCCGGCGCTGTAAGCGATCGGCTGGATTGCCTTGTTATGTGGGGCTCTAGTGTCTGGAAACGCCGTAGATTATTCGCCGTAACCGCTAACGAAACAGCATTTCCAAAATGTAAAACGTATCTTTAATTATTTCTAGAGCAGACATTTGTATGTCCGGCTTTCTTGCACTTGTCGGGTGGACAATGTGATTAACATTCTCCTTAATTTTATAGGCTCTGTCTATAACCTCCAAATAAAAATACCTATTTTTCTTTGAGTGGTTTAATAACCAGTCTAAGGACCATCCTTCCAAGTCACTCCTCTGTCCAGACGTTCTGAATTCGGGTTTTGATTTCAGGGCTTCTCTGAAGCCTTCCTCCAGAATTGTCCTGCAGTAAATAGCAGCAGCAGAATCGAAACTCCATGCATAGCATTCCTTTATAAGGGTCAAGTGTTTCTTAAGGTGTTCTGGTATAGTTTTACCCACTAATAGAGTGCCAATCTCCATTTTTTTCCTAATTAGCGTGTAAGGATCAGCCTGCGATAATACCTCATCTAAAAGAATTTCATCGTATCTCTCAGAGGAGAAGCTTGGTCCAAAGACTAACCTGCCATCATTTCCAGTGCCATTAGTTTTTTTTATTAGCTCTAGTAGCCGAAAGTATAGAAAATCTTTATTCTCTCTTATTGCGCACAGATCATTCCTCAAAGATAAGTCATCCACTCTCAAAACATCATATTGTGATAGTTTCTCTTTGATCTGGATTAGTACGTTGTATGTGGCCTCGAAGACAGGATTTTTGAAATCGCGATTCTTGATCGCTTCAACAAGGCATCGTTCTTTTGCCTTAAATTCAGCAACTAAATAACGGAACTGTGTAATCACTTCGATATCATTCATATCCATATCTCAGGCACTTGCACTTTCCGTGAGCTTATCGCTTCTTTTCAACATAACGCGGCGGGTGAGGAGCACGCCCTGAAGGGGCGTTGTCTGCTCAAACCGCTTTGATAGGCAACGCTTTGCGCTGCCTATCAAAGCCTCCTCACCCGCCGAAGAATGAATGGGGACGTAGTTGAAAATTAACACTTATTCTCCTGTCCTTCCATGTTCTGAACGGCTTTAGCAATGGCTGAAGTACATACCCCTAATTGCCGGGCGATCTCAGCCTTCGAAACCCCGAACTCATGACTTAAATGGTATGAAATCTTCGCTCGTGCCGTTGAAACCTTTCTGGTCCGTGTTCCCATCCGCAACTCATGTTCCGCAACACCTTAAATTTACATATATGTAAAGTGCTATTTTTCAACTACGTCCCACTAGTCTTTTCTTAATCCATAAAAATTAACTGTGAGTAATAGTCCGGTAAATCTTTACGAAATTGCATACCATATTTTTTCGGTAAAAATACTGTGTTAATATCTTCAATTGAAAACTGGATATTTCCTATTGTTCGCCATTCTCTTTCGAAATAGTAATTATCTTCATGTTCATCGTTTAAACTATGATCGAAAAATTTAAAGTAGCTAAAAATATGAAAGGATAAAAATCTCTCCAGATCCATTAAACGACTATGCTCTGGTGGAACTCCAGCAACTTTTCTATTATCCATAATCATCTTGCGGAACATCTGAAATAACTCATGGTATTCAACCATCATCTTATCGAAGTATTCTCCTTTATCAATGTGGTCAAAGAATGCTTCAATCCCTTTACCTTTATTAAATAGTTCTTCCATATCTTTTGGCTCAATATTTTTAATGACTCTAACTTTCGACTTTTGTGATAGATAATGAATTGGGCTCCCTCCATTTTTAGAAATGAAGTCCTTTGAGAATGACAAACCGAAAGGACTATACTTTTTGACATGTAATGATAGGTCTTCAGTAGGGATATCACAAAAGCAGATTACTTGAGGTGAATACATTTCATTCTTACTTATCTTTGCATTAGGATTTACAGTAAGATTTCCACTGATGTTGGGATTGTGGGGTGGATGAGTTAGCCATCCAGATTGAATGATGTGAATCAACAGTTTATATTGTTCATCTTCTTTTAATCCTCGCCCAACGAAATGTATCAATTCTTTTGAAATATATCGTTGCGTTACACCCGACATTTCTTACCTCACATAAATATAACAATATTATTAGATAGTTTTTAAGTATCTTAGCCAAATTGAAAAATTTTTACAATAAATAATTGACAAATCTAAGTCATCTTTTTATCCGCCTAAAAAATTGAGGGGACGTAGGTTCTAAAACATTTTAAAGTATTTCTCCATATTTGCCGCTTCTTTAAAAATGGCCAACCGATTTCAAGTTGTTTTAGAACCTATGCCCTCTTGTTCATGCTTAATGCTCCCCAAAATGCCACGCTCTTATGCGGTCGGCTTGCTTCGTTAGAAGTGTTTGGCATGCTAGTCCAAATGGCCTAATCCGATGTCGAATCCCATGTTACTTAATTTGCACAGTTCTTTCGGCACCGGCCGCCAGACCAGATCATTAGTTTTATCTCGCGCTTTCCGCGCTAAGGCGACATATTCAGATGCGCGCCAACTCCTAGGCACCCGTTCTGGAATTTTGGATAAAAGGATACCTCTTCCCTCTTCAGTTAGGTGGTTCTGAGATACCAAAGTGCCAAGAAGGGACTCGACGACCAGCATCGGAAACATGCGTAAACTACACCTGAGGTTGCGGACTCTTCGATCGTTTTCGTCGGGCAGGAAATATCCACGCTCATCAAGAGCATTAACGTGTGCTGAGCTAAACCAGAAATGAATTGTCCGATCTTCAAATCTTTTAGCATCGCCTTGTATAAACAACACGATAACCAAAAAACTGTAGTTTGTGCTAACCAGTAAGTCCAAATCTTCCTTTTTTACCGAAATAGAGACCTCTGCTTCATCGCGACCCGATGTGCTTGGCCGAAAATCTGAAGACATTAATCGTCGAGACTTGATTTGAACAGCGAAAGGTGGTTCGAGCAGTCGCCCTCTCAGACGAGGCCCCCTAGACCGCTCTTTTTGGTTCGTGACAATAAGGTCAAAGCCAAAATCAGCAGGCAGCATAAAGGCTTCGTAGCCGGCTGAAAACAGCTTTCCGGCTACATAATGTTCGGCTTCAAACCCCCTGTAAAGCCGCTCAAAGAATTCCATATATCATCCCTCAAACATTTCTGTCTAACGAATGTGACCAACGGTGGCTATCAGCCGTCCGCTGGGATGATTTAGAGTTCATCATTGAGTAGACCAATCTTTCACAATATGTGATCACCAAATAAATGGGGTCAGGCATGATTAATTTCTTATTTAGAGTCCTCCTGGATAATGAACCCGCGGTTTTTCTCCCATGACTCCTTAATATCATTATATAGAACCCCTCTGTCAATATTTAATTATTTATGCCTGACCCCAAATTTTTGATCGTCATGAGATACCTCTGTTGTTCTTTTGGCCTAACGAGCCTGTAGAAAAACCCCCTCACTACGTTTAAGGGGTGATTTTCGGGTGTCTCTTGACCCCTCCCCAGCATGAGATCGTCGTATACAGAGCATCCTGAGAGGTTGCATTTTCTTCCAACTCGCCGGATTCGCGCGAGATTGACTTTTTCTACAGCCTCAACGCTTAAAATCAGCGGAGCGGTTTACCGCATCGGGTGGATTGGGTTGTTAGCTCTTCACTTGATTGAAACTCAATAAGCAAGTCTGCCCCCACACTTTTTAGGCGGGAGGCCATATAAGGGTTAGACAGTGCGCCCGGATCGAGTTGGCCGTATTTCACCAAAGCATTTCGAAGTGTTCTGTCACGGCGAATCAAAAAACACACGCGATTGTAAAGCGTGGCGTATGCCCCAGCGAGTTTTGGCTCTTCTTCCCACACTTCAACTCCGTCGATTACTCGATGAATTCGACCGGCGGCTACGTCAATCCCCGCCCAAGACTTGAGTATGTCCGGATTCAGAACAAGCCAAGCACAAAATGATTCCCAGTACTTTCGGATAGCGAATCGTTCAACGCGGGTCGTACCGTCAAAATCCCAGCTTTTGTCGTCAACATCGTGCGACACCGACGCCATATACTCTTCAGCCCTGTCCGGCCCTTTCCAGCGAACAATTCTCTCGACCTGACGCTGCGCCTTAGCGGGATACGGATCCCTGAAGTCCCATGTTTTTCCGAACGCCTGGTATTTCCGGTGCTTCACACGCCGGTGACGCAGCCCAGGCAAGCGTCGCGAGAACGCATCCTTTCTGGCATGTACGTGACGGTACGGCAGCCCGAAAGCAACGAGCGAATGAACTTCGTGAACGAGCCCCCTTGCCATAGCTAGATCCTTAGGTTCTCGCCCTGTCTAACGTTCAAAATCAACGGGGCGTGTTACGCATCCGTTGGATTGCCTCGTTAGGGCTTAAATCTCTCTAATTTAAGGAGCAAGACTAGACCGCGATTTGTACTACCTTTCTCCAATTCCTCACGTTTCGACAAGTGTTCATGTATATCTAACAAGATCTTACCAACGAAAGAAGCAGACGCAGCTATTTGAGCTGATAAGGGCATCGCCAAGAAATGAGACAAGAAAGTTGTCGCAGTTCCACCCACAAAAAAGACTTTCGCTATCTTGCGAAAAAGTTCCCCCTGTAGTGATTTTATCTTTAGCTTTAGGTCATCAAATCTGGGTTTGACCCTATGAAGCACGATGGACTCTATATTTTCATAAGAGTTCTCATCAATTTCTCTTATGAGCTTCTCCATTTCAAATTTGAAAGAGCGGAGTTCATCCGAAAGTTTCTCCCTTGCTTCTAGTATTTCTGTTGCTTGTAGAGATGGGAAATCGGGTATGAGCAATGACATTGACTGGAAAGCTACTTTTGCAGCAATTTCCTCGGGGGTTGGCAATGGTTTTATTGGACCGAACCTCTTGACAGTGTCAATGGCGAGTTTACTCAGAGCGACATTATCGCTTATAGGTACTTTCCCACTCTGAAATGCAAAGTGGAGTCCACCCGCAATGCTTTGCCATCTGTATAGTGAAAACCATGGCGCGTCCACGAAAATCTTTTCCTCTGGCACAATACCTACTGATTGCCCCCACAGCCCGAACGCAATACCGCTTCCATCCCGCATCAACTTTTCTTCGTTTATTTCAAAACCCTCCCAATCTGGTGGAGTCTGGTTTATTACAATTGGGTTCAATACTCCTGACTCAATTAGTTCTTTGTTTTCCTCTGTGAATTTCGTGTGCGCTAATAAGTGTTGAGACGTAAGTAGAACCTTCTCGCATGGTGACTTGCTGAAGAAAGGCACATCCTTTTTTGATTGCCATCTCATTTCCAGAGGTTCTAGGAAATATTGAGGTGACACATAAAAAGTGCTTACTTTATCAAATAACAGGCACAATTTTGTCAGCGTTTTCCCGTCCGATATAAGCCCATTTGTGTAGTAAAGGCATTCCATAGTTTTATTAATAGAATCGTCTTAACGGTTAAGGGGCAGCCGCCGCTCGGTCCTTAGTCCTTTCCACCGAGTGCCAACAAGAGTAATCCGGCAATGATACCTCCAGCGATAAATGCTCCCTGACGCTTGCTGGCATGAATTGCTTCAGCGATGTGCTCGACTTGCTGTGCAACAGCATGGCTAGGCAGACCGCGTAAGTCAAGGGCCTGATAGTGCTTCGCCCATCCGGGCAGGTCCGAGGGTGGCATGTCCCAGATCACTGGTACAAGCTTTTTTCCACCAAACACGGCACCACCGACCTCCTGCTGGACGTATGCCGAGGCACACGCAACGCGGCTTGCAAGGAACACAACCCATGGACTCGTACGCAACGCATTCTGGATTTCCGCGTTCCACGTGTCGCCCGGCTGTAACGAAAGGCCGGCCATGAAAACCTCAAGGCCACGCCAACGAAGATATTGGGCCACATCCGTAGCCAGTCGTTCGTCCGGAGACGCGTAGCTAATAAAACAGTCTGCCATCGTTCTCTCCTATGCCTAACGAGTCTGTAGAAAAAGCCCGATTTTGACTATTTTCCGACTCGTAAGTATTTGATTTTATTGACAGCGAATTTACGAAAAATGGCTTTTCCTACAGGCTCAACGGTGCGCTTCAGCCGCACGCGGAGCGAGCGAAGCGAGCGGAGCGTGTCGGCTGCAAGCGCGGGTTAGGTGGCCTCCTGCCATTGAAAAGTACTAATTCCTGTCTTGAAGCGCTAGGACGTGCCAAACCAAGCCCGTATCGTGCGAGATAATCTCAATGTGCTTCTTTATCGGTTTCTGCTCGCCAAGATATCGGAGAATGGAGTCTCCAGATGGAGAACTGAATATAGAAGCGATAAGTAATCCAGAAGGAGCGAGAAAAGAAAAAGCCTTCTTGAGAATTGCTAGATAGTCCACATAGAACAAGACCTCGCTGAATACTACTACGTCCTGAGGTATGTCAATAATGAGGTTCTCTGCGCTCTCACACAAGAAGGAATATTCTGGATAGTTTTGTCGCGCTTTTTCTATAGCTTTGTCGCCTATATCAACGCCCAGATAGCTTTGTATCTTATCACGTTGAAGCATTCTACAAAGGTATCCAAGCCCACAACCGACATCGAGCACCCTTGGTTTATTGAAGAAAGAGAAGATGATTTCGGCAATAACACCAAACCTACCAATTTCCGCTGGGTCCTCTAAGAATCGAAAATCCTCTGAGGAATAGAATCTCTTCCAATATTCGGCCCGTTTCCCAAGGCTTGAGGCGCGTATGATCGCTACTTCAGTTTCGTGTCTTTCAATTGCGGCTTTATTCACTGACATGATGCTTCCCTTATTCACGAGAATTGTCGGCTGTTGCCTGTATGTCGTCCGTCAACGCCACATCTGATGACGAAGAGCCCGATTCTGCCCATTTGTCCAATTCTCTAATCACCTGTTCCCTACT
>Ga0315274_10008809_pt1 | contig 14612 bp, 9 predicted proteins | sample YL17G02_20_MG_FD_203700 | JGI IMG/M metagenome (GOLD analysis project Ga0315274, IMG submission 203700) | Sediment microbial communities from Yellowstone Lake, YNP, Wyoming, USA - YL17G02_20 | ecosystem: Environmental > Aquatic > Freshwater > Lake > Sediment | place: USA: Wyoming | collected... | reverse complement strand
CTACCAACTTTTCTTCAAGCATTCCCTGGCTGACGAAAATATGGTGCAGCGCCACGGCAAGACAACGGTGACTCTTTTCGCGATATCCCTGGCTGTACAACAGGACCCGCCCTGCGTGAAACATAGCCTAATAGGTCTGTATCGTGCTCCACTTATACCCTCCCCGTAGATAACTGGCTTCCGCTTCAGCCAGGTCGTCCCGGGCGGTTTTCAACTCTTTTCCAACCAAGGAGAGCGCCTCAGGCATTTGCACCAGCCAGTGTTTCTCAAGGCAACGGGTGAATTCAAGCTGCCAGTTCATCCCCCGCCTCCCAGAGAAGGATGCCCTGCTTTGTCTGGTCATGGAAAGTGACATCTTTTTCCTTTAATACGGCCAGTTCCTGGTTATCCATGATGACTGGCTGGATTGGAAGGTGGCTTGAATAGCGGTTGACGAGCGCCACTACCTGCCTTCGCTCCGGTGTCAGGATAAACATGTCAATATCGCTTCTGGCCGTGTTCGTTCCTTCCGCGCAGCTGCCAAAGAGAATGACTTGGCGCGTCAGGAGACGCAGATCTTCCAGCAATGGCTCGAGGTTGGCGAGCGTGTCCAGTACCTTGAACTGCTTAATGAAGGGATGATGGTCATCGGCGGCGTAGAAATTCATGCGCCCGCGTTGCTCGCACATGAGCAGACCGGTCTGCAGCAAGGCTCGCGTCGCCAGGTTGACCGCGCTGCGGCTGACGCCGGTACCCTCCACGATCTCACGTTCAATAAAAGATTGCCCGCTGTTGCGAGCGAGAAATCCAAGCACGCGCGCATAGCTGGTGGCAAAAAGTGTCTCAAATACTGCTCGTTTTTGTTGATTGGGAGTATCCATTTAAATAGATTATAATCCATTATATTGGATTATGCAATCAGCCAATGTACCTCTTCGACATGAGAAAGTCTCGTGTGATTTCTGGATCGGTATTAAGCTGACATGCGATTACAGAGCCGTGGGTATGTTTCAGCCTGACGATTTTATACACCCGGAGACGCCAGGACCTGACCGATGTCTGTGAGCTGCCCGGGTTTCACCTGCTCAATGTCGAACACCTTGCCTCAATCCCCTGATCCCCGGGAAACTGATACCTGATAATCAGGAACATATTCATATCTGCCAGTGAATGTAATTCACATTGACTGATCAGCCTTTGACCTTGCCAGGTCTCCAGATGGCTGCAGCAGTCCATCCCTCTTGATCACACGTGCAGTAATCTATAAAATTCTTAATGTATAATCATTCACACTTGATTTACACGGCGAGATAAATCTTCGCACACATCGCTCCCATTTCACCGGACGACAATCGTAATTTGTTGTCCCGGTACCATCGAAAAACATTCCAGCCAGTCCCGCTGTGTAAGTCATTTCTTTTCAAAGAGGAGACTCAATATGAAACCGCAGCGGTTCACAAGAGCAGGTAACTTAATTCTGGCCCTCCTTCTGCCCCTGGCATTGACGGGGGGGAGGCCGGCGTTACCCGCCCCGGCTGCTGTTCCCGAAGAGGCGGCCAGCCTGCCGTTGCTTGCGCAGGGGCCGATCTCAGCCCTGATAGGGGCCGACCAGTCCGTTTACCACGCACGACTGGATGGCACGCATTTCCGCATGGATAATCCAGAGCAGGGTCTTTCAGCCGTGTTCGGTGCGGATGGTATGCAGGTCAGTGCCGGCGTGCACTCCTGGGGTCTGGCACTGGAGGGCTACGGGTACGGTGAGAGCCTGCAATCGCTGAGTGGAGTCGATCCCACGAGTCGCGACAATCGCATCGAATATGCCCACGGCCCCCTGACAGAGTGGTACCTGAACGGTCCATTTGGGCTGGAGCAGGGCTTCACCCTGGCGACGCCGCCTGCCGTGATGAAAGGCGGACCATTGACCCTGGCTCTCAGCCAGGGAGGTGACCTGCAGGCGGCGGTTGGAGCGGGTGGCAGGGAGCTGGTTCTTTCCGCTGCCTCTGGTGAGGCAGTGCTGGGCTATACCGGGATGCAGGCTCAGGATGCAGATGGGCGTGAGCTGCCAACCTGGCTGGAGAGCCGCGCGGTTGTGAAAGGGCGCCCTCCCCTGCTGCTGCTGCGCCTGGATGACCATGGAGCGCGCTACCCCTTGACGATCGATCCGTTCGTACAGAAAGCCAAGCTGACCGCCTCAGACAGGGCAACGAGTGATGGATTAGGCAGCTCGGTGGCGATCAGCGGCGATGTGGTCGTGGTCGGAGCGCCCTATGCCGCTCCTGGCGGAATAACCCAGGCGGGTGCGGCCTACGTCTTCGTCAAGCCGTTGGGCGGCTGGGGGGATATGACCCAGACAGCCAAGCTGACCGCCTCGGACAAGTATAATTTTGATATTTTTGGATACTCGGTGGCAATCAGCGGTGATGTGGTCGTGGTTGGAGCTCAGGGTGGCTATGCAGGTGATCCACCCATGGCGGGTGCCGCCTATGTCTTCGTCAAGCCGGCAGGTGGCTGGGCGAACATGACCCAGACAGCCAAACTGACCGCCTCGGACAAGGCTACGCTGGATAATTTTGGCCGATCGGTGGCGATCAGCGGCAACGTGGTCGTGGTTGGGGCATACTATGCCAAACCTGGCGGAATAACTCGTGCGGGTGCAGCTTATATATTCGTCAAGCCTGGGGGCGGCTGGGTGGATATGACCCAGACAGCCAAGCTGACCGCATCGGACAAGGCAGTGGATGATCGATTAGGGGACTCGATATCGGTCAGCGGCGATGTGGTCGTGGTCGGGGCGTCCTATGCCAGTCCGGGTGGAAAAGATTGGGCGGGTGCTGCTTATATCTTCGTCAAGCCGGTAGTAGGCGGCTGGACGAACATGACCCAAACAGCCAAACTGACCGCCTCGGACAAGTATGATGGTGCTCATTTTGGCGAATCGGTGGCGATCAGCGGCAATGTGGTCGTGGTAGGGTCATCCTTTGCCTATGCTGGCGGCATGGGCGCTGCGGGTGCCGCCTACGTCTTCGTCAAGCCGGGGGGCGGCTGGGGGGGGAATCTTACAGAGACTGCCCATCTGACCGCTTCGGATAAAGATTGGAATGATTATTTTGGCAAATCGGTGGCAATCAGCGGCGGCGTGGTCGTGGTAGGAGCTTTCTATGCCGAGACGGGTGGAGTAACAGCCAATGCTGGTGCTGCCTACGTTTTCGTCAAGCCGGGGGGCGGCTGGGGGGGCGACCTGACCGAGAGCGCCAAGCTGACTGCTCCACCGGACAATGATGTGTTTTCTAATTTTGGCCATTCGGTTGGGATCAGCGGCGGCGTGATCGTGGTTGGTGCACCCAAGAACGGGAACGGACTAACAATTGATGCGGGTGGGGCGTTTATGTTTGACGGTAGCAGCCTGGCGAACTTCCGATCTCAAGGTGCATATGACGGAAATATCCTCGAATCTGGTGAGTCCAGCGGCACAGGCGGCACAGGCAATGCAACTGCCACGACATTCCGGGTGGGTGATAACGGACTTGACCGGCAGTATCGCTCGATATTATCGTTCAATACCTCCACCCTGCCGGACAATGCGGTCATCACCTCGGTTGTGCTCAAGATCAAGAAGCAGGGCTTGGTCGGCACCAATCCCTTCACCACCCACCAGGGCTTGATCGTGGATATCCGCAAACCATTTTTCGGGGCAACACTGGCTTTGGTCGCGAGTGATTTCCAGGCTGCAGCGAGCAAGATGGCGATGGGCACCTTCGGCTCGACCCCGGCCTCGGGCTGGTACAGCGTTAAATTGAACTCGACTGCATATGCCTATATGAATAAGACCGGAACCACCCAGTTCCGCCTGCGGTTCATGCTGGATGATAACGATGATATGGGTGCTGATTACGTGATGTTCTATAGTGGTGACTGGTCTACTCTAGGCGACCGGCCTGTGTTAGTTGTTCAATACTACGTTCCATAGCAGGTAAGAAAATATACCTTTCGGAGGCTTATATGAAAAAACAGCGGTTCACAAGTGCAGGTTTATTATTCATGGTTGTCATTCTTCCCCTGGCATTGACAGGGGGAAGACCGGCGTTACCCGCCCCGGCTGCCGTACCTGAAAAGACGGCCAGCCTGCCAGCGCTTGCGCAGGGGCTAATCTCAGCCCTGATCGGCGCCGACCAGTCCGTTTACCACGCCCGCCTGGACGGGGCGCATTTGCGCATGGACAATCCGGGGCAGGGTCTTTCAGCCGATTTCAGTGTGGAAGGCATGCAGGTCAGCGCCGGCGAACACTCTTGGCGCTTGGCACTGGAGGGCTACGGTTACGGTGAGAGCCTGCAGCCGCTGCCGGCTGTCGATCCTGTAGCGCATGACAACCGCATTGAGTATGCCCGCGGCCCCCTGAACGAGTGGTACCTCAATGGTCCATTTGGGCTGGAGCAGGGCTTCACCCTGGCGACGCCGCCTGCCGTGATGACGCGAGGACCGTTGACCCTGGCTCTCAGGCAGGGAGGTGACCTGCAGGCGAAGGTTGGTCCGGGTGGCAGGGAGCTGGTTCTTTCCTCTCCTGAAGGTGAGGCAGTCCTGCATTATACCGGGCTGCTGGCTCAGGATACAGACGGGCGAGAGCTGCGGACATGGCTGGAAACACGCGCTGGTGTGAATGGGCGTCATCATCTGCTGCTGCGCCTGGATGACCATGGAGCGCGCTACCCCCTGACGGTAGATCCTTTCGTGCAGAAAGCCAAACTGACCGCCTCGGACAGGGCTATGAGTGATGAGTTCGGCAGCTCGGTGGCGATCGACGGCGATGTGGTGGTGGTCGGGGCACCATTTGCCTCTCCTGGTGGAATTAACATGGCGGGTGCGGCCTACGTCTTCGTCAAGCCGTTGGGCGGCTGGGGGGATATGACCCAGACAGCCAAACTGACCGCCTCGGTGAAGAGTGCGATTTTCTGGTTTGGCCAGTCGGTATCAATCAGCGACGATGTGGTCGTGGTTGGGGGTCGGGGTGCTGCCTATGTCTTCGTCAAGCCGGGGGGCGGCTGGGGGGGGAATCTCACAGAAACTGCCAAACTGACCGACGGGGACAGCTATATGAGTGATGAGTTCGGGCGCTCGGTGGCGATCAACGGCGATGTGGTGGTGGTCGGAGCAATATATGCCCGACCCGGCGGGACGATCGATGCGGGTGCGGCTTATGTCTTCGTCAAGCCTGGGGGCGGCTGGGTGGATATGACCCCGATAGCCAGGCTGATCGCCTCGGACAGGGCAGCCTATGACCGCCTTGGCTGGTCGGTTGGGGTCAGCGGGGATGTGGTCGTGGTCGGGGCGCCTTATGCCGCTCCGGGTGGAGAATGGGGGTCGGGTGCCGTCTATATCTTCGTCAAGCCAGCAGACGGCTGGGTGAATATGAGGCAGACTGCCAAACTGACCGCTTCGGACCCGTATAAGTCAAGTGGTGATCTTTTTGGCGACTCGGTGGCAATCAGCGGTAATGTGGTCGTGATAGGGGCATCCTTTGCCTATGCGGGAGGCTGGGGTCAAGCTGGTGCCGCCTACATCTTCGTTAAACCAGGAAGCGGCTGGGAGGGGAATCTGACAGAGACTGCCCATCTGACCGCCTCGGATAGTGGTGCACATAAATATTTTGCCAGCTCTGTGGCAATCAGTGGCAATACGGTCGTGGTTGGGGCTATCTATGCTGCATATGAGGGTGCCGTCTATGTATTCGGCAAGCCGGGGGGCGGCTGGGGAGGCGACCTGACCGAGGATGTCAGGCTTCTGAGGTCGGACAATGATTATTATTTTCTTTTTGGCCAGTCGGTGGCTATCGATAGCGGCGTGATCGTGGGTGGTGCACCCAAGAACAGCACAGGCGAACCAATAAATTCAGGTGCGGCGTATATGTTTGACGGAAGCAGACTGACAAGCTTCCGCTCACAAGACGCATATGACGGAAATATCCTCGAATCTGGTGAGTCCAGCGGTGCCGGTGGTACGGTCAATGCAACTGCAACAACTTTCAGAGTTGGTGATAACGGACTTGACAGGCAATACCGCTCTATTCTCTCATTCAACACCTCCAGCCTGCCGGAGAATGCGGTCATCACCTCGGTAGTGATCAAGATCAAGAAACAGGGGGTAGCAGGCACCAATCCCTTCAGCACCCACCAGGGTTTGAAAGTGGATATCCGCAAACCCTATTTCGGGACTACGCTGGCTTTGGTCGCGAGTGATTTCCAGGCTGCTGCGAGCAAGATGGCGGTGGGCACCTTCGGCTCGACCCCGGCCTCGGGCTGGTATAGTGTTAACTTGAACTCGACTGCATATGCTTATGTGAATAAGACCGGAACCACCCAGTTCCGACTGCGGTTCCTGCTGGATGATAACGACGATATGGGTGATGATTACGTGATGTTCTACAGCGGTGACTGGTCCATTGTTGGTGACCGACCACTTTTGATGGTTCAATACTACATTCCTTAGAGAAGGAACAAGACCCTCCTCCAGGTGTTCACCTGGAGGAGGGTTTTTTGATGCCAGCAACATGTCCATCCCTATTGACAAACCGGGCGGTTATCTATAATATATACATGTATCATTATTCACAATCGATTTACACGGCGAGATAAGTTTTCACACACATTGCTCCCGTTTCACCGGACGACGATCATACTTTTTTGTCCCGGTGCCATCGAAAAACATCCCTGCCAGTCCCGCTGTGTAAGTCGTTTTTTTCAAGGAGGAGGCTAATATGAAAACTCGTTGGTTCACAAGCGCAGGTTTATTATTTCTGGCTTTCATTCTGCCCCTGGCATTGACAAGGGGTAGGTTGACGTTACCCGCGGCGGCTGCCAACCCTGATAAGGCAGCCAGCTTACCGACGGGCTCGCAGGGGCCGATCTCAGCCCTGATCGGCGCCGACCAGTCCGGTTACCACGCCCGCCTGGATGGGACACATTTCCGCATGGACAATCCTGAGCAGGGTCTTTCAGCCGAATTCAGTGCGGACGGCATGCAGGTCAGCGCCGGTGAACACTCCTGGGGCATGACACTGGAGGGCTACGGGTACGGTGAGAATCTGCAGCCGCTTCCGGCTGTCGATCCCATGGCAAGTAAGAATCGCATTGAGTATGCCCGCGGCTCCCTGAGCGAGTGGTACCTGAACGGTCCATTTGGACTGGAGCAGGGCTTCACCCTGGCTTCCCCCCCAATTGGTAAGACAGGCGGACCCTTGACCCTAGTTCTCAACCAGGCTGGTGACCTGCAGGCGAAGTTAGGTGAGGGAGGAAAGGAGCTGGTTCTTACCGCTGCCTCTGGTGAGGCAGTGCTATGCTATGCCGGGCTGGTGGCTCAAGATGCAGACGGGCGTGAGCTGAAGGCCTGGCTGGAGACCCGCACGGGTGTGAATGGGCGTCCTCACTTGTTGCTGCGCCTGAACGACCATGCTGCGCGCTACCCCCTTACGGTCGATCCGTTAATCTTCGTGCAGGAAGCCAAACTGACCGCCTCTGATAAGGCGGCTTATGACTGGTTTGGTTTTGCGGTGGCGGTCAGCGGTGACGTGGTCGTGATTGGGTCGCCCTATGCCGATCCGGGCGGAATAACCAATGCGGGTGCTGCCTATGTCTTCGTCAAGCCGGGCGGTGGCTGGGGGAATATTACCCAGACTGCCAAACTGACCGCCTCGGACAAGACTGCATATGACCGCTTTGGTCCTTCGGTGGCGATCAGCGGCAACGTGGTCGTGATTGGGGCGCCTGAAGCCGATACTGGCGGAATATTCAATGCTGGTGCCGCGTATGTCTTCGTCAAGCCAGCAGGAGGCTGGGGAAACATGACCCAGACTGCCAAGTTGACCGACTCAGACAAGTATTTCGACAATCGCTTTGGCCACTCGGTGTCAATCAGCGGCGGCGTGGTAGTGGTAGGCGCGCCCTTTGCAGATAAGGGTGGTAAATTATCTGCGGGTGCCGCCTACGTTTTCGTCGAGCCGGGGGGCGGATGGATGAATATGACCCAGACAGCTACACTAACCGCCTCGGATAAACATGCGGATGATAATTTTGGCCACTCGGTGGCGGTCAGCGATGACGTGGTCGTGGTCGGGGCACAATACGCTGATGCGGGTGGAACAAGCGATGCGGGTGCTGCTTATGTCTTCGTCGAGCCGGGGGGAGGCTGGGGGGATATGACCCAGACTGCCAAACTGACCGCCTCGGACAAGGCATCGGATGACTGGTTTGGATACTCGGTTGCAATCAGTGGCAGTGTGGTCGTAATCGGGGCAGTATATGCCGATGCGGGTGGAACAAACCATGCGGGTGCGGCTTATGTCTTCGTCAAACCAGCAGGCGGCTGGGGGAATATGACCCAGACAGCCAAGCTGACCGCCTCGGACAAGATTGCCTTAGACTACTTCGGGTTTTCGGTGGCAATCAGCGGCGGCGTGGTCGTAGTCGGAGCCCAACATGCCGATTCGGGGGGAAAAGACGGAGCGGGTGCTGCCTATGTTTTCGCCAAGCCGGCAGGTGACTGGGTAGATATGACCGAGAGATACAGACTGTCCGCCATGGACAAGGCTGACGATGACCGATTTGGCAATTCAGTAGCGTTCAACGGCAGCGTTATTGTGGTTGGGGCTCACGATGCAAATCCCGGCGGGAAAAAAGATGCTGGTGCGGCTTATATGTTTGGAAAGGCGTTCATTGGGAACATCCCCTCTCAAGGTGAGCATGACGGTTATATCGTGGAATCTGGTGAGTCCAGCAGTGTCGGTGGCACGGTAAATTCAACTGCCACGACCTTCCGGGTTGGTGATAATGGACTTGACAGGCAGTACCGCTCCATTCTCTCATTCAACACCTCCACCATACCAGATAATGCGGTCATCACTTCGGTTATGCTCAAGATCAAGAAGCAGGGGCTGGTAGGCACCAATCCCTTCACCACCCACCAGGGATTGAAGGTTGATATCCGCATACCCTATTTCGGGACAACACCAGCTTTGGAAGTTAGTGATTTCCAGGCTGCTGCGAGCAAGATGGCGGTGGGCACCTTCGGCTCGACACCAGTCTCGGGATGGTACAGCGTAAACTTGAACTCATCATCATTTGCCTATATCAATAAGGACGGAATCACCCAGTTCCGCCTGCGATTCCTGCTGGATGATAACGATGATATGGATGCTGATTACGTGATGTTCTATAGTGGTAACTGGTATTTAGATTCCCATCCTTGGTTGGTGGTTGAATACAAAGTTCCGTAGAGATGGAATGGGACCCTCCTTCAGGTGAACACCTAGAGGAGGGTTTTTTGATGTCTGCAGGATGTCCATCCCTATTGACAAACCGGGCGGTTATCTATAATATATAAATGTATCATTATTCACAATTGATTTACATGGCGAGATCAGTCTTCGCACACATTACTCCCGTTTCACCGGACGACGATCATGCTTTTTTGTCCCGGTACCATCGAAAAAATGCCTGCCATTCCCGCTGTGTAAGTCCTTTCTTCTCGAAGAGGAGGCTATTATGAAAACGCAGCGGTTCACACGAGCAGGTTACTTATTTCTAGCCCTCCTTCTGCCCCTGGCTTTGACGAGGGGGAGGCCAGCGTTACACGCCCAGGTTGCCGGTCCTGATAAGACAGCCAGCCTGCCGGCGCTTGCACAGGCACCGATATCAGCCCTGATCGGCGCCGACCAGTCCATTTACCACGCCCGCATGGATGGTACTCATTTTCGAATGGACAATCCAGAGCAGGGTCTTTCAGCCGAATTCAGTGCAGATGGCATGCAGGTCGGCGCCGGCGTGCACTCCTGGGGCTTGACCCTGGAGGGCTACGGCTATGGTGAGAGCCTGCAGCCGCTGCCCGATGCCGATCCCACGGCGAGGGACAATCGACTTGAGTATGCCCGCGGTCCCCTGACCGAGTGGTACCTGAACGGTCCATTTGGGCTGGAGCAGGGCTTCACCTTGTCCTCGCCGCCTGCCGTGATGACAGGCGGACCGTTGACCCTGGCTCTCATCCAGGGAGGTGACCTGCAGGCGAAGGCTGGTGAGGGTGACAAGGAGCTGGTCCTTACGGCTCCTTCTGGTGAGGCAGTGCTGGGCTATACCGGGCTGCTGGCTTATGATGCAGACGGGCGCGAGCTGCAGACATGGCTGGAGATCCGCGCGGGTGTGAATGGGCGTCCTTCCATGCTGCTGCTACGCCTGGACGACCATGCTGCGCGCTACCCCCTGACGGTCGATCCTTTTGTGCAGAAAGCCAAGCTGACCGCTCTGGATAAAACAGATGGTGATGAGTTCGGCTGTTCAGTGGCTATTAGTGGTGACGTTGCCGTGGTTGGGGCGCGCTCAGCCGACCTAGGTAGCTTATCCGATGCAGGTGCAGCCTACGTTTTCGTCAAACCAGCTAACGGTTGGGGGAATATGACCCAGACCGCCAAGCTGACCGCCTCAGACAAGGCGGCAGGTGATAACTTTGGCTACTCCGTGTCAACCAGTGGAGATGTCGTAGTGGTCGGAGCATCCAGTGCTGACCCAGGTGGTACGATAGATGCAGGTGCGGCCTACGTCTTCGTCAAGCCGGGGGGCGGCTGGGCCGACATGACCCAGACCGCCAAGCTGACCGCCTCGGACAAGGCGGCATTTGACTACTTTGGCTACTCCGTAGCGATCAGCGGGGATGTCGTCTTGGTCGGAGCGTACAAGGCTGACCCAGGCGGAACGGACTATGCAGGCGCGGCCTATGTCTTCGTCAAGATGGGCGGCGGCTGGGCCGACATGACCCAGACCGCCAAACTGACCGCCTCGGACAAGGCGGCATATGACTACTTTGGCTACTCCGTAGCGATCAGCGGGGATGTCGTTGTGGTCGGGTCACCCTATTCTGACCCAGGCGGAACGAGCTCTGCAGGTGTGGCCTATGTCTTCGTCAAGCCGGGCGGCGGCTGGACCGACATGACCCAGACCGCCAGTCTTACCGCCTCATACAAGGCGCAAGATGACTACTTTGGCTCCTCCGTGTCAATCAGCGCGGATATCGTCGTGGTCGGAGCGTACGGGGCTGACCCAGGAGGAATGAACACTGCAGGCGCGGCCTACATCTTCGTCAAGCCGGGTGGCGGCTGGGCTGACATGACCCAGACCGCCAGGCTGACCACCTCGGACATGGATACATATGACCAGTTTGGCTGGTCCGTGTCAATCAGCGGTGATGTCGTCGTGGTCGGAGCGCTTGGGGCTGACCCAGGCGGAACGGTCTCTGCAGGCGCGGCCTATGTCTTCGTCAAGCCGGGCGGCGGCTGGGCCGACATGACCCAGACCGCCAAGCTGACCGCCTTGGACAAGGCGGAAAATGACTACTTTGGCTGGTCCGTGTCAAACAGCGGGGGTGTCGTCTTGGTCGGAGCGTACGGGGCTGACCCAGGCGGAACGGGTGATGCGGGCGCGGCCTATATCTTCTTTAATTGTTATACGACTACCACGACCATCACGTCCGATTCCCCCGACCCATCGCTGGTCGGTGGAACAGTCAACGTGAGCGTGACGGTCAGCGGCGGCAGCACCACTCCGGGCGGTACGGTGGACATCAGCGGTACGGACACGAACTGCAGCATCACCCTCTCAGGTGGCAGTGGGAATTGCGATGTGACCTTCGACACGGTCGGGGCAAAGACCCTGACCGCCACTTACACTGGCGACACGACCCATGCGGGCAGTTCGGACACCGAGGACCACGCAGTCAAAGCCAACACGACCACGACGATCACCTCGGATGCGCCCGATCCTTCCACCGACGGGCAGAACGTGACGGTCAATTTTACGGTCACGGTCAATCCCCCCGGCAGTGGCACGCCAACGGGAGATGTAACCGTAAGCGATGGTGTAGATTCCTGTTCTGCCTCAGTGGCAGCTGGTTCATGCGTGTTGGTACTTAATACCTTGGGTACCAGAAGCCTGACTGCCACCTACCCTGGTGATACGGACTTCAACGGCAGTTCGGATACTGAGGGTCACCAGGTGACCCCTCGAACTTCCAACTTCTATTCCGCGGGTACATACGATGGCTGGATCCTTGAGTCATCCGAAACCAGCAGCCTGGGTGGGTCTATCAACGCCTCTGAAACCACTTTCCGTCTGGGTGATGATGCGTCTGACCGGCAGTATCGCTCGATCTTGTCGTTCAATACCGCCAGCCTGCCGGATAATGCGGTCATCACCTCGGTTGTGCTTAAGATCAAGAAACAGGGGCTGGTAGGCACCAATCCCTTCACCACCCACCAGGGCTTGAAGGCGGATATCCGTAAACCATACTTTGGCACTGCGCTGGGATTGGCTGCCAGTGATTTCCAAGCCCTGGCAAGTATAAGTAGTGTAGGGACTTTCGGTACGACCCCGAGTGCAGGCTGGTACTCGGTTACCTTGAGCAGCACAGCCCGCCCTTATATCAACAAGACCGGCACCACCCAGTTCCGCCTGCGCTTCCAGAAGGATGATAACGACGATATGGGCGCTGACTACCTTAAGTTCTACAGCGGTAACGCAGGCACCGCCTCACGTCCTGTCTTGATCATCCAATACTACGTTCCGTAGATAAGGAACGGGACCCTCCTTCAGGTGAACACCTGGAGGAGGGTTTTTTGATGGCTGCCATATTGGATAGCGTTCTATTCTCCAGCCCGTTGCGTTATATAATACTTACAGGATACCCCCACACTTTAGGCGCTTTCCCTGAAGTCCTGCTGTGTTCGGATATCCTAGCCGGAATACTTTAATGACCAAAAATCTCAATCCCAAAAATATGCTCAAGGTTCCTCCCCATCTGGATTACCCGCCCGAAGAAGGCCGCTATCTGCGGGGAAATGACTCCTCGCCGGTCGCAGTGGCGATCATCCTGAATTGTGATGCGGATAAGACCCCGCCTGACCTTGAGAGGCTCGTCCGGGCAGGCATCGAAAGCGGCGCCGCCCTCTCCGGAACGGTGCAGACCGAGAATATCGGCTTCGAGAAGATGGTCTGCAACCTTGTCGCCAACCCGAACATCCGCTACCTGATCCTGGGTGGACCCGAATCCGAAGGTCATTTGACCGGTGAAGCTCTCAAGGCTCTCTTTTCCAACGGCGTCGATGATAGGAAGCGTATCATAGGCACTGACGCCCCACACCCTTTCCTGTATAATTTACCGTTGGAGTTCATCGAGCGCTTCCGGAAACAGCTCACCCTGGTAGACCTGCAGTTCGAGGCGGAGCCGGAAGCGATCCGGCAGGCTGTCTGGGCGTGCTATCAGGAGCAGCCAGTACAGTTCCGCAGCTATTCTCTGCATGACCCCGGGGCTTACCCTGAGCCGCCTCTCAGCGGCAGGATCACCTGGCGGGTCAGCCAGCCCTGGGCTGAACCACCGGATGAGAAGCAGCGTGCAGCCGCCCAAAAAGCAAGATCCCTGATTGACAGGTTAAGAGCCAGGGGTAAATCCGGTCAGCGTAATTAATTGGAGGATGCATATGTCCAATAACGGGACAGCCCCATCGAGTCCTTCCAAACCGCTTCCCATGCGTTTATTGGCAATCCGCCTCATCCAGGTGGATGGCCTGTTCCTTATCCTGGGAGCCAGCCTCTTCCTCTCCGCCGGCCGGCTGGACTGGTGGGAGGCCTGGGTATTTTTGGCGGTCTATTATGTGATCACCCTGGCGACCCAGGTCTGGCTGCTGCGCTATGACCCCGAGCTTGTCAGAGAACGCAGCCGGATCGGCAAGGACGTCAAGCCCTGGGACAAGCCCATAGTCTTTGTTAATATGCTGCTGACCATTGCCTTGTTCGCGGTCATTGGCATGGACGCCGGCCGCTTCGGCTGGTCTCACCTGCCCCCTGTTGCGCGGTTGACCGGTCTACTGGGCTTTATCCCGGCTTTTGGGCTGCCGTTATGGGCAGCGTACGCGAACACCTTTCTTTCAGGAATGGTACGCATCCAATCCGACCGAGGACACCAGGTGGTCACCAGCGGTCCTTACCGTTTCGTGCGCCACCCGATGTACCTTGGCATGATCTGCTATGACCTGAGCCTGCCGCTGCTGCTGGGTTCCACATGGGGTCTCTTTGTCAGCGGTTTAATGATCATCGTTGTGGTCGCCCGCACAGTCATGGAGGATGAAGCGCTTCAGGCTGAACTGCCGGGCTATGCTGTCTATGCCAGCGAGACGCCATACCGCCTGCTGCCGGGCATATGGTAAACCAGAGATCGGAGGTGAGTGATGTCATCTGAAAAAATAGACCAGGCTCCTTCTCCCAGGCTGGATCGTTCCGGGATCGCCCGTATCTTCCAGATCGTGGTCTCCCTTGTGATCATGGTGGGGCTGCTGTTCGGCGCAGCCGGTCGCTGGGACTGGTGGGAGGGGTGGGCGTTCTTATCCATTTTCACCCTCTTTCTTTTAGTGGCTGCAATCTGGCTTTTACGCAACAACCCGGAACTGGTCAATGAACGCGGCCGGATAGCTGAGAACACAAAAACCTGGGATAAGGTCCTCGTCACGCTTTATTCCATTCTCCTGCTCATTTCGCTCCTGACCGCCAGCCTGGATGCCAGGTTCCATTGGTCTTCCGTTCCTCTCATCCTGGAGATCGCCGGGGGGA
>Ga0315274_10008807_pt1 | contig 14613 bp, 8 predicted proteins | sample YL17G02_20_MG_FD_203700 | JGI IMG/M metagenome (GOLD analysis project Ga0315274, IMG submission 203700) | Sediment microbial communities from Yellowstone Lake, YNP, Wyoming, USA - YL17G02_20 | ecosystem: Environmental > Aquatic > Freshwater > Lake > Sediment | place: USA: Wyoming | collected... | reverse complement strand
AGACCGTGCTGCTTCGGCTTCGTCATCCCCAATCGGCGCCCCTAAAACGCGTCAAGCTCAACGGTCAACCGTGGAATGATTTCGACCCCGCGAAAGAGGTTATTCGCTTGCATGATTTACAGGGCACCCTCAAGGTAGAGGCGGAGTATTAGGATACAATAGAGTGGGCCATAAGATCGTCGAGTTCAAGGGACTCTTCGGCCCGGCGATGTGTATATGCATCGATCACGAAAAGCATCTGCTCCTCGGTGCCGCCGATCCGCGGAGCGCCGATGGCCTGGCAGCCGGATTTTAATCCTTCCTCTGAGCAAACGCTCTTTTCAGGTCTCTACCCGGATCATTATTAATGCGCCTGTCGTAAACAGAAACATGGCGTCCTCGAGCGGTTGCTAGCTTGGCGATTGCGGCAGGACAGTCTGCAGGCAGGTCCAGCACATTTTCTAATTCGCTTGAACTCTGCGATGAATAATCTTAAAATGACTATACCTAAAGCGGGCAGATAGTAGGGAGGTAGTGTGTGGAGAGTCTATTTCTTTAATAAGCATAAGAAATCGTGCCCTATCTAAATATTTGTTTTTAGCGAATCGAGATATGCCAAAGGAAGCTAAAGCGCGAATTCTGATCAACGATCTTCTCCGAAGGTCCAGCTGGCGCTTCTTTGATGATGAAGTCGGCCCTGCCAACATTGCCCTTGAGACATGCACCCGAATTACCAAGAAAATCCTCAACGCCCTGGGCGACGATTTTGAGAAAACCGATAAGGGTTTTGTTGATTATCTCCTTCTCGACGAAAGGAGTTTCCCGCTTGCGGTCTTGGAGGCAAAGTCCGAAAAGCATGATCCTCTTGTAGGCAAGGAGCAGGCCAGGAAGTACGCCCATTCCCAGAATGTTCGTTTCATCATCCTGTCCAATGGGAATTTGCACTACTTCTGGGATTTAGAACAGGGAAATCCCACGCTAATCACCGAGTTGCCAACCGCGGAATCCCTGGGCCATTTCCATGCCTTTAAACCCAATCCCGACACTCTTGTAAACGAAACGTTCGAGTCCGATTATGTCGCTTTAACGCAAAATCCAAACTACAAACACGACCTTCGTTGGAACGATGAGGACCAACGCAAGGATTTCATCAAAGATGCCGAGTTGAAGTTCCTCCGGCCGTACCAGATCCGGGCAATTGCTGCCCTCCAAGGCGCCGTCCGAAAGGGCCAAACCCGTTTCTTGTTCGAAATGGCGACCGGCACCGGCAAAACACTGACCGCCGCGGCCGTCATCAAGCTCTTCATGAGAACCGGCAATGCGAAGCGCGCCTTGTTCCTTGTTGACCGGATCGAGCTTGAAACCCAGGCGTGGAAGGCTCTTATCCGTTACTTGAAAAACGACTTCCGCACCGTTATCTATAAGGAGAATCGCGACGATTGGCGCAAGGCGGAAATCGTCGTTTCGACTGTCCAAAGCCTGCTGTTCAATAATAAGTACCGGGGCTTGTTTTCGCCTACCGATTTTGACCTAGTTATATCCGATGAAGCGCATCGCTCTATCAGCGGAAACAGTCGTGCTGTTTTCGAGTATTTCATCGGCTACAAACTTGGATTGACCGCTACGCCGAAGGATTACCTCAAGAAGATCGATCCGGCAAAGATTGACGCGCGCGATCCACGTGAGTGGGAACGTCGCCAATTGTTGGATACATATAAAACTTTCGGCTGTGAAAGCGGCAATCCCACCTTTCGCTACAGCTTGATCGAAGGTGTGCGGGAAGGGTACCTTTTAAATCCCGTTGTAGTGGATGCCAGAACGGAGATCACCACCGAGCTACTGTCCGAGGAAGGTTATTCCGTAATGCAGGAAAACGAAGACGGGGAACTGGTCGAGCAGACGTTTTTCGGCAGAGATTTCGAGAAGCATTTCTTTTCGGACGAGACCAACCGGGTCTTCTGCGAAACGTTCTTGAAAAATGCACTTCGCGATCCGCTCAGCGGGGAGATCGGCAAGAGCATCGTCTACTGCGTCCGGCAGGACCATGCCACTCGGATAGTACAGACCCTGAATGAAATAGCTCATGCGATGTTTCCGGGCAAGTATAACTCCGACTTTGCCGTGCAGGTGACTTCCAACGTGGATGATGCTCAGCAGATGGCCGTCACTTTCGCCAACAATAACCTGAATGGGCATACCCGCTTCCTCGAAGGGTATATCACCGCGAAGACCCGCGTCTGCGTCACCGTCGGCATGATGACCACTGGTTATGACTGTGAAGACCTCATGAATGTCGTTCTGCTCCGGCCAATTTTCTCGCCGACGGACTTCATTCAGATCAAGGGCAGGGGAACTCGGACGTACGACTTCCGTTACACCGAGAAAGAAAACGGCCAAACTCAAGTGCATTCAAAGCCAAAACAGAAATTCAAACTCTTCGACTTCTTCGCCGTGTGCGAGTACTTCGAAGAGAAATACAATTACGATGAAATCATCGAGTTGCCGCCGTTGCGTCCCAGCGGAAACGGCCTACAACTCCCTATACTTGGGCCTTCGCCAGGTCTATCCGGTTATTCCAACATCAACCCCGATCCCCTCGAATCCTATTTCGAATCGCCTGTGCCTGTTCATGGCATGAAGATTGACCGTAAGTTCTTTGAGAAGTTCGAAGATAAGGTTAAGGCAACGCCTGAAGTCCGGGAGCGCTACGAACGAGGCGACATCAAAGGCGCCGAGGACATCGCAGTCGCTGCTCTCTTCAACAAACCTGAGGATTTCTTTGACTTGAATAAGCTCCGAAAAGCACTTCATCTGGATCGACGGATTACGCTCCGTGAGATCCTGGCGAAGGCATTCGGTGAGATAGACCGGTTCAAGTCCAAAGATGAATTGCTTGAAGAAGAGTTGGCTAAGTTTGTCTCGATCCATAGGCCGGACTCCGCCCACATGCCCGTAATCCGCCAATTCTTCAAAGCCTACGTGACGGACGGGGCTATACGGACGATAGTGGATACTCGCGAGTTCGGGCGGCTGGCCGACAATCCCAAGGTTTCATTGGACGATATCCGCGCCCTCGACCAATGGCGTGAGATCATCTCAGAATATGTAAAGGATTATGTCTCTTTGAACGCTTTTGCCGCCTAGGAAGCGCAATGCTTGACGTCGAAACGAAAGCCAGAATTGATTCTGCCCGTGACATCTTAGTGGGCAAGGTTCCCGACCCGAAATCGCAGGTAGAACAGATCACCATCGCTCTGATCTATAAGTTCATGGACGACATGGACTGCCAGTCCGAAGCACTGGGCGGCAAGGCAAGCTTTTTCACAGGGGAATTCAAAAAGTATCGTTGGGCCAACTTGCTTGATAGAAGACTGGGCGGCTATGAGCGCCTTCTTCTCTATGCCGAAGGTATCGAGAAGACGAACGTAAATAAAAATATACCCCAGCTCTTTCGGGATATCTTTAAGGGCGTTTTTCTACCCTACCGCGACCCGGAAACCCTGAATCTTTTTCTGAAAGAGATCGACGGCTTTATTTATGACCACAGCGAGCGCCTCGGCGATGCTTACGAATACCTTCTCAATGTACTCAGCACTCAGGGTGACGCCGGGCAGTTCCGCACTCCGCGTCATATTATCGACTTCATCGTTGCTGTCGTGGATCCCAAGAAGCACGAATCAGTGCTCGATCCGGCTTGCGGTACAGCCGGGTTTCTCATTTCGGCTTTCAAACATATTCTAAGGAAAAACGAGAACCTAACTCCGGATGATCGTGCTCGGCTGATGGCCAACTTCCGCGGCTATGATATCGCGCCGGACATGGTGCGGCTGTCCCGCGTGAACATGTATCTTCACGGATTCCCGAATCCGGTCATCCATGAATATGACACGCTGACTAGCGAGGAACGCTGGGATGAGCGGTGCGACGTGATCATGGCCAATCCTCCGTTTATGACGCCGAAAGGCGGTATTCGGCCGCACAACCGCTTTTCAATAAAAGCCAGGCGCAGCGAAGTGCTTTTTGTAGACTACATCGCCGAGCACCTCAGTCCAGGCGGCCGCGCAGGTGTTATCGTTCCGGAGGGGATCATATTTCAGAGCCAGAATGCCTATAAAAGCCTGCGCCGAATGCTTTTGGAGGATTATCTCTGGGCCGTAGTAAGTCTTCCTGCCGGAGAGTTCAATCCCTATAGCGGCGTTAAGACCAGCATCCTTTTCCTCGACCGCAACCTCGCGAAACGGACGGATGAAGTTCTGTTCGTTAAGGTGGAGAACGACGGTTTTGACCTGGGCGCGCAACGCCGGCCGATTGAGAAAAATGACCTCCCTGAGGCGTTTAGAGTATTGAAGGATTGGAAAGACAAAACAGCCATGCCTGCGGTCCCCAAAGAAACGAACGCCTCGGAAAAGGGCCTTTTCTTGAGCGTTGCCAGGAAGCGTCTGCTCGAATCGCCCGATGTCAATCTCTCCGGCGATCGCTACCGCCCCGCCGCTATAAAAACTTCTGCAAAATGGGCGATGGTTAAAGTAGAGGAAGTGTGTAACCTCTTTGGCGGCGGCACACCATCAAAGACGGAGAAACGTTTCTGGGAAGGAGGAGCTATCAAGTGGATTTCAGCAAAGCATATTAGTGAAGAGCATGCAATCTCAGGCTGGGAATTGATAACTGAAGAAGCCATTAATGAAACCGCGACTAATGTAATACCTACCAACGCAGTGGTAATTGTCACCCGCGTTTCCGTAGGCAAGATTACATTGCTCAAGGAGTCGGTGGCGATCAATCAGGACCTTACGGCTTTGATTGTACGAGACCCTGATCGCTTGAAACCCGCGTATCTGTTTTGGGCTATAAAGGCTATCGCAAATAAGATAGCCGACTCCGCTCAAGGCCTGGGCGTAAGAGGAGTAACGAGGCGCTTTATCGCAGATCTAGAAATTCCCCTCCCTCCGCTACAGGAACAAGAACGAATTGTGGCGGAATTGGAGGGCTACCGTAAGGTTATCGAAGGCGCCCGCCAAGTCATTGATTCGTACAAACCCACGATCCGAATTGATCCAAAGTGGCCGATGGTGAGGATTAGCGATGTTCTCAAAAACGTTAAGTATACACCCAAAGTTCAGAAATCTGAGTTCCTTACACAGGGCAATTACCCGATAATTGACCAGTCCGAAAAGTTTATTGCGGGATATTGGAATGATGAGACAGCTGTCTTTCACATTTCGAAACCGATGGTGCTTTTTGGCGACCATACTCGTACTCTGAAGTATGTTGACTTTGATTTCGTACTTGGGGCTGATGGCGTTAAGCTGCTTCAATCCGATGATCGCTTTATCCCAAGGTTTTTTCATTTTGCTTTGTTAAATACATATATACCGGGACTCGGTTATAGCCGACATTTTAAAGAGCTAGTTAGGCTATCTATCCCGCTCCCCCCGCTCGACGTCCAAGGGGAGATTGTAGCCGAATTGGAAACTGAACTAAAGCTCGTGGAGACGAACCGCGCGCTAATTGAGCGGATGGAGGCGAAGATTCGGGTAAAGTTAGCGGAGGTTTGGGGAGATTCTGACGATGCCGCGTAAATCCTCCTTCGATCCGCGCAAGTTGATGGAGCTCGCCGTAGATGTGATGGGGCATTCAGTCCAAGAACCGCGGAAAGACGGCAAGGCAAACCCGAAAGTTGGAGTAGTGCTGTGGAAGCCGGACGGCACAGTCGAAAAAGCGTGGCGGTGCGAGCTCCGGCGGGGCGATCACGCCGAATACACACTGCTTGAACGGAAAAACCTGAGCAACCGGCTTGACGGCTCAATCCTATTCACCACGTTGGAGCCCTGCGCGCCTGGATCACGCGGCCATCCCAAGTTGAGTTGCGCCGAGCGGATTGTCCTAGCCCGTATTAAGGAGGTTTGGGTCGGTGTTGCAGATCCAGATCCGACAGTAGATCGCAAAGGCATCAAATACCTCCAAGAAGAAGGCATTGCAGTATACATGTTCGATCGTGACTTGCAAGACGAAATAAGAAATGAGAACAAGGATTTCATCGCGCAAGCGATGGAGCGAGCCGCGGCGGTGGAGGAGAAGAGGGAAAAGAAGGTTGTCCTTTCCAGCCTAGAAGATGCATTCGCCGTTTCAGCTATTGAAGATTTCTCAGCCGACGCGTTGGCACAATATCGGACCATCGGGGAGATTAGAGATGAAATAGAATCACCCGCCTTCAACCGGCGGCTCTCTCAGCAAGGCCTCCTCAAGGAAATGGATGGGAAGTTCACCCCAACAGGCTTTGGATTATTGCTTTTTGGGAAGGAGCCAAGAAATATAATGCCGCAGGCGGGGCTTCTAGCGACTATTCACTATCCCGATGGCAAGGAAGAACCGAAAGATTTCGATGGCCCGATGGTCCTGATCCCTGGCCTTGCAGAGAGATGGTTAAACGATAAACTGCCTAACGTTATCGACCGAAGTAGCATGCGCAGGAAAGAAACCCTTGCGCTTCCTTTCGAAATGGTGCGTGAGGCCATTGTGAATGCTCTTATCCACCGGGATTACGACATGCGACAAACCAAATGTCAGCTGATTGTCACGGCAGATACGATTACAGTCAAAAGCCCAGGCGGACCAATTCCGCCCATCACGCTAGAGCAACTGAATTCATTTAACGCTCCTATGCTGAGCCGAAATCCTGAATTGCACTATGTATTCGCGCGGATGGAAATGGCCGAGGAACGAGGTCTTGGTATCAAATCATTGAAGAACCGGGCTGAGCAACTGGGCCTACCATTGCCAAAGTATGCATTTGATGATCCATACTTGGTGTTGACACTGTTTCGAAATCAGGAAGCAGCGGTGAGATCGCTCGCGAATTCTGTTCAGGAATCGTTGACTGAGGCGGAACGTAGGGGGTGGCAATGGTTCTCAACCAAAGGCAAGACGAAATCCAGCCAATATGCTAAAGCTATGCAGATCGAAGACCGCACAGCACGAAGGCATCTGAATCGCTTTGTCGAACTTGGTTTGGTCAGGAAAACTGGCTCGGGGCCATCGACCGAATATGAGTCTATTTGAAGAGATCATTGGCATGCCATCTGAGGCTATCCGGACGCGAAACGAGTCATTTTGTCCGGATAGCGCTGAAAAATATCACTTTTTGTTCTTATCCGGACATGAATCCGGACATTCTGTCCGGATAGGGAGTTGCGGCGTCTTCCAGGTGATCCGTCCGGATTTTTACAAGCTTCTGCGTGTGGGCGGCCTATCCCGCCAAAAATCTCGCCAAAGTGGCGGGATTCTGCCCTTTTCTTCTCGCAATTATACTAATCCCGATATTTTTCGCGAAAGGTTGACGGGAAATAAGGCCACTCAACGAGCCCAAATAAGGGCCCCAGCCTCAATCGGGTTATAATGCAAAAACAGGATACTCGGCTAGTATCCGACGAAATTGGGTGGTCCACAAGAAAATTGCTAAATGAAAAAAATGAAGGATACTCCGGCGCACACCCGGCCCCGGGAGAAGTTGAGAGAGAAAGGGGTTGCCGCCCTCACTGATGAGGAACTTGTCGGGGCAATTCTTGGGATGGGAATTCGGGGGGTGGATGTTCGAACCATTGCCCGACGAGTGGCCGGTCTTATTCGCGAATACAAAGAAGGATTGACGCTTGACCTCCTAATGGCCATCCCCGGAGTCGGATTGGCCAAAGCCGCGCAAATTCTATCGGCGTTTGAACTCGCGCGGCGCCAATTGCCTGGGGACACCATCAAGATCGCCATTGCTCAGGATATTCTCCCTCTCGTCGCTGAAATTGCAGCAAAGCAGCAGGAATATTTTGTTTGCATTTCCCTGAACGGAGCAAACGAAGTTATTAATAAGCGTGTGGTTACCATTGGCCTTCTCGATAAGAGTCCTGTTCATCCGCGGGAGGTTTTTGCCGATGTTATCGCCGATCGCGCTGCTTCGGTTATTATTGCGCATAATCATCCCTCAGGCGATCCGCAGCCAAGCGAAAACGACCTCCGTGTATATGAGCAATTAGCGGGGGCCGCAAAGATACTTGGCCTGCGAATATTGGACCATGTGATCGTGACGCGCAAGAACTACTTTAGCTTTCAAGAAGCTGGTCTGATTAAAGGACAGTGATGCCATAAACCCTGGGGTGGGCGTCCAGGTCGAGCGCTATCTTGAGCGAGCAGACCGCCGTCTCTGGTGATTGACACATCTTCAGGCTGACCGTTTCGTTCTGGTGCTTTTGCCCCTGCGCCGGAAGAATTTAGGAAGCTCTATCTCGCCGCACACTACAAGGGCACGCTTAGATAAGGCCTCGGGGTCGATTTTTTTGCTGTCCTTCATCCACACAGCCGCTACCTGAGGATTGGGATCGGCCTTATTCGCGGCCATTTCCTGTTCATGACATCGGTCATCCGGCGGACAAACAAAAAAAGGCGACGGAAACGGTATTAGAACAGGCTGAGTTGATTTGTAAAGATTGGGCAGAAGTTCAGAGTGGAAATTGAGCTAATTGATAATAGGTCTCTTTAGATAATCGATGTAGGATTTCTTCCCTTTCAGCCTAGGGTCTGAAGGCGGGACCAATTTTGAAAGTTCTTGCATTTCTTGAACATATGCTGTCGGCGGTGCAATTCCATCATTGACACGGATATTCAAACAAATCTGCTCTTCATCTTTGAACATAATTTTCGTTTTGTTATTTATTTTAAGGCCATAGCGCGTCAGCATTTTTTTTATTGTAGGCAAAAATCTCTTTACTCCTTTAGGCCCGCTCAAAATAATGTCATCAACATATATAGATAGGGATGACTGAGGAATCTTTTTTAAGATATTTTCAAGTTCCCTCGCAAATGGTTCAAGTACTAATCGGCCAATTGCTGGACTAGTAGGTGCGCCTTGAGGCAAATGATTCTTGTGGGTTGATAAGCGAGTTAATAAATCGGAAATATCTTCTGTCGCTCCGTGATACTGTAACATGCGTTTTATTTGAAATGATTTAATACTCGGGAAAAAATCTTGAATATCAGCTGCGATCAAAACGTGTTTTCGAGTATGTAATAAAGCCGCCTTTTTTGTAGATGAACCAGGCCCACCAAAAATCAGGGGGTGAATAGGCAGTTTATAAAATATTTCATGAAGAATTATTTTTTGTGCTTTTTTTAACTTGTGATCTGGAATTTCTATTTTCCTTGTTTTGCCATTTTTCTGTGAGATAGTAACTTCGTGATATAAAATCGGTGCAATTTTGCTAAGCTTTAAGATTTTTTGTGAAGAAATGCCTAAAATAATAGATAGGGAGTTAAGATCCAAATCTCCGAGCTTTATTGACATATATATAAACCGGAATCGATATTCCGAGGGATCGACAACTCAGGAGATTTCTACCCACCAGCTTCAGAATTGTCACAAGAAGATCCAGGAAATTAAGAATCGTGCTTGGAATTTTCAGTTTACGATGAGCAAGGAGCCTTGTCAGTATGACATTAACAACGGCATGATGTTCAGCGCTTACGTTTGGAGCAGCTACGAGAAACATTTCGAGATAAGACTTGGCGGAATCGATGTCGTGCGAGCTTAGAGAAAGTTTAGCTTGGTGTAAGAGGAAATCTCCGCGGGCACTTTTGCTTCGTTCTTCACGTACCGATTGAATCACTTCAATAGCACGTTGAAGGCGAGGCTTTTTAGCCCGGCCGGTTAGGAACTTTGTCCTATACATCTTTTTCACCTCCTTCCTTAGTAGATTTAGCCCGTTATCAATATTGTTATTGATAATGAGTTGAAAAAAGCCGGAAAATGAATTCTCTTTCGAATTAATATGAGTTTCATTCTCCTCTAACAACAATAAGTTTCTGTCCAGCCTATTGTGACGAATTTTCATAATAGAATCGCTTGAATAAGGCCGGAAATCTCTACGTAGTAGAGATGCCTATGCGCATTGACTCGAAAAGGAGCAAAACAAGGAACAGCTTCAACTTAAAACCTATTATGAAATTCGATTTTACTACCAGAATGTTAAACTGGCAGGAGAAAGTAGGTGTTAGACACCAGTCGAGCCGAATTTTTCAAAGAACTAAAGGGTAAACGACCTGCTACCCCATAAATACAACATCTTGTATTCCTGAATAAAAGCATACACAAAATATGGTAAAAAGTCAAGGAGTCATCAAAAATGAATTTTCTCGTAGAAGTCTTATTTGTGTAGAAATATCTCTATGTCCTTCTCTCGCCGTTTCCATCTCCCTTTTCCTTCTCCTTTCGCCCCACCCCGGTTTGCTCTTGATTTTAATCATCTAAAATGCGCGAGAGGATGGATTCGCGCGATGGCCAAAATCCTAATTATACGTATTTGTTGATAGCTTAACGCAAAACGATTTCCCTGATAAGTCGAGGTAGCTATGCCCCCAGCTCGAGCCACCACTTTAATAATGCTTCTCTTACAATATATTCAAAAGTGTTTAGATACATAGGTACATCCTCTTTTATCCAAGTTCCCCCTGCCCCTGAATAGGCTAAAGCAAAAGGTTTTTCATGCCATTCTTTGCCACCATGTCTTTCCCTCGAAGGAGGATCGCACATTGGCAACGGAAATGGCGTGCCATCATGTAATGCTTTGGATCTATGTTTATAGATGGTAATAAAAGATTCTTTTATGTCACTTTCTTGCCAGCTGGTTTGCCCCCATTCTGGCGGCCTTCTAGGTGGAGGCAGAGGCAAAAAATTCATCATAAATTCTATAAACTTTTTTTGACTAGCGATAAGATTAGATATTTCATCAGCAACTATCGAGAGTATATCTTCATTTTTTTCGAATTTTCCAAGTCTTTCACATAGCCTTGGCTTAAATTCTTTTAAAATATCCACCTTGTTAACACCTGCCATCTTCCAGTGAAATGCTGCCTTTTCAATCGCTGTCACAAGAAAAAGCCATGACATAGATGGATCTTCCTCAGCAATTAATAATGCTTTTTGATATGACCGAGCAGCTTTAATTAAAGCATTTGCATCATCTGGACTCATAGAAGGGATGCCCGATAGCGGAGAAAGCAAGCCAAGAGGCCGCTCGCTTTTCGCATTAGGGATCACTAAACGTTGATAATCAATATTGAGAAACTCAGGCTGTCTGCCCCACCCCACCGGGTGTCCACGCGGATCAATGTTATCCTGAAAATCGCGAGTCATTTTCCCAGCTCTTATTCGAATTCCTAATGCTAAAGAAACGAGTGCAGCGATCTCTTCAACAAGTGTCCCCCCATGATAGGTATCAGTAGCTGTCTTTGACATATCGGGAATTTCAAAATGAAGATAATTCTCTATTCTTGCGTAGATTATTGGCCGGAAGCAGCCGACGTATTCATCAATAGGAACTGGATTCAAAAACGCATATGGCTTATATTTGTCTATCTCCTCCCCGGTTACTCTCGCGTCAGAAAATAAAGGGTATTCCGAAATACTCTGAACTTCATCTTTGCTGAATGAAGCTCTCCAATTTTCGTAGATTTGAGGGCCTTTAGCGTTAGTTTTTTTACTCGTATCATCCATTTCGTTTTCCCCCTTAACGAGAAAGATTGTCCTAAAAAGCTAGGCAGATTTCAATAGCGTCTCATCAGCCCTTCCCTTTCCGCCTTTTGCTCCTCTCCGACTTGCCTGGGATATAGATCGCTAAAGTCCAAGCGAAAAGCCGAAAAGCCGCCGCGGGGGGTTAATATTGTCGAGCTTCGCATCCGAAACATCGGGTGATTCCGATCGGGCCTAATTATCATTCTGCCCATTCTCCCCGGCGCGCCTTGACAAGGCGTGAAGCCGGGAGCTATAGTCCGTTCGTTCCGAATCGAAGAGGAGAATTCTTCATGCCGCACTTGCGGATCCGGCCGCACTTCCAATCCTTTCTCCGCGCTCTTCGTCCTTGGGCCCTTGCCTTCATCGTTTTGGTCGCCGGCCTGACGGCCTGTAAACCGGCGGCCTCCGGGCTCGAGGCAGGTTTCTTCCATCCGCCCGATGCGGCCAAGCCCCGCGTTTATTGGTGGTGGCTGTTCAACCGCGTCGACAAGGCCGCGATCACCCGCGATCTCGAAGAGTTCAAGGCCAAGGGCATCAGCGGCGTCAATCTGATCTGTACGGGAGGATACGCGGGCCTGGCGCCCCTTCCGGGCGTGAAATTCCTGGGCCCGGAATGGCGCGAGCTCTTCCGCCACGCCGTCGAGGAAGCGGCCAGGCTGAAGATCGAGATGGGCTTCAACCTGGCCGGAGGCTGGGTCATGATCGGCCCCTGGGTCACCCCGGACAACGCCATGAAGAAAGTTACTCAGTCCGAACTCAAAGTGCGGGGCCCGGGAAAATTCCGCGGCGCGCTGCCCGCGCCCCCGGCCGTCGACGGCTACTATAAGGACGTCTGGGTCCAGGCTTTCCCGGAAGAACCGGACAAGACGGTCCATCCCCGAACGATCATCGACGTGACCGACCGGTTGAATGCGGACGGCCGTTTCGACTGGGACGTCCCGGCCGGCGCTTGGATCATCTTACGGACCGGATATACGCTGACCGGAAGCCGCTGGGATCCTTACCCGAAGGGCGACACCTTCGCCGAGGGGGCCGGCTATCAAATCGATTACCTGGATCCCGCGGCGCTCGATGACCATTTCCGCCATCTCGGCCAAACGGTGCTGGACGAGGCCGCCAAGGCGGGAGGGCGGTTGGACTACCTCTGGTCGGACAGCTGGGAATGCGGCAAGCTGACCTGGACCCGGGATTTTCCGGCCCAATTCCTCCGTTTCCGCGGCTATGACCTGAAACCGTATCTGCCGGCGCTCGCCGGCCGGACCGTCGTCAACGCCGAAATCACGGCGCGGTTTAAGGAGGATTTCGACCGCACGATAGAGGATTGTCTGGCCGAAAATTTCTATGGCCATTTCGCCGAGCTCTGCCACCAGCGTGGAATTCGCATGGGCAGCGAGGCGGCTGGCCCGGGCAATCTGCCGCCCATGGATTCGCTGAAAAACGAGGGCCGCTGCGATTTGCCGGCCGGCGAATTCTGGGTCAACGGCCATTTCAAATTTCCCGGCGGTTACAACGCGGATCCTTATATGCGGCTCAATCTCAAGCAGACCGCCTCGGCCGCCCATATTTACGGCAGGCCCCAGGCCATGGCCGAGTCGTTCACCCAGCAGGAGCGCGATCGAACGCACTGGTCGCTGGCGCCGTCCGACCTCAAGCCCTACGTCGACGCCGCCTTCGGCGAAGGGATCAACTCCATCATGCTGCACCAGGCCACCTGCCAGCCGCCCTCGGACGGCAAGCCCGGCTATGAATTCTGCGCCGGCCAGCATTGGAACGCCAACAGCACTTGGTGGGAGCAATCGCCGGCCTTCTTCGCCTACCTTGCGCGCTGCCAGTACATGCTCCAACAGGGAGTCTTCGCCGGCGATGTCTGCTATTACCTCGGCGACCGGCCTCCGGTCATCGCCCCGCCCAAAGCCGAGGACCCGGCGCTCGGCCCCGGCTATGATTTCGACTATGCCAACACCGAAGCCCTCCTAACCCGCATGTCGGTCGAAGGCGGCCGGATCGTTCTTCCCGACGGCTTGAGCTACCGGCTCCTCGTCCTGCAGAATTGCACGACCACTTCCCCTGAAACGGCCAAGATGATCGGCGGCGCGCTTTCCTTATCCGTATCGCCCATTCCTTCGCGGTCGATGCCGCTCGAAGCGGTCCGTAAGATCCGCGATCTCGTCCGCGCCGGCGCGACGGTCGTCGGGCCCAAGCCGGAGAAGGCGTCCGGCCTGAAGGACTATCCGCGCTGCGACGACGAAGTCCGCGCCATCGCCGATGAGGTTTGGGGGGACTGCGACGGAAAAATCCGCACCGAACATCGTTACGGCCAAGGCCGGGTGATTTGGGGCAGGACCTTGCGCGAGATCCTGGCGGCGGACGGCGTGCCGCCGGATTTCGAAGCTTCGCCCGTAGGCGCCAAGCCGGCTGGTTTAGATTTCATCCATCGCACGGCTGCCGGAACGGAAATATATTTCGTTTCCAACCGGAAAGGCTATCCCCTCTCCTCGGACTGCGCCTTCCGTGTCTTCGGGAAACGGCCGGAGATCTGGGACCCGGTTCTTGGGGAAATCCGCGACGCCGCCGCCTTCCGCCAGGCGGGCGGCCGGACCATCGTCCCCCTGGACTTCGCGCCGATGCAATCGTTTTTCGTCGTTTTCCGAAAACCGATCGCCGCCGAGGCAACGGGAACGGCGCCGCGCAATTTCCCCCGGCTCGTCTCCGTCCAGGAAATCATAGGCGGCTGGAAGGTCGGGTTCGACCCGCAATGGGGCGGGCCGGAATCGGCCGAATTCCCGAAGCTCGCGAGCTGGACGCGGCGTCCGGAAGACGGCATCAAATATTATGCCGGCAAGGCGACCTATCGCAAAACGTTCGATCTAGAGCCGTTCGCGGCGGCCCTTTCCCGGAAACGCGTGTTCCTCGATCTCGGCGCGGTCAAGGCCGTCGCAGAAGTCAGGCTGAACGGCCGATCGCTGGGCGTCCTGTGGACGGCGCCCTGGCGCGTCGACATCACCAACGCCGTCCGCCCGGCGGGCAATGCGCTGGAGATCGATGTCGTCAACCTGTGGGCCAACCGCGTCATCGGCGAT
>Ga0315274_10008806_pt1 | contig 14614 bp, 13 predicted proteins | sample YL17G02_20_MG_FD_203700 | JGI IMG/M metagenome (GOLD analysis project Ga0315274, IMG submission 203700) | Sediment microbial communities from Yellowstone Lake, YNP, Wyoming, USA - YL17G02_20 | ecosystem: Environmental > Aquatic > Freshwater > Lake > Sediment | place: USA: Wyoming | collected... | reverse complement strand
AAGCAAACTTCGTGTCGCCTATGATTATATTGATGTCGATTTACTGGAAGGAAAAGAAAAAGAAAGAATTCATGATGAAATAAAGAAATGGAATCCGAATGTATCATTTCCGACAATGATAATAAAGAATGAAATGTGTATTATTGGTTATGATGATGAAAAGATAATAAAAGAAATTGGAAAATGAACGAATTAAAGATTACTGATACGGAAATTGAAAAATTACACAGAAAATTAAAAAAAGATGCTAAAACAAGTGGTTACTTTCTAAATACAGATATCGAGTTTGTTAAGGAGTTAATACGTGGTCTATTAGTAAATGAAAAGCGATACGGCTATTTATCATGTCCTTGTCGTATCGCTTCGGGAAATATAAATCTTGATTTAGATATAATTTGTCCGTGTGATTATCGCGATTCAGATTTAAATGACTTTGGCAGTTGTTACTGTGCACTATATGTTTCACAGGATATTTTTGCTGGTAATAAGAAAGCACGGTCAATCCCTGAGAGAAGACCACCGCCCGATAAAAGAAAAAATGTAAAAATTGAAATCCCCGAAAAAGAAATCTCTAATTTATCTTTACCAATTTGGCGATGCAAGGTTTGCGGGTATTTATGTGCACGAGAAAACCCACCTGAAACTTGTCCGATTTGTAATGCTAAAAAAGAACGATTTGAACGATTTAGATAGTCAATGAAAGTTTGGATATATTCACTGGTTAGTGTCATAACAGTCAGTTGCATTTCGCTCATTGGGGTATTTTTTATATCTTTCGGTATTGATAAGCTTAGAAAAATTTTACTGATTTTAGTAAGTTTTGCCGTTGGTGGGTTATTGGGAGATGCTTTCATTCATCTTTTACCTGAATCTTTCGAAAAAATTGGTGCTAATTCTACGACGCCGTTATTAATTATAATTGGAATTCTGATTTTTTTCATTTTAGAAAAATTTTTACGCTGGCGTCATTGTCATATTCCGGCTTCGGAAACACATCTTCATCCAGTTGTAACCATGAATTTAGTTGGTGATGGGGTTCATAATATGATTGATGGAATGATTATCGGGGCGAGTTTTTTAATTAGTAAGACAATCGGAGTATCGACAACACTGGCAGTTATTTTACATGAAATACCACAGGAAATAGGTGATTTTGGTATATTAGTTCACGGAGGACTTACTCCAAAGAAAGCATTAACTTTTAACTTTCTCTCGGCAATATTTGCGATTTTAGGTACTGTTTTATCACTAACGGTCGGACCATTTATAAAAAATTATGCAACTTTTTTATTGCCGATAACCGCAGGTGGTTTTATCTATATTGCGGGAGCTGATCTGATACCAGAACTCCATCATGATGTAAAATTATCAATATCTTTTCTACAACTAATTGCAATTATTATTGGTATTGGAGTCATGGCGATTTTAAAACTATTAGGTTAAATTTCTAAATAAATTTTATCAATTAGTACTTCTAACGGGATTGACTTTTGTAAAAAAATATCTTAGTATCAATTAATGGATTTAGGTAGAATCTGGGCTGAGCTTGATCTTAACGCGCTAAAAAATAATCTTGCTGTTATCAAACAAACTCTTGGTAATAAGAAAGTTCTTTTAGCAATTAAAGCAGATGCTTATGGTCATGGTGCTAAAGAAATCGCTTTGGAATTACAAAATGATATTGAAATACTTGGTGTAGCTGGGGTTGAAGAGGGTATTTCAATTCGATATGGAGGAGTTAATACTCCGATTTTAGTTCTAAGTCCGATTCCTTACTCGGAGATTGAAATACTTTGGGAATATGATTTAATGCCGACGATTGGAGAGATGGATTTTGCCAGATTTTTATGGGAAAGTACAAAGAAAAAAGGTGCTAATATACATATTCACATCGAAGTTGATACTGGAATGGGACGTACCGGCTTGGATTACGAAAGAGCGTTAGAACAAATCCAAGAAATCGCTAATTATAAATCATTAATCATTGATGGTATATTTACTCATTTTCCATCAGCTGATTCAGACTCAGAGTTTACGAAACAGCAAATCGGTAAATTTAACAATTTATGCGATAAACTGAATCAATCGAGTATCGGTGGTTTTTTACGTCATGCTTCAAATTCGGCTGGGTTCTTAAATTTTCCAAGTGCTGATTTTGATATGATTCGTCCTGGGCTTTCGGTATACGGAATTTATCCTAAAAATTCCATTAATGACTTAAGAAAAATATCTTTAACACCAGTGATGAGTCTTAGAAGTCGGATTGTTAACTTACGTTTTGTTTCACAGGGACAGAGTATAAGTTATGACCGAAAATATTTTACCAAGCGTGATTCAATTATTGCGGTTATTACAGTTGGTTATGGTGATGGTTATCCTTATGGGTTAAAAAACGGAGAAGCAATTGTTCAAACTTCAAATACATCAATGTTTCCATCCAAACGAGCTAAAATTGTTGGTAACATATGTATGGATTTAATCATGATCGACGTTACTGATATTCCAGGGATTAAGATTGGCGATTTGGTAACGTTACTTGGGACATCGCATAATGAAACGATATCAGCCCAAGAATTAGCAAAATGGGCAAATACGATTCCTTATGAAATTACTTGCCGAATCAGTCCGCGGGTACCGAGAGTATTTATGAAAGACGAGAAAATTATTACCGTTCGTAATATGTTAAGACTTATCGGTGACCATAAATTAACCTTGACAAAATAATGATTTAAGTAGAATATTAGTCATAATTATAATGAATAAGTACTATATTAGAACTTACGGTTGCCAAATGAATCAGTATGAAGCAGGGGTTATTAGTACGATAATGGACAAAGCTGGTTATGAACAAGTCGGGTCTGAGTTAGACGCTGATGTGGTTTATCTGATTACCTGCTCAGTTCGCAATCATGCGGAACAACGAGCATTAGGACGATTAGGTTCTCTAAGACGGCTTAAAAAAATGAAACCTAATTTGGTCATTGGAATACTCAGTTGTATGGCACAGAACTACAAAGATACTTTAGCTTCGAAATACGGTGCTGATTTAGTTGTTGGACCAGATGACTATAATAAACTACCTGATTTGATTAGTGAATTTAAGAAAACACGAATACCGCAAGTGTGTGTAACATTTTCTCAGGAAAATTATGAGGGGATAATTCCTAAAACAGAAAATAGTGTAACCGGATTCGTATCTGTAATGCGAGGCTGTAATAATTTTTGCTCTTATTGTATAGTTCCTTACGTACGTGGTCGTGAACGTTCCAAATCTAAAAAGCAAATTATCAAAGAAGTAGAAAATTTAGTTGGAGAAGGAATACAAGATATTACGTTAGTTGGTCAAAATGTCTTGGCATGGCAAGGCGTCGATTTAGATTTTCTCGACTTGATAAAAATCGTTGATAATATGAATGGATATCGCCGATTAAGATTTATCACATCACATCCAAAAGATTTAACTATAAAACACATTGAAATATTTTCTTCATTAAAGAAATTCTGTTTACATATTCATTTACCATTGCAATCCGGTTCGAATCGTATTTTAAATTTAATGAACCGTGGTTATACAAAAGAAGAATACATTAACAAAATCGAAACTGGCAGAAAAATTATCCCAGAAATTTCATTTACCACCGATATCATGGTTGGTTTTCCAACTGAAACCGAACAAGACTTTAATGAAACACTCGAAGTAATCGAAAAGATACAATTCGATCATGCCTATATGTTTAAATATTCAGAACGACCAAATACAAAAGCATGTGAACTTGCTCCTAAAATTGACGGTAGCATAAGCCAACAACGATTAATGAAGATGATTGAGCTTCAGAATCACATAACGCAGGAAAAGAGTAATGCACTTCTAAACACAATCTTAGAAGTTATGATCGAATCAAAGAATGGTAATCAGTCATTAGCGCGAACTAAAAACAATAAAGTTGTTATAGTCGATGAACCAGTCAATGTTGGTAAAACATATCAGTGTAAAATTATTAAAATTGCCGGTTGGACACCAATCGGTCGTTTAGTTAATAACTAAAGGAGGTAAATGTGACGACAATAAGAATTATTATCGTCTTTATTGTTGGTATTTTGCTAATTGTTCTTGCACTACAAAATTCATCTAATTATATACAAAATATTAAAGTTTTCAATCAAACCTATGACCAGATGTCACTTTCGATAATTATGTTATATGCCTTTGCCTTCGGGCTGATTGTGGCAGGATTTTTCTGGTTAGTTAGTGAAATAAAACTTCGGACCGAACTGAGACGACAGAAAAAAGAAAATGACGCATTATTATCCGAACTAACGGCGTTAAGAAATCTACCGTTGGAAACCGAACAGAAAAAGGAGTAAGCTGATGTGGATACTTGTTATTATCCTTATTTTAGTTGCTCTTATTGCAGCATATCCGTTTGTTCGTGATTATTTTAAACGTAAGAAAGCACCAGCAGCAACATATACCGAAGGATTGAGTTTACTATTAGATGGCAAAGATAATGAAGCGATTGATAAGCTAAAACAAGCTGTGCATGTTGACTCGAATAATGTCGATGCCTATTTACGCTTAGCGGATTTATATATTAAAAAGGGTGATATGACAAGAGCGTCTGCAATCTTTGAACGTCTAACGATACGTCGGAATATGACAATTGAAGAAGAGAAGAAAGTTTATAAGAACCTTGCCATCTATTACATAAAAACTGAGCGAACGCAACGAGCTATTACAATGTATGAAGAGTTGCTAAATTTGGACCGTAATAATATTTCTTACTACGAAGATTTACTAATTCTTTATACTAAAACTGAACGCTGGCGGGATTGCGATGATTTACTAAAAAAAGCTGAAAAAATCCAAAACAATAAAGAACGAGTTGCTGAATATTATGCAGACTTTGGGAAAAAGCTTTTAGTGAAAAATCCTGAAGAAGCAGTTAAATATTTCAAACAAGCGCTATCTTATAATCGCAAATCAGTAACCGCCCTGGTTCAATTAGGCGATTACTATTATTATAAAAAAGAGATCGAACTCGCAATCAAAATCTGGAACGAACTATTAGAATATCATCCCCAACACAATTATTTAGTGCGCAGTCGATTAGAACAGGCATACTACGATTTAGGCGAGTATGATGAAATTACCAGTCTGTATGAAAAGTTGCTTAAAAAAGCACCGGAAGACACTGGTTTATATATTGCTTTAGCTCAGATTAATGAAAAGAAAGAAGAAATTAATACCGCTATAAAAATATTGGCAAAGATTCCCGCGGCAAAACGGAATGAAGCGCTACCGCAAATTGAATTGGCAAAACTATATTTAAAACAGGGTGATATCAACAAAGCAAAACATACCTTGGAAACACTCGTTGAACAATTAAAAATTAAGGGATAAGAGGTGAATTAACAAAATTTACCAATAATTCTATTCTCAAAACTTTATATAAATGTTTGAACGTCTCACTCCTGTATTACAGCAATATCAAAAGGTTAAAGAACGTTATAAAGATACGATTCTTTTATTTCGGATGGGTGATTTTTACGAAATGTTTTATGAGGATGCCAAGATTGGTGCTAAAGTCTTGGGTCTAACTTTGACTTCACGTTCGCATGGAAAATCTAACAAAGTTCCATTAGCCGGAGTACCGGTAAAATCGATTGATACTTATATTGCTCGTTTAGTCCAGGCTGGGTTAAAAGTTGCCGTATGTGAGCAATTAGAAGCGCCGGGGATTGCTAAGTTAATCAAACGTGATGTAATAGAAGTAATCACACCTGGCACCGTGCTTAGACCAACATTATTAGAAGAGCGAAAAAATAACTTTCTTTTAGCAATTAGCCCAAATGACCCCGCACCTATGCGTATTGGTTCTGAAGTGTTTCACAATATTGGTAAAGAGATTCCTCGAGCACTTGAGCATAGGTGCGGGGTTGCATTTGCTGATTTATCAACTGGCGAGTTCTATACCGCAGAAATTCCTTTAAAATCTTTAAACGAAACGATTCAGAAAATTGACCCTAAAGAAATTATCTTACCAAGAGAAAATGATATATTGAGAAGTTTAATTCGTGACAGTAATTACCCCCAATCACCATTAGAAGATTATTATTTTTCCTATGATTTTGCTTACGATAAATTAACGAAACATTTTGGAGTGTTGAATTTAGATGGTTTTGGTATTGATGATAAGAGAGTGGCAATTCAAGCGGCTGGCGCAATTCTTTATTATCTGGAAGAGACTCAGAAAAACGCACTCCCACATATCCGCAAAATATTGCTATATCAAGAAACCGATTATCTTCTTATTGACCGCATGACTCGGAAAAATTTGGAACTGACTGAACGCATTAGTGATAATTCGACACAAGGAACTTTAATTTCAGTTTTGGACCAGACTAAAACTCCGGGTGGGGCACGGCTTTTAAGACGATGGGTTTTAGCGCCCTTGCTCAATATTTCAAAAATCAAAGCGAGACAGGATGCAATTGCTGAGTTGATTGGTGAACGTTATTTAATCAGGGAGTTGGCCGAAACATTTTCTGAAATTGGTGATTTGGAGCGTAATGCTTCAAGAATTGCGGTCGAACGGTGTAATGCAAGAGATATCATCGCCTTAAAAAACTGGCTTAAAAAGGTTCCGTTAATTAAGGAACAATTTAAAAGCGTAAAGTCAGTATTACTGCAATCACATTGTAATAGTCTTGAAGATTTTAAACCGTTAGTCGACCGTGTCGAAAAGACTTTAATTGAAGAACCGCCATTAAGTATTTCAGAAGGTGGTCTTATCAAGCCGGGATTTTTACCAAAATTAGATGAACTAAGGTCGCTATCATCAAATGCGAAAGAGTGGATTATAAAATTACAAGAACAAGAACGCGCTCGAACTGGGATTCCAAACTTAAGAGTGAGCTATAATTCCATATTTGGCTATTATATTGAAGTAACCAAGTCACATCTTAATGTAGTGCCGAAAAACTATATTCGTAAACAGACACTCGTTAATAACGAACGATTTATCACACCGGAATTAAAAGATTACGAGAATAAGGTTCTAAATGCAGAAGAGCGAATTAAAACTTTAGAATACGATTTATTTACCGAATTAAGAAAGGAAGTAGCTAAAGATGTGCCAAGAATTCTCAACGTATCACAGATTATTTCGGAACTTGATATCTTAGTCAGTTTGGCGGCAGTCGCAATCAATAACAATTTTGTTAAACCAGAGATAAATGACTCAGGTGAGATAGTAATTATCGATGGTCGCCATCCGGTTATTGAAAAACTAACCACTGAACCGTTCATCCCGAATGATACGCTTCTCAACTTAGAGACTAATCAGATACTTTTAATTACCGGTCCTAATATGGCAGGTAAATCGACTTATTTGCGTCAGGTTGCACTTTTAGTCGTAATGGCACAACTTGGTTCGTTTGTTCCCGCTAAAGAAGCTAAAATCGGTGTGGTTGATAAAATATTTACGCGAATTGGTGCTTCGGATGATTTATCACGCGGGGTTTCTACTTTTCTCGCAGAAATGTCGGAGACCGCAAACATCTTGAATAATGCGACTCCCAAAAGTCTGGTGATTTTAGATGAGATCGGACGAGGCACCGCAACTTATGATGGTTTAGCGATTGCCTGGGCAGTAGTTGAATACTTGCATCAGAACCAAGCGATTAAACCCAAAACTATGTTTGCTACCCATTATCACGAATTGACCGATATTGTTCAGTATTTACCCCGGGTCAGGAACTATAATTTTTTAGTCAAAGAGAGGGGAGATGAAATAATTTTCTTGAGAAAATGCGTCGAGGGTAAAAGCGACCGCAGTTACGGTATTGCAGTGGCAAAGTTGGCCGGTCTACCGCAAGAAGTGATTGAACGAGCTAAAGAGGTTTTGGAAGATTTTGAAAAAGGAGAAGAATTAAGCGTAAAAAGCTTAGGCAAAGAAAAGGAGATGCAGATTTCACTCTTCCATCCAATAGAACACCCATTATTACAGGAAATTCGTAATCTAACCTTAGAAACTTTAACACCTCTTCAAGCATTAAATCTCTTAAATGAGATTAAGAAGCAATTAGAAAAAGCGAACAACCGGTAATCACAAGCTTCAGCATATAGATGTTATCAATGTTTGTGGAAAAATTTTTAGACATTAGCATACCTTCTTTAAACCCACTTCTATCCCGGCACGATATTTTTGACCATAATTTACTCGAAAGTCTAGTGGGTGCTAAGCCTACTCGATTACCTACTAAGCAGTCTAGTAGACAGTCTAGTAGGCTGCCCCCTAGGCTACCTACTAGGTAGCCTACCCCCTAGCCCCCCGGCTAGCCCACTAGGTTACCTACTATACTATCTAACCCATTATCTAGTAGGTTACTTACTGGATAACCGACTACTATGCCTAATAGGTTGCCAAGTAGGTTGCCTACTCCTTTACTTAGCAGGTAACCTACTGGGTCTATCCCGACCGTGGTTCTAATTATTGAGTACCCCTAAGTTGGAATGACAAAAGATATTGACAAATTATGTTTTAAGTGTTAGATTTTACTATCTCAGATTTACAGGAGGACGGTATGAGTATAAAAGTAATTGCTAAATTCATTTTATTATTGGTTATTTGTCTGTCAATAGAATGTTTGAAGAAAGACCAAATCGACCCAACCGTATATATAATTAATCCTCAAGATAATAGTACTGTTTCTGGCGCGGTTCGAATAAAAGCAGTTGCGATGGATAATAAAGAAGTTACTTGTGTTGAGTTTTTTATAAATAATGTTCGCAAAGCGGTAGATAGTACTGCAAGTAATTCAGTTTTTGAATATGTTTGGAATACCGGTTCAGAATCACCCGGTACAAAAACAATCTTAGCAAAAGCCTATGACCAGGCTGGCAATGTTGGAGAATCTCCAAGTATTATTGTAACCATCGCAACAACCGGACCAACTTATCATTCTGGTGAAATTGTTTCGCCCCAAATCTGGACAAAAGCGCATAGCCCACATATTGTAATAGATAGTGTTATTGTCAATGCTCTATTAACAATCGAACAGGGTACAATTATTCAGTTTTTACGGTCTGACTCGATTGATACATTATACCCAGAATTGCGTCCCGCAATGATTGTTTCTGAGCAGGGTGATATTATCGCTCGAGGAAATAATAATGAACCGATCATTTTTACCAGTATTCGAGAAGAACCTAACTCAGGTGATTGGGAAGGTTTAATCTTTGAACATTCAGATAATTCGAATACGATTATCGACAATTGCATAATTGAATATGCACACAAAGGCATAAATCTCAATGACAAGATAATTTCAGTTACTAACACATTAATCCAATTATGCAGTTCAAATGGCTTATATTGTCAAAGTGGACATTTTTCACAGTTTAATAATAATACTATTACACAAAATAATGATTTTCCGATTTCAATCATAGCTGACGCTGTTTATACATTAGGAGTAAACAATTATCTACAAGGCAATGGTGCAGGTTCGTCTTATCTGATAGATGCAGTTGAAGTGCAAAGTGGAGACATCACCGAAAATGGGAATTGGCATAATCAAGGTGTTCCTTATCTCATACACGATCCGATATCTTTAGAAGACGAGATAACACTCACAATTGAAAACGGTTGCGTTTTAGCTTTTTCCGATGATGGCGGCTTTCATATGGAAGCTAACGGAACATCACTGAATGCATCAGGCGTAACTTTTACATCAGAACAGGCTCTGGAACCTTATGGAGGAAACCATGGTGATTGGGATGGAATTTATGTCGAGGACGGTTCACTTAATCTTCAAGATTGTATTATCGAATACGGAGGCAATGGAGACGAGGCAGTGATTTTAATCCAGAATTCCCAAGAATATCCATCAATATCAATCGATCATTGTATTATTAGATACAACGAGCAATCGGGAATTTCGTTAGATGTCCAAGAAATTGGTGAAGTTAATATTACTAACACAATAATTATCTATAATAATGAATATCCTGTGATTCTATACAACGCCGAATATATCCGAGCACTGGGTCCAGGCAATAACTTTGTGGGTAACGGTTATGATATGATATGGATTCCTGACGGAGGAGAAGTTCTGACTAGTGGAATATGGCATGACTGTGGTGTTCCGTATTTTATTGAACAACATATAATGATTGAACAAGATTGGCAGAATTATCCGCCAACAATTACAATAATGCCTGGGGTAATTATGGAATTCGGTCTTTACACAAGTCTAATTATCGAAGATGGTGCATTAATTGCTGATGGCAGTGCTAGTCAAATTGTTTTTACAAATGCGGAAGAAGGTATTCATTGGGGTGGAATTGTTTTTGACGAAGGAACCGATGATAATTTGACAAGGCTTAATCAATGTATTATTCAAAATGGTGGTTATACATCGTATGGACATTCTAATATTTACTGTCAAAACTCGGCACCAAGAATAACAAATTGTGATATATGTTACAGCAGTGGTTGGGGAATGACTTTGCATAATAGTGCACTAAATCCGGATACTTTACGCCGCTACAATCATTTTTACGCAAATGATTCTGGTGATATAAGAACTTTATTTGAATCTCCAAAGCAATATATCAAATCGATTTCAAAAACAGTAAAAACTAAATCTACATCACCTAATATAAGTCAACTTCATAAAAACGATAAATTAATTCATCAAAAAACTATCGATGATAAAACAAAATTTATTCAAGTCAAAGAATATAAATAAGGTCAGGATATAGATAGATAAATAGCCGTTTTCTTTTTAATTTCCTTATTGTCAATTAGTTATATCTATTGATTGATTAAACATTATTCGCCTTCTTGACATAAGCTTGTGTAAGTTTATAATAAAAGGTTATGTGGAAAATTAAAGAAGTCGAGTCGGAGGATTCGGTTATTGAACTGGCAAAAAGTAATAAGCTCAATTCTGTTTTAGCCCGCCTGTTATGGCTCAGGGATATTAAAACCAATGACGCAGTTCTAAGGTTCTTAAATCCCCGCTTAGAAGATTTGTTTCCATGGCAGAACTTGCCTGATATCGAACCAGCAATAAAACGAATTCAGCAGGCAATTTCGAATAAAGAGAAAATCGTTATCTGGGGACATGAAGATTTAGATGGTATCACGGCAACAGTCATTTTATACGAGACGATTAAAGCAGTTCGAGGATATCCCTTTTATCATATTCCATTTAAAGGTAAGGATAAACACGGTTTAAGTACTGAAAAAGCTAAAGATTTCGCTAATTTAGGCGTTAAGTTAATTATTACAGTTGATTGTGGTGTTACCAATATTGAAGAGGTTGAGCAAATCAAGAAACTGGGTATTGATGTTATCATTACTGACCATCATGAAGTTTTAGAAGCGCTTCCCAATGCTATCGCCAATATTGACCCAAAACGAACTGATTCGAAATATCCTTTCATATCATTAGCCGGGGTCGGCATAGCATTAAAATTGGCATTTGCGCTTTTAGATGTTCATTTGGGTGTGAAACCGAAACAATTATTTTCATTAAAACCCGATTTTTTGGGCATGACAGCGTTGGGGACAATCAGTGACCGCGTGCCGTTATTAGGTGAAAACCGTATTTTAACCAAGTATGGATTGGAAGAACTCAAGAATATTCAAAATCCGGCAGTACGAGCAATAATTGATGTTGCTGAGGTTGACCGTAATAAATTGAATAACGATATATTTTTTTCCGATATTCTACCTATTTTTGCGTCGGCAAATGGTAATGTCGCGTGCGATTATTTCTTAAACAAATCTTATGATGAATGTCTAACCTGGGCACAAGAATTATACTCACAAAGTAAAATCTGGCGTGAAGATGCTAAACAAACTCTTGCTTTAGCTGAACAGCTGGTTGATATTGGACCGGGCATTGTAATTGTTCGTGATGAGCGGTTATCAACAAGAGCATTAGGGCATGTCGCGGGCAAAATTAAAGACCGTTATCAGGTTCCTGCTTTAGTCCTCGGTTCAAAAAATAATGATGATTGGGTAGGTGAGTGCCGTGGTATTAATGGGGTAGACCTAATTGAATTGCTAAAGGCACACCGAAATTATTTCAGTGCATTTGGCGGACATAAGAAAGCGTGCGGTTTTACGATCTCCAAAAAGCGTTCGGATGAATTTATTAAGAGCGCAAAAAATTACGCAAAGGAACATTTTGTTGGTAATATTATCAAAGAGAACCGTATCGAACCCGATGCTTTCATGCAAATCAAGGAATTAAGTAGCGAATTAACTAAATTAGGACCGTTTGGTGAAGGTAATCCAGAACCAATTCTTATCAGCCAAAATACACCTTTAACGAAAAGTAATGGTAAATATCTATTTTTAGAAAGACCAGAACTAAAAGTTATTTATATTCCGGAACAACATATCTATTCCGACCGAGTATTCGTTGATATTTTATATTCGATTGACGAATATCTTGATGTATCAATCCTAAAGATTGATTACCCTGAATAAGTAATATGCAACCACACGATTACACAAGATTGACACAAGAAAAAATCTAGTGAGAATCTGTGAAATCTCGTGGTTTCTTGATTTACTGACTTGAATTATGGATAAAAAGGCTTGGGTTATACGGAAAAAGCATCGTCGTCAGCATCCCTGGGTTTTTTCCAATGAGATAAAAGAGACCGCCGGTAATCCTAAAATTGGTGATACGGTTTTAGTTTATGACCGGGACCAGTTCATCGGCTCAGGTATTTATAATCCGCAGTCATTGATAACAATCAGATTATATTCAAATAAAGAACAGGAATTAGATAAATCGTTTTTTGTCGAGATAATATCTAAAGCCCTATCAATGCGAAAAACCATTTTACCCAATGAAGAGGACTTCCGACTCGTCTATGGTGAGAGCGATGATGTTCCAGGTCTTGTTTTAGATAAATACCATAATAGTTTTGCAATGCAAACGTATTCGGTCGGCACTGATTTAAGACAGAATATCATCATCGAGGCAATGAAAGATGTTATGCCGGTCGAATGTGTATTTCAAAAGAATGATTTCCGATTGCGCGGTGCCGAAGGATTACCAAGAATAGAAAGTTTGTTATATGGGGACCCAAAACCGGTTATCATTTCCGAAAATAATATAAAATATACGGTCGATATAAAAGAGGGACAGAAAACCGGCTTTTATTATGACCAGCGTATTACCCGAGCAAAAGTGCGGGCATTATCAAAAGATAAAAATATCTTAGATGTATTCTGTTATACTGGCGGGTTTGCTCTAAATGCGGGAATTGGTGGCGCAAAGTCGGTTTTAGGTGTTGATGCTTCCGAAGCCGCGGTTAACCTGTCCCGACAAAATGCGATACTGAATAATTTAGATAAACTATGTAAATTTACGGTTGCAGATGCGTTCGTGCTCCTACGTGAATTTGTTAAAGAACACCGGAAATATGACATAATTATTCTCGACCCACCGCCTTTTTTCAAATCTCCCAAAGAAAAATCTCGCGGAATGCGTGGTTATAAAGATATCAACCTTCAGGCAATGAAACTTTTAACCGTTGGTGGAATTTTAGTCAGTTCAACTTGTTCGCATTACCTTTTTTGGCAGGATTTATTGGATGTCTTAACACAGTCGGCTCAGGATGTCAATCGGAGTTTCAAAATTATTGACCGGACTACTCAAGGACCCGACCATCCGGTTTTACTCAGTATGCCCGAAAGTGAATACCTGCGCTGTTTCTTCTTGGAAGTTTATTAAAAATATAAAGGGTATCAATACCCTTTATATCAGAAACCTTGATAGGACTTTCCTAAAGATTTATTCTTCGATTTTAATAGCAGTTGTCGGACAATCTTCTGCCGCATGATGTACCGCTTCTTCAGCACCTGGTGGAATCACATCAACTTTAACCTCGGCAATATCGCCGTTCATTTCAAAAACATCTGGACACGATGTAACGCAGAGTTCACAACCAGTGCATAATTCTTTGTCAATTACAGCTTTCATTTATGCTCCTTCCTAATTTATATCAGTAAATTCAGTAACATTGTACAACTTATAAATGATAATAATTATTTTTTTTCTGTCAAGTTGTTGATTGATTACTTAGATTATGTTATAATGCCACTTATAATAAATTGAATGCGGAGGAAAAATGGACTGGAAACTTTTAATTACAACGTTCGGTACAATATTTTTAGCCGAGTTAGGTGATAAGACACAACTGGCAACAATCGGTTTTGCGGCATCCGGAAAATCACCATGGATGGTTTTTGGGGGTTCTGCTATCGCGTTAGTACTTACTTCTTTACTTGGTGTCATTGTTGGTACAACTTTACAGAAAGTACTACCGATTCAAACGATACACATTATTTCCGGTATACTTTTTGTTTTTATCGGTCTGTTATTAATTATTAAAAATATCCGCTTATAACAACAAGCGTGAAAATTAAAGTCCAGCCCGATGACTTTTATGTTGAAGAAGTCATAAACTTATCTTTTAGTAAAACCGGTCAATATTCCATCTATAAATTAGAAAAAAGGTTCTGGGATACATTTGACCTTTTGGATTATCTGAGCCGAAAATATAAACTCAAGAATATTG